>Ga0070741_10000695_pt1 | contig 115196 bp, 110 predicted proteins | sample Coa_R1_4_FD_66440 | JGI IMG/M metagenome (GOLD analysis project Ga0070741, IMG submission 66440) | Surface soil microbial communities from Centralia Pennsylvania, which are recovering from an underground coalmine fire - Coalmine... | ecosystem: Environmental > Terrestrial > Soil >... | reverse complement strand
GATCGGCCCGATCGCCTCGCCCGACCAGATCCAGTTCGCCCCTAGCCTGCCCAAGACCCGCTCCGGCAAGATCATGCGCCGCATCCTGCGCAAGATCGCCGAGGACGAGCCGGGTAGCCTCGGCGATACCTCGACACTCGCCGATCCCGCCGTGGTCGACGACCTCGTCAAGAACCGGCAGAACCGGCGGCCGGCGTAAGGCGCACTGTCATTCCGGGGCGCGCGCAAGCGCGAACCCGGAATCCAGAGGTTGTGGCGCGCGATTCCGGGTTCGAGGCTTCGCCTCGCCCCGGAATAATGGCGCGTGCGGCACGAACCATCCGCCTCACGCAAACGTCACCGATTGTGGCGGCTCCGCGGCGATTTTCCGGCGAGTGTTGTTTCCAAGTCATTTACTTTAAATGCAACATTTCTTTTCCTCCCCCCGGCAGCGAACGTCCGGCACCGCCGCGTGGAAACCACGCGGTTAACGCACGCGACTAAGAATGTGTCGGCGGGCGGGGCGCTTGATGCGAAAGCGGAGAGAAGATTGATGTCGAAGGGGATTGCGGTGGCGCTCGCGGCCACCATTGGAATTGGAGCTGGGGCTCTCATGACCACCGCCGCGCAGGCAGCGCCGGCGATGGTGGCCATCCACAACCAGTACTCGCCGGGAACCATCGTCATAAAGACCAACGAGCGCCGGCTGTATTACATCCTCGATGCCGACCATGCCATGCGTTATCCGGTCGGCGTCGGCAAGGCCGGCAAGCAGTGGGCGGGCACGACGCAGATCGACGGCAAGTACCGCAACCCCGCGTGGTCGCCGCCCGCGGAGGTGAAGCACGACATTCCGAGCATGCCCAATGTCATTCCAGGCGGGGCGCCGAACAATCCGATGGGCGTTGCGGCCATGACGCTTGCCGGCGGCGAATACGCCATCCACGGCACCAACCGGCCGAACTCGGTCGGCGGCTTCGTCTCCTACGGCTGCATCCGCATGCTCAACACCGACATCAGCGACCTCTATCAGCGGGTCTCGGTCGGAACCACGGTCGTCGTGACGCGCTAGGCAGCTCGTTTCGACCAATCGAGACGACAAGAGCCGCGCCCGGGGCGCGGCTCTGATGTGTGACGAGGGGAGTTCGCGCTTCAAAAATCCGAGGCGATGCCCTTGCGCTCCCAATCGCCATAACGCGTGGGCTCCGGACCTGTCGGGCCCTGATATTCCTTCGGCATCGTCTTCGCCTCGAATGCCGCCGCTTGCCGGCGCGCTTCCGCCTCTGCAAGCGCGCGCTGGGCCGCCGGCGTGAGCGGCTTGCGCTCAGCGACATTTGCAGTCGGCGGCAGTTGAGATGGATCGCTGCTCATCGGCTTGTCCTTATCACGCGCCAGCACCATATGCGTCAGATCGGCGCCGAGCAGCCAAAACGCAAGTCGTGTTTCCAACCGGGCGATTCTTACAATTGGCATATTTGCGTGGCAGAAATAGTGCTCTCTCAATGGCATGCCCCGACATTTTGCGGAACTGCCCTTTTCTCTGATTGACGTTCCAGCATGCCTCAACGAATCGCGACGCCATCCGAAGTGCCTGGTCTTGCGGCGCGACGGATCGCAGCAGACATCCTCGACGGCGTCCTCCACAAGCATCGCACGCTGGACGATCAGCTTGACGGCGCCGCCGCCCATCCCGGACTGAAGACGCTGCCCGATCGTGACCGCGCGCTGATGCGGCGGCTTGTCGCCACCATATTGCGCAGGCTCGGCACGCTCGGCCATGTGCTGTCGCGCCTGCTCGATCGCGGCATGCCGACCGACGCGCCGCGGGCGCAGAGTGCGCTTCTGATCGGTGCCGCGCAAATTCTCTGGATGGACGTTCCCGATCACGCCGCCGTGGATTTGTCGGTGCGGCTCGTGCAGTCGGACCGGCGCGCAGCGAAATATGCCGGCCTCGTCAACGCGGTGCTGCGGCGCTGCGCACGCGAGGGCGAAGGCCTGATCGCGGAGGTGAAGGCCGAGATGCTCGACCTGCCGCCCTGGCTCATCAAGCGCTGGATCGCCCATTATGGCGAGGCCACAGCCCGCGAAATGGCGGCCGCGATCGGCGTTGAGCCTTCGCTCGATCTCACGGTGAAAGCCGACGCCGCGCAATGGGCGAGCCGGCTGCATGGCATGATGCTACCGACCGGCTCGGTTCGCACGCTGCTGCAGGGCTCGGTGACGATGCTGCCGGGCTTTGCCGAGGGCCAATGGTGGGTGCAGGACGCCGCTGCAGCTCTGCCCGCGAAGCTTCTCGGCGACGTCGTAGGCAAGAGGGTCCTCGATCTCTGTGCCGCGCCTGGCGGCAAGACTGCGCAGCTTGCGCTTGCGGGCGCGGAAGTGGCTGCGGTCGACCGCTCACCGGCACGGATGGCGCGACTGCGCGACAATCTCACCCGCCTTTCGCTGCAGGCCGACGCGATCGTCGCCGACGCCTGCGAATGGCAGAGTCCAAACCCGGACGGCTTCGATGCCGTCCTGCTCGATGCCCCCTGCACCTCGACCGGCACGATACGCCGGCATCCCGATGTCGCCTGGCTGCGCGAGGAAGCCGACATCGCCCAGCTCACGGTCTTGCAGAAGCGTCTGCTGCAGAAGGCGGTGAGCCTGCTCAAGCCGGGCGGCCGGCTGGTCTATTGTACCTGTTCGCTCGAGCCGGAGGAGGGCGAAGGGGCCATTGCAGGGCTCCTTCAGGCAGAGCCCGGACTGCGCCGCCTGCCGATCGAGGCTTCGGAGGTCGGCGGCCTCGCCGAGCTCATCACCCCCGAGGGCGATTTGCGCACCCTGCCGAGCCACCTGCCCCACGAAGACCCGCGCTTTGCCGGGCTGGACGGGTTCTATGCCGCGCGAATGGTGCGTTGACGAACTGCAAGCATGGATGGTAGGGCCCCTCCGTTCGTTTAAATCCTGATTTTACACCGGAATTTGCCCGCGCCCGGATTCGCGCAGTTTCAAAGGATGTTAAAGCTGCGTTTCCGGACTAAAAGGATTCGTGAAAGACCCTCCCCCAATCCAAGGCTAGGCGTGGTCGCTCAACGCAGACGCATTTCGACCCTGATCATGGGCCGTCTCGCGCGGAACCTGGCGGCCCGCGCCGGCGGCGGATCGGCCGCGCTGTCGCGGATGTGGCCGGGGCGGGCCGACCGGCTGATCATCGCGCCGCATGATTTGCGGACGGCGGACGCCACCCGCGCCGCCGAGATCTATGCCGGCCGCTTCGTCTTCGCCGGCAAGATCGTGACCTGCCACGGCCGTTCCATCTTTGACCTCGAGCCGCCGTCGGAGGACTGGGAGGTGGCGCTGCTCGGCTTCGGCTGGCTGCGGCACTTGCGCGCCGCCGACACCGCGCTGACCCGCGCCAATGCCCGCGCCCTGGTCGATGACTGGATCTCCAATCAATCGCAGAAGCGCCCGATTGCCCGCCGCGCCGACGTGCTGGCCCGCCGGGTGATCTCGTTGCTCTCACAGGCGCCGCTGGTGCTCGGCGACACCGACGGCAAGTTCTACCGCCGCTATCTGCGCGGGCTGACCCGCGAGATCCGCCAGCTGCGCTACACCATGCTCGACATGCCCGACGGCCTGCCGCGGCTGCAGGTGATGATCGCGCTGTGCTATGCCTCGCTGTGCCTTGCCAACCAGGCGCGCCATATCAAGACCACCAGCAAGAAACTGTCGGACGAATTGCAGCGCCAGATCCTGCCTGATGGCGGGCACATCTCGCGCAACCCCGGCGCGCTGATCGAGCTTCTGATCGATCTGCTACCGCTGCGCCAGACCTTCGCCGCCCGCAACATTCCCCCGCCACCGCCGCTGCTCAATGCGATCGACCGCATGATGCCGATGCTGCGCTTCTTCCGCCACGGCGACGGCTCGATGGCGCTGTTCAACGGCATGAGCGGCACGCCATCCGATCTGTTGGCCACGCTGCTCGCCTATGACGACACCTATGGCACGCCGATGGCGAGCATGCCGCATACCGGCTTTCAGCGCCTCGATGCCGGGACCACCACACTGATCATGGATACCGGCGCGCCCCCGCCGGCCAGCGTCAGCAGCGAGGCCCATGCCGGCTGCCTGTCGTTCGAACTGTCCTCCGGCCAGAGCCGCATCATCGTCAATTGCGGCATGCCCTCGACCGGACGCGACAATTGGCGGACATTTGCGCGCTCGACGGCCGCACATTCGACGCTGACCTATCACGATATGTCGTCCTGCCAGTTCATCGAGATATCGGCGATCAAGCGCTTCCTGCATGGTGCACTGGTGACCAGTGGTCCGGCACGTGTGGAGAATACCCGCGAAATCGTCGCAAATGGCATCCTGCTGTCCACCTCCCAAGACGGCTACGTGCCGCGCTTCGGCATCGTGCATCGCCGCGTGGTGCTACTCGCCCATGACGGCTCCCGGATCGACGGCGAGGATTCTGTCTCGCCGGTCGCAGGCTCGCGCGCGAAGGGCAATGACACCGACTATGCGCTCCGCTTCCACCTCCATCCGTCCGTGAAGGCGAGTCGGCTGTCCGATGCGCGCGGAGTGATGCTGGTACTGCCGAACCGCGACGTCTGGACGTTCGAGGCGTTCGACGACAGGGTCGACCTCGAGGATAGCGTATTCCTTGCCGGCAATGACGGCCCGCGCCGCACCGCCCAGATCGTGATCCGCCAGGATTCGCGTCATGCAAGCTCGATCCGCTGGAGCTTTGTGCGGTCGACCACATCGCCTGCCGCGACCAATGCCCGCCGCAACGCCCGCTTCGAGCCGGAACTGCCGCTGGAGTAGCGATCTCGCCGCGTGGCCTGCAACTCAGCAACGTCCTATCTTACCGTTGTGAACGGTGCCGAAAGCTGCTAATCAGCCCCCGCTCGCGCGACTGGCGACTTTGGATGGAGCACCATCGGGAAGCGCGGGAATTCCTGCCGCGCGCCTGGGCATAAGTACCCCTGAACATCAGCACCCCTGAACAGAGGATCTTGCCCATGACCCATCAGACCACCGACCAGACCCGCCGCGTTTCCCGTGCATTGCTCTCCGTTTCCGACAAGACCGGATTGATCGAATTCGCACGCAGCCTCGCCGCCCATGGCGTCGAGCTGGTCTCGACCGGCGGCACGGCGAAAGCGATCGCAGCCAGTGGGCTGAAGGTGAAGGACGTGTCCGACCTCACCGGCTTTCCCGAGATGATGGACGGACGGGTGAAGACGCTGCATCCGAAGGTGCATGGCGGGCTGCTCGCGATCCGCGACAATGCGGAACATGTGCAGGCGATGAAGACCCATGGCATTGCGCCGATCGATCTTCTGGTGGTGAACCTCTATCCCTTCGAAGCGACCGTCGAGAAGGGCGCCGATTTCGAGGAGTGCATCGAGAATATCGACATCGGCGGCCCCGCGATGATCCGCGCCGCGGCAAAGAACCACGAGCACGTTGCCGTCGTTGTCGACGCCGGTGATTACCAGGCGGTGCTCGACGAGCTTGCGGCCAATAACGGCGCGACCACGCTTATGCTCCGCCGCAAGCTTGCTGCGAAGGCCTATGCGCGCACCGGCGCCTATGACGCCGCAATCTCCAACTGGTTCGCGGCCGAGCTGAAGATCGACGCGCCTGACTTCCGTGCCATCGGCGGCCGCCTGATCCAGCCGCTGCGCTATGGCGAGAACCCGCACCAGAGCGCCGCCTTCTACGCCCTGCCGGAAAAACGCACGGGCATTGCCACTGCGCGGCAATTGCAGGGCAAGGAACTGTCCTACAACAACATCAACGATACCGATGCGGCCTATGAATGCATCGCCGAGTTCGACCCTGCGCGCACCGCCGCCTGCGTGATCGTCAAGCACGCCAATCCCTGCGGCGTCGCCGAAGGCGCTGATCTCGTGACCGCGTATCGCAAGGCGCTGGCCTGCGATTCCACATCTGCCTATGGAGGCATCATTGCGCTGAACCGCACGCTGGATGCGGAGACGGCGCGCGCCGTTACCGGCATCTTCACCGAGGTGATCATCGCGCCTGACGCTACGGAAGAAGCGATTGCGATCGTCGCCGGCCGTCGCAACCTGCGTCTCCTACTGGCCGGCGGTCTGCCCGATCCCCGCGCGCCGGGACTGACGGCAAAGACCGTGGCCGGGGGCCTTCTGGTGCAGAGCCGCGACAATGCGGTCGTCGACGACATGGTGCTGAAGACGGTGACCAAGCGCGCGCCGACGGAAGCCGAGCTGCGTGATCTGAAATTCGCGTTCCGTGTCACCAAGCACGTCAAATCCAACACCATCATCTATGCCAAGGACCTTGCTACCGTCGGCATCGGCGCCGGCCAGATGAGCCGCGTCGATTCCGCACGCATCGCCGCACGCAAGGCGCTGGATGCGGCGAAGGAGCTGAAACTTGCGGAGCCGCTGACCAAAGGCTCGGTGGTCGCCTCAGACGCCTTCTTCCCCTTTGCCGACGGCATGCTCGCCTGCATCGAAGCCGGCGCCACCGCAGTGATCCAGCCCGGCGGTTCGATCCGCGACGACGAGGTGATCAAGGCCGCCGATGAGCACGGCATCGCCATGGTGTTCACAGGCGTGAGGCACTTCCGGCATTAATTCGGGCCACACGCGTCATTCCGGGGCATCGCGCGGCGATGAACCCGGAATCTCGATATGGGGCGCAAGATTCCGGGTTCGCGCTCGCGCGCGCCCCGCAATGACTCCAACAACCTCTACTCCCGCACCCGGGCTAAGAGTGCCAATCCCGTCACGAAGAACAGCACCAGCACAGCCATGCCCGCCTTCTGGCTCGCGGTCGCGGCGGTCACGATGCTGATCAGCAGCGGCCCAGCGAACGACGTCACCTTGCCGGTCAGCGCGAACAGGCCGAAGAACTGCGCGATACGGTCCCTTGGCGCGAGCTTGATGAGAAGCGAACGCGAGGCCGCCTGCAGCGGTGCACCCGCGGCGCCGATCATGCAACCCAGCACGAGATAGGCGCGCTCTGCGGCAGAGGCGAACAAGGCGCCGCCCGGCGCAGGCGGCGCGACCTTGATGAAGAGCACGGAATCCTTCTCCACCAGCAGGATCGCGACAATCGCCGTGAGCAGCACCGTCATGCTGCCGGCGATCACCGTCTTCGGTCCGAGATAATCGTCGAGCTTGCCCCCGATCCAGCCGCCGAAGGTACCGGCAATCGCAAGGATGATGCCGAAGGTACCGATCTGAATCGTGTTCCAGCCGAAGGTGCCGGCGGCGTAGATGCCGCCGAAGGCGAATAGCGAGACCAGGCCGTCGGTGTAGATCATGTTGGCGATCAGGAAGGTCGTAATCGTCCTTCGCTTCGGCAATTCGAGCAGCGTCTGCTTGAGTTCACTCAGTCCCTCGCCCAAGGCATCAGACAGACGATGCCGCGCCGGATAGTCCGGCGTCAGCAGGAACATTGGCGTCACGAACACGATAAACCAGACTCCGGTGAGTGGACCGGAGATGCGGTCGCCTTGATGGGTTGCTGGATCAAGCCCGAACAGCGGCGCGAAGCCGAACAGCGTGCGCCCGGTCTCAGGGTTTGCGGCCATGAAGCCGAGCACCAGGATCAGGCTCACGATGCCGCCAATATAGCCCGTTGCCCAGCCGGTGCCGGAGAGGCGCCCGATGCGATCCGGCGGTACCAGCGTCGGCATCATCGCATTGTTGAAGACGGTCGCAAATTCCACGCCCACGGTTGCGATGGCATAGGCCAGAAGCAGCGGCGGAATGAGATGCGCATCGCCCGGCGCGCCGAACCACATCAGCGATGATCCGATCACCAGCAAGGCGCCGAACGCAGCGATCCAGGGCTTGCGTCGCCCCGAGGCGTCCGCGATGGCGCCGAGAACAGGCGAGAGCAACGCAATCGTCATGCCGGCGGCTGCGGTCGCAAAACCCCACAGCGCCTGTCCGCTGGCCGGATCGGGCGCGACATGCGTGGCGAAATAGGGCGCGAAGACAAAGGTGGTGATCAGGGTGAAATAAGGCTGTGCCGCCCAATCGAACAAGATCCAGCTGATGACGGCCGCGCGCGACGGATAGGTTTTGTCGCTGCTGCCATCGGCCACTGCCATCACCGCCATCTCTCAATCACCCTTCACGCCGTCGCGCATTGCCAATCGCCGCGATCCCTATAGCATGGCGGCGACACCTCCTTGGTCCGATCCCGCGGCAGAAGTTTGATGCTCGAATTTCTCCTCAGCCGACGCCGGTTTCTCGTCACCTTCGCCCTGTTCGCGAGCCTCATCGCGGCCGTCCCTGCGCAAGCCCAGCGCCGCAGCGCCTACACGCCGCCTGCGCCGGACAGCATTCACGCGGTCGCGGCCGAACACGGCCTCGTCGTGGCGCAAGAGAGAATGGCCGCCCGAATCGGAGCCGATATTCTCAAGCGCGGCGGAAATGCCGTTGACGCCGCGGTCGCCACCGGCTTTGCCATGGCGGTCACCTATCCGCGCGCCGGCAATATCGGCGGCGGCGGCTTCATGGTGATTCATCTTGCGGCTAGCGGCGAGGATATCGCGATCGATTATCGCGAGACCGCGCCGGATGCGACGACGCCGACCATCTTCCTTGGCACGGACGGCAAGCCTGACCCGGCCAAATCGCGCGATTCCGCGCTCGGCATCGGCGTGCCCGGCACCGTTGCGGGGCTGGCCTTGGCGTTGGAAAAATATGGCTCAGGGAAGTTCACCCTGTCAGAGCTCCTGCAGCCCGCTATTGCGCTGGCGCGTGATGGCTTCGTCATCACCGACGACATCGCCGACACGCTGCCGCAGTGGTATCGACGGCTGGCGCGCTGGCCGTCCGCCGTGAAGATCTTCTCGCGGGCGGACGGAAGCTCGTTGGGTGAGGGCGACCGGCTGATGCAAGCCGATCTCGCGACAACACTCACGGCCATTGCGGAGCAGGGGCCTCGCGGCTTCTATGAGGGGCCTGTCGCTGACAAGCTGGCCAAGGCCATAGTGGACGCCGGCGGCATCATGACGACCGATGATCTGAAAACCTATCGGCCCGTCATCCGCACGCCGGTCAAGGGCATCTATCGCGGCTATGAGATTGTCTCGATGCCGCTGCCGTCCTCGGGCGGAATTGTGCTGCTGGAATCGCTCAACATCCTGGAGGGATTTCCGCTGTCCGACATGAAGCAGGGTTCGGCGCCTTCGTTGCATCTGTTGATCGAGGCGATGAAGCGCGGCTATGCCGATCGCGCCCGCTATCTCGGCGACCCCGCCTTCGTCAACGCACCGCTCGAAAGCTTGCTGGCGAAGGACTATGCCGCCAGACAGCGCGCCGGGATCGATCCCGAGCACGCTACGCCCGCCGCCAGCATCGCGAGCGCCAGGCCATCGCACGAAGGCAGCAACACCACGCATTTCTCCGTGGTCGACCAGTTCGGCAATGCGGTTGCCAATACCTACACGCTGAATTTCAGCTATGGCGTCGGCCTCGTCGCTGAAGGGACCGGCGTGCTGCTCAACAATGAGCTCGACGACTTCACGGCCGCGCCTGGCGCTTCGAATGCCTTTGGCCTGGTCGGATATGAAGCGAACCTGCCCGGACCGGGAAAACGGCCGCTGTCCTCGATGTCGCCAACGATCGTTCTGAAGGACGGCAAGGTGGTGCTGGTGACGGGCTCGCCCGGCGGCAGCCGCATCATCTCCACCGTGCTGGAGGTGATCGTCAACGTGCTCGACTACAGGATGGACGTGGCCCAGGCGGTGGCCGCGCCCCGGCTGCATCATCAATGGCTTCCGGACGAGGTCTCGATCGAGCCGGGCTTTCCCGACGACGTGCTGGCGGCGCTGCGGGAGAAGGGACACCGCGTCGTTGAGTCGGCAGGCTATTCGTCGGCCAACTCGATCCTCGTGACGCCGACAGGATTGCTCGGCGCGCCCGATCCCCGTACGCGCGGCGCGGAAGCTGCCGGCAACTGAACTTCCTGCGGATTTGCCCGCTGGGCCTGGCAGAGTAAACGCGAGACAAATCCGCGGGAGGAAACCAATGACAACGGCCGAGCCGTCGCACCGCATCGAGACCGCTGAAATCGAGGACACCAGCCTGCTGGCGTTCTACCGCGATATGAACGTTGCGGAACGGCGGACCTTCTGGGCGTGTGCTGCGGGCTGGGCGCTCGACGGCACGGATTTCATGATCTCTATCCGACGCGGCTGCGCGGCTCCGGCCAGGGCTTTTGCTACAATTTCGGCCGCGGCATCGGCGCGCTGTTTCCCTTCCTGATCGGCGCGCTCTCGACAACCACGACGCTTGCCAACGCGATCGCGATCTTTGCCGTTGCAGCCTACGGTGTGTTCTTCCTCACCGCTTTCGCCCTGCTGGAGACGCGCAGGCGCGTGCTGCATGCGGACGGGTGAATGCAATTTGACTCCGGTTCGCCCGCGATGCGAGCTCCCCGGAATGAGGGAGCATTAGCGCCCGACCTGATATGGGCCGCCCTTCTCCAACGCGCGTTGATACGCGGGTCGCGCATGGATGCGATCCAGAAACGCCATCGCCTTGGGATGACCCTGCTCAAGGCCGCCGCGCGCCGCGGCCGCTTCCAGTGGAAAGCTCATCTGGATGTCGGCGGCGGTGAATTCGTTGCCGGCGAACCAGTCGCTCTTCGAAAGCTCCGCTTCCCAGAAATCCATGTGCTGCTTGAGCTGCGGATTGACGAGCGTCGTCAGCGCCTGGGTCGACACCTTGCGCACGAGCGGACGCAACAGCGCCGGCGCGCGCTTCGGCATCAGTGTGAACAACAGCTTCATCAGCAGCGGCGGCATCGCCGATCCCTCGGCATAATGCAGCCAATAGGTATAGCGCAGCCGTTCCGGCGTCTTCGGCGGCGGGATCAGGCGGCCGTTGCCGTAGGTGTCGACGAGATATTCGATGATCGCGCCTGATTCCGCGACGGTGTTGCCATTGTCCGTGATCACAGGCGACTTGCCGAGCGGATGAATGGCGCGCAGCTCCTTCGGCGCGCGCATGTCCGGCTGGCGCTGATAGCGCACGATCTCATAGGGGACGCTCAGTTCCTCCAGGAGCCACAGCACCCGCTGCGAGCGGGAATTGTTGAGATGATGAACCGTCAGCATGGATCGTCCCCGGCGTGAAGCGTTGCGCGCCCCTCCCGTAACAGGCCGGCGCGGCATTAGCGATGCGGCGAAGGGCGCCTTCGGATTTTTAATCCGGGTAATATTGACTTTCCTTATTTTATCCGGATATTAATAACCAAGGTAGAGCGCAGAGAGCCCGTCCATGACTGATCATTTTACCGCTTTTGAAGGCCAGCGCCGGCTGGCAGCCGGCGCGCTCGCCGAGGTCGCGCTGGCGGTAAAACGGGCGGAGCAGCAGCGGGCCGCCGACCCCATTGTGATCTTCAGCGATGCGACGGGGCGCGCGATCGATCTCGACCTGCGCGGCGATGCCGACGCAATTCTGGCCCGGTTGCCCAAGCCGGCATCCGCACGCGCCGAAGCCGAAGCGCAAAGCGAGCCGCGTGGCCGGGGCCGGCCCAAGCTCGGCGTGGTCGCACGCGAGGTAACGCTACTGCCGCGGCACTGGGAATGGCTGAACGGACAGCCCGGCGGCGCCTCAGTGGCGCTGCGCAAACTGGTCGAACAGGCCCGGCGTGCCAATGGCGATGCGGAGCGGCACCGTGCCGCGCGCGATGCCGCTTACCACTTCATGTCGGCGATTGCCGGTAACTTGCCGGGCTTCGAGGAGGCCTCGCGCGCCCTGTTCGCCGACGACCGCCGCAGCTTCACGCGCCTGATCGCGTCCTGGCCCGCCGATATTCGCGATCACGTCGTCAAACTCGCTTATGCCGACCGCGCCGAGTAGCCGGCGCGCTTTCTCACCGCAGTCATTTTCAGATCGCTCTCGCGCGCTTTGCGCCAATCGCGGCCACACCGCTCCGATAGGTCAATCCATGTCGAATGTTCCATCCTTGCGAAAGCCCTTCCTGATGTTTCTCGCGCCGATGATGCTGAGCAACATTCTGCAGGCGCTGTTCGGCACCATCAACAGCGTCTATCTCGGCCAGATGATCGGCGTGCATGCGCTGGCGGCGGTCTCGGTGTTCTTTCCGATGATGTTCCTGCTGGTCGCCTTTGTGGTGGGCTTGAGCTCGGGCGCGAGTGTGCTGATCGGCCAGGCCTGGGGCGCCAAGGAGCCGGCTAAAGTGAAGGCGGTCGCCGGCACGACCTTGACGGTGGCGCTGCTCATTGCCGGCCTGATCGCGATTCTTGGCGGCCTGTTCAGCCGGCAGCTGCTCATTGCACTTGCCACCCCGCCCGATGTGCTGGACGCGGCGAGCGTCTATGCGCGGATCATGATGATCACCATGCCGCTGACGTTTACGTTCATCCTGTTGAGCGCGATGATGCGCGGCGTCGGCGATACCGTGACGCCGCTGATTGCGCTGTCGGCGTCGACGGTGATCGGGCTCGTCGTCACGCCGGCGCTGATCCGCGGCTGGCTTGGCCTGCCCCAGCTCGGGGTGGCCAGTGCGGCCTGGGCGTCCGCGGTGTCAAGCCTGGTCACGCTGGTGTGGCTCAACCTCCACTTGCGGCGGCGCGGCCATGCGCTGGCCTTCGATGCCTTGTTCCTGCGCTCCATGCGGCTCGACGGCGTTCTCCTGAAAACCGTATTGCGGCTCGGAATCCCGGCGGCGATCGGCATGATCGTGATGTCTCTTGCGGAGCTCGTGCTGCTCGGCCTCGTCAATACCTTCGGCTCCAACGCCACAGCGGCTTACGGCGCCGTCAACCAGGTCATCAGCTATGTGCAATTCCCTGCGATATCGATCGCGATCTCGGTCTCGATCTTTGGCGCACAGGCGATCGGGCGCGGGGACGCGAGCCGGATCGGCGCGATCGTCCGCACCGGGCTCGAGATGAACGTCTTTCTCACCGGTGGCCTGATCGCAATCGCCTACATCTTCTCGCGCGTGCTGATGGGTTTCTTCATCACCGATGCCGCGGTGCTGGAGCTGGCCCAGAGCCTGCTCCACATCGTGCTTTGGAGCCTCGTGATGTTCGGCATGTCCACGGTGTTCTCCGGCGCCATGCGCGCCAGCGGTACGGTGTGGATGCCGCTGCTGCTCTCGGCTTTTGCCATTGTGGCGATCGAGGTGCCGTCCGCGCTGGTGCTGAGCCGTCTCATGGGCATCGAGGGCATCTGGATCGCCTACCCCATCACCTTCTGCGCCATGTTCGTGCTGCAGATGGCCTATTACAGGCTGGTCTGGCGCAAGCGCGCGATCGAGCGCCTGATCTGACCGGACAGGCAGCAGGACGCCACAATATTACGACCATCATAGATACGGCGGATGCATGCCGCGTCTGCGCCAAAAGCGGCATAAAAGGGCGTGAATGGCGCCCGTGGACGCGCTAGGTTAGGCCGAGCCAGTTCTTTCAGCCAAGGAAACTACCTCATGCGCGTTCTCGTGGTCGGTGCCGGAGCGATCGGCGGCTATTTCGGCGGCAGGATGCTGCAGGCCGGCCGTGACATCACGTTTCTGGTGCGGCCTCGGCGCGCCGCGGAACTCGCCGCTAGCGGGCTTGTGATCAAGAGTCCGAATGGCGACGCGACGCTGAAGAACCCGCCGACCGTTCAGGCCGACACGCTGAGGGACAAGTTCGATGTCGTGCTGCTGAGCTGCAAGGCCTATGACCTCACGGACGCGATCAAGTCCTTTGCGCCTGCCGTCGGGCCGCAGACCTCGATCATCCCGCTCCTGAACGGCATGCTGCATCTCGACATCCTCGACAAGGAGTTCGGTCGCGAGCGCGTGCTTGGCGGCCTCTGCGCCATTGCCGCGACCTTGAACGACAAGCGCGAGGTGGTGCAGCTACAGCCGATGCAGTCGCTGACCTTCGGCGAGCGCGACGGCAGGATGACCGACCGCGTGCGCGGCATCGCCGAGGTGATCAAGAGCGGCGATTTCAATGGCACAGCCAGCGAAAATGTGATGCAGGACATGTGGGAGAAGTGGGTGTTCCTGTGCTCGCTCGCGGCCTCGACCAGCCTGATGCGCGCCTCGCTCGGTAACATCCTGGCCGCACCCGGCGGCAAGGATTTCGTGCTCGGCATCCTCGATGAATGCAAGTCGGTGGCCTCAGCGGAGGGCTACCCGCCCCGCGCGCCCTTCCTGGAACGGACGCTTGCAATGCTGAGCGCGGAAGGCTCGCCGCTGACGGCCTCGATGTTCCGCGACATCAAGGCCGGGCTGCCGGTGGAGGCCGACCATGTCGTCGGTGACCTGATCGCGCGCGGCGATGCCGCCAAGGTCCCCGTACCGCGGCTCCGCGTCGCCTACACCCATCTGAAGGCCTATGAACGCCAGCGCGCTTCATAAGCCGGAATAATTTCTTCTCGCGTTCTCTGGTTGTACAGCATGAACGTTTCGAGTCGCGGTCTGATCTGTTTCTGCATCATGTCGCTGGCGAATATGTGAGTTCTGCTTTGCATTCTCGGCTGGCAATCGCGCCAACGGTCCGCTATGTGGCGCAGAGTTTGAACAGGCGTGACGGACGTTCTTCGTGGAGCCCTCGGATATTCTCGAACAGCCGCTGACTGGGTGGGACAAGCGCATCGCTGCCGACCTGACTGCGGAAATGGAGCGGCATCTTTCGGACAAGGTCGCGACCATACCGGAAATGCGCCGCATCCTCGCGGTGAAAGGCTATCGCGAATTGCGGGAGGCCGTGGAACGGGCGATCGCGGGCAAAACCGGCGCCGAGGCGCTGCATGCCATGATGATCGCGATGCGGCGCTACGCGTTGGACCGCCCGGGCATGTCCGCGGCCACCTTCCGTACGCCCGAGACGGATAGCCCGGAGTGGCGAGCCGCCTCCATGGAACTCGGTGCCGTCGTGCTCGGCGTATTCGGTCAGCTCGGCGTCCGCGGCGACCAGGCCCATCATGCGCTGCGGATCTTGCGGGCGATCATCCGCGGCTTCGTGCTGCACGAGATGGCATCGTCCTTCCTGGAACCGCTCAGCCACGAGCAGAGCTACGAGGCCACTATCAAGGTCTTCACCGAGGGACTCTCCGCCCTACGCAAGTGAAGCCTCAGTTGGCCGTGCGGGGCAGGAAGGCCGGCAAATCCAGCACGCTTTCCTCGACCAGATTCCGCGCCATGAAGCCGCGGCCATGGGGATCGCGGTTCGGCGGGGCCGCGTGACGCGCATATTGCGAAATCGGCCTGGGTGCTCGGGCTTCCGATTGACGGAGCGGCGGCGTCCTCAATTGCACCAGCGGTGGCGTCCGATCGCTCCGGCCGGTGATGCGGCTGTCGTTGCTCAGCCTCCCCGCAAGATCCGTCAGCGAGCTTTCTGCTGATTCGATCTGGCCCGCCGGCCTGAGGTTGTCGATGCCGGTCGCGACCACGGAGACGCGGACCTTGCCCTCCAGGCCTTCATCGAAAGTCGCACCCACGATGATGTTGGCGTCCTGGTCGGCCTCCTCGCGAATCCGGGTCGCAGCCTCGTCGACCTCAAAAAGCGTGAGGTCCCGGCCGCCAGTGATGGAGATGATGAGCCCGCTCGCCCGATTGATCGAGGGATCCTCGATCAACGGATTGGAGATCGCGGCCACGGCGGCCTCGAGCACACGCTTGTCGCCAGAAGCCTCTCCCCTGCCCATCATGGCCTTGCCCTTCTCGCGCATGATGGAGAGAACATCGGCGAAATCGAGATTGATCAGACCTTCCTTGACAATGAGATCGCTGATGCAAGCCACACCCGCGTAGAGCACATCATCAGCAAGCGCGAAGGCGTCGGCGAAGGTGGTCTTTTCGTTGGCGACCCGGAACAGATTCTGATTCGGGATGATCAGCAGGGTGTCGACCGCGCTCAGCAGTTCCGCAATCCCTGCTTCGGCGAGACGCATGCGGCGCTGCCCCTCGAACAGAAATGGCTTGGTGACGACGCCGATGGTCAGAATGCCAAGCTCGCGCGCGATCCTGGCGACAACGGGCGCGGCTCCGGTGCCGGTGCCGCCGCCCATCCCGGCCGTGACGAACACCATATGGGCGCCGCTCAAATGACTGCGGATCGCGTCCGCTGCCTCCTCTGCTGCTGCGCGCCCGACTTCGGGCAATGCGCCGGCACCAAGCCCTTCGGTCACCCGCGCGCCCATCTGGATGAGGCGCCTGGCCTTTGACATGGTGAGCGCCTGCGCGTCGGTGTTGGCGACGATGAAGTCGACGCCCTGCAGCCCGGCCCTGATCATGTTGTTGACGGCATTGCCGCCGGCGCCACCGACCCCGAACACGACAATGCGTGCTCTCATCTCGCTGATCTCGGCGACATCGGTCATTTTCGCCTCACGATTGCTGCGGCAAGCCGCTGTATCAGACGAGAGAGGGTTACGATCGTCGGGCCTTGCGGTCCGCCTCCACCAACTCGGCGGCGAGATGCCCCAACCGCCGTGCACCATGGTTTGGGATCGAGCGAGCAGTACGGTTGTCAGTTTGCAGGGAACCTTCGAGCCGGGCTTTCGCCTCCCGGGCTGCCATCGCATCGGCGTTCGCCTGCGACAGGTCAGCCAGCAGACGATCGGCGCGCTCGCGCTCCCGCTCGAAATCTGCGCGATGACCGGCGGCCACGGCTTCGAGCCGGGCGATTTCCGCTTGCAACGACACAACCTCCGCCGCCAGCCGGGTGACGTCGTGGGGTTTGTCGGCCGCGCGTGGCCGTGGCGTGTGTCTTATCTCGGCGAGATCCACGCAGACCAAAGCTCTGCCATCATCCGAAAGTGAGCACGGCAGATGGAGCCGCCGAGCGAGCGAACGGGCGGCTGCCGGCGAGATTTTCAGCCGGGCACCCAAAGCGGCATAAGTCAGCATTTCGACAGGCATCGGTTGTTCTCCTGGAACGAACCGCACAACGGATCGGCCATTAACCGAAAAGTAACGACAGGCTAGGCTGCGTTGGTTAATTGATCGTTAACGGATGTGCCGCCGACCCTCACTTCATTTGCTGCGGCCAGCATTTGGGTCCGCGCACTTCGCCGCACGCGTGCCGCAATCGCGGAGCGTGCACGAGCGAAGTCGTGCCAGACTCTGCCTTGCTAAAGATGCGCCAGATAGTGTGCCAGCGCCTCGATTTCCTCGTCGCTCAGGGGATAGGCGACGTCGGCCATCACGGCCTGGCCGCCGCCGACGCGCTGGCTTGATTTGTAGTCATGCAGCGCCTTCACGAGATATTCCTCGCGCTGGTCGGCGATGCGCGCGACCGCCTTGGTGCCGGCGAAGCTGTCGGTGTGGCAGGAGGCGCAGCGGCGGCCGACGGCCGCTTGGGCGCCCTTCTTTGACAGATCGGGATTATCATCCTTCTGTGCCTTGGGCGGGGTCAGCGCGGAGAAATAGGCCCCGAGATTGCGGATGTCCTCGTTGCTGAGACCCTCCACGATCGGCTGCATCTGCTCGTTCTTGCGGCTGCCGGCACGAAAGAACACCAGCTGCCATTGGATGTACTGGTCCGGCTGGCCGGCGAGCGAAGGAATGTTCTCGGTCTGCGAGATGCCGTTCTCGCCATGACAGCCGGCGCAGACCGCGACCTTCTCCTTGATCGCCGCGTCATCGGCGGCATGGGCAGGCAAAGCTCCGGCGAAGGCGACCGCGAGCAGTCCGATCAACGCATTCCGCATATCATTATCCCTCGGCGTCGTTGGGTGGGACACGCGGGACCATCCTGCGCGCGCCACCAGGACGCTTCTCGTGTTGAAGACGGGTTCTGTTCCTGTAGCCGAATGACGGCGAAAGCAACCAACAGAGAGGCTGCGGTCGTGTCAAAACAACCGCAGCCTCTCTTTGGTCAATCCTTCGCTACTTGCTGTAGCTGATGCGATAGATCGCACCGGCCCAATCATCGGCGACGAGGATCGAGCCGTCCTTGGCCAGGATGATGTCGTCGGGACGGCCAAGATAGCTCTGGTCGCCGTCGATCCAGCCGGAGGCGAACACCTCCTGCTTGGCGTTCTTGCCGTCGGGACCGACGATCACCCGCACGATGCGAGCGCCCTGGTACTTATGCCGGTTCCAGGAGCCGTGCTCGGCGATCAGGATGTTGTTCTTGTAGTCGGCGGGGAACTGGTCGCCGGTGTAGAACTTCATGCCGAGCGGAGCCACATGTGCGCCGAGCTTGAGCACGGGTGGGGTAAACTCCGAGCACTTGTGCCCCATCGCGAATTTCGGATCCGGAATATCGCCCTCGTGGCAATAGGGATAGCCGAAATGTTCGCCCATACGGTCGATCATGTTGAGCTTGTCTGACGGCGTATCGTCGCTCAACCAGTCGCGCGCGTTTTCCGTGAACCAGTATTTGCCGGTGCGCGGATCGACGTCGCCGCCGACCGAATTACGCACCCCGAGCGCCCTGATCTCGGCATTGCCGGTCTGGGGATCGACGCGGCGGATCTGCGACACGCTGGTCGGCGGAATGCCGATGTTGAACGGAGGTCCGAACGGAATGTAGAACCAGCCGTCCTTGTCGACCGCGATATATTTCCAACCATGCGCGGCATAGGACGGCATGTCGTCATACACCACCTTGCCCTGGCCGAGATTGTCGAGGTTGTCCTCGGCATTATCGTATTTGATCAGCTTGTCGACCGCGATCACATAGAGCGCACCATTCTTGAAGGCGAGGCCGGTCGGCATATTCAGGCCCTTGAGGACCGTCTTGACCTCGCGCTTTCCGCCATTGTCCTTGATGGCATATACGTTGCCGAGGCCGAAGGAGCCGACAAACAGCGTTCCCTTGTCGCCCCAGGCCATCTGCCGGGCCGCGAGCACGCCCGGTGCCCAGACTTCGATCTTGAAGCCCGGCGGCAGCTTGATCTTCTTGATCAGTGACGCGAGCTCGGCATCCGACGCGCCGGTCGGCGGCCCCGATGGCGGAGCGAGGCCCTTCTGCTGCTCGGTCTCGTCACCAAGGAACCAGTCATCCGGCGGATGGGTCCAGAAGTCCTTGGTTCCGGAGTCGTAATGTTTGAGCGCCCTGCTCGAATCTTGCTTTTGCTGTGCCTTCGCAAGGCCCACGCCAGCAACCAGCCCTACGGCCGCAAGCGCAAGAATAATGTGATGGAAAGCCGGTTTCATCGCTACTCCCTTGGTGCAGCCTGCTGGGCCGCGTTGTTTTTATTGAACGTTTCGAGAGACGAACTTTGGCGTCTGCCAATTGATCAGACGATAAACTCTAGCACATCTCAGGCAGGTGAGAAGCGGCCAGCGCATTTCACAAAGGCGCAAAGCGAAATTGAGACGAAGTTTCTGCTTCGCGGATTTGCCGGAGATCAACTGTAATGTGGCGCTGCAGCGCGGTATCGATCCGGCGAGACCGTTGCCGAATGGTTGGCAGGCGCTTAGCCGGCCGAGCCGTTGGCATCGGGCAAACCATCGAGAACACGGTCCACCATCTCGCCGCACAGGCCGAGATAATTGGCGGGATCGCAGCAGCGACGGATGCCATCTTCGCCGCCCAGCGCCGAAACCACTTCGGGTACCTTCGCAAGGATGTCGGCGAGATCGCCACCCCCTTCGATCGCCTTGCGGCAGGCGTCATAGACGACATCGTGCGCATGCTGCCGGCCAAGCGCGGGAGCCGCGGCCATCATCACCGCTTCGGCGACGATCAGACCATGGGTCAGGCCGAGATTGTCGCGCATGCGGTCTTCGTGAACGACGAGGCCGGACAGCATGACCTTCGCATTTGCCAGCGCCGACGCGGTCAGGTGAAAACTCTCCGGCAGCGACACCCATTCGAGGTGCCAGGGCCCGGTCGCCCGTTCGAAATCGTGGATCATGCCGTCGAGCATGGTCGCGACGTGCTGGCGGACGGCCTTCGCGGTGGCGAGGATCAGCTCGGACGAAATCGGGTTGCGCTTCTGCGGCATGGTGGAGGAGGCTCCGCGGCCGGGCACGAAAGGCTCCGACAGTTCGCCAAACTCCGTCGCCGACATCATCATGATGTCTGTCGCGATCTTGCCCAGTGTGCCCGTGATCAGGCCGAGCAGGGTCACGGCTTCCGCAATGCCGTCGCGGGCAACATGCCAGGTGATCGGCGGCTGGTTGAGGCCAAGCTCCTCGCAATAGAGCCGTTGAACTTCGAGCCCCCTGCCGCCGATCGAGGCCAGCGTCCCCGCAGCGCCTGAGAACTCCCCGAACAAAATACGCGGCAGCGCCTGTCCGACACGTTCGATATGCCGGTCGATCGACGAGAGCCAGACCGCGGCCTTGTAGCCGAAGGTGATCGGCAACGCCTGCTGCAGATGGGTACGTCCGGCCATCGGCGTATCACGATATTTTCGCGCGAGGTCCGCGAGCACCGAGCGCACCGCCCGCAGATCGCGCTCGACAATGGCAAGCGCGGCCCGGATCTGCAGCACGGTAGCCGTATCCATGATGTCCTGGGTGGTCGCGCCCCAATGCACATACCGGCCCGCCTCGCCTGCGGCTTTCGCAAGCTGGCGCACCAGCGGCAGGATCGGATAGCCGACAATCTCCGTCTCCTGCCGAAGCGCTTCGTAATCGATCTCGATGGTGCGGGAGGCTGCGTCGATCGCCGTGGCGGCATCGCGCGGTATGATATTCACGCGGGCCTGGGCACGAGCCAGCGCGGCCTCCGCCTCGAGATAGCGCCCGACCAGGGCCTCGTCCGAGAACACCGCGCGCATCTCCGCCGTGCCGAACATATCACGAAAGAGGGGGGAATCGAAAACGGTGCTGGTCAAATGACGTGCCCTCCAGATCGGTGATCCCAGTTCATAATCGCGGCAACAGAAATTGGCGAGCGAATCGCTGGCGAAAGGCGGCTTGGCGGCAGGCCCCACAATATTCCTCTGATGTAATTGAGAGGTCGCCACATACGGATCATTTAAGCCACCGTCATCTCGCGATGCCACCCGGCGCGAGAGGCGCGTTCCGACCGCGTCGGCAAATTGACGCCTGGGCGCATTCTTCAACTTGGAACCAGGCCATAGGAGAGAAAAATGCAGGTTACGTTCACCCGGAAGGAGCCGCCGCAATGGCTGCTCGATATGTGGAAGGAAATCGACGACAAGACCTTCGGGAAGGGCTTTGAGTGTTTCACCGAGGATGCCGTGTGCAATCTCGGTGTGGCGGACTGGAAGGGCCGCGAGGCGATCCGCGCCAATCTCAAGGCCTTCATCGACACCGGCTTCACGGCGTTGCACCACGTCACCGAATATTGGGACGGCGGGCCCTTGAAGGTGTTTCGCGGCACCGTCGACATGACGCCGGACAATGGCTCGGGTCCGACCGTGCATCCAACGATGACGCATTTCTTCTACATGGACGAGAAAGACAATACCAAAGTGCGCCATTGGCTGGGCGCGGTAGGTCCCGTCAGCTTCGGCTAGGATGCCGACCCGATCGGGCCGGAGTCATTCCGGCCCGATCGCCCTCCATCTTTAAGTCGGATCAGAGAGCCATGGCGACATCGACCATCCAAGCGAGAGCCGCGGCCGGCCGGGCGGGAACCATCCTGCGTCAGTGGCGCGGCAGCCGCGGCAAGACCCAGCTCGATTTGTCGTTCGATTCCGGCATCTCGCAGAAGCACATCAGCTTCGTCGAAAGCGGCCGCAGCACGCCGAGCCGGCAGACGCTATTGGATCTGGCGCAGGCGCTCGAGATCCCCTTGCGCGAGCAGAACACGCTGCTGCTTGCCGCTGGCTACGCACCGGTCTATTCGCAAGACCCGCTGGATGCGCCGGTCATGATCAACATTGCCAAGGCGCTGAGGCGCATGCTGCGCCAGCACGAGCCGTTTCCGGCGATTGTCATGGACCACTACTGGAACGTGCTGATGACCAACGAGGCGAGTCCTCGGTTCTTCAACTGCTTCATCGACATGAACGCACGAGAGGAGCCGCGCAACCTCCTGCACCTGATGTTTGATCCCGAGGGGATGCGACCCTTCATCGCCAACTGGAAGGATACGGCGAGGAGCCTGCTGGCGCGCGTTCATCGCGAGGCGCTGGGCCACGTGATCGATGCCGAGACCAGGCGCCTATTGGACGAGTTGTCGAAATATCCTGACGTCGCGCCCGAATGGCGGACACCGGCCTCAGGCGAAGTGATGCCGGTGATTCCCCTATCCTTCCGGAAGGGCGCCGTGACGCTGAACTATTTCTCGATGATCACCACGGTTGGAGCACCGCAGACGATCGCTGCGCAAGAGCTGCGGCTGGAATCGATGTTTCCGGCGGACGAGCACACGGAAAACGCGCATGGCAGGTTCGTGCGCGAGAATACCGGGCTTCGATGAGCGCCGCTGTAAGCCCTGCGCAGTCGTCACGGGTTGGGAAGCAACCGTCCGAGCCGCACCGCCGTCAGGCCCGCGGTGAGGCGCTGCGAAGGCATCAGGACGAAGCAGTCGTCGTGTGGCGTGACAACCGGGTCGCCGCCATCATGGCCGATGACGGTACCGGCGCGCGGAATGATTTCGCCGCCCCGCAACGGAAGCGCAAAGACGAAGTCGCGCTTGATCGTCACCGGCATGGTGATCTCGACAAAGCGGCTTGGCACCTCGGGCAGGGCGACAGTCGGCGCGTCGAATGCGGCTGGTGCCATCTCCAGCCGCTCCAGCATTCGGATCGCGGCGGCATAGGCCACCTCGCCGCTGGAGGCGGCCCAGTGCTGGCCGCATTCGATCAAAAGCGCCGTCTTGGTTGCCTGCGGATCGGCAAAGCCGCCATAGTCACGCATGCGCGGGCCTTGCGCGTGGCCGCGGTCGACCACGACCAAGTCGGCAAGGGCCATCGTTCGCGCGAGTTCGCGGCTACGTGGGAGTGGCCCCGCGAGCACCAGGGGCTCGGTCGGATGCTGCATGCTGTGCAGATCGAGCAGATAGTCGGCCTGCTCGACAAAGGGGCGCAATTCAATTGCCCGGGCTACCTCGGCACTGCGCGCCGGCACGACGAGAATATCCGGCGACCAGATGCGGTTCATGTCCTCCTCGACCCAACGATTGGCGCGGGGCGAGGCCGGGTCGAAGCGCGCGTAGGCAGCAATATTGGCAAAGGCGAGCGTGAGGCGTCCGCGCGGGGGACGCAGCCCCTGCGAAAGCAGCCGGTCCAGCGCCACAGCGCCTGCCGGCTCATTGCCATGCACCAGTGCGGTGATCAGGAGATGCGGGCCCGGCCGCGGGGCCTCGAAGCTATGGACGAATGGCACGCCGGCGTTGCCGTCGCGGTAGCGGGCAATATCGGGGGCTGGGAACTCGACCGGATATTCGATGACAGCCTGCGACTGGGCGCGTGTTTCGGTCACGATCCCTCTTACGGCCGTCGGCGGCGATTGATGAATATTGGAGCGGGCGAAGGGGCTCGAACCCTCGACCCCGACCTTGGCAAGGTCGTGCTCTACCACTGAGCTACACCCGCATCCTTAAAGAAGCGCGGCGGGCGGAGGCCGCGCCGGCAACGGCAGACGTATGGCAAATGCCGTTGGCGAATGCAATGCCTGCGAAGGGGGTCAGACCATCCAAAATTCGTTAATTTCGGAGCCAAACTCGTCAATCTCGGAGCCAAAGCCGATAAGCCGGCCCGAATTCCCTTGCTACGGACCGGAATTGGCGAGATTTCATGACAGAGGAGGCGGAACGGCTCTCCGCCCGACTTGCCGTCCTCGATCCGGCTTTCGCCGGCGCCGCCGACCCAGGCCGGGTAGTTGTTGAAATCGCGAACGATTTTCCAGACGTCCGGGGCCCTCTGCTGGAAAATGGTGCTGCAATAGGCCTTGGCCATCGCGCCGTCTTCGTCAACACCCTCTTGTCGAGGACGCTCCTGGGGCCCAACCCACCCGGTCTCCGATCAAATGACCCAGGGAACCCGATTGAATTTTGCGGCGAGACTGCCATCTAGGCTGCACAGAATTTCAAAACCCGCGCCGGGCTCGTGCTAGAAGGCGCATTCCAGACATCGGATGAGGATCCCGTGACGATAGTAGAGCAGGGCAATGGGGCGGCTGCCGCCGCGCCTGATCTGATCAAGGAAACGACCACCCAGACCTTCGTGAAGGACGTGATCGAGGAATCGCGCCGCCAGCCGGTGCTGATCGATTTCTGGGCGCCCTGGTGCGGTCCGTGCCGGCAGCTGACGCCGATCCTGGAGAAGGCGGTGCGCGCAGCCAAGGGCAGGGTCAAGCTGGTCAAAATGAATATCGACGAGCATCCGGCGATTCCGGGCCAGATGGGCATCCAGTCGATCCCAGCCGTGATTGCGTTTGTCGGCGGACAGCCGGCCGACGGCTTCATGGGCGCGATTCCGGAGAGCCAGGTCAACGCCTTCATCGAAAAGCTGACCCGCGGCGTGCCGGCGGCGGGCGAGCCCAATCTCGCCGAAATCATCAAGGAAGCCGAGGCGGCCTTTGCCGAGGCGGATGTTTCGACCGCGGCTCAGATCTATGCCGAGGTGCTGGCGCATGACTCTGGCAATATCCCCGCGCTTGCAGGGCTGGCGAAATGCTATGTCGCGACGGACGCAATCGACAAGGCCAAGCAGACGCTGGCGCTGGTGCCGGAAGCCAAGCGCAACGATGCCGCGGTGAAGGCCGTGCAGGCCGCGATCGATCTCGCCGAGCAGGCCTCTTCATTGGGCCCGGTCAACGAGCTGGAACGGAAAGTCGCCGCCAATCCCGGGGATCATCAAGCGCGATTCGATCTTGCCACGGCGCTGAACGCGGCGGGCAAGCGGAGCGAGGCGACCGACCAGCTGCTCGAGATCGTCAAGCGCGACCGCAAATGGAACGACGATGCTGCGCGAAAACAGCTCGTGCAGTTTTTCGAAGCCTGGGGCGGCGCCGATGAGGCCACGGTTGAGGGACGCAAGCGGCTGTCGACCATCTTGTTCTCCTGACAGCTGAAAGCACTGGGGCGGGCAATGCCGATCAACGCCGAATATCGCGGACCCGGCGACCTTCCCGAGGTGATCCCCGTGTTTCCGCTGCCCGGCGCATTGCTGCTGCCGCGCGGGCAGATGCCGCTCAACATCTTCGAGCAGCGCTATCTTGCGATGGTCGACGACGCCTTCCGCGACGGCCACCGCCTGATCGGCATGATCCAGCCCGACGTCGCCCATTCGCTGAACGAGGACCGGCCGGAGCTGTTTCGCGTCGGCTGTGTCGGGCGCATCACCCAGCTCGCAGAGACCGGCGACGGCCGCTATATCCTCGAGCTGACCGGCGTCTGTCGCTTCAAGGTGGTCGAGGAGATCACGGTCCTGACCGCCTATCGCCAATGCAAGGTGGACTATTTCCCATTCATCGACGACTTCACCGCCCGCAAGGGCGAGGACGCGGTCGACCGCGAGGCGCTGCTGGCCGTGCTCTCCGACTTTCTGAAGGCCAATAATCTCAGGGTCGACTGGGAGGGGATCGAGAATGCGCCGAACGAAGCGCTGGTCAATGCGCTGGCGATGATGTCGCCCTATGGCCCCGCAGAGAAGCAGGCGATGCTGGAAGCGCCTGATTTGAAGACCCGCGCCGAGATCCTGATCGCCATCACCCAGATCGATCTCGCCAAGAAGCGCACCAGCGGCGACCCGCCGCTGCAGTAGCGGGCTCACGCCCGCGCGCGCCGGCCGAGCAGGATGTGAAGCGGCAACATCAGAGCGAGAAAGATGCCGGCGGCGATGTGGATCCAGCTGATCCAGGGCCGCACGGCTTCCGATCCGAGGTAATAGAGGCCGAAGGCGGTCAGGATCAGCACCGCGTTCACGCTGGCGACTGTGATTCCTGAAACCAGGTTCTTCTGCGCACGCCAGGCGCGGAGCAGATGCAGCGGAATAAGGGCGCCGAGCGCCATCAAGGCCAGCATGGCGGCGCCGCCGTGGATCATCAACAGGTTGGCCGATGCCTGCTGCCAGGCCTCGCCCGCGTCCTTTTGCCAGTCAGCCACGAGCCAGGCCGCGCCGGTGAGGAACAGGACGGAGAAGACCGCATAGGTCCAATAACGGAATGTGTATTTAAGCCGCACGGTTGATTGAACCACTCAAATTGGGCGTGACCTGCACGTCGCCGCCGGGCGATACCAACAGCGCACCGGCGCCGTAAAGGGCGAGCAATTCGTCCGCATCCGTTCCCAGGATCATGACGACCTTCGTCAGGGCATCCGCGATCATGCAGGACGGCGCGCACACGGTGACGCCGGCGAACGTCGTTGCGGGGCTGCGCGTAGCAGGATCGATAACAGCGGTTTCGTCGGTGCTCCCCGATTGAAACGGATCGAATCTGCGCGCAGTCGATGCCAAGGCCTCATTGGCAAGCGCAATGTTGCAGATCAAGCGGCGCGGATCGCCGGGATCGCGCACATGGATCGGTTGCGGGCCGCTGCCGAACACGAGGAGATCACCGCCGGCATTGACAATGCCGCTCGTCACGCCGAAGCGGCCGAGCGCAACGCGTGCACGATCCACGGCAAACCCCTTGGCGATCCCGCCAAGATCGATCCTGATCTCAGGACCGCGGAATCGGACGGCATGGTCGGCGAGCAATTCGAGTCCGTCGGGGGGCGGAGCGCCGGCGATGGCGGCTTCGCCGCCAAAGCAGGGCAACAGCCCCTTCGCCTGGAGGACTGGCGCCACCGTGACGTCGAAAACACCGCCCGAGCGCCGGTTCAGCTCGATTGCGGCCTGCAGAACCCGGTACGTCCACTGGTGCACCACGACCGGACGCATATGGGCCTCGCGGTTGAGGCGGCTGACATCACTGTCCGTCTCATGGAAGCTCATGAGGCGATGCACTTCGGCCACGTCAATGAATGCAGCGTTGATCGCGGCGTCGAGGTCCGCGCCGGGCGCGGCTTCAACCTCGATCTCCACGAAGGTGCCGAGCAGCGGCCGCGCGCGACGAAGTTTCGTGTGTACTCTATTTGAGGCGGCCGCCATAAGTTGCCAAAATCCGTTTGATGCCTTCGGTGATGTGGGTCGAGGACAATGTCGCGCCGGAGATGTTGCGGATGTCGCCGTTGATCTTGAGCGGGCTCGCGCTGGTCTTCCCGTTGAATTGTGCAAGCCAGCTCGGACTCCTGACGTCGCCCCCATAGGACTCGCGATATTCGAGGATCTCGACACTGTGCACCGCGCCACCGGGGGTCAGCGCCACCGCATAGTCGATATAGAGATGCTTGCCGATCACCCGGTCGAACACGAAGAAGCCGGCGACCTTGCCGCCCGTCTCGGCCTTCCAGACCCGTCCCGCCTGCAGCTCGGTAAAATGCGCCTGCGGAAAAGCCTGCTTCTGCGCTTCCTCGATCGACAGGTAGCGCACCGCGTACGCGGGCGAAGCGGCGGTGATGATGGCCGCAGCCGGCAGCGTGTAGCGCATCCACTGCGTCATGATGCTTCTCTCATTGTCTCGCTTTCGTTCATATTCCGATGATGTGACGAACGGTCGTTTCAGAAGAAAAATCCGACCCCGCCCAGAAATGAATCCGACAGCGCCCCGGTGAGGCTTTTGTCGATGATCCTTTGATAGGTCGCCTTCAGCGCCAGCTTGGGCGAGGGGAAGATCGCAAGGCCCACGGTGTGGTATTGGCGCTGGCCCTGCCCGGTCGGCGTGTTCGCATCCGTCCCGGCAAAGCCGCCCGTTTGCAGGTTCTCATAGGTGTAGCGATAGAATGGCACCGCCTCCCAATCGCTGTTCAAGATCGTGCCCATCGGGACGTGATAGGCGACCTCGCCAGAATAGCCCCACATGGATTTGCCGACATTGTCGGTCGGATCGGTATCGTTGTTGGCACGCAGGGCCGCCGGATTGCCGAAGCCAACCCGGACATATTCGCCGCGCAACTCAAGTCCCGTATCCGGCACGCGATAGCGGAATTCGGCATCGAACATGTTCATGCTTGACCTGCCGAGATAGTTGCCGAAGTCGTCATGGGCTCCGCGCGGCACGACGTTCGGCGAATAGTAGGCGCTGGCGCTGCCGGCAAAGCCCGGCGCGAAGCTCGGGGTGAAATCAAGCCGGCCGGACACGGCCATCACGTCGGAGAGCTGCTGAAAATCGCCGAGCGGCGGGTTGGAGAAGCCGAGCGCATTGATGCCGTCGATGCCTGCGGCGTAGGGCGTGCCGGGCAGTGGCACGGTCTTGGCAGCGGTGCGATTGTCGAAAGAATCGCCGTAATCCTCGTTGCTGGTCGATAGCATCACCTGATATTTCAAGCCGTCGGTGATGGTGCCGTAGACGCTGGTGCCAGGCACTTTCCAGGTCGACGGAATCAGGCCGTTATAGAGCTCCGGCCGGTTGACGCTGTAGAACTGCGTCGGCTCGTGGTGCTGGTTGATGTAGCCGATCGGCACCAGATCGATGCCGGGCGCGCGCCAGTTGAACTGGTCGATGATCTTGAAATCGATCCAGAGCTGCTCGATCTCAGCGGTGCCGTGCAGCTTGTCGTCATTGTCGAAGCCCGAGCCGGCGTGCTCGAACTCGATCTCGGCATTGAAGATGATGTTGTCGGTGATGGCATAGGTCGGCAGCAGCACCATGCGCGCGGTGTCAAAACCATTCTGCCAGGCGCCGCCGGCGGCCGGATTCTGCATGCCGCCGAACTTGACCTCGCCATAGGCGCCGATCGAGAGGCCCGCCACTGGCGAGGGCTCCAGGCCCAGGATGGGCTTGTCGGCGGGCGGCGTTGCTGGATCCAGCGGCTTCAACTCCGGCTTGGGAGCAACCTTGGCGGCGGCGACCTCTTTCTTGGCTCCGTCATCCTTGTTGGCGCGGGAATCCGGCAGCGCATCCGCCGCGGCAGCCTTGGCATTTTTCACCGAGGCCGCATCACTCTTTGGCGAAGCGGCCCCCGCAGCTGAGGCCAGGGGTGATCTTGCCGGCTTGTCGGCAATCTCTGTCGTCTTGGCTGGCGAGGCGGCCCGCTTCTCCTTCAACTCAGCTTCGAGCGTCTGGATGCGCTGCTCCATCTGCTCCATCTTCTTGAGCAGCGCCTCGTTGGAGACATCGCCATCGGCCGCGAGCGCCGTGCTCATCGGCAGCATCGATATGGCGGTTGCTGCGAGGAATAGATTGCGGGCGTGACGCCGTCGAAAGGTCGGCGCAGAATGGCGATGGTACGGCATGGGTCCCCCACTCCACGGAGTCGTTTTTCTCCGCGCTTCGGGGGGACCTAACACCGGCGGCGATTCATTTGGGAATCGAGAAACGGTTCGGCCGGCTGGAATCGCTCCAGATTAGAATTAGAATAAAAACAAACAGATGCTGCGGGGCTACCTAAGCGCTTGCGCCGCGCACTTTCAGTAACCTGCGACCGCAAGCGCCACGACCGCGCTCATGGCGACCCAGCCGACATGCCGTCCGCGCAACGCCCATGCATTGCCGAGCGCTGCAGAGCCGAACACCACCGCAAAAGTGATGATGATCCAGTGCCGCGCGGAGTTCGAGCCCATCCCGGGCGCGGCGACCAGGAGGACACCGCCGGCGATCCAGGCGACGGTACCAGCCTGCCAGACCGCACGAACGAGCGTAGCCACTTGTTTCGGCTGGATCGACGCGCGGGCGAAGACCGCGGTTTCGCCGAGCACGCCATGCGCCAACGACGTGGCAATGGCCAGCCAGCCCGCACATTGCAGCAAGATATCGCGCATGGAGAGCCTCCCAGTTTCGCTACGACCGATCCATACAGTACTGTATGGTTATGCGCTTGCCGCTGGCATCAGTCAATACAGTCGTGTATGGTGCGACATCATGCCCGATCAGCTCTCGGCAAAAGACTGGCTCGATGCCGGCTTGAAGGCGCTGGCCGCAAGCGGCTTCACGGCGCTGAAAGCGGAGCCGCTGGCGAGGGCGCTCAAGGTATCGCGCGGCAGCTTCTATTGGCATTTCGCCGACCTCGCGGCCTTTCATGCCGCCGTCCTCGGCCATTGGCGCGAGGTGGCCGCCGAGCGGATCATCGCCGATCTCGAGAATGTGCCCGATGACGAGAGTCCCCTGCGGCTCCTGCTGCGTCGGACCTTTTCCGGCCGGCTGGCGCTGGAAAAGGCCGTCCGCAGCTGGGCGACGTTTGATTCGCAGGCCCGTGCCGCGGTGCAGGCGATCGACCGCCGACGGCTGGATTACGTCGAACTGTTGCTGCGCAAGGCCGGTCTGCCGGAAGGCCTCGCGCAGGCGCGGGCGCAAATCCTGTATTGGGCCTTCATTGGCTACGCCCTCTCGGACAAGCCGCTGCCGAAGACGCGGCAGGAGCTTGTGCTTGAGGAATTGATGCGGATGGCATTGCATCAAGACGACATGCGCAGGCGAGCTGTGCTAGAAGCCGGTAGCTAGCCGGAGCCCACCTGACATGACAGCCGCACCTGAACGTCCTGAAAACACCGTCGACCCCAAGCTGCTGGAAATCCTGGTCTGCCCTGTGACCAAAGGCGCGCTCGAATACGATTCGGCGAAGCAGGAGCTGATCTCGCGCTCCGCGAAACTCGCCTATCCGATCCGCGACGGCATCCCGATCATGCTGCCGGAAGAGGCGCGCAAGATTGATTAGGGTTCCCATGCGCGCCGCTCTCGTTGCTATCGTTTTCGTTGCCGCCTTCGCAGCCAACGCTTGCGCCGACGAGAGCAAGGTCACAGTCGGGCCCATCGACGCCGTCCTGACGACGCCAGCCGGCGTCGACAAGCCGCCGGTTGCGCTGTTGATCGCGGGGTCGGGGTCTATTGACCATGACGGCAACGGGCCGCAGATGAAGCCCGCCACGCTGAAGAAGCTCTCCGACCAGCTGGTCGCGCGCAACATCGCAACCCTGCGCTATGACAAGCGCGGCGCGGGCGGCTGGAAGCCGGAGTTCGGCAAGCCGGAGGATTTCCGCTTCAAGGACTTTGTGACCGATGCGTCGGCGCTGGTGAAATATTTGCGCGACAGCGGAAGATTCTCGAAAGTGATCCTGGTCGGACACAGTGAGGGGGGCCTGGTCGCAATTCTCACGGCTCAACAGCAGAGCGTCGACCGATTGGTGCTGCTCGCCACAGCCGCACGCACGCAGGGCGAGCTGCTGAAGGCGCAGCTGGAGAAGAAGCTTTCGCCCGAGGCCTATGCTGGCGTCGCCAAGGCGATCGACAGCATCATGGCTGGACAGATCGTCGATCCGCCGCCGCCGGGCCTGCCGATCCCGCCGACCATGCAGCCGGGCCTGGCTTCGGCTTTCAACGAAGACCCCGTCACGCCGCTGCAGAAGCTGACGCTGCCGATCCTGATCGTCGCCGGCGGCCGCGACCTGCAGCTCGCGCGCGTTGACATGATCGCGCTGTCGACGGCGGCGCCGCAAGCCAAGACCGCGTGGGAGCCGCAGATGAACCACGTCCTGGTCGACGTGAAGGATGACCCCGACAATCTCGCAGCCTATGGCCAATCCGACCGGCCGCTCGACGCCAACATGATCGAGGAGGTCTCCGCCTTCATTCTCGAAGGCGCAGCGCGCTAAGGGGCAAGCTTAGACAGATTCGCGTCGCAGTTCGGTTCACCTTTCCAGCGGGGAGAGGTGAACTCCGCAGCACCAACTCATCCGGCGGTATATCGCCTCACGCATTCGGATCATTGGCGTCGGGATAGAACAGCTGCTGGCCGTTGATCTTGTAGCCGGCGATTGCATTCTGTCCCTCGGGTGAAACCAGGAAGTCGATGAAGCGCTGACCGGCGTCCGTCTTCACCTGGGGATGCTTCGCCGGGTTCACAAGCATGACCCCGTATTGATTGAACAGCCGCTTGTCGCCTTCGACCAGAACGGTGAGGTCGCCGCGATTCCGGAACGCGAGCCAGGTGCCGCGATCGGACAGCACATAGGCATTCGAGGCCGAGGCCATGTTCAGCGCCGCACCCATCCCCTGACCGATCTCTTTGTACCATGACCCGCGGTCGTGTCCGATGTCGATGCCAGCGTCCTTCCAAAGCTTCAGCTCGGCAATGTGGGTGCCGGAATGATCGCCCCGGGAGATGAACGGCGCGGCCTTGGCCTTGATGGCTTGCAGCGCAGTCGCGACGTCCTTGCCCTTGACCCCGGCCGGATCCTCCTTCGGGCCGACGATGACAAAGTCGTTGTACATGACGGGATAGCGCTTCACGCCAAAGCCTTCGGCGAGGAATTTCTCCTCGGCTGATTTGGCATGAACGAAGACCACATCGGCGTCGCCGCGCCGCGCCGTGTCGAGCGCCTGCCCGGTGCCTTGCGCCAACACCTTCACGTCGACGCCGGTCTTCTGCTTAACGATCGGCAGCAGGTAACCGAACAGGCCGGAATCCTGGGTCGAGGTGGTCGACGCAACAACAATCGACTGATCCTCTGCGCGAGCCTGAAGGGTCAGAGCCTGCGCGCCGAGCGTTGCGAATGCGATCGTCGCCAGGATGCGAAGTGAGCCGAGCCAGCGTCTCATGTGAGCGGTTCCCTTGTTATTCAATTTTCTTCTGACGTTTCAACGACCGTCCAGAATGCGCCCGATCAGGAAGCTGAGCGCACTCACAGTCATCGACAGGATGACGAGGATGATGCCGAGAGCAAGCGCGAGGCTGAGATCCCCCTTGCTCGTCTCCAACGCAATGGCCGTCGTCATGGTTCTTGTATAACCGCGCACATTGCCGCCGACGATGATGATCGCGCCGACTTCCGCGATCGCCCGGCCAAATGCGGCGAGGAACGCAGTCAATAGTCCATCGCGTCCGATGGCCATGATCGGCCACGCCGCGCGGAACCGGGAGGCGCCATCGACCAGGAGAGCATCACCATAGCGCGCCCAGACGTCCACCATCATGCGATGCACCAGCGCAATGACGATCGGAATGCCGAGAACGGCCTGCGCGATTACCATGGCGGTCGGTGTGAACAGGATACCGAGCGATCCGAGCGGCCCCGACCGGGATAACAGCAGATAGACGGCAAGGCCGACAACGACGGGCGGCAGTCCCAGGAGCGCATTGGCGACGACGACCAGCCCGGCTTTGCCGCGGACGCGATAGATGGCCAAGGCCGTGCCAAGCGGCGCGCCGATCAGAAAGGCGAGGAAGCTCGCCGTCAGGCTCACGCCAAGCGACACACCGACAATCTGGCGCAGCTCGACATCAAAATCAGCAATGAGACTCGCGGCCGTCTCAAACGCCTGGGCAAAGTCATTCATCGCGAGTGTTGCCGCGCACCCATCAAAGCGCCTCGCCCTTCAACAGCCGCGGCACCTCGCCGGTCAGTCCCGCAGCCTGGCGGATGAACAGGTCTTTCAGCGGCGGGGTGCGGTCGACGAGACCAAGACCGATATCGCGCACCGTGCGGAGCAACGTCGATTTGTTGGAGAACAGGAAATTGAGCGAATTGGTGGCAACGCCCATTGCCATGGTGTCGAAACGCCGCCAACGCTGGTAGCGCTCGAGCACACCGGCTTCTCCAATATCCATGCCGAGCCGCGCCGCATCGACCACCACCTCGGCCAGCGCTGCGACATCCTTCAGCCCCATGTTGAGACCCTGGCCGGCTATCGGATGAATGACATGCGCGGCGTCGCCGATCAGCGCGAGCCGATCGGCGATGAAGGATCGCGCGACGAAATAGGAAAGGGGAAAGGCGCGCGGCTTGTCGAGCACCTTGATCTCGCCGAGATGCAGGCCAAAACGCTCCTCGAGCTCGGCGAGGAATTCCGCCTCGCCCAAGGCTGTGATGCGGGCGGCCTCGCCGCGCCTTTCCGTCCACACCAGAGACGAACGCTTCCCCTTCAGCGGCAGGATCGCGAACGGGCCGGCGGGCATAAAATGCTCCTCGGCGCGCCCACCATGGTCACGCTCATGCCCAACAGTGACAACGATGCCGGATTGATCATAGTCCCAGCCATGGGTCGGGATGCCCGCACGCTCGCGTAAGCGGGATCGGGCGCCGTCGGCCGCGACGAGCAGGCTTGCAGCGATGATCGAACCGTCGGCCAAGGTGACGTCGATGCCATCAGGGCGCGCCTCGTAGCCTTCGACCGCGGTGGCCTTCAGCTCAACACCAGCCGCCTCGGCGTGCTTGACCAGCGCGTCGACCAGATGTCGGTTCTCGACCATATGCGCGAACGGCTCGCCCGGCTCGATATCGCCGGCAAAGGTCAGAAACACCGGTCGGGTGGCGTCATGCAGCTTGGAATCGGTCACCACCATGTCGAGGATCGGCTGCGTTTCACCGGCGATCTCGTCCCAGACCCCGAGGGTCGCAAACAACCGCCGGCATGCCGCAACAATGGCGGTCGCCCGGGGATCGCGGCTCGGCCGGTTCGCCAGCGCCGGATCGGCGACAATGACGGGGATTTCCTCACCGAGGCCCTGGCGCAAAGCGAGCGCCAGGGCCAGCCCCGCAAACCCGCCACCGCCGATTAAAATACCTGCCTGTCCCGACATCCGCCTGTTCACCTTCCGGTCTTGCCCTCAGACTATACCTGGGCGAAACAGACGGATGAGACAAGGGGCTATGTGGGCCTGGAGCCGTCATTCCGGGGCACGCCCCCGACCTCGGGTTTACCCGAGTTCGGATCTATAATGTCCAAGTCGGCAACAGCCGACTTGGATGTGAACCCGGAATGACGGAGCAAGACGAAGGAAAGACATGTCCAAAGGCCTGATCGACCTGCTCGCCATTCTCGACATCGAACCGATCGAGGTGAATCTATTCCGCGGCAACAGCCCGAAAACCGGCTGGCAGCGCGTGTTCGGCGGCCAGGTGATCGGCCAGGCCATGGTCGCGGCCTGCCGCACCGTGGAGGGCCGGCTGCCGCACTCGCTGCATTGCTATTTCATCCTGCCGGGCGATCCGCAGGTGCCGATCATCTACCAGGTCGAGCGCCTGCGCGACGGCAAGAGCTATTCGACACGGCGCGTCACCGCCATCCAACATGGCAACGCCATCTTCTCCATCATGGTGTCGTTCCACGCCGAAGAGCCGGGTGCCTTCGACCACCAGGACAAGATGCCCGACGTGCCGCCGCCGGAAAAGCTCACGGCGGAAGAGGTGGCGAAGCAGCCGATGTTCCGCGAAATGCCGGAATTCATCCGCCGCTATTACGAATCCGATCGCCCGATCGAGCTGCGCCCGGTCGAGCTCGGCCGCTATTTCGGCCAGACCATCGATGACGGCCGCATCCATGTCTGGATCAAGACGGCAGCAAAACTGCCTGATGATCCGGCGCTGCATATGTGCGCGCTGGCCTATGCCTCGGATTTCTCGCTGCTCGATGCGGTGATGGCGCGCTACGGCCGCACCCTGTTCGACAAGCGCATGATGCCGGCAAGCCTCGACCACGCGATGTGGTTTCACCGCCCGTTCCGCGCCGACGAATGGCTGCTCTACGCCCAGGACTCGCCGAGCGCGCAAGGCGGCCGAGGGCTAACGCGTGGTCTGATCTTCAAGCCCGACGGAACGCTCGTAGCCTCCGTCGCGCAGGAAGGCTCGATTCGCGAGCGGCGCTGATCACGTCCGCGGCAGCGCGCCTCGCTCGACCAGCTCGGTCTGCGAGGCCTGCCAACGGAGCAGCCAGCGCATCACCCAGGGGATCGGGATGATGAAACCCGATGCGATCGCGGTGACGATCACGCGCCAGAGATATTGCAGGCCGGTCGCCTTGAACACGACCTGCCGCCGCGTGCCCTGGATGTTTCGGCAGAACCAGCGGATCATCGCGGTGTAAACCCAGGCCCAGCCGATGATGGTGATGATCGACACGGCCGCGAGCAGGTTCCAGCCGAAATAGGCCCAGAACGAGCCCGAGAAGCTCAGGCCCAGCGGCTGCCCGTTCGACGCGAGGTTGGCGACGAACCAACGGATGAAGAGCCAGTAGAGCACGAGCCATACCAGCGAGACCAGATTGGTCAGCCCCTGCGACTGCTCGTCGGACAACCAATAGGCGGCAATATCAAGGATGATGGCGCCGAAGAACCACGGCGCAATGGTCAGCGGCTGCCCGGTGAAGGACAGATTGGGTCGCCCTGGGACATGGACGCAGGACACCATCCAGTTCAGATACCAGACAATGGCCCACGGGGCCGGAATGACGAGAATGGTGCCGATCGATGCAACAATCGTCCGCCAGACATAGTCCCAAATCCCGAAATCCACCGAAAGCGCGCTCGCGCCACCGAAGCCCGCGGTTGTTGGAATGGTGCCTCCAGATCCCGGAAACGCCGGCGGCGTCGCGGCGCCCGATAACAGCCCGGGCACCTCGCCGGCCTTTTGCCAGGCTGCCATACCTTCGCTCCAGACCAGCGTGTCTGATGTCACCGTGCCGCGGCCGATCAGGTAGTGCAGTTGGGTTTCGCTGAGGGGGCCCTGCTGCTGCCCGCCCGCCGCATAAAACCAGGATCGCTCGGCCATCGCTCCCCCCGTGGTTTTGTCCAGCGGGACTTGCACGCCCGCCGGACCATTGTGGCGGACCCAATGGGGCTCTGTACAGGGCCGACTTACCAACAGGCCAAAACAGCCCCTTAACCTTGCAACTTTTTTGTGCCAATTGCCCAGAAAGATGCCAGATTGCGAGGTGGGTCACTGACCGACCAATAGCCGAAACCGGGGGACTGCTCATGAAACTCGTCGTCGCCATCATCAAACCGTTCAAGCTTGACGAGGTGCGCCAGGCGCTGACGGCGATCGGCGTGCACGGCATGACGGTGACCGAGGTCAAGGGCTATGGCCGCCAGAAGGGCCACACCGAGATCTATCGCGGCGCCGAATATGTGGTGAATTTCCTGCCCAAGCTGCGCATCGAAATCGCGGTTGCCACCGAGGTCGCCGACAAGGCGATCGAGGTCATCACCCAGCACGCCCGCACCGGCCAGATCGGCGATGGCAAGATCTTTGTCACGCCGATCGATCACGCGCTGCGCATCCGTACCGGCGAGACCGACAGCGACGCACTCTGAATTTTCTCTTCTCCATGCGCGGGGGCAACGGCGCCTCAGACTGCGCAACCATCCGGGATATGACAATGGGAGCATTTCTTCGCCCAGCCGCTGGCGCTGCGACGATCGGCCTTGTGGCGGTCTTTTCATGTGCCACGCCAGCCTTCGCCGCAACGTCCACCATCTCGACCGCCGACACCGCCTGGATGATCGTCGCGACAGCGCTGGTGCTGATGATGACGATCCCGGGGCTTGCGCTGTTCTATTCCGGCATGGTGCGCAAGAAGAACGTGCTGGCGACCATGGCGCAGAGCCTAGCCGCTGTGATGATCATCTCGATTCTCTGGGCGGCGTTCGGCTATTCGCTGGTGTTCACGGGCGACGGCGCATGGCTTGGCGGACTTAATCGGATATTTCTCGCCGGCATGGGGATGGACAGCGTTCACGAGAGCGCAAAGACCATTCCTGAAGCGCTCTTCATGCTCTACCAGATGACCTTCGCCATCATCACGGTGGCCCTGGTCGCCGGCTCGGTCGCCGACCGGATGCGGTTTTCCGCCTATCTATTCTTCTCGATTCTCTGGTTCATTCTCATCTATGTGCCGCTCGCGCATTGGATCTGGGGCGGCGGCTTCCTGGCCCGCATGGGCGTGGTCGATTTCGCCGGTGGCCTCGTCGTGCACTTGTCCGCGGGCGTCAGCGGGCTTGTCGCGGCCAAAGTGATGGGCCCGCGCCAGGGCTATGGCTACGACAACCTGTCGCCGTTCGACCTCTCGCTGGCAGTGATGGGCACCGGGCTGCTCTGGGTCGGCTGGTTTGGCTTCAACGGCGGCTCGGCATTGGCGGCCGATTCACGCGCGGTGATGGCGATCATTGCCACGCACCTGGCAGCCTGCGCCGGCGCGCTGGTCTGGGGCGCCATCGAATGGTCGGCCCGCAGGAAGCCTTCGGTGCTTGGCATGATTTCCGGTGCGGTGGCCGGCCTCGGGACCATTACGCCCGCCTCAGGCTTCGTGGCGCCATGGGCCGGCGTCGTGATCGGCATCATCGCCGGCGCAGTGTGCTATTGGGCCTGCACCTGGCTCAAGCACCGTTTCAAATACGACGATTCGCTCGACGTGTTCGGCGTGCATGGCGTCGGCGGCATGACCGGCACGTTGCTCGCCGGCGTGTTCGCGACCGCCTCCATTGGCGGGGTGTCGGGCCTGATCGAGGGTCATCCCCAGCAGTTGCTGATCCAGCTCTATGGGGTTGTGGTCACACTGGTGTGGTGCGCGGGTGTCACTTACGCGATCCTCAAGCTCGTCAGCATCTTCATGCCGCTGCGGGTCTCTCAACAGCACGAGCTCGAGGGCCTGGATATTTCGCAGCATGGCGAGGCCCTGCAGTAGGGTCGAGGAGCCCGACGCGCAAAGCGGCGCTCGAAGCGCCAGGCGGCAGCCAAGCGCTTCATATTCCGGCAGCAGGGTGCCCCGGACTGCTCTCCGCATGGGCACGATTATGTCTGGAGCTTGGCCTGCCTACGATTTAATCATCAGTGATCGCGAATTAAGCGCGCGCAAATCACGTGGCTTGCCTCGGCTCCCGCAAAGCACAAAAAGCCTCGCGTTCATAATCTGTTAGGCAGCGTGCGCCGTCTTGGCACGGCATTTGATTCTGTGGGTCCCGGCTGTGCCCGCGTCGTGAATTGATTTTCTCCGCGTGGTGAACCTCAGTCGACAACGCCCGGTTAACGTCCGCAACCGGGCCCAAGCGGGGATAGGGACCCATGAAAATTGTTATGGCGATCATCAAGCCATTCAAGCTCGAGGAAGTCCGTGATGCCCTGACCGCCATTGGCGTTCATGGTCTCACGGTAACGGAAGTCAAGGGATACGGCCGGCAGAAGGGGCACACCGAGATCTATCGCGGCGCCGAATATGCCGTGAGTTTCCTGCCCAAGATCAAAATCGAGGTCGCCGTCGCCTCCGATCAGGTCGACAAAACCATCGATGCCATCACCTCGGCCGCCAAGACCGGCCAGATCGGTGACGGCAAGATCTTCGTCATCAGCCTCGACCACGCGGTGCGCATCCGCACCGGCGAGGCCGACGCCGCGGCCCTCTGATTCCGCGCTTAACCCTTACAATTCAGGAGTAGTTGAAAATGACGTTTAAGCGTCCCACCCGCGCGGGCTGGGCAGCCCTCGCGATCGCAGCGCTCTGCGTTGCAGGCTTTGTCGACGTTGCGTTCGCCGAAGACGCGGCACCCGCCGCGGCCGCAGCTCCCGTTCCCAACAAGGGCGACGTCGCCTGGATGCTCACATCCAGCGCGCTCGTTCTGATGATGTCGATTCCGGGCCTTGCATTGTTCTACGGCGGCCTGGTTCGCACCAAGAACATGGCCTCCGTACTGACCCAGGTGTTCGCGATCGTCGCCATGATCGGCGTGACCTGGACCATCTACGGCTATTCGATGGCCTTCAGCGACGGCGGCAGCATGACCGCCTGGGTCGGCGGCTTCAGCAAGGCGTTCATGCATGGCATTGACGCCAACTCGACGGCGGCGACCTTCTCCAACGGCGTGGTGATTCCGGAATACGCCTACTTCGTATTCCAGATGACCTTCGCGATGATCACCCCGGCCCTGATCGTCGGCGCCTTCGCAGAGCGCATCAAGTTCTCGGCCGTGATGCTGTTCATCCTGTTGTGGTCCACCGTGGTCTACTACCCGATCGCGCACTGGGTCTGGTACGTGGCCGCGCCCGACGACGTCGCTGCCGCCGCCAAGGCGCTCGCCGCCGCAACCGATGCCGCGGCGAAGACTGCAGCCCAGGCCAAGCTCGACGCGGTCACCGGCAGCGTTGGCTGGCTCGCCGGCGCCGGCGCCCTGGACTTCGCGGGCGGCACGGTGGTGCACATCAACGCCGGCATTGCCGGCCTCGTGGGTGCTCTGATCATCGGCAAGCGCGTGGGCTACGGCAAGGACCTGATGGCCCCGCACTCGCTGACCATGACCATGATCGGCGCCTCGCTGCTGTGGGTCGGCTGGTTCGGCTTCAACGCCGGTTCAAACCTCGAAGCCAACGGCACCACCTCGCTCGCCTTCGTCAACACCATGGTGGCGACCGCGGGTGCGGCGCTCTCCTGGCTGCTGACCGAATGGATCGCGAAGGGCAAGCCGTCGCTGCTCGGCATCTGCTCTGGCGCGGTCGCGGGCCTTGTCGCCGTCACCCCGGCGTCGGGCTATGCCGGCCCGATCGGCGCTCTGGTGCTCGGCCTCGTGGTCTCACCGGTCTGCCTGTTCTTCGTCTCCACGGTGAAGAACGCATTCGGCTATGACGACGCGCTCGACGTTTTCGGCGTCCACTGCATCGGCGGCATCATCGGTGCGCTTGGCACCGGCATCCTGGTCAATCCCGCGCTCGGTGGCGTCGGCATCACCGACTACACCAACATCACCGGCAACAATGCCGGCACCTACGATCTCGTCACCCAGATGATCGCCCAGGGCAAGGCGGTGCTGGCGACGCTGATCTGGTCCGGCGTCGGCTCGGCGATCCTCTACAAGATCGTCGATCTGATCGTCGGCCTGCGTCCCTCGGTCGAGGAGGAACGCGAAGGTCTCGACATCAGCGATCACGGCGAGCGGGCTTACAACATGTGATTCCTCCCGGGGCGCGGCCCTCACGGGTCGCGCCCACAACTTCGGTTTGGGCACATACCCGGCAATGCCCCGACCGTTGAGGGGCTCCAGCGAAAGTTGGAGCCCCTTCTTTTTTGTCGGAAGCCGGAGCGGCAAGCCGACGCTCTCACGTCAGCCGCAGCGGCAACCGGAGCTCGGAAGGCCGTCGCGGTCCGAATTCCCGTCTGGCGAAGCAGCGCAGAACGTGGTTTTCAGACGCCAACGGCACCAAAATCGCCGCTGGCGTCGATGGTTAATCGCGTCTTAACCTCGCCTTATCTATGGTGATTTCATTCGCGTCCGGCCGGTCCTTGAGCGATCGGCGGTCTTTTGAGTATTGGCGCCGACTGTATGGCTACGACCGCTCCATCCCGCGCGCCGCAGGGCGCTGCTGGCCCCCAGACGAGTCCAGCGGACACCGAACGCTCCCCGTTTGTCCGGACGGCCGAACTGCTGGCCCCCTATCAGCCGGGTAAGCCCCTGATTGCGCTGTCTTTAGGCGAGCCGCAACATGGGGTCCCGGATTTTGTCGGGCCCGTTCTCGCCCAGCACACCGCAGAGTTCGGCCGCTATCCGCTGGCCAAAGGCATCGAGCCGTTCCGCAAGGCCGCCGCCGGCTGGCTCAACCGCCGCTTCAGCCTGCCCCGCGCGATCGACCCCGAGAGCGAGGTGCTGGTGCTCAATGGCAGCCGCGAGGGACTGTTCTTCGCGGCCATCACTGCCATGCGCTATGTCGGCGAGCGCCGCGGCAAACCCGCGATCCTGATGCCGAATCCGTTCTATCCGGTGTATGGCGCAGGTAGCCGCGCCGCCGGCTGCGAGCTCGTCTATCTGCCGACCACGCTCGCCAACGGCTTCCTGCCCGACCTCGACGCCATCGACGAGGCGACGCTGTCGCGCACGGTGGCGTTCTACATCGCTTCGCCCGCCAACCCGCAAGGGTCGGTTGCCGCGCCGGACTATTTCAAAAAGCTGAAGCAGCTTGCCGACACCTACGGCTTCGTCATCCTGAGCGACGAGTGCTATTCGGAGATCTACACCCGCGAAGCGCCAGGCAGCGCGCTGGAGCATGCGGGGCCTGATTTCGTCCGCGTCGTCGCCTTCCAGTCGCTGTCGAAGCGCTCGAATCTGCCGGGCATGCGCGTCGGCTTCGCGGCCGGCGACAAGAGGTTTCTCAGCCTGTTCCTCGAGCTGCGCAATGTCGCGGCCCCGCAAGTGCCGGTGCCGCTACAGCACGTCGCCGTCGCCGCCTACAGCGACGAGGCGCATGTCGAGGAGAACCGCAGGCTCTATCGCATCAAGTTCGATCTCGCCGATCAGATTCTCGGCAGCCGCTATGGCTACAAGCGGCCCGCAGGCGGCTTCTGCGTCTGGCTCGACGTGTCGCAGCTTGGCGGCGACGAAGCTGTGACGGTGAAGCTCTATCGCGACGCCGGCGTGCGCGTCATTCCCGGCAGCTATCTCGCAAGGTTGCAGCCGGACGGCTTCAATCCCGGCGCGGGCTATATCCGCCTGGCGCTGGTCTCGGACAGCGAATCGACTGGCGAGGCGCTGCATCGCCTTGTCGAGACACTCGGGTAGTCGCGGGGGCAACAGGGCATGCCGGCGATCGAACGTGTCATTCCTCTGGTCGGCCATCTGCCGACCTCGATCCGCGAGGCGCTGGCGCGCCGCCTGCGCGAGCTGCTCGGCCTTGGCCTTGTTGGCCTCTCCGGCCTGATGGCGGCAGCGTTGATGACCTGGTCGGTGCAGGATCCCTCGCTCAGCCATGCCACATCGCGCAGCATCCATAACATCATGGGCTATCCCGGCGCGATCGGCGCGGACCTGTTGATGCAGATCCTCGGGCTTGGCGCGATCATGCTGATCCTCCCCGTCGCGATCCGCGGCTGGCGCATGATGAACCATCGTCCGTTCGATCGCGAAGCGCTGCGTTACGGCTGCTGGGTGCTCTGCACCATCACCGCCGCGGGTTTTGCGAGTTGCTGGCCGCATAATGGCGCCTGGCCGCTGCCGACCGGGCTCGGCGGTGTCGTCGGCGATGCCCTGCTGCGCGCGCCGGCGGTCGTGTTCGGGCCGCCCGGCTTCTTCTACCGCCTGGTGCTCGGCATCATCTTTTTCTCTGCGACAGCCGTGACGCTCGTCATCGCCGGCGGCTTTGGCGCGCAAGAGGTCGACGAAGAGGACGTCACCATCGCCGACGACGATGCGCCGTTCGAGGAAGACGAGGACGACCGCGGCTCGGTCTCACTGGGCTGGATCTTCCACGCGCTGATGAGCGCGAAAGCACGCCTCATCTGGCTTGCGATCCGGCTCTACCGCCTGCTGGTGTCCAGCGAGACGCAACCGCGCTTGTCATTCCAGCGCCAGGAGCCGAATCTCGGAGGCCGCGCCGCGCCCTCGATCGCACCCGGCGCGGACGGCGATTTCGAGGACGAGGAGGAAGAAGAGGTAGAGGACGACGAGGAAGAAGAGGAGGCCCGGCGCCCGCGCAAGAAGGCCGCGGCTCGTCCCGCCTCGCGCAAGGCCGACAAGTTCGAGCTGCCCTCCGTGTCCATGCTCGCCGCGCCGAAGGCCGCCGACCGCCAGCCGCTCAGCAAGAGCGAGCTGGAAAGCAACTCGCGCGCCCTGGAAGGTGTGCTGCAGGATTTCGGCGTCCGCGGCGAGATCGTGAAGGCCAACCCCGGCCCGGTCGTCACGCTCTACGAGCTCGAACCGGCGCCCGGCATCAAGTCATCCCGCGTCATCGGTCTTGCCGACGACATTGCGCGCTCGATGAGCGCGCTGTCCGCCCGCGTCGCCGTCGTGCCCGGCCGCAATGCCATCGGCATCGAATTGCCCAACGCCCACCGCGAGAAGGTCTATTTGCGCGAGCTGCTGGTCGCCAAGGAGTTCAACGAGTCCGTGGCAAAGCTGCCGCTGTGCCTCGGCAAGAACATCGGCGGCGAAAGCATCATCGTCGACCTCGCGCGCATGCCGCATCTCCTGATCGCCGGCACCACCGGCTCCGGCAAATCGGTCGCCATCAACACCATGATCCTGAGCCTGTTGTATCGGCTGCGCCCCGATCAATGCCGGCTGATCATGGTCGACCCGAAGATGCTGGAATTGTCCGTCTATGACGGCATCCCACATCTTCTGACCCCTGTCGTGACTGATCCGAAGAAAGCCGTCGTCGCGCTGAAATGGGCCGTGCGCGAGATGGAAGAGCGCTACAAGCGCATGGCCAAACTCGGCGTGCGCAATATCGATGGTTACAATGCGCGCCTTGCCGAAGCCAAAGCAAGGGGCGAGGAGCTGACGCGCACGGTGCACACCGGCTTCGACAAGGAAACCGGCAAGGCGATCTACGAGGAAGAGAAACTCGATCTCGACCCGCTGCCCTACATCGTCATCATCGTCGACGAAATGGCCGACCTGATGATGGTGGCGGGCAAGGACATCGAAGGCGCGGTGCAGCGCCTGGCGCAGATGGCGCGCGCAGCGGGCCTGCACGTGGTTCTCGCGACCCAGCGCCCCTCGGTCGACGTCATCACGGGTACCATCAAGGCGAACTTCCCGACCCGCATCTCCTTCCAGGTCACCTCCAAGATCGACAGCCGCACCATCCTCGGCGAAATGGGCGCCGAGCAGCTGCTCGGCCAGGGCGACATGCTCTATATGGCAGGCGGCGGACGCATCAGCCGCGTGCACGGGCCGTTCTGCTCCGACGAGGAAGTCGAGAAGGTCGTGCGCTATCTGAAGACGCAGGGCGCGCCCGAATATCTCGAAGCAGTCACCGCGGAAGAGCCGAGCGAGGAAGACGGCGCGGTCTTCGATGCGACCGGCATGGGGGGTGGCGGCGAGGGCGATCTGTTTGCGCAGGCCGTTGCCATCGTCAAGCGCGACCGCAAGGCTTCGACCTCCTACATTCAGCGCCGCTTGCAAATCGGCTATAACCGCGCCGCCTCACTGATGGAGCGGATGGAACTTGAGGGAATTGTCGGCCAGGCGAATCACGCCGGGAAACGTGAAATTCTGGTCCCGGAAGAGGAAGGCGGTTTTTAAGGCGTTGCGCAGGTTAAATTCCGACCGGCTGCGACCAAAGCGCGGCTAACTTCACGGAAAAGCCATATCTCCCGTTATCGAACCAAGATAGAATGGCTCGAACCAGGCAGGACCACGCGTTGCATAAATCTCCCAAAGTTCAATCGGCCGACTCAGCATCACGCGGCCCCTCGATTCGAACGCGGCTGTTGATCGGCGCTTGCGCAGCCGCGCTCGCCGTGCCGTTGTCGGCGCAAACCGTTCCGGTCCCCAAGTCGGCGCCCAAGGGCCGCGCCGGCTCACAGCTTTCCGCCGAGACACAGCGCGGCCCGTCGAGCACGGGAACAACGCCGCAGGCGCCGCCAGATCCTGTGATTCCGGATCCGCGCCGCAATCTGCCATCGAGTATCTTCACGACCTTCGATGCCAATCAGAAGGCGCAAGCGGCGAGGGTGAGCGCATATCTGTCCTCGCTGCAGACACTGGTTGGAAACTTCGTGCAGGTCGGCCCCGACGGCTCGAAGACCACGGGTGATTTTTACATCCAGAAGCCCGGCAAGGTGCGCTTCGAATACGATCCGCCGACCCCGATTGAGATCATCGCCGACGGCTCTTCGCTCGCCGTGCGCGACCGCAATCTCGCGACCCAGGACATCTATCCGCTGTCGCAGACGCCGCTGCGCTTTCTGCTCTCGGACCGCATCGACCTGATGAAGGACACCAACGTGGTGAGCGTGACCGCCGATGACGTCTTCGTCAGCGTCACCATCGAGGAGAAGCAGGCGCTGGTCGGCACCAGCCGGCTGATGCTGATGGTCGGCGCCAAGGACGGTCAGCTCAAGCAATGGACCGTGACCGATCCGCAGGGCTACGACACCACGGTCGCCGTCTACAATCTCGACACCACCAAAAAGGTCGATCCGAACCTGTTCAAGATCGACTTCACGAAATATCCGACCTCGCCCGGTTAGCGGTTGCTGGCGCCTGAGGCTTCAACCCCCATTGCAGGGGTGAGAGCTCCGCCGCACCGTCGGGCGCAGGCTTTTCCACCCAGTCCGCGGTACACTTTCCGCCGAGGTGCCGGAGCACCTCGGGGCTGATTTCGCTGGCGCTCATCGACCCGGCCGGCTATCAGCCTTGGCAAAAACCGGACATAATCGCCGAAAGGGAGAGCATGGCGCGCAATATTCTGATCCTTGGGGCTTCGTACGGCTCCCTGCTGGGGACCAAGCTGTTGATGGCAGGTCACAACGTGACCCTGGTCTGCCGGACGAAGACGGCCGAGCTCATCAATCGCGACGGCACCGAAGTCCGCATCAAGCTGCGCGACGAGCCGACGCACCGCGCGATCTTTTCACGCGATCTGCCCGGCAAGCTCGACGCGGTGACACCCGAGAAAGTCGACCTGTCACGCTATGACATGGTTGGTCTCGCGATGCAGGAGCCGCAATACACCAACCACACCGTCCGCGTTCTCATGATCAAAATCGCCGAGGCGGGACTGCCCTGCCTCTCGATCATGAACATGCCGCCGCTGCCTTATCTGAAGCGCATCCCCGCGCTGAAGGACATGGACCTGGAGGAGGCTTATACCAATGCGCAGGTCTGGGAGCGGTTCGAGCCAGGACTGGTGACGCTGTGCTCACCCGATCCGCAAGCGTTTCGCCCGCCGGAAGAGGCGGCGAACGTGCTCCACGTCGGCCTCCCCACCAACTTCAAGGCGGCGATATTTGCCGACGAGAAGCACAACAAGGTGCTGCGGGAGCTGGAAGCCGACATTGACGCGGTGACGCTGGATGGTCAGGACGTTCCGGTGAAGCTGAAAGTGTTCGACTCGCTGTTCGTGCCCCTGGCCAAATGGTCGATGCTGCTCACCGGCAACTATCGCTGCATCACGCCGCAAGAGCCGCAGTCGATTCGCGACGCCGTGCATAGCGACCTGAAGCTGTCGCAGTCGATCTATGACCATGTCGACGCCATTGCCCGGCGCCTCGGGGCCGATCCGAACGATCAGGTTCCCTTCGCGAAATACGCCAAGGCGGCGGAGAGCTTGCTCAAGCCCTCATCGGCGGCCCGCGCCGTGGCTGCCGGCGCCCCCTTCATCGAGCGGGTCGATCTCCTGGTCAAACTGATCTCGCATCAGCTCGGCATTCCCAGTGCCGAGATCGACCGCACGGTCGAGATCGTCGATCAGAAGCTCGAGGCTGAGTGAAAATTCGTGCCGCGCGGCTCCGGCGCGGTGTGACGGCGCCATCGGCCCCGGTGCCATGGCCGGGCCTCGTCCCGGCCATCCACGTAATGCCGAGCACGCGGAAAGCGGTGGATGCCCTGACCGTCGCCTCGCCGAAGCGGCTTCGGCCGCGCAGGCGGGCCAAATCCGGGCATGACGGAGGAGAGCCGCCCGACATCATCCAGCCTTCGATTTTCTCGAACGCTTCCATCGATATGTTCTTCTGGATTTCTGGCTGACAAGTGCCCCAACATGGGCGTGGACCATTCCCGCCAAGAAGGAATGGCCACGAGCCAGAAAAATCAGCGCGAAGCGCGCGCCGGGGAGGACATCATGAGCGCCGTCGGCATCGACAGCAGCGTCAACCTTGCACCCACGACCAGCGGCCCGAGCGAGATTTCGCGCCGGCTGGAGAGCCTGCCGGCATCGCCCTATCTCTGGCGCCTGGTGATCCTGCTTTCGCTCGGCGGCTGCTTCGAGATCTATGATCTGTTCCTGACGGGCTATATCGCGCCGGGCCTGATCCGCAGCGGCCTCCTGACCACGACCACCGAAAGCTTTTTCGGCTTCTCGGGTATCGGCGCCTTCGTGGCGGCTACCTTTGCAGGCCTGTTCGCCGGCACGTTCTTCCTCGGCTTTCTCGCCGATCGCTTCGGGCGACGCGCGATCTTCACCTTCGCATTGCTCGGCTACAGCGCGGCATCCGCGATCATGGCGTTCCAGACCACGTCCGGCGGCGTGCTGCTGTGGCGCTTCGTTGCCGGCATCGGCATCGGGGTCGAGATCATCACCATCGACGCCTATATCACCGAGCTGGTGCCGAGCTGGATGCGTGGCCGCGCCTTTGCCGTCAATCAGGCCGTGATGTTCATGGCGGTCCCCATCATTGCGTTCCTCGCCTGGTGGCTGGTGCCGCTGAAACCCTATGGCCTGGACGGCTGGCGCTGGGTGGTGTTGATCGGCGCCGCCGCCAGCATGGTGATCTGGGTGTTGCGGCTGTTCGTGCCGGAGAGCCCGCTGTGGCTCGCCCGCCACGGCCGCGACCGGGAAGCTATCGCGGTGGTCCGCAAGCTCGAGGCCGCAACCGGCGCCGATCCGCAAGCGTTCCTGGTGGCGGAGGGGCGACCGTCTGCCGTGGTGCAGAGGACTGAGTTCGCCGAGTTGTTCAGGGCGCCTTATCTGTCGCTGGTGATCCTGTTCATGGTGTTCAATTTCTGCCAGGCCTTCGGCTTCTATGGCTTTGCCAATTGGGTGCCGACGCTATTGGTCGAAAAGGGCATCACCGTCACCAAGAGCCTGCAATATTCCTTCATCGTTGCCTTCGCCTACCCGATCGCACCGCTGCTGGCCGCAACTTTCGCGGATCGCTTCGAGCGCAAATGGATCATCTCCGGCGCCTGTGTTGCGATCATTATTTTCGGGCTGGCATTTGCGCAGCTGACCATGCCTGTGCTGCTGATCGTCTGCGGCGTGCTGCTCACCGCAGCCAACACCACGATGTCCTATGCGTATCACGCCTACCAGACCGAGGTGTTCCCGACCGCGGTACGGGCGCGGGCGGCCGGCCTCGTCTATTCCATGAGCCGGATCAGCGCGACCTTTTCCGGCTTCATCGTCGCCTTCATGCTGCGCGAGGGCGGCGTCACCGGTGTGTTCGGCCTGATCACGGCAGCCATGGTGGTGGTGATCGTGACACTCTCGGTGTTCGGCCCGAACGTCCGGGGCAGGGCGCTCGACGCCTGAAAACCAGGCCTTGCCGAAGCCAAAAAGCGTATTTACCTCTCGCGAGACCGCTTTGTGAGAGGTGAACCATTATGATCGAGGCCGCCGTCAAGGCGCTTGCGGAAATCCTGTCGCCGCCGATGCGCTCCATTTTGTGGCGCTCGGTCGGACTTGCTCTGGTGCTGATCACCGTGCTCTCGATCGCCCTGCAGCGTCTCCTGAGCTGGCTTGCAAGTTCAGGCGAGAGCTGGGCTGAGGCGGCTATCGGCCCTGGCGCCCACACGCCGCTCTACGTCTTGTCCTGGATCGTCTCCGTCGCCGCCGGGCTCGGCGTCGTGTTCGGCGGCATCCTCTTGATGCCGGCGATCACATCGCTGGTCGCGAGCTTTTTCGTCGATGAGATCGCCGACCATGTCGAGCGCGAGCATTATCCGGCCGAGCGGCCCGGCATTGCACTGCCCTTTGCACTGGCCACACAGCAGGGCATCAAGACGGCGCTTCTGACTATCCTTGTGTATGTGATCGCACTGCCTTTCGTGTTCGTGGCCGGCGTGGGCTTCATCGCCTTCTTCATCGCAACCGCCTGGCTGCTCGGCCGTGAATATTTCCAGCTGGCCGCGATGCGCTTCCGCTCGCCGGAGGATGCCAAGGCGATGCGGCGCGACAACGCGGCAACGATCTTCACTGCGGGCCTCATCATCGCAGCCTTCGTCTCGATCCCCGTCGTCAATCTGGCGACGCCGCTGTTCGGGATGGCCTTCATGGTCCATATGCACAAGCTGCTGTCGGGGCCGCGACCCGAGCTGATCGAGCCGGCAAGGCGGGGTGAAGCGCCGTTACGTTGAAACCTTTGCACCGCAGCGTCGCAGCACGATCTTGGCGAATTTGAACGGCTCGGGCGTGAACGGCCCCGGCGGCGCGCGGGTGATGAGCGCTGTGACGACAAGTCCCGCGACCGCGAACCAGAAGCACAGCCAGAAGGCGTCGATATAGGCGAGCACATTGGCTTCGCGCTGGACCAGCGAGGCAAGGAGCCCGACCGCGCGCGCCGCAGCGCTGCCTGCATTATCGCCTGCGAAGTAATTGGAAAATCCCTTCAGCATCCGGCTCACATCCGCGCTGCCGCTCTCGACATGCAGGCCGAGATAATAGGAATGGACCTGCTCGCGAACGCGCAGCCAGGTTCCCATCAGCGCGACGCCAATTTCTGCGCCGCCAAGACGCATGATCTGGATATAGGCCGCAAAGGCCGTTGCGCGCGTCGGATCGGAGTTCGACAGCAGCGTGATGATGATCGGCAGCAGCGTCAACGCCTGGCCGATCGACAGCAGCAGCACAGTCGTAGTGAAATCGCCGCGGGCCCAGTCATGGCTCAGCTCGGTGCCGAGCAGGTTCGCCGCGGCGAAAGCCGAAAAGCCCAGCACCATGACGGCTCGGGAATCGAAATGCCGCAGCAGCCAGATCGACAGCGGCACCAGCACGATCATGGATGGAACGCCGCAGGCGAGCAGCAATGTGCCGGTTTGCTCCGGCCTGAGCCCGCCGACAGTGCCCAGAAAGTTCGGCACCAGCGATGCATTGGCGAGGCCGGTCAAGGTGTAGAGCAGGATGGCGAGCAGCGAGAGCCCGATATTGCGGGAGAACAGGACATTGAAATGGGCCCAGGGCTGCTTGGCCAGCATCTCATTGATGACAAAGCCGACGAACAGTATCGCACCGCCGATGAGCAGAGCCAGGACCGTGCCCGACTCCAGCCAGTCCAGACGATTGCCCTGATCCAGCCCGGCATAGATCATGGACACGGAGGAGCCGAGCAAGAGCATGCCGCCCCAATCCGCGTCCCTGAGCAGGTTGCGGTTGACCGGCTCGGGCGGGGTGCCGAGATAGACCATCAGTGCCATCAACGGCGCGATCACGACGCCCTGCCAATACAGCCAATGCCAGCCGAGATGCTCGACATAGAAGCCGACCGCGGAGGAAGAGGTGTCGAACGCGAACCCGACGCGAATGGCGTAGATCGCGATGGCCGGCAACCACCAGCGGATCGGCAGGTTGCGGAAGATGATCATCAGGCTCGCGGGGACAAAGGTCCCGAGCAGCATGCCGTGCGCGACGGACAGCGCGATCAGCACCGGATATTGGTGGACGAATGGGATGACGAGCGAGACGACGGCATAGATCAGGCTTGTAACCCCAAGCACCCAGCGCAGGCCGAAAACGGTCGCAAGCCACGCCACCGAGGGCGCGATGAAGATCTGCGAGCCGATCGCAGCCGTCGACAGCCACGCGCCTTCGTCGAAGCCGAGCGAGAAGCCGCCGCGCAGGTCCGGCAATCCGACCGAGGTCAGCCGCGAGTCGAAATTGGCGAGGAACGCGCCGAGCAGTACCGCACCGACGGCAAAGAGTGGGTACTGCGCAATGCCGCCGCGCGAGACCGGGCCGCGGCTGGCGTCATTTTCCGGCATCGGCGTTCGTAGCGTCGGTGTGGATCCTGGTTTCGACCGACATGCCCGGCAGCAGCTGTTCGAGCAGGGGCTGGTCCTTGTCGAACACGATCCGAACCGGGATGCGCTGCACCACCTTGGTGAAATTGCCGGTCGCGTTGTCGGGCGGTAACAGGGCAAATTGCGATCCGGACGCCGGTGCGATGCGCTCGACGCGGCCGTGCAGCGTCTGGTTCGGGAACGTATCGACCCTGATGTCCACGCGCTGGCCGGGCCGCACCCGCGTCAGCTGCGTCTCCTTGTAGTTGGCGATGACATAGACATTCGGCAGCGGCACCACGTTGATGAGATTGCTGCCGATATTGACATAGTCGCCGGCCTGCACCTGGCGCTCGCTGACCACGCCGTCGAACGGCGCCGATATTTTGGTGTAGCCGAGCTTCAGCCTGGCTGCCTTTAAGGTCGCATTCGCCGCATCGAGATCGGCGGCGCGCTGCTTCCTGGTTCCCTGCAGCACTTCGAGCTGATGCTTTTGCGCGGCGACCACGGCCCGGCTGGCGTGGACATCGGCTTGCGCCTTGGCATAGGCCGCGACTGCTTGTTCCAGTCTCTGCCTGGTTCCGGCATCGCCCTGGGACAGCGACTGCTGGCGCTCCTGCTCCTGGCGCGCCTCGACCTCCAGCGCCTCCGCGGAGGTCTGCGCGGCCTGGGCTTGCGCGATGGTCGCGTATTGCAGCTCGATCTGGTTGGCGAGATTGTCGAGGGCGGCCTGCGCGCCAAGCACGCCGGCCTCCGCCTGCGCCACTTGCGCCTCGTAATCGGCGGGATCGACCTGGATCAGGAGCTGGCCCCGCTTGACGCGATCGAAATCGCTGACGGCGACGCTGAGCACTTCGCCCGCGACCCGGCTGCTCAACCTGGTCAGGTCCGCCCGCACATACGCATCATCGGTGGTCTGGATGACGGCGCTGCCGACCCAGGCGTCCCAGCGCAGCGTCGCGACCGCCACGAAACCAAGTGCGATGATCACGGCAAAGAGCGGGATCGCAAGCCGCGCCAGCGCGCTGCGCAGGCTGATCGGAGCCGCCGTTCGTAGACCAGTCGGCGGAGGACTCGGCGCCGGCGCAGCGGTCGTTTGGCGCGGGGCTGCCGGAATGATCTGGTCCTGTTGAGTCAAATTCGACACTCTCCAAATGCGAGAGTGACCATATGCCAAAGTTTCGACGGCTGCGAGCGCTCAGCGTTCCCGATCGGCCATGCCGGTTTTATTGGCGTGGTCGGACGCCAGGAACACGAGCAGGAACCCGAGCAGCGCGACGCCGCCGAGCATCAGCCACGCTTCATTGACACAAAGCGCGAGCGAGGCCTTTTCCACCATCGGACGGACGAAGGCGATTTCGTCAGCCGTGGGCGGTCCGGGCGGCCGGTTGACGAGGTGCGACGGGTCGAGCCCGATCGCCTGCGCGGCAGTCACGTCGCCGGCCAGAAGCCGGACCCGAAAATCCTCGGCATAACCCGCGACGCGGCCGTAGAGAATCGTGTCGATCAGCGCGATGCCGATCGCCCCGCCGAGATTGCGCATCAGGTTGAACAGCGCGCTGGCGTCGGCCACTTGCTTGTCCGGCAGCGTGCCGAGCGCGATGCGGGTCGGCGGCAGCAGGCAGAACATGATCGCGACGCCGCGAATGATCTGCGGCCAGAACATCTCGGCAAAATCGGCCGTGCGCGGCTGCAGGGCGGAGAGCCCGAGGCCGAGCGCGAACAACAGGAAACCGAAGCCGGTCAACAGGCGTGCGCCGACCCGGCTCTCCAGCAGCGCCACAAACGGCGCTGCGACCAGCTGGGAAAGGCCCGTCACCAGCATGATCGTGCCGATCTCGAACGCATCATGATGACGCACGAAGGAAAGAAACACCGGCATCAGATAGACCGAGCCATAGAGGCCGACGCCGAGACAGAAGCTCAATGCACAGCCGATCGCAAAGGAACGGCGCTCGAGCACTACGAGTTGCACAATCGGATGCGCGGCGCGAAAGCTGCGCCAGACAAATACCGCGATGCCAACCGCGCTCGCGAGCAGGAGACCGGCGCAGGACGGCGAGAGCCAGCCATTCTGGGGCGCCTGCTTGAGCCCGATCTCGAGGCTTGCGAGCGCAAGCACCATGATGAGCAGCGCCACGAGGTCAAGCTTCGCCAATTCGCCTGAAACGATCGGCTGGCGGGGTAACAGGCGGGGCGTCAGCACGGTGGCAATCATGCCGGGGATCACATTGATCAGGAACAGCCAAGGCCACGACCAAGTATCCGTGATGAAACCGCCGACCACAGGCCCGATGGTCGGTGCAAGCACGGCGACCACGCCGCCGATGGTGGTGGCGACCGCATGGAGCCGCTGCGGGAAAAGCAGGAACACGGCCGAAAACACCGCGGGGATCAGCACGCCGCCCGAAAAGCCCTGGATGATGCGAAAAACGAGCAGGGTGGCCAGACCACCGCTCAGCGCACAGCCGATGGAGGCCAACGTGAACAGGCCGACGCCGCAGGCAAATAGCCAGCGCAAACTCAACACGCGCGTCAACAGCCCGGTGAGCGGGATAGCGATCACCTCGGCGATCAGATAGGCGGTCTGGATCCAGCTCATCGCCTCAGGCGAAATCTCGAGCGCGCGCTGGATGGTCGGCAGCGACGTCGCGACCACCTGGATGTCCAGGATCGCCATGAACATGCCGAGGCACATCAGGAGAAAACCGGCCCAGGTCGCGACGCGAGGCGTCGCGAACAGCGGCGTTGCGAGGCTGGACGTCTCCTGACACGCCGCCGGCTGATAGGCGATCGGCTGTGCCTTCATGGAGCACCTGCCAATGGGGCGTTGAAGGCGGCGAGCGCCCGTGTCTCGGTGCGGATACGAATAGCGAGCACAATGGCGTTCAAGACCGAGAACAACAACGCCAGCAGCGACAGATTCAGCGCCAGCGGCAGCAGGGCAATTTCAGCTGTGACGATCGCGTAGTTCGGATGGGAGACGTAGCGATAAGGGCCGGCCGCGACCAACGGCGCACCCGGCAGCACAATGATTCGCGTGGTCCAGCGCGAGCCGAGGCTTGCGAGAACCCAGAGGCGAAGTCCCTGTAGCACAACGAAGGCGGCAAGGGCCGGCCAATAGACCTGGTGATCCCAGCCGAAGACCCAAAGGGTGATCAGCCAGGCTGCATGCAGAGCCACCAGCATCGGATAGTGACCGGCACCGATCTCGATCGCACCGCGCTCAAGCAGCCTCTCGGTGTTGCGGCGGGACAGCACGAGCTCGCCCAGCCGCTGCAGCGTCACAAGACTCAATATGATCGCGGCCCAGGTCACGTCGCGCCACGCGGTCTCATGCAGAGTGCCGCAGCGCGACGCAGCTTGCGGTGAAGCCGGGGCCAAGCGCGGTCAACAGCGAGCGCCGCGGCAGACCTTTCGCAAGCGCTCGTTGCAGGACGAACAGCACAGTCGGCGCCGACATGTTGCCGTAGTCGGCAATGACCTCGCGCTCGTGATCCAGCGTGCCCTGATCCAGCGACAGCGCACGCTCGAGCGCATTGATGACTTTGGTGCCGCCGGGATGGCAGACAAAGCGATCGATGTCGGCATCGCAGAACTCCATGCGCGCCAGAAGTTCGGCGATCGCAGGCCCAAAATGCTCGGCGACGAAATCGGGAATGGTGCGCTGGAACACCACGCCGAAGCCTTCAGGATCGACGCTCCAGCCCATGATGCCAAGCGTGTCCGGCCACAATTTTTCGGCCGACGCCTCGACGCGTGTCGATCCGCCGTCGCCCGCGCGCAGCACCATGGCCGCCGCGCCATCGCCGAACAGGCTCGCCGCAACAATGTTGGCTTTGGTCATTTCGTCATGGCGAACGGCCAGCGTGCAGAGCTCGAGCACGACCAGGAGCACGTTCGTTCCGGGCCGCGACTGCGCAAGCCGCGCCGCGACTGCAAGGCCCGAGACACCGCCGGCACAGCCGAGGCCAAATATCGGCACGCGCGACACGTCGGCGCGAAATCCCATCCGCCCTGCGATGCGCGCTTCGAGGGTGGGCGTCGCGATACCCGTCGAGCAGACCGTGACGACGGTGTCGATGTCGTCTGCTGCAAGCTCGGCGCGTGCGATGGCCGCTTGCGCCACATCGATGAACAGCGTTTCCGCTCCCTCGAGGAACGCGCTGGTGCGTTCCGGCCAACCGCGTGGCTCCAGATACCACTCGATCGGCTTCACGCCGTAGCGATTGCGGATGCCGGTGTTGGCAAACAGGCTCGCAAGCGTTTCGAACTGCTCATAGCGATGGGCGAGAATGCTGCGCGCCGCCTGCAGGACCTCCGCCTGCTGGAATTGATGCCGCGGCACTGAGGTCGCCAGCGACATGAGCGCTGCTGATTGGTCCATATCGCTGTCCCTGCCTTAAAACTCGACTGCCCCGGCATAGAACCGCACTGAGGCGCGAATATTTCGGCGGTCCGCAGGTGCCAGCAATCAGATGAATTCAATATAAATTGAATGCTGGCGGCGATATGGCCCGATCGCGGTGGCTCGGCGTCGCGAGGATGGCCCTTTCAGACTGTCTTTTCAGGCCAGCGGCAGAGATCGTTGATCAGGCAAACCTCGCAGCGCGGCTTGCGCGCCAGGCAGGTGTAGCGGCCGTGCAGGATCAGCCAATGATGCGCGTGTAACATGAACTCGGACGGAATCACCTTCTCGAGCCCGAGTTCGACCTCGAGCGGCGTCTTGCCCGGCGCAAGCCCGGTGCGATTGGCGACGCGAAATACATGGGTATCGACGGCGATCGTGCGCTCGCCATAGGCCATATTGAGCACCACGTTGGCGGTCTTGCGGCCTGCGCCAGGCAGCGTCTCGATCTCCGCTCGGGTGCGCGGAACCTCGCCGCCGAACTCGTCGATCAGCTTGTGCGAGAGTGCGATGACGTTCTTCGCCTTGGTGCGATAGAGGCCGATGGTCTTGATGTAGTCGCGAAGCTTCTCCTCGCCGAGCGCGAGCATTTTTTGCGGCGTATCGGCCACCGCAAACAGCGCGCGCGTCGCCTTGTTGACGCCGGCATCCGTGGCCTGGGCGGACAAGACCACCGCGACCAGCAACGTGTAGGGATTGAGATGCTCCAGCTCGCCCTTGGGCTCCGGATTGGCCTCGTTGAAGCGCGTGAAGGCCTCGCGGATTTCGGCGGGGGTCCAGGGTTTGGACGCTTTCAAGGATTTCTTGGCCGCGCGGACAGGACTGGCCGGCTTGCCGGCCTTGGCCGTCCTTGTCGATTTCCTCGCCACGGATTGAACGCGTGTTGCCTTGGCGCGTTGAGTGCGGATGATTTTCGCCATGAAGCGGATATACTGATAGGTCATGACCCCAGGCAATGATTTTGATCCTGACACGGCCGAGCCCGAATTGTTCGCGGCGCTGCTGACGCCGCACCGGTCGCTGAACCGCACCGGCTTTGTTCTGGTGATGGGGTTCTTGAGCGCGGTCAGCTTCGCCACGGGCATCGCGTTTCTCATCATGGGGGCATGGCCGGTGTGCGGCTTTCTCGGGCTCGACGTGCTCGCGATCTATGTTGCCTTTCGGATCAATTTCCGCCGCGCCTTGGCCTGCGAGCAGATTTCCGTGACGGCCTCGGTGCTGCGGCTGCGCCGGATCAGCCAGCGCGGCGATGTCGTGGAGCTCGTTTTCAACCCGCTCTGGGTCCGGCTCGACCAGGAACGGGATGACGAATACGGCATCGAACGGCTCTACCTCGCCTCAAGGGGCAGGCGGGTCGCCATCGGGAGCTTTTTGAGCCCCGGAGAAAAGGCCAGCTTCTCCAAAGCGTTGCTAGCCGCGCTCAACACCGCCCGGCGGGGCCCCACTTACAACGCCCTGGTGTAAGCTCGTCGGAAATCGGGTGGTTTGACCAAGCCGCCCGCCCTACATCCGAGAGCATGATGACACTCGCCATTCATGACCAACGCCTGGCCAAGCCGGGCCCCTCGAGCGCCGCGCTGCGGGATTACGATTCGGTGCGGCGGGCGATCGCGTTCATTTCCGAGCACTGGCGCAGCCAGCCGACCATCGAGGCGATGGCGGACGCGGCAAGCGTGACCCCCGACGAACTGCATCATCTGTTCCGCCGCTGGGCCGGGATCACGCCCAAGGGCTTCATGCAGGCCCTGACGCTCGACCACGCCAAGGGCCTGTTGCGCGGTTCGGCCAGCGTGCTCGATGCCGCCCTTGACTCCGGGCTGTCAGGACCGGGACGGCTGCACGACCTCTTCATCACCCATGAGGCGATGTCCCCGGGCGAATGGAAGAACGGCGGCGCCGGCATGACCCTGCGCTATGGCTTTCATCCCTCGCCCTTCGGCATGGCGATCGTGATGACCACGGCCCGCGGCCTCGCGGGCCTTGCCTTCGCTGATCCCGGGGAAGAGCAGGCGGCGCTGGCGGACATGAGGGATCGCTGGCCGAACGCGACCTATGTCGAGGACTATCTCGGCACGGCGCCGGTGGCGCAGCGCATCTTCGATCCCAAGCTATGGCGCGCAGACCAGCCGTTGCGCGTGGTCTTGATCGGCACCGATTTTGAGGTGCGGGTATGGGAGACGCTGCTCAAGATCCCCATGGGGCGCGCCGTCTCCTATTCCGACATCGCCTGCAAGCTGAAGTCGCCGAAGGCCTCGCGCGCTGTTGGCGCCGCCGTCGGCAAGAACCCGGTCTCCTTCGTGGTGCCGTGCCACCGCGCGCTGGGCAAGGACGGCAAGCTCACCGGCTATCACTGGGGCATCACGCGCAAGCAGGCGATGCTAGGCTGGGAAGCGGGGCAGGTGGGGATGCAATAAGGCGAGGTGCTAACTCGTTCGGTGTTTCCCGTCACCCTGAGGCGCTCGCATAGCGAGCCTCGAAGGGTGACAGCCGCGGCTGCAGCCGCGGGGCCGTTCATCCTTCGAGGCTCGTGGAGCCTGTCATCGGGCCGCACTTCGTGCGGACCCGTTGGCTCGCACCTCAGGATGACGGGTCCAGCGCACCGTCGGCGACCGGGCGTCGGGGACGGAGATGTCGAGCCTGCGGCTCAAGCCGCGAGGTCGAGCTTCGAGGCGACCGTCGAGTCCGCGTTGAGGTGATAGATGATGGGCACGCCGGTCGCGAGCTCGCGCTTCAGTATGCCCTCGGGCGAAAGCTTCTCCAGCACCATGATCAGCGCGCGCAGCGAATTGCCGTGCGCAGCGACCAGTGTGCGCTGGCCGCGCAGCACGCAGGGCAAAATCTCCTGCACATAATAGGGCAGCGCGCGCGCGAGCGTATCCTTCAGGCTTTCGCCGCCGGGCGGCGGCACGTCATAGGAGCGGCGCCAGATGTGGACCTGCTCCTCGCCCCACCGCTTGCGGGCATCGTCCTTGTTGAGGCCGGAGAGATCGCCATAGTCGCGCTCGTTGAGCGCGAGATCTTTTTGCGTGGGCAAGCCGGTCTGGCCAAGCTCGTTGAGGATCAGATCAAGCGTGTGCTGGGCGCGCGTCAAGACCGAGGTGAAGGCGACGTCGAACTGCAATCCCTTCGCCTTCAGCTTGCGTCCGGCGTCCTTGGCTTCCTGCACGCCGAGCTCGGTGAGATCAGGGTCTTTCCAGCCGGTGAACAGGTTCTTCAGATTCCAGTCGCTCTGGCCGTGGCGCACAAGCACAAGAAGTCGGTCGCTCATGTCAGTGATTTTCCGATGTTCGATATTAGATGTCGCTGAGGCCGAGCACATCGGCCATGGAGTAGAGCCCGGGCGGCTTGCCATGGGCCCACAGTGCGGCCTTCAATGCGCCATGGGCGAAGATCATGCGGTCCTCGGCATGGTGCGAGAGCGTGAGCCGCTCCGACGGGCCCGCAAAGATCACGCTGTGATCGCCGGCGGCGGTGCCGCCGCGCAATGAGGCAAAACCGATATCGCCCGTTCGGCGGACGCCGGTGACGCCATCACGGCCGCGCGCCGAATGATCCTCCAGCGTGATGCCGCGGCCGCTGGCGGCGGCCTCGCCCAGCATCAAGGCGGTTCCGGAAGGCGCATCGATCTTGCCCTTGTGGTGCATCTCCAGGATTTCGATGTCGAAGGAGGGATCGAGCGATTGCGCAACGCGCTTCACCAGCGCGGCCAGCAGATTGACGCCCAGGCTCATATTGCCTGATCTCACCACCACGGCGCGCGAGGTGACGCTCTTGATGACGGCATCGTCGGAGACCGATAGACCGGTGGTACCGATGACGTGAACGAGACCGCGCTCAGCGGCAATCGCGACATTGGCAATGGTGGCACGGGGAACGGTAAAATCGAGAATGCCGTCGGCATTGCCCGACAGCGACCAGAGATCGCCGGACACCTTGACGCCATTGGCAGGCAGCCCCGCAAGCACCCCTGCATCCTCCCCTAGGAGTTCCGAACCGGGCGCTTCCAGCGCGCCCGCCAGCACAGCACCCGGGGTTTCTGCAATCACACGCGTCAACGCGCGGCCCATGCGGCCGCCGGCTCCAGCTACGATCAAACGCATGTCGGCCATGGTTTTACCTCTTCACTGCCCCTTGTAACCGGGGCAGGCCGTTCCAGCAACCGAGGGCGGGGCGCCGTTGCCACCCGCACGAAGCGAGACGTGAACCGGTTTGTTCGGTGTCATTTCGGGGCGCCCGAAGGGCGAACTCCGGTGCGCCGTAGCGCACCTGAGAATCTCGCGCCACAACCTCTGGATTCCGGGTTCGCCGCTGGCGCGGCGCCGCGGAATGACGGAGTGAAAGCTAGCGCCGCACCTCAAGGCTGCGGGCCGTCGTAGCCTTCGATGATGATGAGATCGGCGATCGAATGCGGCTGCCGCACCTTGATGTTCGCCTGGTACTCAGGGGAATTGTAGCAGGCGAGCGCGGTCTCATAGTCACGGAATTCGATCACGACGTTGCGCGAGCGGCTCTGGCCCTCGACGCCGGTGAACTTGCCGCCACGGACGACATAGCGTCCGCCGAACTTGCTGAAGATAGCCGGATTGGCGGCCGCGTAAGCCTTGTAGCCATCATCGTTGTGAACGTCGACGCGTCCGATCCAGTAGCCTTTTGCCATCTGTCTTCTTCCTTGTTCTTAGCCCACCAGGTGCGGCGTGATCTCGGCCACAATCGCTTCCGCGGCCGCCTTGGGATCGGCCGCCTCGACGATGGGCCGGCCGACCACGAGATAATCGGCACCCGCTGCAATCGCACGCGCGGGTGTCATGATGCGTTTCTGATCGCCCGCGGCGGAGCCGGCAGGCCTGATACCCGGCGTGACCAGGCTCATCTGTTGACCGACGATCTTCCGCAGGTTGGCTGCTTCCTCGGGCGAGCAGACGAGCCCGTCGATTCCCAGTTCCAGCGCCTGGCGCGCGCGTGTTTCGACGAGGTCGGCCACCCCCAAGCGATAGCCCGCGGCCTGCAGGTCGCCGGTGTCGTAGGAGGTCAGCACCGTGACGGCGAGGATCTTCAGATGCGCGCCCCGCGCCTCGACAGCCGCCTTCATGGTTTGCGGATAGGCGTGCACGGTGAGAAAGGTGGCGCCGGTTTTGGCGATGCTCTCGACCCCGCGCGCCACCGTATTGCCGATGTCGTGCAGCTTGAGATCGATGAAGACCTTCTTGCCCTGGTCTGCGAGCTTCTTCACCAGCGACAAGCCCCCGGCATAAGCCAGCTGATAGCCAATCTTGTAGAAGGTAACGCTGTCGCCGAGGCGCGCCACCATGGCTTCCGCCGGCTCGACGCCGGGCAGGTCGAGCGCCACGATGATCCGGTCGCGGGGAGCAATATCGAGCGGCATTGTCACCTCACATCATGCGTTGGGAGACGTCGATCAACTGCCGGACAAGGGCTTGCAGCGCCTCGCTATCGGCCGGATTCTTCAATCTGTCCATATCGTCATAGGCCTGATGCGCAAAGGACAGAGCAAGCTGGCTCGGGATCACATGGGCCTGCAGCGAGGAGAGGATCAGCCGCAACGCAGCCAGCGCCCGCGTGCCGCCGAGGCGGCTCTCCGAGGCGGCCGCGATTGCAAAGGGGCGTTGGCGAAACACCTGCCCGCGCGCCTCATGCGGATCCTGCACCCGGCTCACCCAATCGAGCGCGTTCTTCAGGAGCGCCGGGACCGAGGAGTTATATTCGGGGGTCACCAACAGGATGCCGTGATGGGCCGCCATCATGCGCTTGAGATTGACCGCGTTCTTCGGCACGCCCGACTTGGCCTGCAGGTCGCCATCATAGATCGGCAGCGGATAATCGGCGAACGACAGCCGGTTCACCTCGACGCCCGCCAGCGCGAACTCGTAGGCGGCATTGGCTGCAAGCTTCGTATTATGCGAGCCGGTGCGCAGCGAGCCGGGTATGACCAGGATTTTCGGCGCGGCCATTCTTCAAAACGCGCATTCGGGGTTGATGCACCCGACCAATGCGACGGGCGCGGCTAATGCTTGCGATACACCCACACGCGGGCGGGTGGAAGATTCATCCAGATCCGCTCGGAGGCTTCGGTGGATACGCCGGGCAGCGATTTCGGGATCGGCGGCACCACCGAATAGGTGTACTGCACGAACGGCGCGCCCGGAGCCAGGGTTGCAAACGCATCGCGGATCAGGCGCAGCCGCGTCAACATCGGTTTCGTCACCAGCGGCAGTGACGAGACGATGGCGTTCGCGGGTGTGCCCAGAACGTTCCAGAGCGTGTCGCGCAGGCGATAGGCATCGCCCTGCACGACTTTCGCCTGCGGATAACGGTCGCGCAACAGTGCACAGAAGCCGGGATTATACTCGACCAGCACCAGCCGCTTCTGATCGATGCCATGCTCGACCAGCGCGCTGGTGATGGCGCCGGTACCGGGGCCAAGCTCGATCACAGGGCCGGTCGCATGACGATCGACATAGCCAGCCATGGTGCGGGCCAAAGGCCGCCCCGACGGCATCACTGCGCCGACATGTAGCGGCTTCTCGATCCATGAACGGAGAAAGCGGACCTCGTCATCAAGCCGAGGTTTTTTCAGCGTACGCACGGACGATTGCGAGGGCATGCGACTTGAACCAGACGGGGACCGTGCAAACGGCGGATGTCAGAAAACAGTCACAAAGACGTATAGGTCCCCGGCGGGGCGGTCAAGCCGGAGCACGGCAGGCGCCGTCCGCCATGGATCCAGAGAATTAGCGATAACGTACTGCTTTGTCATGGGTTTCAGCCAAGGCCACAGCGCGGCACAAAACGACATGGCGCGCATGATGGCGCGCTTGCTAGCCCGGGGCTAGTTAGCAGCGGACTTGCCGAAGAAGTCCTTGACCTTGGCGAAGAAGCCGGTGGCCTCGGGCTGGGTCGTGCCGGACGACAACTTCTCGAACTCGGCCAGCAGCTCCTGCTGTCGCTTGGTGAGGTTCTGCGGCGTCTCGACCACGACCTGGACATACATGTCGCCCGTCTGCCGCGAGCGCAGCACGGGCATGCCCTTCGACGCGATGCGGAAGCGCCGTGCGGACTGCGTGCCCGCGGGGATCTTCACCTTGGTCTTGCCCTTGTCGATGGTCGGCACCTCGAACTCGCCGCCGAGCGCGGCCGTGACCATCGAAATCGGCACCCGGCAATGCAGATCAGCGCCATCGCGCTGGAAGAACGGATGCGCCGCCAGCGACAGGAAAATGTAGAGATCGCCGGGCGGGCCGCCGCGCACGCCGGCCTCGCCTTCGCCGGCGAGCCTGATCCGCGTGCCGTCCTCGACGCCCTGCGGGATGTTCACTGACAGCGTGCGCTCGCGCGCCACCCGGCCCGAGCCCGCGCAGGACGGGCAGGCATCCTCGATCATCTGGCCACGGCCCTGGCAGCCCGGGCAGGTGCGCTCCAGCGTGAAGAATCCCTGTGCCTGCCGCACCCGGCCTGCGCCGCCGCACATCGAACAGGTCTTCGGCTTGGTGCCGGCCTTGGCGCCGGTGCCCGAGCAGGACTCGCAGGTGACCGAGACCGGAATCTCGATCTGCGCGGTCTTGCCGAGATAAGCCTCTTCGAGCGTGATTTCCATGTTGTAGCGCAGATCGGCGCCGCGCTCGCGGCCGCCGCTGCGGCGTTGCCCGGCCATGCCGAACAGGTCTTCGAAAATATCCGAGAAGGAGGACGCAAAGCCGGCGCCGAAGCCGTGGCCGCCGCCCACGCCGCCCTGCTCGAAGGCAGCATGGCCGTAGCGGTCATAGGCGGCACGCTTGTCGCTGTCCTTGAGGACCTCGTAGGCCTCGTTGATTTCCTTGAACCTGATCTCGCTCTGGGCATCGCCGGGATTGCGGTCCGGATGCCACTTCATCGCCAGCTTGCGAAAGGCCGACTTGAGCTTGGTTTCGTCAGCGTTGCGATCGACTTCAAGGGTTTCGTAATAGCAGCGCTTGGTAGACATCCGTCAGACCCGCCCGAACTTCTTCTTGCCCCCAGAGCTGCACATAGGATGCAGCCTCCGGCTTAACAATTCACCCTCTCAAAAAACGACCCCCACCCATCGAGACGCGGGATGCGCTCTTTGGCGTGAGGGTCATGATCGAATCCCGCTCGTTAGGCGGACTTCTTCTTGTCGTCGTCGACTTCGGTGAACTCCGCGTCGACCACGTCATCCTGCGCAGCAGCCTTGGCGGCAGCGTCGCCCTCGGCCTGTTGCTTGTACATGGCCTCGCCAAGCTTCATCGAAGCCTGCGCCAGTGTATTGGTCTTGGCCTTGATCGCCTCGGCGTCGTCGCCCTTCAGCGCCTCCTTGAGATCGCTGACAGCGTCCTCGATGGCGCGGCGCTCGGTCTCTGCGATCTTCGAGCCATGCTCGGCCAGCGCCTTCTCGGTGGAATGCACCAGCGCGTCGGCATGGTTCTTGGCGTCGACCGCCTCGCGGCGCTTCTTGTCGGCGGCGGCGTTGACCTCGGCCTCCTTGACCATCTTCTCGATGTCGGCTTCCGACAGGCCGCCGGAGGCCTGGATGCGGATCTGCTGCTCCTTGCCCGTCGCCTTGTCCTTGGCCGAGACGTTGACGATGCCGTTGGCGTCGATGTCGAAGGTCACCTCGATCTGCGGCATGCCGCGCGGGGCGGGCGGAATGCCCATCAGGTCGAACTGGCCGAGCATCTTGTTGTCGGCCGCCATTTCACGCTCGCCCTGGAAGACACGGATGGTCACCGCATTCTGGTTGTCCTCGGCGGTCGAGAACACCTGGCTCTTCTTGGTCGGGATCGTGGTGTTGCGGTCGATGATGCGGGTGAACACGCCGCCCAGCGTCTCGATGCCCAGCGACAGCGGGGTCACGTCAAGCAGCAGCACGTCCTTGACATCGCCCTGCAGCACGCCGGCCTGGATCGCGGCACCGATGGCGACAACCTCGTCCGGGTTGACACCCTTGTGCGGCTCCTTGCCGAACAGCTGCTTCACGACTTCCTGGACCTTGGGCATGCGGGTCATGCCGCCGACCAGCACCACCTCGCCGATCTCACCGGCGGTGACGCCGGCATCCTTCAACGCCTTGCGGCAGGGCTCGATGGTCTTCTGGATCAGGTCATCGACCAGCGCCTCGAACTTGGCGCGGGTGAGCTTCATGGTCAGATGCTTCGGACCGGTCTGGTCCGCCGTGATGAACGGCAGGTTGATCTCGGTCTGGGTTGTCGACGACAGCTCGATCTTGGCCTTCTCAGCGGCCTCCTTCAGGCGCTGCAGCGCGAGCTTGTCGTTGCGCAGGTTGATGCCCTGCTCCTTCTGGAACTCGTCGGCGAGATAGCCGACCAGGCGCATGTCGAAGTCCTCGCCACCCAGGAAGGTGTCGCCATTGGTCGACTTCACCTCGAACACGCCATCACCGATCTCGAGGATGGAAATATCAAAGGTGCCGCCGCCGAGGTCGTACACCGCAATGGTGCCGGTCTTGGATTTGTCGAGGCCGTAGGCGAGTGCCGCCGCGGTCGGCTCGTTGATGATGCGCAGCACCTCGAGGCCCGCGATCTTGCCGGCATCCTTGGTCGCCTGGCGCTGGGCGTCATTGAAATAAGCGGGAACGGTGATGACGGCCTGATCGACCTTCTGCCCGAGATGAGCTTCCGCGGTCTCCTTCATCTTCTGCAGGATGAAGGCGGAGATCTGCGAGGGCGAATAGGTCTTGCCGTCGGCCTCGACCCAGGCGTCGCCGTTGCCGGCCTTGACGATCTTGTAGGGGACGAGCTTCTTGTCCTTCTCGACCATCGGGTCGTCGTAGCGGCGGCCGATCAGGCGCTTCACTGCGAAGAAGGTCCGCTCGGGATTGGTGACCGCCTGGCGCTTGGCCGGCTGACCGACGAGGCGCTCGCCATCATCGGTAAAAGCGACGATCGACGGCGTCGTCCGCATGCCCTCGGCATTCTCGATGACTTTGGCGTTTTTGCCATCCATCACGGCAACGCACGAATTGGTGGTGCCGAGATCGATCCCAATGACCTTTCCCATGGTCTCACATCCTTCTTTTTGCGGCAGGTTGGCAGGGCCCTGACGGCGCCCGGCTCCGAACCCCCTCTAGATCAAAAACTCGCGATATTGCGACGGTGAGCCTCATATAGGAGGGGGCCATGGGCCCGCAAGGACCGGACCGCAACCTTGGTCACGGAAAAGGCCCCGCAATTGAAAGATGGTGTCGGCTGATGCGCCTGCGGCCTGCCTCGCTCCCAAGGCTCGAGGCTCGTCAAGGACTGACGGCCGGGCGGCGCCATGGGTGTCGGGACTCCCGGAGCGGCCTTTGGGCGCGTTCCCGGACCCTGTTGCGGGCAGGTCAAACCCGGTAAAAGCGACCCGACCGAGGACGCCCCGGACTTGTGAGAGACCGTGTCGCGGGGTCGCGCTGGCCGACCATGGAACGGCCTCATTGCAACTCAAATAGGTTCTTCATGAAGCCTCTTCGACTCCTGACCGCCGCAGCCTTGCTGATTGCCGCGCTCAATCCCGCTCTTGCTGCAGATGCGGTTTTTCCGCTGGGCGTGAGGGTCGGCCTGGTGCCGCTGGTCGGCCTCTCCGTGTCGAAGACCTTCCCCGGCTTCGAAACCGAAGACCATAGCGTCAAGGTGCTGGTGACCGAGCTGCCATCGGACGCCTATAATGAGGTAAAGACCGCCTTCGCGAATCCCGCCGGCACGGGCAGCGTCAAACCGGAGAGCGTCGAGACAGCGGGCGCAGGCCTTGCCTATTACACGATCGAGAACGCCAAGGAGGGCGCGACCAGCGTCCGGCGTTATTCGATGATCCTCTCGGGCGGGACCTTCTCCGGCTATATCGCGATGCAGGTCCCGGAGGACGCCGCCAAGATCTACACCGACGATGCCGTACGCCAGATGTTCGCGTCCGTGACGCTACGCAAGGAGGTGCCGGTCGAGGAGCAGCTTGGCCTGCTTCCGTTCAAGCTCAATGACCTCGCAAGCTTCAAGAACGTCCGCACGCTGGCGCCGGGCGCAGCCGTCATTCTTGCCGACGGCGACGAGAAGACCGGCTTTGAGCCCTCTCCGTTCATGATCATCGGCATCATCGGCGCCACGCCGCCCGAAGCGGACGATCGCGCCCGCTTTGCCCAGCAGGCGGCGACCCAGATCCCCGGCGTGCGCGACGGACACATCACCATGGCCGAACCGATCCGGATCGGCGGCATGCCCGGCTATGAAACGCGGATCGACGCCACCAGCGGCAAGGACAACACCAAGGTCACCGTCGTGCAGTGGATCCGCTTTGGCGGCGCGAACTCGATGCGCATCGTGGGCAGCGCGCCGCGGGACCAGTGGTCAGCGGCCTTCCCCCGTTTCCGCGCCGTGCGCGACGGCATCGAGCCGAAAAGCTGAAGTGTCCCCTGACGGATAAGGCGGCAAGCGCCCAACATTCGAACCACCACGCGTGCGCAAAGGTGCTTTACGCTGGGCTTGCGACCTGATTTGCTGATCGTATCCAGTTACGGAGGGGTGCCATGTTGGATCGACGGCAGATTCTCGCAGCTATCGGCACGACCGCAATTGCGGCCCTGGGTGCGCGCAGTGCATGGGCGGCGCCGATCAAGCCCGACGAGGCTTCGGCGCTGTTGGTGATCGACGTGCAGAACTGCTTCCTGCCCGGCGGTAGCCTCGCCGTGAAGGACGGCGAGCAGGTCGTGCCGATCATCAACCGGATCGCGAAGTCCTTTTCCAATGTCGTGATGACGCAGGACTGGCACACGCCGGGCCACGTGTCGTTCGCCTCGGCTCATGACGGCAAGAAGCCGTTCGACGTCATCGACCTCGCCTATGGCAAGCAGGTGCTATGGCCGGACCATTGCGTACAGGGGACCGATGGCGCGGCGCTGTCCAAGGACCTCTCGATCCCGCAGGCCGAGCTCATCATCCGAAAAGGCTACCACAAGGACACCGACAGCTATTCAGCCTTCACCGAAGCCGATGGCAAGACCACGACAGGGCTCGCCGCCTATCTGAAGGCGCGCGGCGTCAAGCGCGTCTTCATTGCCGGGCTCGCCACCGATTTTTGCGTTTGCTGGACCGCGCTGGATGCGCGCAAGGCCGGGCTCGAAGCCTATGTGATCGAGGACGCCTGTCGCGGCATCGACACCAAGGGCTCGCTTGCCAAGGCCTGGGCCGATATGGCCAAGGCCGGCGTCAAGCGCATCCAGTCGAGCGATATTGCTGTCGCCTAAGCCGGTCGCTGCGAGCCGCGGCTTTTAAGCCGCGCTCTCGTTGCCGTTGGCGGCTGCGGGGGCGACCTTTGCACCGCCCTTGGAGACGCCGACCAGAGCAGGCCGCAACACGCGATCGCCGATGGTATAGCCGGCCTGCACAACCTGCACCACCGTACCTGCGGGCACCGACGCGTCGGGCACTTCGTACATCGCCTGATGGAAATTCGGGTCGAATTTGCTGCCCGACGGATCCAGCCGCTTCACGCCATATTTCTCCAGCGTATTGTGCAGCGAGCGTTCGGTGAGCTCGACGCCCTCGATCAGCGAGGTCAGGCCCGGATCGGCGGTGGCGCGCGCCTCCGCCGGGATGGCGTCCAGGGCACGCTGCAGATTGTCGGCGATCTCGAGCACGTCGCGCGCAAAGCCGGTGACGCCATAGGTCCGCGCATCCGACACCTCCTTGGCTGTGCGCTTGCGCAGGTTCTCCATCTCGGCCAGCGTGCGCAGCATCTTGTCGCGCGCATCCGCGGCTTCCTTCGCCAACGCCTCGGCAGAAGCGGGTTCCGGGTCGTCAGGCATAATGTAGGGCTTTGACATCACGGGCTCGCTCGGGTTCGCCGGATCTTTCGGCTCGGAATCGGACATTGACGGCCTTCTCGAGAAATCGATCGGTTGGTAGACTTCGTTCGCGCCGGATATCGTGCTTTGGGACACGAAAATCAAGCGCTCGTGAACGTGGGCATGATCCGGAAGAGCCTGCCGCGGTCTTCGGAAAGGACCATGCCCAATCTCAATCTAACGGGTTTCAGCCGCCCAAAATGCGGCTCACGATGCGCGCGGCATAATCCACCGTCGGGATGACCCGCGCATAATTGAGCCTGGTGGGGCCGATCACGCCGAGAACGCCGACAATATGGCCGGCGGCGTCGCGATACGGCGCGATGACCGTCGAGGACCCCGATAGCGAGAACAGTTTGTTTTCCGAGCCGATGAAAATCCGCACGCCCTCGGCCTGTTCGGCGCGCCCGAGGAGGTCGACGACGCCGCGCTTGGTCTCGAGATCGTCGAACAGCAGGCGAACCCGCTCGAGATCCTCAAGCGCGTGGAGGTCCTCCAGGAGATTGGCATGACCCCGCACGATCAGCTGACGGTCGTCACTCTCGCCGCCGGACCAGCTGGCAATACCGGCAGCGATCACCTTCTGGGTCAATTGATCGAGCTCGGCGCGCCCCTGCGCCAACGCCGTCTCGAGCTCGAGCCGAGCCTCGGCCAAGGTACGGCCCCGAATCCGCGCATTGAGAAAATTGGAGGCCTCCATCAGCGCAGAGGACGGCACGCCGGGCGGCAGGGTGAGGACGCGATTCTCGACCTGGCCGTCCTCGCCAACCAGCACGACCAGCGCGCGTTCGGGCTCCAGCCGCACGAATTCGATATGTTTGAGCCGCGCATTCGATTTCGGCGTCAGAACAACCGCGGCCGCCCGCGTCAGCCCGGACAACCGCGTCAGCGCTTCGCCCAGGGCGGCCTCGACCGATTGGGCGCGCCCAACGGAGGCAAGCTGGCTCTGGATGGTTTCGCGCTCCTCCGTGGTGAGGTCGCCGACCTGCATCAGGGCGTCGACAAAGAACCGCAGACCCAGTTCCGTCGGCAGACGGCCGGCCGAGGTGTGCGGGGCATAGATCAAGCCGAGCTGTTCCAGGTCGGCCATGACATTGCGCACCGAGGCCGGTGACAGTGGAACCGCAATCAACCGCGATATATTGCGCGAACCGACCGGTTCGCCGGTCGCGAGATAGCTTTCGACAATCTGGCGAAAAATCTCCCGCGAACGCTCGTTGAGCTGCGCCAGTCCGGCAGGCGGGGTCATCAGGTGGATCGGATCGTGGTGGGCCACTCTTTACTCCCTTCACGCGCCTACAATTTGAACATCCCGACCGGCCCTGGCAAGCCGGGGAACGCGCTCATAGGGGCTTGCCGCCCCGCCGTGCCCCCCCTACAAGCTCCGCCAGCCATACTCTTTGCCGGATTTTCGGAGGATTCCCATGCGGCCGAGCCGCCGTGCCCCGGACGAACTACGCGCCGTCAGCCTGGACCGCGGCGTGGTCAAATATGCCGAGGGCTCCTGCCTGGTAAAATTCGGCGACACCCATGTGCTGGTGACCGCCACATTGGAGGACCGCCTGCCGCCATGGCTCAAGGGCCAGGGGCGCGGCTGGGTGACCGCCGAATACGGCATGCTGCCGCGCGCCACCCTTGAGCGAACCCGGCGCGAGGCCTCCGCGGGAAAGCAGAGCGGGCGCACCGTCGAGATCCAGCGCCTGATCGGCCGCTCCCTGCGCGCGACCGTCGACCTGGAGGCGCTCGGCGAGCGACAGATCACGGTCGATTGCGATGTCCTGCAGGCCGATGGCGGCACGCGCACGGCCTCCATCACTGGCGCCTGGGTCGCACTTGCCGATTGCATCAGCTGGATGAAGACGCGCAACATGGTGAAGGCGAACGTGCTGCGCGACAATGTCGCCGCCATCTCCTGCGGCATTTTCAACGGCACGCCGGTGCTCGATCTCGATTATGCTGAGGATTCCGAAGCCGAGACCGACGCGAATTTTGTCATGACCGGCGACGGTCGGATCATCGAGGTGCAGGGCACGGCGGAGAAGACGCCGTTCACGCAGGACGAATTCCTGGCGCTGATGGCGCTCGCCCGCAAAGGCGTGACGCGACTGGTCGACCTGCAGAAAATGGCGGTGTCGTAAGGACCATGCATCGTCGGATCACAGGCAGGCTGGTCATCGCCACCCATAATCCCGGCAAGCTCGCGGAGATGCGCGAGCTGCTGGCGCCGCATGGGATCGAAGCGGTGTCGGCAGGCGAGCTCGGTCTCCACGAGCCCGAGGAAACCGGCGGCACGTTTGAGGCAAATGCCAGGATCAAGGCGACCGCCGCGGCAAAGGCTGCGCAGCTGCCTGCGTTCGCCGACGATTCGGGACTGGCCGTCGATGCGCTGAACGGCGCGCCTGGCATTTTCTCGGCGCGTTGGGCCGGCCCCAACAAGGATTTCAATGCGGCCATGGCGCAGATTGAGCGCCTCCTGCACGAGCGGGGCGCTACCACCTCCGACAAACGGCGCGCGCATTTCGTCTCCGCACTTTGCGTCGCCTGGCCGGATGGCCATGCCGAAGAGGTCGAAGCGCGTGTCGACGGCACGCTGGTCTGGCCGCCGCGCGGCACGGCAGGCTTCGGCTACGATCCGATGTTCATGCCCGACGGTTTCGACCGCACGTTCGGCGAGATGACCAGCATCGAGAAGCACGGGCTGCCGCCGCTTGGATTGGGCCTTTCGCACCGGGCGCGCGCCTTCGTGAAGCTTGCGGAGATCTGCCTTGAGCCGCGCTGATCCAGCCACGCTGCGCGAGAAGGCGTTCGGCGTCTATGTGCATTGGCCGTTCTGTCTCTCCAAATGCCCCTATTGCGATTTCAATAGCCATGTGCGGCATGCCGCAATCGATGAGACCCGCTTTGCCCGCGCCTTTGCGCGCGAGATCGAAACCACGGCTGCGCGCATTCCCGGCCGCGAGGTGACCTCGATCTTTCTCGGCGGCGGCACGCCATCGCTGATGCAGCCGGAGACGGTCGGGGCGATTCTCAATGCGATCGGCAAGCACTGGCGCGTGACCGAGGATGTCGAGGTCACGCTGGAGGCCAATCCGACCAGTGTCGAGGCGACGCGCTTTGCGGGGTACCGTGCAGCCGGCGTCAACCGCGTCTCGCTCGGCGTGCAGGCCCTGGACGACGCATCATTGAAAGCGCTCGGCCGTCTGCATACGGCACGCGAAGCGCTCGATGCGGTCGCGGTCGCGCGCAACGCATTCGACCGCTATTCGTTCGACCTGATCTACGCGCGGCCCGATCAGACGCCGCAGATGTGGGCCGCGGAATTGCAGCAGGCTATCTCTGAGGCTGCAGAACATCTGTCGCTCTACCAGCTCACCATCGAGGAAGGCACGCCCTTTTTCGGCCTGCACGCCGCCGGCAAGCTGAAGACCCCGGATGAGCCGCTGGCGCGCGCGCTTTACGACGTCACCCAGGATATTTGCGCCCGCAATGGCCTGCCGGCCTATGAAATCTCCAACCACGCCCGCGAAGGCGCCGAATGCCGGCACAATCTCGTCTATTGGCGCGGACAGGAATATGCCGGCATCGGTCCCGGCGCGCATGGCCGGCTCGATATCAATGGCATCAGGCACGCCACCGCGACCGAGAAGCGGCCGGAGGCCTGGCTGATGCGCGTCGAGGCCAATGGCCACGGCGTCGTCACCGATGACTCCCTGAACAGTGAAGAGCGCGCCGACGAATTCCTGCTCATGGGTCTGCGATTGGCGGAAGGCATCGATCCCAAACGCTACGCGGCACTCGCGGGACGATCGCTCGATCCCGAACGCATCACGCTGTTGCGCGAGGAAGGCGCCATCGTGGTCGATAGCGATGGCCGGCTGCGCGTGACGCAAGCCGGCTTTCCCGTGCTTGACGCCGTGGTTGCCGACTTGGCTGCCTAAGACCTGACCGCCTGACTACGCCCCAAAGCTCTTGGGCGAGCCTGCAACCGGCACGCTGCCATTGCTCGCAACCCGCATCACGGCAAGTCCGCGCTCATTGCTGCCATCGGCGCGGAAGCGGAAGAGGCCGTCGATGCCGGCAAAGCCGGAAGGATTGGTCAAGACCTCGGCCGAATAGTGCTGGCCCCCCTGCGTCTTTGCCAGCGCGGCGACGAGCGCCACCGAATCATAGGCCAGCGTTGCGGTCCGCACCGGCTCGGCCCCGTAGCGCGTACGGTAGCGGCCGGCGAAGGCATGGAAGCCGGCCGGGTCAGGCGCGGCATAGAGGCCACCCTGCAGCGAAGGGCTGGCAAACACGCGCGGATTGTCCCACAACCCCGTGCCGAGCATCTGGATGTTGCGCAGGTTTGCACCCGCCGCCGTCAATGCATCCGCCGTCGCTACGACCGATTCGCCGTCGTCGGCCAATAGCAGCGCATCCGCCTGCCCGAGAGCCTGGGCCACGGTGCGCGCCGGCGCGGCGCGGTCGGCGCCATATTTCTCGAATACGGCGACACGACCGCCACGGCGCGCGACCGCCTGCTTGAATGCGACCTCGACGACATTGCCGTAAGCGTTATCCGGCAACAGCGCTGCAAAGGACCGCTTTCCGGTCGATGCGGCATATTCGACGATCCGGTTGACGTCCGACTCCGGCAAGAAGCTCAGGAGATAGACACCCCGCCCAGCCACGCTGGCGTCGGTGGAAAAGGCGATGCAGGAGATGTTGCGCGTGCGTGCCGCCTGCGCGGCGGCCGGCACCGACGCCGCAAACAAAGGTCCGAGAATGATCTCGGCGCCTTCGTCCACCGCCTGCTGCGCACCTTGGGCCGCCCCTTGCGGGCTGCCTGCATCGTCCTTGATCAGGAGCTGAATATTGGGATTTTGGAACTCGGCCAGCGCCATTTCAGCCGCGTTCTTCATCGAGAGCGCGGCGACTCCGGCATTGCCCGAGGCCGACAGCGGCAGGATCAGCCCGACCTTGACCTGGCCATTGCCCGCAACCATCGGCTGCTGCTGCGGGCCGGCGGGCGCCGGCGGCGGCTGCTGGGAGGCGAACGGACTGGAAAAGGAACTCAGGCTTTGCTGCACATTGGCACAGGCTGAGAGCAGGGGCGTGCCAATGAGAAGCCCAAGCGCCGCGCGCCTCGTCGCGCCCACCTTTTGCGGACCCGAGGACGGGAACTTAGGATTGAACGGGTCCACCATGGCAGCTCTTTGATTGACCGGCCGGAGACGGCCAGACTCCCCTCCATCCAAGCCGATCAGGAGGGGACGATTCAGGCACATTGTCGACGAATAGTTAACCAAAACAAAAGGATTATGGCTTCGCCAGATATTCGCGGCTGGCGCGCAAGTCGCCCTCTTGGAGCTGTTTTGCACCGCGAATAAGGTTACGCCCCGGGGCAGCTTGCTCGTGCGGCGCCTTGATATAGCGCCGCGGCCATCTCCCCTTTAATCTCCCGGCATTATGCGCGCAAAAACTGCTCCAATAAACACCGTCGGCAGGGAACCTCCCAGCTTTTCCATCGCCGGGCATGTCCTGCCCGCGGCGAAGCTCGGGGCCGGCCTTTATCTGGTGGCGACCCCGATCGGCAACCTCGCCGATATCACCCTGCGCGCGCTGGAGACGCTGGCCGGCGCCGACGTCATCGCCTGCGAGGACACCCGCGTCAGCCGCCGCCTGACAGAGCGTTACGCCATCTCGGCCGAACTCACGCCCTATCATGAGCACAATGCGGCGGCCGCCCGGCCGAAGCTTCTGCAACGGATGGCCGAGGGCCAGGCCATCGCGCTGATCTCGGACGCCGGCACCCCCCTGATCTCCGATCCCGGTTTCAAGCTGGTCCGCGAGGCCTGCGCGGCCGGCCTTGCTGTCACCGCTCTGCCTGGCCCTTCCTCCGTGCTGGCGGCGCTGATGCTGGCGGGGTTGCCGACCGACCGCTTCTATTTTGCGGGCTTCCTGCCGGCGAAGCAGACCGCGCGCCGGGCGCGACTGACCGAGCTTGCGCGGATCGATGCGACGCTGGTGCTGTTCGAGGCCGGCAGCCGCGTCCAGGAGACGGTGACCGATCTCGCATCCATCATGGGCCGCCGCGAGGCCGCGATCTGCCGTGAGCTGACAAAGCTGCATGAGGAGGTCTTGCGCAACTCGCTGGCCGAACTTGCAGGGCGGGCGGATCAGCTGGAGACGCGGGGCGAGTTCGTGCTGGTGATCGGTCCACCGGACGCGGATGCACAGGTGATGACGGCCGATTCGCTGGACGAGCTCTTGCGCAACGCGCTGTCCCATTCCAGCTTGAAGGATGCGGTGGCAGAGGCCGTCGCGCTCTCGGGGCGGCCGCGCCGGGAGATTTATGCGCGCGCGTTGGCGCTTGCCAAGGACATGAAGGGCAGTCATGGCCAAACTGACCGCGAAGCCTGACGGCGGCGTGCCCCCAGCCAAGCAGGCCGCGCCCGAGCGCGTCGCAGCCTTTCGCACCGGGCTGTCGGCCGAGAGTCGCGCCGCAGCCTATCTCATGGCGAAGGGCTACCGCATCCTGGCTAAACGCTTCCGCACGCCGCATGGCGAGATCGATCTTATTGCCAAGCGGCGCAACCTCATCGCTTTTGTCGAGGTCAAGGCCCGGGCCAGTCTGGATGAGGCGGCCTATGCGGTGACGCCGCGACAAAAGGCGCGCATTATCGATGCCGCCCTGGCCTGGCTGGTTGCCCATCCCGAGCATGCCGAATTCGAAATGCGCTTCGACGCCATGCTGATTGCGCCGCGCCACCTGCCACGCCATGTCATAGCGGCCTTCGACGCGTCGACGTAAGCTGCCCTTCTCTCTCCCTTGATATCATGGATCTCGCAACATGAAGCTAAACGTCGCCGTCCAGATGGACCCCATCGCGCGCATCAACATCCGCGGCGATTCGACCTTCGCGCTGCTGCTCGAGGCGCAAAGGCGCGGCCATGGGCTTTCGTACTATACCCCTGACAAGCTCTCGCTGGTCGGCAATGAGCTGGTGGCGCCGCTCCAGCTGCTCACGGTGCGCGACGAACCCGGCGACCACTTCACGCTCGGCGAGCCGAAGCGCGAGCCGCTGGCCAGTTTCGACGTCGTCCTGCTCAGGCAAGACCCGCCATTCGACCTCGCCTACATCACCTCCACGCATTTCCTGGAGCAGATTCATCCCAAGACCCTGGTGGTCAACGATCCCGCCAGCGTCCGCAATGCGCCGGAAAAGCTGTTCGTAATGAATTTCCCGCAGCTGATGCCGCCGACCCTGATCTCGCGCGATCTCGACGAGATCAACGCCTTTCGTGACACCCACGGCCCCGTGGTGATGAAGCCTTTGCATGGCCATGGCGGCGCAGCGGTGTTCCGGGTGATGCCGCAGGACATGAATTTCGGCTCGCTCTACGACATGTTCTCCGTGACCTTCAAGGAGCCCTGGGTGATCCAGCGCTTTCTCCCCGAGGTGAAGCATGGCGACAAGCGCATCATCCTGGTCAATGGCGAGTTTGCCGGTGCGGTCAACCGCGTGCCGGCGCCGGACGATCTCCGCTCCAACATGGTCCGCGGCGGCGCGGCGCAGGCGACCGACCTCTCGGATCGCGAACGCGAAATCTGCAACACCATCGGGCCGGCGCTGCGCGAGCGCGGCTTGCTATTCGTCGGGATCGACGTGATCGACGGCTATCTCACCGAGATCAACGTGACCTCGCCCACCGGCATCCGCGCCATCGCGCGGTTGGGCGGACCTGATATCGCTGCGAAGATCTGGGATGTGATCGAGGCCAAGCGGGCCAAACGCTGACGTGCGCACCTCGTTGACCACGTTGCGCCTCGGCGAATTTTGCCAACCACTGGATGATCCACGCGGGCCGCCACCGCTATGTCGCGGCTGGCGCGAAAATCCATGCCTCGGTGTTCGAGCGCATGGAGCTCGTGCCATATTACAAGCCGCCGAACCTTCCGGCGAGCTACCAACGCGTGCCTGCCGGCAAATGCCCGCCGTAGCTCTTCCATCCCCATTCGTTCACTTAATGTTCTTGCCAAGTCCCGCCCCTTCCGCTACCTTTGATTGCGGATGATGGCGGGGGTCGCATGGTTCAGCGGGTGTCGACGGTTGCCTTTGAGGGGATCGAGGCTCGTGCAGTCGACGTGCAGGTGCAGGTCGCGCCGGGTCTGCCGGCTTTCACCATCGTCGGTCTACCGGACAAGGCGGTATCTGAAGCGCGCGAACGGGTGCGTTCGGCGCTGATCGCCTCAGGGCTGGCGCTGCCGGCACGGCGGATCACTGTCAATCTCGCACCCGCCGACCTGCCGAAGGAAGGCAGCCACTACGACTTGCCGATCGCGCTCGGGCTGATGGCCGCGATCGGAGCGATCCCGCCGGATGCGCTCGGCGGCTTCACTGTGCTGGGCGAACTCGGGCTCGACGGCTCGATCGCCGCCGTTGCGGGCGTGCTGCCGGCCGCCATCGGCGCCAATGCCCGCGAGGAGGGACTGATCTGCCCCGCAGCTTGCGGCGCGGAAGCCGCGTGGGCGAGCCCTGACATCCAGATCATTGCCGCCAACTCGCTGATCCAGATCGCCAACCACTTCAAGGGCACGCAGGTGCTGTCGCGGCCGCAGCCGAAAATCCACGAAGAGCAAACCTCCTCGCTCGACCTGCGCGACATCAAGGGCCAGGAGAGCGCCAAGCGCGCGCTTGAGATCGCAGCCGCCGGCGGACATCACCTCTTGATGATCGGCGCACCCGGCGCCGGCAAGTCGATGCTGGCGGCGCGACTGCCGTCGATTCTGCCGCCGCTGACGCCAGCCGAGCTTTTGGAAGTCTCGATGATCGCGTCCGTCGCCGGCGAAATCGAGGGGGGCGCCCTCACCTCGCGACGGCCGTTCCGCAGCCCCCATCATTCCGCCAGCATGGCGGCGCTGACCGGTGGCGGGATGCGCGCCAAGCCCGGCGAGATCTCGCTCGCGCATCAGGGCGTGCTGTTCCTCGACGAATTGCCGGAGTTCGATCCGCGCGTGCTCGATTCGCTGCGCCAGCCGCTGGAGAATGGCGAGGTCGCGGTGTCCCGTGCCAATCACCGCGTGACATATCCGGCGCGCTTCATGCTGATCGCAGCGATGAATCCATGCCGCTGCGGCCGCGCCTTCGAGCCCGGCTATGCCTGCAAGCGTGCCAGCATCGACCGCTGCACCGCCGACTATCAGATGCGTATCTCAGGTCCCTTGATGGACCGCATCGATCTGCGCATCGAGGTGCCGGCGGTGACTGCGGCGGATTTGATCCTGCCGCCGGCGGCCGAAGGCTCAGCCGAGGTCGCCGCGCGTGTCGCGGCTGCGCGTGACATCCAGCGTGCGCGCTATGCGGCAGCCGGCTTGCCGCATGTCCGCACCAATGCCGAAGCGCCCGCCTCGCTGCTGGAGGAGATCGCCCAGCCGGATGCGCCGGGGCAAAAGCTCTTGCGCGATGCCGCCGAGACCATGCGCCTGTCTGCGCGCGGCTATCACCGCGTGCTGCGGGTCGCCCGTACGCTGGCCGATCTCGACGGAATGGACAAGATCGGCCGGCTGCATCTGGCGGAGGCCTTGTCCTACCGTGCGCTCGCCGAAGACGTCAGGCACGCGGCCTGATCCACATCGCAGGTTCCAGCCTACCGTCAACCAGCCGGTAACGACTTTTCTTTACGCTCCGCCAACCATACGCCTGGCGTCACCGGGCTTGTGCTTGAGTGAGTGCCCGTCATGTTGCGTTTCAGGTTGCGTTACACAATTCTGGTCTCGGCTGTTCCTCTGATCGCGGCTACGGTCTTCGCCGGTGTCGAGACCTATCAAGGTCCGCACCCCTGTATTGCCACGGGCAGCGCGACGCTCGAGATAGGATCCGAGCCCTGGCACGCAGACCTCCATGTCAGCTTCACCGATGATCCTGCACTGGCAACGGTACGTGTCGCCCTGACCGACGATGCGGCGGAGGCCGATTTCACGGTCGTCGACGATGTCGGGGAAGGCGAAGAGAACGCCTGCGCGACCACGCCCGCCACGCAATTCGTCGCGGTCTCGGCGCATCCCACGACGGCCGAACCCGTGATCTATCTCGCCCCCGGCGGCCTCGCCGACTACCGCATTTTTGTCAGGTCGAAACGCTTCACGGCGCGCGAAGCGGCGGCGCTGATCGTCGCCGCGCGCGGCGAGCGGCCACAGCTGGCGGCTGCGCTTTAATCTTTCGTCAACCCTGTTTGCATCGTGCCGAGGGAACCCTCCGCGCTTCAAACACTTCGCAAGGTCGCGGCGCGCATCGTCGCCCGGCACCAGCGGACCACTCATTGTAAGGTGATCGGTGATGAGGCGGGGCTTACGGATCAAATTGCGCATTCGCCGCCTCGCGCGACGGCATCCGCTGATCACGGCGATCGTTCGATCCTTCTTCATCTTCTCGGCCGCGTTCGGCGGCGCCTACGGCTTCATTACCGGCAGCCGATCGGAACACTCCGGCTATGACGCCAACGCCTTTGCCATTGGCGCGAGCTTCTTGTTCGCGCTGGCCTGCCTTGGGCTTGCGACTTTAAGCATCCGGCTGCGCTTCCTGAAGCGGCAGCTGCGTAAGATCGCGCTCCACAACGAGGCCCTGATCGATCGCAATTGGGAGCTGCAGGAAGCCGAGGTGCGCGCCCGCAGCCTGTTCGAGCAGCAGGGTGACCTTATCGTCATGCGGGACGCCGAGGGCCACATCACTTTCGCCAATGATGCCTATTGCGAGCTCGCCGAGCGGGCGCGCGAAGCCTTGATCGGCAGCCGCTTCGATTTTCAAGTCCTGGAACAGGGCGAGGACGCGCGCGAGCCCAACGGCACCCGGATCCACGACCAGAAGATCGCAAGCCCATTGGGACCGCGATGGATCGCCTGGCGCGAGGGCCTGGTGCGCAGCGACGCCGGCAGGCCTGCGGAGCTGCAGTGCGTCGGCCGCGACGTCACCGATCGCACCGAGACCGAGCGTGCGCTGGCCGAGGCGCGCGACCAGGCCGATAGCGCCAACCGGGCCAAGTCGCGCTTCCTCGCCATGACAAGCCACGAGATCCGCACGCCGCTGAACGGCATCATCGGCATGAGCGGGCTGCTGCTCGATACCCAGCTCACGCCCGAGCAGGCCACCTACGCCAAGGCGGTGAAGAGCTCGGGCGAGGCCCTGTTGTCATTGATCGAGGAGCTGCTCGACTATTCCAAGATCGAGGCCGGCAAGATCGATCTCGAGCAGCGGCCATTCGCGCTGACCGGCATGATCGAGGAAATCACCGAATTGCTGGCGCCCCGCGCGCAATCGAAGCAGCTCGAGATCGCGGCCTTTGTCGACGAGCGGCTGCCGGCGCAAGTTATCGGCGACGCGGCGCGGCTGCGCCAGGTGCTGCTTAATCTTGCAGGCAATGCCATCAAGTTCACGTCCAAGGGCGGGGTCGCCCTGATCGCCGAGCCCGGCATCTGGCCCAACGAAATCCGCTTCCTGGTGCGCGACACCGGGATCGGCATTGCACCCGAGGCGCGCGAGCGGATCTTCCGTGAGTTCGAGCAGGCGCACGATCAGATTGGACGCCATTACGGCGGCACCGGCCTTGGCCTGAGCATCTCCGAGCGGATCGTCAAGCGCATGGGCGGGCGCATCGCGCTGAAGAGCGAGCTGGGCGCGGGCTCGACATTCCAGGTGGTGCTGCCGCTCCCGGCGGCCGATACCGGAACGACCCGGCCGCATCTGATCGTGCCCGACTTGACCGGACAATCGATCATGCTGGTCAGCGCGCAGGGAATCGAGGTCGCGCTGGTCGGGCGACGGCTGCAACGCTGGGGCGCGCAGACCTGCCTGATCTCCGACATCAGAGCCGCGGAAGCGCTGTTACCGGAGCGTCCTTGGCATGCGCTGTTGATCGACCGGGCGCTTGGCGCCGATCAGGCAGATCGCCTGGCCGAGGCCGCGCGCCATCATGCCAGCCTGCGCATCCTGATGATGACCCCGACGATGCGTCACGAGGTCACGCCGTCGACGGCGTTCACCGGCTATCTCGTCAAGCCGCTGAGAGCCGCTTCGCTCGCGGCGCGCCTGTCGGCGCCACCAGAGGTCACGTCGCCCGCACTCGGCGGCGACGCGTTGCCCGTCATGCCAGCGGAGAGCGAGGCATCGGGCGAGCCGCAGCAAAAAGCACTCTCGATTCTGGTCGCCGAGGACAATGAGATCAACGCGCTGTTGATGCGCTCACTGCTGGCCCGGCTCGGCCATCACCCTGTCATCGCGACCAATGGCGCGGCGGCGCTGGAATCCTGGGCCGCATCGAAATCGGCCGGCACGCCCTACGACCTGGTGCTGATGGACATCCAGATGCCGGAGCTCGACGGCATCGAGGCCGCCAAGCGCATCCGCAAGCTGGAGGCGGAACAGCCGGGCGCCCGCACGCCGATCCTGGCTCTCACCGCCAACACGCTGGTCGAGGATCGCTACGCCTGTTTCGAAGCCGGCATGGACGGCTTTTTGATCAAGCCACTCGATCGCGAGAAGCTGGAGGAGGCCTTGAGCGGCCTCGCCGCAACGCGGCATCTCGCGGCGTAGTTTCGAATCGGAGCATGGGTAGAGCGTAAGCGAAATCCATCCTACGACTGCGGACAGCTACAGCCGCCTGAGCGCCACCTGCTCCACGACGTGATCGGCGCCTTTCTTCAGGATCGCCGTCGCGCGCGGGCGGGTCGGCAGGATGTTGTCCTCGAGATTGGCGAGGTTGGTGCGTTCCCAGATCGCGGTCGCGGTGGCGGTGGCTTCATCGTCCGACAGCAGCGCATAGCGATGGAAATAGGATTTGGGATCGGTGAATGCGGTGTCACGCAGCGCCAGGAAACGCTTCACATACCATTGCCGCAGCACAGGCTCGTCGGCGTCGATATAGACCGAGAAGTCGAAGAAGTCGGAGACCACAGGTACGGCCTTGCCGTCGCGCGGCAACGGTCCGGTCTGCAGCACGTTGACGCCCTCGACAATGAGGATGTCGGGCTGGTCGACCTCGATCCACTGGTTCGGAACGATGTCGTAGGTCAAATGCGAATAGACCGGTGCGCGCACTTTGGCTCGTCCGGACTTGATGTCGCTCAGGAAGGACAGGAGCAGCGGCAGGTCGTAGCTCTCCGGAAAGCCCTTCTTCTGCATCAGGCCCTGTCGCTCGAGCACGGCGTTAGGATAGAGGAAGCCGTCCGTTGTCACCATCTCGACCTTCGGTCGCGGCGACCAGCGTGTCAGCATCGCCTGCAGCACGCGCGCGGTGGTCGACTTGCCGACCGCGACCGATCCGGCGACGCCGATGATGTAGGGCACTTTGCGGTCGCGAATCCCCAGGAACTGCCGCTGCGCATAATACAGCCGCTGCGTGGCGTCGACATAGATCGACAACAGGCGCGACAGTGGGAGGTAGATGTCCTCGACCTCTTTGATGTCCAGCCGGTCGTGCAGTGAACGCAACTTGTCGAATTCGCCGGGCTCGAGCGTCATCGGCGTGTCGTTGCGCAGTTCCGCCCACTGTTTGCGGGTGAAGAGGCGGTAAGGATTATACTTCTGGTCGGGCGCGCGGATGTCCATGAAACCGCCTTTCGATCAACGATCGCCTTTGCGTGATGCTTTCTCTTCCAGTCCCGACATCGAAGTACGTTGAGCCAACGTTGCTTCGACATCCTCAAACTTGATGCCGCGCGATTTCAAGAGCACCAGCAGGTGGTAGACGAGGTCGGCGGACTCCGCGATGAGATGGCCGCGGTCGTTCTCGACCGCCGCGATCACGGTTTCCACCGCCTCCTCGCCCAGTTTCTTGGCGCAATATTCCGCGCCCCGATCGAGCAGCTTTTTGGTGTAGGACGCCTCTCCTCCCGACGCGGCGCGGGCATCGATGGTGGCTGCCAGATCATAAATGGTAAAACGCGACATCAACACACTCGGCGGGTGCGCCCGTCTCGCGGGCGCTGTTCTGTCCGTGCTGATTTAGCACTTTTGTGACCCAGAGTCGTCATGGTTGGTCGTCACGGATCGAGCCGCATCGGCAGACCCGCGCGCACCATATGATCCTTGGCCTCGCGGATGGTAAATTCCCCGAAATGGAAGATCGAGGCCGCCAGCACGGCCGTCGCGTGTCCCTCCCGGATGCCCTCGACCAGATGATCCAGATTGCCGACGCCGCCGGAGGCGATGACCGGGACCGGCACGCTGTCGGCGATCGCCCGGGTGAGCGGGATGTCAAAGCCCTGCCTTGTGCCGTCGCGGTCCATCGAGGTGAGCAGGATTTCACCGGCGCCCAGCGAGACCACCTCCTGGGCATATTCGATCGCGTCGATGCCGGTGGCCTTGCGGCCGCCATGGGTGAAGATCTCCCATCGGTCCGACCCGCCTGCCCGTTTGACCCGCTTGGCGTCGATCGCCACGACAATGCATTGCTCGCCGAACTTCTCGGCCCCTTCCTTGACGAATTCGCGCCGAGCCACGGCCGCTGAATTCATCGAGACCTTGTCGGCACCGGAGCGCAGCAGGGTCTTGATGTCGTCGATGGTTCGCACCCCGCCGCCGACGGTCAGCGGCATGAAACAGGCCTCAGCGGTGCGCCGGACCACGTCCAGCATGATGCCGCGGTTCTCATGGGTCGCGGTGATGTCGAGGAAGCACAATTCGTCGGCGCCTGCGGCGTCATAGGCGACCGCAGCCTCGACCGGGTCACCGGCATCGCGCAGGTCGACAAAGTTGACCCCCTTGACCACGCGCCCGTCCTTGACGTCGAGGCAGGGAATGACGCGGACCTTGAACATCGAATCTCCCCTTAGGCCGCCGCGTTGCGCGCTGTGCGGATCAGCTTGAGCGCGGCGGCCGGATCGAGCCGTCCGTCATAGAGCGCCCGCCCTGCAATGGCGCCGGCAAGCTTCTTCGCTTTCGGCTGCAGCATCGCCTTGACGTCGTCGATCGAGGCAAGCCCGCCGGAGGCGATCACCGGGATGGCGATACGGTCGGCGAGCGCGATTGTCGCCTCGAGATTGAGGCCTTTCAGGAGGCCGTCCCGGGAAATGTCGGTGAAGATGATGGCGGCAACGCCAGCATCCTCGAAACGCTGCGCGATTTCCAGCGCCGTCACCTGCGAGGTTTCCGCCCAGCCCTCGACCGCGACCTTGCCGTCCCGCGCATCCAGCCCGACCGCAATGCGGCCGGGATATTTCCTGGCCGCAGCCTTGACCAGCTCGGGATCGCGCACCGCTGCGGTGCCGATGATCACGCGCGCAACACCCTTGGCTAGCCAGGCCTCGACCGTTCCGATGTCCCGGATGCCGCCGCCGAGTTGCACCGGCATGGTGACAGCCTTCAGCATGGCTTCAACCGCCTGCGCATTCACGGGCTTGCCGGCGAAGGCGCCGTCGAGATCGACGACGTGAAGATATTCGAATCCCTGCGCGGCAAAGCTCTTGGCCTGCGCGGCGGGATCGAGATTGAACACGGTTGCGCGCGCCATGTCGCCCTGCTCGAGCCGCACGCACTGGCCGTTCTTCAGGTCAATGGCTGGGAAGAGGATCACGGCTTCCACTTCAGAAAATTCGAGATCAGGGCCAGCCCAAAGCGCTGGCTCTTCTCGGGGTGGAACTGCGTGCCGATGGCGGTGTCCTTGGCCACGACGGCGGTGACCGGCCCGCCGTAATCTGCGCGCGCCAGCACATCGCCCTCGTTGCGGGCATTAAGGTGGTAGGAGTGCACGAAATAGGCATGCTGTCCCTTCGGCCCGAGCGGCAGCCGCTCCAGGACTGGATGCTCTTGCGTCAGTTCCAGCGTGTTCCAGCCCATATGCGGGATCTTCAGACTCTCGTCGCGCGGCGTGATCTTCTCGACGTCACCGTCGATCCAGTTGAAGCCCTCGGTGACGACATGTTCCTTGCCGCGGGTCGCCATCAGCTGCATGCCGACGCAGATGCCGAAGAACGGCCGGGCCTTGTGGCGCACGGCTTCCGTCAAAGCGTCCAGCATGCCGTTGAGCGCATCGACGCCCCTGCGGCAATCCGCGAAGGCACCGACGCCGGGCAGCACGATACGATCAGCACGGTAGACGAAGTCGGGATCGCGGGTGACGACGATCCGTTCAGGGTCCTGCGCAATGCGCGCGGCGCGCTCGAACGCCTTTGCGGCGGAGTGCAGATTGCCGGACCCGTAATCGATGATGGCAACAGTCATCGCGGCCCTCCCGGTTCCGGAAACAATCCTATGATGCCGCTGCCCGCTACCTGCGGCGGCCTGGAGAACGGCAGCCCCTGGGCATCCCGGGTCGGCGGCGGCGCGCCGCGGTCCACGGCCTGCTGATCGTTGACAATGCCGTGCTGCTTCCTGGCCCAGCGATCGAAGAACCGGCGCTCCGCCGCCTCCTCGTCATCGGCGACCACGACATCGAGCTGGCTCCAGCGATTGCGCGACAGGGTCCAGCGCTGCAGGCTGGCGGCCTCGAAGCCCATCAACAGCGCAACGACGATATCGGCAAACACCAGCGCTGCCGAGCCGACGCCAAGCCGACGCAGCAGCAGTTCGAGCGCAATGACGGCAATGATCCATCCAATCAGCGCCAGCCACAGCCGGTGTGCGATCAGCCAAAACGGCCCGAACAGCGCGGCCCAGAAATGGAAGCCGTCGCGAACGAAGATGAACTTATCGGTCGAACGGAGATCCGCCCCGCCCGCGCCTGGCGCATGAACTGTATAGACCGGCATTGCATCTCTCCGATCAACCGACGGCGTAGCTCCTAGCCGCCGAGCTGACCCTTGGTGGACGGCACCTCACCCGCGGCGCGCGGGTCGATTGCGACGGCCGCGCGCAACGCTCGCGCAAGACCCTTGAAGCAGGATTCGGCGATATGATGACTGTTCTCGCCATATAGGGTCTCGACGTGCAAAGTCACGCCCGCATTGATGGCAAAGGCGTTGAACCATTCGCGCACCAGTTCGGTATCGAAGGTGCCAATCTTGTCGCGCGGGAATGCCGCCTTGAACACCAGGAACGGCCGGCCCGAAATGTCGAGCGCGATCCGGGTCAGCGTCTCGTCCATCGGCATGTGCAGCGACGCATAGCGGGTGATCCCGGCCATAGGGCCCAGCGCCTGCTTAACGGCCTGGCCGAGCGCGATCCCGACGTCCTCGGTGGTGTGGTGATGGTCGACATGGAGGTCGCCGACAGCCTTCACCGTGATGTCGACGCGGGAATGCCGCCCCAGCAGGTCGAGCATATGGTCGAGGAAGCCGATACCGGTCGAGACGCTGGACGCGCCCGTGCCGTCGAGGTTCACGGTAACCTCGACGTCGGTTTCCTTGGTCTTACGCTTGATGGTGGCGCTGCGCATGAAGGTGCTTCCGGACCTCAAAACGCGCCCTTTTAGCAGGCAGATGGCGCCTTCGCTACTGCGGGATCGGCTGGTCGGGCCTGAACTTCCGGCTATGGTGACCGGATTTGACCCGCGCGGCGGCCCTGATTGTAAGGACGGCCCCAAGCCCCTAAATCAGGGCCCGAAACGAGGTAATCCAATGCAAGCATCCCAAAACGAGCCCCTGGTCTGGCACGGCACGACGATTGTCACCGTCCGCAAGGACGGCAAGGTCGTGATCGGCGGCGATGGCCAGGTCTCGATCGGCCAGACCGTGATCAAGTCCAACGCCAGGAAGGTCCGCAAGCTCGGCAAGGGCGACGTGATCGGCGGCTTCGCCGGCGCGACCGCGGATGCCTTTACCCTGTTCGAGCGGCTGGAGAGCAAGCTCGAGCAATATCCGGGGCAACTGACCCGGGCCGCCGTCGAGCTCGCCAAGGACTGGCGCACCGACCGCTACCTGCGCCGCCTGGAGGCCATGATGATCGTCGCCGACAGGGACGTCTCGCTGGTGCTGACCGGCACCGGCGACGTGCTGGAGCCCGAGGCGGGCGTGATGGCGATCGGCTCCGGCGGCAACTATGCGCTGGCGGCCGCGCGCGCGCTGATCGACACCGACAAGGACGCCGAGGCCATCGTGCGCCGGTCGCTCGATATCGCCGCCGACATCTGCGTCTATACCAACCGCAATGTTACCATCGAGACGCTGCAAACCGGCTAGAAGGTGCACGCCTCGTGACCAATGACGGTAGCGGCGCGGCGCTTCCGCGCTCAGCCCTGGTCTGGCTCGCGATCGCGGCCGGACTGCTTGCGTTGCAGGCAGCCCTTCTGCTCGTGATGGGCCGCGTGCCGATTTGCACCTGCGGCTACGTCAAGCTCTGGCATGGCGTCGTGCAGAGTTCCGAGAACTCGCAGCACATCGCCGATTGGTACTCGTTTTCGCACATCATTCACGGCTTCCTGTTTTATGCCGCGACCTGGGTGCTGTTCTCGCGCCTGCCCTGGCCGGCACGCCTGACCATGGCCATGGTGGTGGAGATCGGCTGGGAGCTCGTCGAGAACTCGAACTGGATCATCGAGCGCTATCGCAGCGCCACCATCTCACTGGATTATTTCGGGGACAGCGTCGTCAATTCGGTCTCCGACACGCTGTTCATGGTGATCGGCTTCCTGCTTGCCAGGAACCTCCCGGTGTGGCTCACGGTCCTGATCGCGGCTAGCTTCGAAATCCTGGTCGGGCTTCACATTCGCGACAATCTGACGCTGAATATCATCATGCTGATCCACCCCTTCGAGGCGATCCGGCAATGGCAGGCCGGTCCGCCCATCATCTGAGACGCCAACCGGCTTGCCCCCGCCGGATTCCGACCCTAGCTAGGTGACATGACAGACTTCTCCCCCCGCGAAATCGTCTCCGAACTCGACCGCTTCATCGTCGGCCAAAGCGAGGCGAAGCGCGCCGTCTCGATCGCACTCCGCAACCGCTGGCGCCGGCAGCAGCTCGACAATGGGCTGCGCGAGGAAGTGCTGCCGAAAAACATTCTGATGATCGGTCCGACCGGGGTCGGCAAGACCGAGATCGCACGGCGATTGGCCAAGCTCGCGGGCGCGCCCTTCATCAAGGTCGAGGCCACCAAATTCACCGAGGTCGGTTATGTCGGCCGCGATGTCGAGCAGATCGTCCGTGACCTCGTTGAGGTCGCGATCGCGCAGGTGCGCGAGCGCAAGCGCAAGGACGTCGCCGCCCGCGCCCAACTCGCCGCCGAGGAGCGGGTGCTGGATGCGCTGGTCGGCGCCAATGCGAGTGCCGCGACCCGCGATTCCTTCCGTCGCAAGCTGCGCGCCGGCGAGCTCAATGACAAGGAGATCGAGGTCGAGACGCAATCCTCCGGCGGAATGCCGATGTTCGAGATCCCCGGCATGCCGGGCGCGCAGATGGGCGCAATCTCGATCGGCGACATCTTCGGCAAGCTCGGCGGCCGCACCAAGACGCGTCGGCTGACGGTCGCCGGCTCGCACGAAATACTGGTCAACGAGGAAAGCGACAAGCTGCTCGACAATGATCAGCTGGTGCTGGAGGCGATCAGCGCGGTCGAGAATAACGGCATCGTCTTTTTGGATGAAATCGACAAGATCTGCGTGCGCGACGGCCGCGTCGGTGGCGACGTCTCGCGCGAAGGCGTGCAGCGCGACCTGCTGCCGCTGATCGAGGGCACCACGGTCTCGACCAAGCATGGCGCGGTCAAGACCGACCACATCCTGTTCATTGCCTCAGGTGCTTTCCATATCGCAAAGCCGTCCGACCTCTTGCCGGAGCTGCAGGGGCGGCTGCCGATCCGTGTCGAACTGCAAGCGCTGAGTCGTGACGACATGCGGCGCATCCTGACGGAGCCCGAGGCCTCGCTGATCAAACAATATGTTGCGCTGATGAAGACCGAGGGGGTCACGCTCGACATCACCGACGGCGCCATCGACGCGCTCGCCGATGTCGCGGTCGCCGTCAACTCCACGGTCGAGAACATCGGGGCACGACGATTGCAGACAGTGATGGAGCGCGTGCTGGACGAGATTTCCTTCACCGCACCCGACCGCAATGGCGAGACCGTGCAGGTCGACGCCGACTATGTGAAGAAGCATGTCGGGGACCTCGCCAAGAATGCCGATCTCAGCCGGTTCATTTTGTAAGCCTGTTGAAAGCAGCGCGGTACCTCTGAACCTCCTCTTCCGATCGAGCCTCTAGTCAGCTGCATTGGCCAACCGGGCGCTAGCCGTCCGGTCGCAGCTCAATGTAGACTTGGTCGAGGGCAGTCCCGGCCGAATGGCTGGAGATATCGAGCGGGGCGGCATGCGACTGGAGGCATTGAAGCAGCCTTTGCGTCAGCCTTGGCGGCTGATGCTCGCCGTCAATGTTGCCGTGATGATCGGCGTCTTTCTCTACAAGACGCACTCGTCACCTTATGTCCCCTATCTCCATCTTCTGGTCGACTACCATTTCGGCTTTACCAAGCGCGCGCTGATCGGGGCGCTGGTCGGCCTGTTCACGACGAAAGTGCCGGTGTGGCTGGTATTCGCAATCGGCGGCCTGATCTGGCTGATCACACTCGCCCTGTTCCTGCGGCTGTTCCAAAAGGTGTTTTCATTCCACGACAAGCAGCTTCCGCTCCTCGTGTTCATGGTGGGCTCGCCGTTCTTCTTCAAGAACTTCCTGCACTCGCTCGGGCATTTCGACATCTATGGCTGCGCGGTCGCGATCTGTCTCCTGCTCGTTCCCGCCCACTCGATCCTGTTCGTGCTGCTTGCGGCGCTGCTCGCAGGCGTCCTCATTCTGATCCACCACATCCATATCCTGATGTATGTGCCGACCATCGCAGTGATCGTGCTCGTGCGGCATCACCTCGTCGAGGGCGCCGCGCGCGGCTGCATTGTTGTTGAGGCGTTGGCCGCCACCGCGCTCGCGGCGCTGTTCATTGCGGTGCAGTTCTGGGGCACGATGCAGGTGCCGCCGGAGCAGTTCGCCAGCTATCTGCAAACCAAGATGGAGAACCCGTCCGACCTCGCTACCTTGTCGTTCAGCTTCATATGGTACCAGCCGCTCTCGAAAGAGATCAGCGATACTTGGGCGCGGCTGCCCTGGAATCTCTGGGGTATTCCGGCCTTTGCGCTCCTGATCTGGCTGCACGCGCCGCTCTGGCGCTATTTTGCCGAAAGTATCCGCGCGCTGCGCGAGCTCTGGCACCGGCGCATCGTCATCGCTGCGCTCATTGCGGTGACGATGGGCTATCTCGTGATGTTCGCTATCATCTTCGACTACTCCCGCTGGGTAGCGAACTGGGCGGTCTGCATGTTCCTGATTCTGCACGCGGTCAAGATGCTGCCTGTCGGGCGCGCGGTTCCACCCATTCCAGGCGATGACGAGATGACACAAAAGCTCGGCTGGATCGCGACCGTCATCCCGCGCGTCGGCGTCACGCGGCCGTTCTAGCATCAACCCTTATTCCTGAGCATGATGTCTTCGGGAAACGACTACACACTTTCCGCGGCCGTTCCGGTCCGGATCATGCTCTCGCCCGCCTGATGCGCACATAGAGCGCGCCCTCGCCGCCATGACCGATATGCGCCTGCTCGAAGCCGACGACCAGCGAACGGAATTCTGGCAGGGTCAGCCATTGCGGCACCTGGCGGCGCAGCACGCCGCGCTCGGCATCCAATCCGTTCGCGGTACCCTTGCCGGTGATGACAAGCACGAAAGTGAGGCCATCATGCTGCGCGCGCTGCAGAAACCCGAGTAGCGCATGATGGGCGCGGACCTGGGTCATGCCGTGCAGATCAAGTCTTGCATCGATCTCGCTCTTGCCGCGCGAGAGTTTTGCGCGCTCGCGCCGGCCAAGTCCAACCAAAGGCGGCGCTGCCGGCTTGCTTGGCTTCGGTGACGGCACCGCTGCGACCGGCCGGGGCGCTGCCTTCGCCGGCCCTGGACTCGGTTGCCTGGGCTCAGCGGGGACAGCCTGCTTGGCCGTTCGCGGCTTCTTGCGCAGCGGCTTGATCTGCTTGGCCACGCTTTCCCAGAGTGACCTCTCCTCCTCGCTCAAGGCGCGCTTGCGCCTGGGCACGCGGACATCGAGATCGGTAAATGTGCTTGAGCGCTTCATCGGCCGTGATGCGAACGCCTGCCATCATGCGACGCCGGCAGTTCGGGTCCCGGCGCTGTGCTGGGCCGCGGCTCGGGCAGCGGGACCGTCGAAGAGATCGAACCCGTCGCCTGCGCGATGGATGAAGATGCGGCAACGGCGGCCTGCTGGTCTTTCGGTTGGGCTTTGAGTTGATCCCGGCCTTGATCCTTATTTTGATCCTTGGTTGGATCCTTGCCGGGCTCCTTGGCTGGCTCCGTCTGCCGAAACAGCTTTGCGATCCTCTCCGAAGGTCGCGGGTCGGGCAGGGGCATCTTGCGGCCGCGCTCGATCGGGTCGATGCTCTTCGGCACCAGCATCACAAAATGCATGGGATGCTTGAGCCGCCCCGAGACTTTGCCGGCTTCGGCGCCGGCGCCGAAATACAGATCGGCCCGCGCCGGACCTACGATCGCCGAACCGGTATCCTGCGCGATCATCAGCCGGTGAAACGGCGTTCTCGATTGCGCGGTCTCGATCGGCAACTCGCCCTCGATGAAGAACGGCGTGCCGTAAACATGCAGCGAGCTGTCGACCGCGATGGAGCGGCCCGGCGTGAGCGGCACGCCCTGTGCGCCGACCGGCTCGTCCTTGTCCGACAGCTGCACCTGGCGGAAGAAGACATAGGAGCGGTTCTGCCGCCGCACGTCGTTCGCGGCCTCCGGATTCTGCTCCATCCACTCCCTTATCTTCTGCATCGACATCTGCTCTTTCGGGATGATGCCGCGGTCGATCAGGATGCGGCCCACCGCCGTATAGGGATAGCCGTTATGTGCGTCATAATTGATGCGGATGGTCGAGCCGTCATCGAGATGGATGCGGGCCGAACCCTGGATCTGTGCAAATAGCAGGTCGGTCTGGCTCTTCAACCATGCGATTTCCAGGCCGCGGCCGGCGATGGCGCCGTCCTCGATCTGGGCGCGGTCGTAATAGGGCACGAGCTTGCGGCGCCCGATCTTGCGATAGACCGGCCCCTTGTTCGGCAGGTTGGGCGCATCCTGGGCATAGCCGCGCACGAACAGGTTCGAGGGGCGGCGATAGACCGGCACGTTGTAGACATCGGTCTGTGTCCGCGAGCCCTCGAGCACAGGTTCATAATAGCCGGTGACAAAGCCGTCGTCCTCGCCGAGACGCGAGATCTGCAACGGCACAAAGTGGCGTTCGAAGAACACCCGCGCGGTCGCAGCGTCGGTGATCTCGGTCTCGCGGGCGAGCCTGCAGGGGTCACGCAGCGAGCCTCCAAGTGCCTTGTCGTCGGTGGTCTGCGGCGGCTGCGCGGCGATCGGTCGGCAGGACGTGCGGAACGCTTTATAGGCGGCGAGATGATCGTCCTCGGTCCAGCCGGGAATGTCGGCAAAACTCACCGGGATATATTGGCTGCCGGAGATCTGCAGCGGAAAGTCGAGGCGAGGGTAGGGCAAGTGGCGGGCGGCCTGGACAAGCTGGTGATGGGCTCGCCAGTTCCGCGCCGCCCAGGCGGCAAGCGGCACCAGCGACAGCGCAACCGCGATAAGCAGGCCGGCCGCGGCGTATCGCTTCAGGCGCGTGAGGTCAGTGAGCGCTTCCCGTACCAACCAGCTTCCAGTTCGGATCGCGTGAAGTGGTGTCCCGGGCAAAGGTCCAGATATCGGTGATATCGGCGACCTTGTCCGGATTGCCGTCGACGATCGTACCAGCCTTGTCGCGGGTCACCGAGATCATCTGCGACACAAAGCGCACGGTGAGCTGGGCGACGCGGTCTCGCAGCTCGGCGCCAACCAGCTCCGCCTTGTCGATCGAAACGAAGCGCGTCTCGGTCTTCTGGTCGTGCTTCTCGCGATCCTTGATGACCGCCTCGAAGCTTTCATAGACATCCGACGACAACAGGTCGCGCAGCGCGCGGCGATCGCCATTGGCGAAGGCAAGCACGATCATCTCATAGGCGCCGCGCGCCCCCGACAGGAAATGCTTGGGGTCGAATGAGGAATCCTGGGCGACAATGGCATCGAGGCCCTGCGCCAGCGGCGTGCCCGGCTCGGCCACACCCTTCCAGCGGTCACTGACCGGGGCGGCCTCGGCCGCGGGCACTGGCGGAGGCTGGTCGATGACCTTGCCCGGCGGCATCGGAACCATCCCGGTATCGGGCGTTCCCGGCACGGCGTTGCGCGCGGCGCGATCGAACGGCGGCCGTTCATTGCCGGTGCGGTGGCCAAGCACGTTGCGCAGCCGCAGGAAAATAAAGACGGCCAACGCCAGGAAGATGATCGTATAAATATCCACGTCGTTTTCCGCTTCTCTCTAATTCCTGGGTCTCTGACGGGTCGGCAACGGGACCCGGATTGAAAGCGTTCCCCTTACGAGGGGGAACGGCTTGACACTACATCACCGATTCAAGCCCGAGAGGATGTAGGCACGAAATCTTGCCCGGCCAATGGCGTGCTGGTTGAGACGAATTGTAGCGCGTTTTGCGGCCAAGGGGAAACCCGATCCTTTGGTCGGAAATCACGCCTGTTCAACCATTTAGGGCACGATCAAGCAGCCTTCGGGCCGTTTCCGCAAGGGTTAATAAAGCGCAACGCCTTCCTGAGGTCTGCTTGTGGAGGGTGGCAGGGCTATGATAGCCACTCGCCCGGTAAAGGATGCGTTTTGCGCCAGGAGAGATTTCATGACCAACGGCAATGGTAACCCCCCGACGGCGGGTGCACCGCCCCAGCTCAACGTTCTGGCGCAATACACCAAGGACCTGTCGTTCGAGAATCCGAACGCCCCGGCCTCGCTGCAGCCCCAGGGAAACCCGCCGCAGATCAATATCCAGATCAATGTCGGCGCCAACCCGCTCGCCGAGTCCGAATATGAAGTGTCCCTGACCATCGAGGGCAAGGCCGAGAACGCCGGCAAGGTGATGTTCTCATTCGAACTGGTCTATGCCGGTGTATTCAGGATCGTAAACGTGCCGCAGGAAAACCTGCATCCGCTGATCATGATCGAATGCCCGCGGCTATTGTTCCCGTTCGCACGCGAGATCATCGCAACGTCGGTGCGCGACGGCGGCTTCCCGCCCCTGATGCTCGACCCCGTGGATTTTGTCGGCCTCTACCGGCAGAACATGGAGCGCCAGGCTGCGGCAGCTGGGCAGGTCAGGCCGAGCTGATATTCGAGCCAGGCTAGCTCGCCGCCGCCGCTGCTTCTGACGGGGGTGGCGGCAGGAAATCATTCCAAATCGGCTTGTCGCCCAGCGTGGCGACAAAGGCGCGATGTGCCTCGCGCTCGGCATCGCTCAGGCGGGGCGCGAGGGGAGCCGGGCGCTGCCGGCGGGGCGCATCGATCGTTCCCGTGACCCGAATCTCGCTGGTGTCGGACGCCAGGATCAGCGACGACTGCCGCGCCCCGATCAGGTCGACATAGACTTCCGCCAGAAGCTCGGCGTCGAGCAACGCGCCGTGCTTGGTGCGACGGGAATTGTCGATCGAATAGCGCGAACAGAGATCGTCGAGCCGGTTCGACACGCCCGGATGCTTGCGCCGCGCCAACAGCAGCGTGTCGACAAGCCGCTCGCGCGGGATCGGCGCCAGCTTGAGCCGGTCGAGCTCGGCATTGATGAAGCCGACGTCGAAGGAGGCGTTGTGGATCACCAGCGGCGCGTCGCCGATGAAGGCCAGGAACTCCTCCACAATCTCCGCGAACAAGGGCTTGTCGGCCAGGAACTCGTCCGTGAGGCCATGCACGGCTACCGCTTCCGGATTGACCAAGCGCTGCGGATTGATGTGCCGATGAAAGGTCTGCCCGGTCGGCATGCGATTGAAAATCTCGACACAGCCGACTTCGACCAGGCGATCGCCGCGCAGGGCATCGAGGCCGGTGGTTTCGGTATCGAGAACGATTTCGCGCATGACAATCAGGACCGGTGGACGCGGGCGAATCAGGCGCGCCGCTGCGGCATCTTAGCAACCTGCTCCAGAATGTCGCGGATCTGGGCGCGCACCGGATCGAGCCCATGCGAGGTATCCACCACGAAATCGGCCCGCTTGCGCTTCTCGCTGTCCGGCATCTGCCGCGCCAGGATGGCATCCAGCGCTTCGCCAGTCATGGTGCCGCGTGCGAGGATCCGCTCGCGCTGCAGCTCCGGCAAGGTGGTTACGACGACAACCGCATCTACACGCTTGTCGCCCCCGGTTTCGAACAGCAGCGGCACGTCCATTACTGCTACAGGCGCGCCGGACGCCTCCGCCTGTTCCAGAAACTTCTGATGATAGCTGCGCAGCATGGGATGGACGATGGCTTCCAGCTGCCTGATCGCCGCGGGATCATGCACGACCCTGGCCGATAGCTTCTGACGATCGACCTTACCGTTGACAGTCGTGCCGGGGAAAGCTGCCTCGACTGCAGGTGCGGCCTCGCCCTCATAGACCTTGTGCACGGTCGCATCCGCGTCGTAGACGGGAACGCCGGCCTCCGCGAACAATTTCGCGGTGGTGGATTTCCCCATTCCGATCGAGCCGGTCAGGCCAAGTATTCGCATCAAACGCTCTCTCGCCGATTGGCGCTCATAGCGCAAGCAAACCCTGGCGGCGGAGGAATGCAAGCAAGGGCAGCAGCGGCAGGCCGAGGATCGTAAAATGATCGCCGTCGATCCGCTCGAACAGATGCACGCCAAGCCCCTCGAGCTGATAGGCGCCGACGCTCGTGGTCACCCGCTCGCCGGCCTCATCAAGATAGGCTGCAATCTGCGCCTCGCTGAGCTGCCGCATGGTCATGCGTGCGACACGAACGTCCTCGAAAAGGATCTTGCCGTCCCGCGCGACCACGACCGCAGAGTGCAGCTCGTGGACGCGGCCCGCCAACGCACGCAATTGCTCGGCCGCTTCGGCCCGGCCGGTGGGCTTGGTGAACAGGGTTGCTCCGACGGCGAGCGTCTGATCCGCCCCGACCACATATCGTCCTGGCTCAGACTGCGCAATCGCAAGCGCCTTTTCGCGAGCAAGGTGCGCTGCGACGTCACCTGGCGCAACCAACGCCGCGCTTTGCTGAACAGCGCGCTCGTCGATATCAGCAGGAATTGCTACGAACTCGATCCCGGCTTCACCCAGCAATGTCTGACGCGCCCGGCTTTGCGAAGCCAGGATCAGGGGAGCGTCTCCGAGCCACATCGTCATGGCTGCCTCATTCCGCAAGCCGTTGCCGCTGCCGGTCGGAATAGAGCTTGAGCACGGCAGCTGCGGTCTCCTCGATGGAGCGCCGCGTGACGTCAAGTTGCGGCCAGTTAAATTTTGCGCTCAGCCGCCGCGCATAGGCAACTTCATCCGTCACCGACTGCCGATCGATATAGTCCTCGTTCGAAGGTCCTGCGCCCATGCTGAGCAGGCGGTTCTGCCGCACCTGGATCAGGCGCTCCGGCGTCGCATGCAGGCTCACCACCAACGGCTTGGTCAGGATCTCAAGCTGATGCGGAATCGGTATCCCCGGCACCAGTGGCACATTCGCGGTGCGAATGCCGCGATTGGCGAGATAGATTGAGGTCGGCGTCTTGGAGGTGCGCGACACCCCGACCAGCACGACGTCGGCCTCTTCAAGCCCTTCGACATGCTGACCATCGTCATGCATCATGGTGTAGTTCAGCGCGTCGATGCGCTTGAAATATTCGGCATTGAGCACGTGCTGCGCGCCGACCCGACCGGCGGTCGCGGTCCCCAGATAAGCCTCGAACAGCTGCATCACCGGCCCGATGATCGACAGGCTCGGAACGTTGATCTCCTTGCACTTGCTCTCAAGCCGGCCGACCAGATCCTTCTCTAGCAGCGTGAACAGCACGATGCCGGGTGACTCCTCGATCTCATCCAGCACCCGGTCGAGCTGCTTCTGGCTGCGTACCAGGGGATAGACATGCTCCACCGGCGTCACGTGGGCGTATTGCGCAGCTACCGCGCGTGCCACGGTGATCAGGGTCTCGCCCGTCGAGTCCGACACCAAGTGAAGATGGAAATAATTGCCTGAGGTCGGCACGTCGATCCTTTAAGTCTGTGGACACTTGTGGAGTTAAGGCGAGTCAAGAGGCCGGCTTCCAAAAGCAGCGGACAACAAAAATTGTTCTTCACAAGGCCACGTCAAAGAACAAGTTCACCCGCTCGCCACAATGATAATGGGGTTATGTGGACTTGTCTCTGAATAAGCTGCCCATACGCTTTGGCAAGTCCCTGATGTACGGAGCGTAATCCAGTCGGGTCGATGCGGGCCAAAGAATGTTGAGGGATGTGAACAAGATTGGCGCAATGCGAGGATCGGATTGCATGAGTCCAATCCACCGCCACTACAGACTCAAACCTTAAGATTCTAAAATTATTTGGTTTGGAAGAGACGCCTTCGCGGATATGTCTCGCTTCCAGACAAGCATGCGGCATCAGTGCGTGGCGCGTGGTGTCGACGAGAGAGTAGAAGCGAGCCTGCCGATGTATGAGTGGATCAAGGCGCTGCACATCATCGCCGTCATCTCCTGGATGGCGGGTATGCTCTATCTGCCACGACTATTCGTCTATCATTGCGAGGCCGAGAAGGGCTCGACACAATCCGAGACGTTCAAGGTGATGGAACGTCGCCTGATGCGGGGGATCATCAACCCCGCGATGGCCGTGACCTGGCTGGCCGGTCTTTATCTGGTTTGGGCCGGTCGCTGGTATTTGTCCGGCTGGTTCCACGCCAAGTTCCTGCTCGTCTTGATCATGTCGGCTGTCCACGGCTTTTTCTCACGTTGGCGCAAGGATTTCGAGGCCGACCGCAACACGCGAAGCCAGAAATTCTATAGAATTATCAATGAGGTGCCGACCCTGCTAATGATTCTGATCGTCATCCTCGTGGTCGTGAAGCCGTTTTGATGAGCGGCTTGGTCGACAATCGCCGATCATTCAGGCATCGAGCCTGCTTGCGGAACGCCGGTTGATTTTCTATATTGCTTTTATCCCACCCAACGCAGGCGGATGCGATTGCGTCCCGGTTTTAGGCCGGCCGCCGCATCAGGTTTGAAGCCTAACCGGCGCTTTCCTCGCTCAGACCTGCGGACCTTCTTCTTCCTTGGCGTCCGCTTTTCTCGAAGCCCCCTCGCACCCCTCATCCATTAAAAAATGCTCCACAGGACTACCCCAATGCGGGAAATCAAACTCCAAGACCTTAAATCCAAGACGCCGGCCGAGCTGGTCTCGTTCGCGGAAGAGAACGGGGTCGAAAATGCCAGCACCATGCGCAAGCAGGAGCTGATGTTCGCCATTCTCAAGCAGCTGGCGATCGCTGAAACCGACATCATCGGCGAAGGCGTCGTCGAGGTGCTCTCCGACGGCTTCGGTTTTCTCCGCTCGCCTGACGCCAACTACCTGCCCGGACCGGACGACATCTACGTCTCGCCCTCGCAAATCCGCCGCTTCGGATTGCGCACCGGCGACACCATTGAAGGTCATATCCGCAGCCCGAAAGAGGGTGAGCGGTACTTTGCGCTTCTGAAGGTGAACACCCTCAATTTCGAGGACCCGGAGAAGTCGAAGCACAAGGTCAATTTCGACAACCTCACACCGCTGTTCCCGAATCAGCGCTTCCGGATGGAGATCGACGATCCCACCCGCAAGGACCTCTCGGCCAGGGTCATCGACATCGTGGCCCCGATCGGCAAAGGCCAGCGCGCGCTGATCGTGGCGCCGCCGCGCACGGGCAAGACGGTGCTGATGCAGAACATCGCGCATTCGATCACGCACAATCATCCCGAGTGCTACCTGATCGTCCTCCTGATCGACGAGCGTCCCGAGGAAGTCACGGACATGCAGCGCTCGGTGAAGGGCGAGGTGGTGTCCTCCACCTTCGATGAGCCTGCGGTTCGTCACGTCCAGGTCGCGGAGATGGTGATCGAGAAGGCCAAGCGCCTGGTCGAGCACGGCCGCGACGTCGTCATTCTGCTCGACTCGATCACCCGGCTCGGCCGCGCCTACAACACGGTGGTGCCGTCATCGGGCAAGGTGCTGACCGGTGGTGTCGACGCTAACGCGTTGCAGCGGCCAAAGCGCTTCTTCGGCGCCGCGCGCAATATCGAGGAGGGTGGCTCGCTCACGATCATCGCGACCGCCCTGGTCGATACCGGCAGCCGCATGGACGAAGTGATCTTCGAAGAATTCAAGGGCACCGGTAACTCGGAGCTGATCCTCGATCGCAAGGTCTCGGACAAGCGCACCTTCCCGGCGATCGACATCTCCCGCTCCGGCACCCGGAAGGAGGAGCTGATCACGGATCCGCAGCTATTGAAGAAGATGTACGTGCTGCGCCGGATCCTCAATCCGATGGGCACTATGGACGCGATCGACTTCCTGCTCGACAAGCTCCGCAACACCAAGAACAACGGCGAGTTCTTCGAGTCGATGAACACCTGACGTCGGCGGAATGAGTTTCGGAAAGGGCGTCTGCGCGAGCGGGCGCCCTTTCTGTTTGGATACCGTGCTAATGTTATTGCAATGCAACAATTCAGGAGAAGGCTGCCTGAACGAGGGATGCTTCGCTCGAGAGCATCGTTGCTCGAGATGATCCCCTATTGACGGTTGCCTTCGCGGGGGCGGCGAGACAAACACGAGCGCGATGCATCCTGGTGACCAGACCATCTTTGCGCTTTCCTCCGGCCGGCCGCCAAGCGCGATAGCCTTGGTCAGAATTTCCGGACCTCAGGCCGGCTTTGCGTTGCGGTTGCTTGCGGGGAAAATTCCCACACCCCGCCAGGCAACGCGGGCCTTGCTGCGTGATGGAGCAGCCGCCCCGATTGATGATGCGGTGGTGCTATGGTTCCCCGGGCCGGCGAGCGCGACCGGCGAAGATGTCGCAGAACTCCATGTCCATGGCGGACGCGCTGTGCTTGCCTCGGTCTTCGCGGCTCTTTCGGGAATCGACAATGTGCGTCCAGCCGAGCCCGGCGAGTTCACGCGTCGTGCATTTGAGAATGGCAAGCTCGACCTGACCGAAGCCGAAGGGCTCGACGATCTCATTCATGCCGACACGGATCGGCAGCGCCGTCAGGCGTTGCGCCAGTTGACGGGGCTGCTTGGCGACAGAGCGCGAGACTGGCGCGCCCGCATCATCGAGGCGCAGGCGCTGTTTGAGGCCGGCATCGATTTCGCCGATGAAGGCGACGTGCCGACGCAGCTGATCACGCCGGCGCTCGCAAAGGTGGCGACGCTGCTCGAGGAGATCGAAGGTGCGCTGGCGATGGAGGGCAGAGGCGAGCGGATGCGCGACGGACTCGTCGTCGCGATTGCCGGCCCGCCGAATGTCGGCAAGTCCACTTTGATGAACCAGCTGGCTCGGCGTGAGGTCGCGATCGTTTCGCCCCATGCCGGCACCACGCGGGACGTGATCGAGGTCCAGCTCGATCTCGACGGCTATCCGGTCACCGTGATCGACACGGCCGGTATCCGCGAGACCGAGGATCCCGTGGAGCAGGAGGGGGTACGCCGAGCGAAGGCCCGGGCTGCCGCAGCCGATCTGGTTCTCTGGCTGACTGATGCGGATGACGTCTTGCCGCCCGATGACAGTTCGGCGCCGGTCTGGCTGGTGCGGAATAAGATCGACCTGAGCGGGTCGGCCAAAGACCCAGTCGAAAACCGAGATGCCGAACGCCCGCGCTTCAGGATGTCCGCCGCCCATGGCGACGGTGTCACTGAGCTTGTGGCGGCACTGGTCGGTTTTGCGGAGGCGTTTTTCGGTCGGCAGGAGAGCGGCCTAATCACCAGGGATCGGCAGCGGAGGCTGCTACAGGAGACCGCGGAGGCTCTGCGGCGCAGCACCAGTGTGATTGGCCAGGGCGAGGAACTGGCTGCGGAAGAACTGCGCCGCGCGGCCTATGCGCTGGGACGGCTACTGGGCCGGGTCGATGTCGAGGACATTCTCGATGTGATCTTCCGTGAGTTCTGTATCGGGAAGTAAGGTGCTGCCCGCGTCAATGACGAGTTTCGCTTCAGCGTGAAGAATGTGTTTCACGTGAAACAGCGCCTTCGAGACCCTTCGGCGTTTCGCGTGAAACACTCGCTCGCTCCCTAATCGGCGTGAAACGTCTTTCGACTTTTGCTATCTCGCGATAGAAGTCGGCGCCATGAGCGCAGGTTCATTCGATGTCATTGTGGTTGGCGGCGGCCATGCCGGCTGTGAAGCTGCGGCTGCCGCTGCCCGCATGGGCGCCGCTATGGCACTCGTGACGCACCGCTTTGCCACCATCGGCGCCATGTCCTGCAATCCCGCGATCGGAGGCTTGGGTAAAGGCCATCTGGTTCGCGAAGTAGATGCGCTGGACGGCCTGATGGGCCGAGTGGCCGATGCCGGTGGCATCCAGTTCCGGGTTTTGAACCGCCGTAAGGGCCCAGCCGTCCGAGGACCCCGCGCCCAGGCCGACCGCAAGCTCTACGCGGCCGCCATGCAGGCTGCCATTCGTGAGACAGCGAATCTCCGTGTCATTGAGGGTGAGGCAGACGAGCTTCTGGTTTCGGACGGACGGATCACCGGCATCCGGCTGGCTGACGGACGTGAGCTCAGCTGTGGTTCGGTCGTCGTCACCACCGGCACGTTCTTGCGGGGCCTGATCCACCTTGGTGAGAAGAACTGGCCAGCCGGCCGGGTGGGTGAGGCGCCGGCGTTGGGTCTATCCAAGTCGTTTGAGCGGGCAGGGTTCAAGCTCGGGCGTCTGAAGACGGGTACGCCGCCACGGCTCGATGGCACCACCATCGACTGGGCGGGTGTGGAAATGCAGCCGGGTGACGATCCACCGGAGCCATTCTCCGTCCTGACCGACCGCATCACCACCCCTCAGATCCAGTGTGGAATTACGCGGACCACCCCGGCCACTCATGAGGTGATCCGGGCCAATGTGCATCGCTCGCCCATGTATTCGGGCCAGATCAAGAGCACCGGCCCACGCTACTGCCCGTCGGTCGAGGACAAGATCGTCCGCTTCGGCGACCGCGATGGTCACCAGATCTTTCTGGAGCCCGAAGGGCTTGACGATAGCACCGTCTATCCGAACGGCATCTCGACCTCGCTGCCCGAGGACGTTCAGCTTGCGATCCTGCCGACCATTCCCGGTCTGGAGCGGGTGCGGATGATCCGGCCAGGCTATGCCATCGAGTACGACCACATCGATCCGCGCGAGCTTGATCCGACCCTCGAGGCGAAGCGGCTGCCGGGCCTGTTCCTGGCTGGCCAGATCAATGGCACCACCGGTTATGAGGAGGCGGCGGCGCAGGGCATCGTCGCGGGCCTCAATGCGGCTTTGAGCGCCGGCGGATCGAGCGGGATCGTGTTCGATCGCGCCGACGGTTATCTCGGAGTGATGATCGATGACCTCGTGACTCGCGGCGTCTCCGAACCGTACCGGATGTTCACCTCGCGCGCTGAATATCGGCTGACCCTGCGGGCCGACAATGCCGATCAGCGCCTGACCAACAAGGGCATTGCGCTCGGCTGCGTCGGCGAAGTCCGCAGGGTCCGCCACGCGGCGAAGATGGCGGCACTCGAAGCCGCCAGGTCGCTCGCCAAGTCGCTGACCCTTACCCCGAACCAGGCCGCCAGACACGGGATGACGCTCAACAAGGATGGCCATCGCCGGTCGGCCTTTGAACTGCTGGCCTATCCAGAGATCGGCTGGGCTGAGGTCCAGCGTATCTGGCCGGAGCTGTCGGTCATTGAACCTGGCATCGCCGTCCACCTTGAGATCGATGCAAAGTACGATGTCTACCTCAAGCGCCAGACGGCGGACGTCGATGCGTTCCGGCGTGACGAGGCCTTGGTGCTGGCCGATATTGACTACGGCCAGGTGCCTGGGCTCTCCAACGAGGTGAGAGCGAAGCTCGGAGCAGCCCGGCCTTGGACCGTCGGGCAGGCGGGCCGGATTGATGGAATGACACCGGCTGCCCTGGGTATCCTGGCGGCTTATCTGCGCCGCGAGTCGCGGCGGAAAGCGGCTCGCGCCGGCGCGTAGGTGTTTCACGTGAAACAAGGGCAGGGAACAGGCCGGACCACTAAGGCGGGTGAGAGATCGGCCGTTGGCTTGGCCGATGCCAAAGCCATCGGCGCCGACAAAGCAGCGGCCTTGGCGCTGACACCCGTTTCACGTGAAACGGAAAAACGGCTCGATCGCTATCTGGAGCTCCTGATGGAGTGGCAGGCCAAGACCAATCTCGTCGCGCCGTCGACCCTACCCCAGCTGTGGACTCGTCACGTCGCCGATTCCCTACAGTTGCTGGAGCTGGCACCGCACGCCAAAATCTGGGTCGACCTCGGTAGCGGTGGCGGCTTCCCGGGGATTGTGCTGGCCTGTGCCTTGGCCGAGACGGAGGGCGCACGCGTTCACCTGGTTGAGCGCAATGCCAAGAAGGCTGCTTTTTTGCGTGAGTCGTTGCGAATCACCGGCTCGCCGGGCGTGGTGCACCTCGCCGATATCGGACATACTGTGGATAGATTCGCTGGCCCCGTCGATTGTGTCACCGCGCGGGCGCTGGCTCCGTTAAATCAACTCATCGGCTTTGCAGAGCCGCTGGTGCGGAAGGGCGCGAAAGCGCTGTTTTTAAAAGGTCAAGATGTTGAGGTAGAATTGACCGAAGCCACCAGATGTTGGAATATCGAGCCGAAGCTCACTTCCAGCCGTACGGGCGGACAAGGCTGGATCGTCGAACTCGACCGGATCGAGCGGCGGAAATAAGGTTCGCGACAGCAGATGGCAATCGCCGATGACCGTAATTGATCAAGTGTATCAAGAAGATAGCGCTCCGGTTCCAGCGGGCCATCCGCGCATCCTGGCGCTGGCCAACCAAAAGGGCGGCGTTGGAAAGACAACCACCGCGATCAATCTCGGAACAGCACTCGCTGCAATTGGAGAGAGGGTCCTGATCGTCGACCTCGATCCGCAGGGCAATGCCTCGACCGGCCTTGGCATCGACCGGCGCAACCGCAGCTGCTCAACCTATGACGTGCTGATCGGCGAGGCGAGCCTGCGCGAGGCCGTCGTCGCAACCGCCGTGCCCCGGCTGCACATCGCACCCTCGACCATGGATCTCTCGGGCCTTGAGCTCGAGCTCGGCACGACCCCCGGCCGCGCCTTCCGCCTGCGCGATGCGATCGGGGCCCTGAACAACAACGTCTCGCCGGACAACGATTACACCTATGTGCTGATCGACTGTCCGCCCTCGCTCAACCTGCTCACGGTGAATGCGATGGCGGCATCCGATGCAATCCTGGTACCGCTGCAGTGCGAGTTCTTCGCGCTGGAAGGTCTGTCGCAGCTGCTGTCGACGGTCGAGCAGGTGCGCTCGACCCTCAATCCGAACCTTTCCATCCACGGCATCGTTCTGACCATGTTCGACTCCCGCAATAATCTGTCGAACCAGGTCGTTGCCGACGTCCGGCAGTTCATGGGGACCAAGGTCTACAAGACCATGATCCCGCGCAATGTCCGGATCTCGGAGGCTCCGTCCTACGGCAAGCCGGTCCTGGTCTACGACCTCAAATGTGTCGGCAGCGAAGCCTATCTCAAGCTGGCCACCGAAGTGATCCAGCGCGAGCGCGAGCTGCGGGCGAGTTGAGCCAAGCTTGACGTCGTTCCGGACGATCCGCCTTGGCGGATCGAACTGGAATCCAGAGGTTGTGAAATTGCAGTTCGAGATTCTGGGTTCGCTCGCCTAGGCGAGCGCCCGGGATGACGGCGAGGGACAGGAGCGCTCAAGTTGAATCCAAGGGAGCTGGCGATGGCCGACGAAGCGCGTTCGCGACTGGGCCGCGGTCTTGCAAGTCTGATCGGCGATGTCGGCGGCGAAGCCGCGCACGTCGAGCGCCCGCGCGGGCAGCGCAAGGTGCCGATCGAGTTCTTGAAGCCAAACCCGCGCAACCCGCGCCGCACTTTTTCCGACGCGGAGCTTGCCGAGCTTACCGACTCGATCCGGCAGCATGGCGTGATCCAGCCGATCGTGGTGCGGCCGGTGCGCGGGGCGCATGACCGTTTCGAAATCATCGCCGGCGAGCGGCGCTGGCGCGCTGCACAGGCGGCGAGTCTCCATGAGGTGCCGATCGTTCCCGTCGACGTCAGCGACAGCGATGCGCTGGAGATCGCGATCATCGAGAACGTTCAGCGCGAGGACCTCAATCCGATGGAGGAGGCGCAGGGCTATCACGCGCTCGCCAACGAGTTCAAACGCAACCAGGAAGAGATCGCCAAGATCGTCGGCAAGAGCCGCAGCCATGTCGCCAACATGATGCGCCTGACGAAGCTCCCGGCCGAAGTGCAGGCCTTCATCGCGACCGGACAGTTGTCGGCAGGACACGCGCGTGCGCTGATCAACGTGCCGGATCCGCTCAGCGCCGCCAAGCGCATTGTGGAGGAGGGGCTCAACGTCCGCCAGGTCGAGGCCTTGGCGCATGGGGAGGGAGTCCCTGAACGCAAGCCGCAAAAGGCGCGCACCGGCGCGAAGGTGAAGGACCCCGATACGGTCGCGCTGGAGAAACGGGTCAGCGACGCGTTGGGGCTTGCGGTCAGCGTCAATCACCGCGATCCCGGCGGCACGGTGCAGATCAGCTATCGCAATCTCGAGCAGCTCGATGAAGTGATGAAGCGCCTGGCGCGGGGGGCTTAACCACCGTCATTCCGGGGCGCTCGCATCGCGAGCGAGCCCGGAATCCAGAGGTTGTGGCGCGCGATGCCGGGTTCACGCTTTGCGCGCTCCGGAATGACTATCCCCGCCGCCGCGCATTCACCGCGATCGACATCAGTGCACGTTGCGTAATGACCGCGCCGAGCGAGGCCTGCTTGCGCGCCTCGAGCGCCGCGGTCGCAAGCTGATCAATGATCGCAACCAGCCGCTCGGGCGTGAGATTGCGCAGCGCCGCCTCGACCGCGGCCTTGCGGGAAAAATGCAGCCGGGGATAGCCGCCCTCGAGCAAGCTCGACATTGGCGTGCCTTCAGCCAGAGCGAGCGCGGATTTGTGCAGCCAGGCCGCTTGGCGCTGTGCGGCCGTCATGATCACGCCGGGATAGGTGCCGGCGATCATTGCCTTGGCGAACTCGCTTTCCACCAGCTCCGGCTTGCCCGCGAAGGCGCCATCGACGATCGGGTCGAGCTTGAGCTCGGAGGCGTCGGCAACGACAGCCATGACGTGGTCCAGCGTCACCTCCCCTTCGCCATGGGCAAACAGCGTCAGCTTGCGCAGCTCGTTGCGCGAGGCCTGGCGGTCGCCGCCGAGCAATGTCATGAGCGTCGCCCGCGCGTCGGGCGCGATCCGCAAATTGGCGAGGCGCAGCTCGTCGTCGATCAGTTTTGCCAGATCGCGTTCGGTGTCGGGATAGCAGGCGATCGCCACGGCCGTCTTGGCCCGCTCGCAGGCTTTGCGCAGCGGCGATTCGGCCCGGAGATCCCCGGCCTCGATCACGATCCGGCAATCCTTCAGCGGCGTTTCGGCCAGCGTGTCGACGCCGGACGCGAAGCTGCGCGAGCCGGCGCGCACCCGGATGGCGCGCCGGCCGCCGAACAGCGGGATGGTGAGCGCTTCCTCGACAAGCCGTGACGGCTCGGCGGCGAGCTCGTCGCCGTCGAGCTTGACCAGCGAGAAAGGATCGTTGGGATCGTCAACGGCGGACGCGATCAACGCATCGGCGCGTTCGCGCACCAAGCCCGTATCCGGTCCATACAGCAGGATGATCGGCCGGCCTGGGTCGGGCCTGGCAAGATAGGCATCGATCTCTCTTCCGCGCAGCGCGACCATCTAGGACCGAAGCATAGGTTGCCACCGCCGGTGACCGTGCGGCAGCGTTTGCCTGAACGAGTGACGCGTCAGGTGCCGGCCGTAAAGAAGGCGGCAAGCCGGGTCTGGATCTTTTCCGCGACCTCCTGTGCGGCGCGGTCCTCGGCATCGCGCAAGGCGCGCGTGCGGGCGAAGCGCTGATAGGAGCCCGGCAGGTCATACGAGACCTGGGCGAAGCTCGAGCCGCTCATGACTGATTTGTTGGAGGCGATCTCGATCAAATTGTATTGCGCATTGATCCCAAAATTCTCGCTGGTCGGCAGGCCGGTGTTCTGGTTGACCATCAGCGAGGACTTGCTGCTGGCGAATTGCAGGATCAGGCGATGGGTCGGCGGCATGCCGGTGGCGTTGCCGTAGAGCTTGAACGCCAGTGCGTTGCGGATCTCGACGCCGACCCGGGCCTCGCGCGAGCCGTTGGGCTTGTCGACCGGCGGAACCTCGACCCCCAGGAGCTTCTCGCGCAGGTCCGGCGTGCCGTCGGTGTGCTCGGCATACATCGGCTGGAAGCAACCGGCCGTCGTTGCCGCCAAAGCAAGCACGGCGACAAGCCGGAGGGCGATGCGGATTCTAGCCAACCACATTCACGATCCTCATGGGAACGATAATGACTTTACGGACGGGTTTGTCCCCCAGCGCGGCTTTTACCGCATCGAGCGCCAAAACGGCAGCCTCAATTTCGGCATTCTGGGCCGCCTTGGGTACGGTGACCTCGCCCCGTTTCTTGCCGTTCACCTGGACCACCAGGGTGACATTGTCTTCAACCAGCAGATCGCGTTCGATTTGCGGCCAATCGGCCTCAGAGATCAGCCCGCCCTGGCCCAGCACCTTCCAGCATTCCTCCGCCAGATGCGGCATCATCGGGGCAATCAGCTGGACGAGGATGGTGGCGGCCTCGCGGATAGCCCAAGCGAGATCGACCGGCGGCTGCCCCCCCTTGTCGGACATCCTGGCCAGCGTCTCGGCGAGCGCGTTGGTGAACTCACGGATATGGGCAAGGCAGACGTTGAAGTGCAGCCGCTCGATGCCGGTCGACACCTTGTCGAGTGCGCCGTGCGCAGCCTTGCGCAAGGCGAGAGCTTCCGCACCGAAGCTTGCCGGCCGGACCGTTGCCGTCGTCCCGGCGATCTCGACGGACTCATTGACCACGCGCCACAGCCGCTGCACGAAGCGCGCCGCGCCCTGCACCCGCTCGTCGCTCCAGATCACGTCGCGATCGGGCGGGGAGTCCGACAGCATGAACCAGCGCGCGACGTCGGCGCCATAGGTCGCGATGATGTCGTCGGGGTCGACGGTGTTCTTTTTCGACTTCGACATCTTCTCGATCGAGCCGATCGTGACCTCCTCGCCGGTGGCGATCGTGACGGCGCGGCGGCCGTTGCCGCCGGTCTCGATCTTCACCTCGGCCGGGGTCACGTAGGTGCCGTCTTCCTTCTGATAGGTCTCGTGCACCACCATACCCTGCGTGAACATGCCGGCGAACGGCTCGTCCATGTCGATGTGGCCAGTGGCCTTCATCGCGCGGGTGAAGAAACGGCTGTAGAGCAGGTGAAGGATCGCGTGCTCAACGCCGCCGATATATTGGTCGACCGGCATCAGCCGATCGGCGACGGGGCGCGTGGTCGGCGCCTGCTCGTTCCAGGGATCGGTGAAGCGCGCGAAGTACCAGGACGAATCGACGAAGGTGTCCATGGTGTCGGTCTCGCGCACCGCCTTGCCGCCGCATTGCGGGCAGGTGACGTGCTTCCAGGTCGGGTGATGGTCGAGCGCATTGCCCGGTCTGTCGAAGCTGACGTCCTCCGGCAGCTTGACCGGCAGGTCCTTCTCCGGCACCGGCACCACGTCGCATTTTTCGCAATGGATCACCGGGATCGGGCAGCCCCAATAGCGCTGCCGCGAGATGCCCCAGTCGCGCAGGCGGAAATTGACCTGGCGCTCGCCGACCGGCGCGTTGCCGCGCAGTTCGCTTTCCAGGCGCCTGGCGACTTCTTCCTTGGCGGCGTCGATGGTCATGCCGTCGAGGAAGCGCGAATTGATCATGCAGCCGTCACCGTCATAGGCGGTGTCGGTGATCACGAAGCTCTTGGGATCCTGCCCCTCCGGGCACACCACCGGCGTATTGCCCAGGCCGTATTTGTTGACGAAGTCGAGGTCGCGCTGGTCGTGTGCCGGGCAGCCAAAGATGGCGCCGGTGCCATATTCCATCAGCACGAAATTCGCGACATAGACCGGCAGCTTCCAGCCGGGATCGAACGGGTGGATGGCGCGGATGCCGGTGTCGTAGCCCTGCTTCTCGGCGGTATCGATGACCTCTTGCGCCGTGCCGATGCGCTTGATCTCGGCAATGAACTCCGCAAGCTTTGGGTCCTTGGCCGCGGCCGCCTGCGCCAGCGGGTGGTCGGCCGAGATCGCCATGAACTTCGCACCGAACAGCGTGTCGGGGCGCGTCGTGAAGATCTTCAGCTCGGTTTCGCCGGCAGGCGTCGTGGCGGCATCCAGCGCAAAGCGGATCAAGAGGCCCTCGGAGCGGCCGATCCAGTTGCGCTGCATCAGCCTGACCTTGTCGGGCCAGCGGTCCAGCGTGTCGATCGCGTCCAGGAGCTCCTGGGCGTATCTGGTGATCTTGAACACCCACTGGTTCATCTCCCGCTGCTCGACCACAGCGCCCGAGCGCCAGCCGCGGCCGTCGATCACCTGCTCATTGGCGAGCACGGTCATGTCGACCGGATCCCAGTTGACCTTGCGCTGCTCGCGCTCGGCAAGTCCGGCGGCCAGGAAGTCCAGGAACAGCTTCTGCTGATGCTTGTAGTAGGAGGGATCGCAGGTGGCGAATTCGCGCGACCAGTCGAGCGACAGCCCGATCGAGCGCAGCTGCTTCTTCATCGCGGCGATGTTGTCGTAGGTCCACTGCTTGGGCGCGACCTTGCGCTCGATCGCGGCGTTCTCCGCCGGCAGGCCGAAGGCGTCCCAGCCCATGGGATGGATCACGTTGAAGCCCTTGGCGCGCATGTAGCGCGCGAGCACGTCGCCAAGCGTGTAGTTGCGGACATGGCCGATATGGATGCGCCCGGACGGGTAGGGGAACATCTCCAGCACATAGTATTTCGGCCTGGGATCGTCGTTCTTGGAGGCGAAGATCGCCTTCTCGTCCCACTGGCGTTGCCAGCGCGGTTCGGCTTCGCGGGCGTTATAGCGTTCGGAACTCATGGAATCGCTTGGGTTTTCGTGGATTCGGGCCGTCCATAAAGACGGCGGACTAGGCCACAAAAGCGGCCGCACGGTCAACGGTCGAAGTCCGCAAAAGCCTTTCCAGTCCCGCCGGTCAGACCGCCATCGCAATACCGTCGCCGCCATCGCCCGACCGTACAAAGCCGTGCTCGACCACGGTGTTGCGGCCGCGGTGCTTGGCGGCATAGAGCGCGGCATCGGCCGCCTCGATCAGATCGCCGGGCCGCTGGCTGTCATTCGGCGCGGTCGCGGCCACGCCGATGCTGACCGTGACGCATAGATGCAACGAGGTCCGGTGCGGCAGATTGAGCGCCTGGATCGTCGCGCGGACCGACTCGCCGATCTCACGGGCACGGTTGGCGTCCATGTTCGGCAGCAGCAGGCAAAACTCCTCCCCGCCATAGCGGGCGGCGAAGCCAAGGTTTTCCGCGGCAATTCCCGACAGGGTCTCGCCGAGCCGGGCCAGGCACGCGTCGCCCTCGGGATGGCCATAGGTGTCGTTGTAGAGCTTGAAATGATCGACATCGATCATCAGCAGGGCCAGCTGCGAGCCATGTTGCTGGGCCTTCATCCATTCATAGTCCAGCCGGCTCTGGAAGCCGCGCCGGTTGGCGAGCCCGGACAGCATGTCGATCGAGGCCATCACCGTGAGGCGGTCGTTGGTGGCCAGCAGCTCGCGCTCGCGCTGGCTGAGCCGCGCCGCCATGGCGTTGAAGGAGCGGGCCAGCGGCACGAACTCCGAGGGCAGCCGTTCGCGGCTCGCGCGTGCCGACCAGTCGCCCTGGCCAAATCGCTTGGCGGTGCCGGCCAATAGCTCGATCGGCTTGATGATGAGCGTTTCGGCCGCGATCAGCGCGCCCAGCAGCACGAACAGGCTGACAAGGCCGAGCTGCAGATAGGCGGTGCGGATATTGCGGTCGATCGCCGCGGTCGCCTCCTCCTCGTCATTGGAGACGATCAGGCGCGCGCTGGTGCCGGCGATGCGCGCAAAGCTGATGGCGCGCTTGGAGCCGTCAGCCGCGGTGAAAGAAAGCGACCCTTCGTCCTGGCTCGAGGTCAGCGCCGGCTCGGCGATCGCCGACAACAGCGGCAGCTCGTCCAGCGATTTGCCGACCATATGATCCTGATCGGATGCCGCGGCGAGCACGACGCCGTTGCCGTCGACCAGCACGGCCGACACGCCGGGCCGGCCGCCGAGATTGCTCATCACCTTCGACATCCAGTCGAGACTGATGGAGGCAAGCACCACGGCGTCGTTCTCGCTATTGAGCGCGGCGACCGGATAGGCTGCCATCACGACGGGCACGTGGCTCTGTCGTGCGAAGATAAAGTCGCTGAAGACGAAGTCGTGCGTTGCCCGCGCCTGCTGCAGATAGGCGCGGTCGCTCAGGTCGACGCCGACGGAGGTGTTGCTGGTCGAGCACTGCACGCGTCCGTCACCGCCCACAATCAGGATGTTGCGGATCCAGGGCAGGTTGCGCGGCAGGCTGGCGCGCAGCATGTCGCAACTCTTGGCGATGCCGCCGGACGTCGCCCTGATATAGGCCGCCGATCGCAGCACGGTCTCGACCGAGGAGATCACCTCGCGTTCGGTATTGGCGCTGTGTTTGGCGAGGGTGGAGAATTCGTCCGCTGCGGCGGCAATCTGTCTGGCACGCGCGTCTTCCAGCGAGCGGGCGCGTTCCAGCATCAAGGGCGCAACCAGGATCACCGCAAGCAGCGCAAGCCGCGCGCGGATCCCCAAGAGCTGCTTGAGTTTCACTCGTTTACGGTTGAAACTGACCCGAGACATCGCGATCCCTACCCCCGGGGCGACGCTAGGCGGAATGGTTCAAGAAGCCTTTCCCGAACTCCATAAAATTCGAGCGACCTCCGTAAAACTACGTCTGTGTAAGCTGTCATGACCTCTGAAAAATTTTCCGACGTAACGTCGCATTCACCAAACGCGCTGGTTGCGGTCGAACAGGAGATCGCGCGAGCCTGCCGCGAGGCCGGCCGGGAGCGTTCATCGGTGACGCTGATTGCCGTTTCGAAAACCTTCGCGGCCGACGCGATCATGCCGGTGATCGAAAGCGGCCAGCGCGTCTTCGGCGAAAACCGCGTCCAGGAAGCCAAGGCAAAGTGGCCCGCGTTAATGAGTGGTTACTCCGATATCGTGCTGCATCTGATCGGACCCTTGCAATCGAACAAGGCGAAAGAGGCGGTCGCGCTGTTTCATGCCATTCATTCGGTGGACCGTCCGAGCATTTGCCAAGCGTTAGCCAAAGAGATCGAATCTCAAAAAAAGCATCCCGAGCTGTTTGTGCAGATCAACACCGGCGAGGAGCCGCAGAAGGCGGGCGTTGCACCTGCCGAAGCCGACGCGTTCATCAAGAGCTGTCGCGAGACCTATGGACTGAACATTTCCGGGCTGATGTGCATTCCGCCGGTCAACGAGGCGCCGGGCCCGCATTTCGCGCTGACCGCGAAGATCGCCGCACGCAATGGGCTCGCCAAACTCTCGATGGGCATGAGCGCGGATTTCGCCACCGCGATCCAATTCGGCGCGACGCATATCCGTGTGGGATCCGCGATTTTCGGGCATCGGTAGTTGCTGTCGTCCCGGCGAAGGCCGGGACCCATACCGCGGAGTCTCTCTGTGGCACTCGGTGGCAGACGATCTTCGCAACATTAAATCCTGTGGTTATGGGTCCCGGCTTTCGCCGGGACGACGAGCATCACTCAAACCCCACCGACACTTTCCCGAGCACGCCAAAATCCGCGTCCATCCGGTCGCCTGATGCGATCGGCAATGGTGGATGACAGGTGCCGGTCGTCACCACTTCGCCGGCGCGCAGGGTGATGCCGAGGCTGCGCAGCTCATTGGCGAGCCAGGTGAGGGCTGCGCGCGGATCGCCGAGCACGTTCTTGCCGTGGCCGACATAGTGTTCGCCCCGCAGCGTGATGCGCGGCCGCTCCTCGACGAGGTCGCGCGCACGCCAGTCCGCCGTGGTCGCTTCACCCAGCACAAACAGATGCGCGCAGGCATTGTCGGCGATCAGCTGCGCCTCGCCGGCCGAGACAAAATCGGCAAAGCGCGAGTCGGGAATTTCGATTGCCGGGTGCAGGCTCGCCACGGCTTCAAGCACCTCCGCGACCGAGAAAGGCTTGGCGCGCGGCGGCAGATCCCTCCCCATGCGGAACGCGAATTCCGGCTCGGCAACGCGCATCTCGTTGCCCGCCATGGAAGCCGTGCCGCCATCGGGCAAGACGGTCTCGGCGAGGATACGGCCGGCCAGGGGGCCGGCGACATTGATATGACGCTGCCCTGCCTCGCTGGTTGCCGCAATCTTCCAGCCGAACAGTTTTTCGCGGGAGTAGCGCTCGAGCATGGCTTGAATGGCATAAGCTTCTGTGCGGCCGTGCGGACGGATCAGCTCGTCGAGCGCGCCGATCTTGGTGCCGGCGCGCCAATGGCCATGCAGCAGCCGCGAGGCGGTTTCGATCTGATCCTGTCCAAGCATATGAGGCCCTCACCCGATCACGATTTTGGTTTTCCGCGACAGCCGCCGCAACAGCTGCAGCATCGCCGCTCTGCCCATGGATACGCAGCCGGCCGTCGGCGCATAATTCGGTCGCGCCAGATGCAGGAACACGGCACTGCCGCGCCCGGCAATGCGCGGCTTTGTGTTGTGATCGATCTCGACAATGAAATCATAGAGATGATCGGCGCGCGTCAGCCGATCGCCGCCGCTGCCGGCCTTCAGCCGCAGCGGCCTGTTATAGTGGCGGCTGCCGGGGTCTTCGCACCAGGCGTCCTCGAGCCTGATCGGGCGCACGGGCAGGTGGGTCCGCGGCCGGACATGACGGTCGGCGCGCCACCACACCTGCCGCGGACGGAAGCTGCCGCGCGGCGTGCCGCCATCGCCCTCGCGCTTGTTGGCGAGGATACCGCCCCGCCCGAGCGCCACCGGAATCGTTAAGCCGCCGCCCGTCAGCCAGCCGCGCCGTGGATTGCCGGCGGCAGGACGAATCGTCACGCTGGATAATGCTCGGGGGTGTATCTTCATCTTGTAATTGTTTGATTTTATTGCGCTTCTCATCATTTCCGGCGATCCGATGCGGCGCTTTGCCGTTATGACTGCATTACAGGACATTCAGCTGAACGGCCCCGGTTTATGGAGTAAAGTACAGGTCCGACTTGTGAATCGGTAAGGGCCGCCTACTTTCAGCGTATCCACTGGAGGTGGCCTCAACCAAACCGGGCCGGCCGTCAGCCTATCTGCTCCCGCCGCAGCCCTCTCAAAGGATGTACCTATGGCCAATGCCCGCAAGATCCTCATCGTGGATGACGATACCGATCTGCGCGATACGTTGGTGGAGCAGCTGTCGCTGCACGACGAATTCGAGGCCTCTGCTGTCGATACCGGCGCCAAGGGCGCCAGCGCCGCCAAAGCCAATTCCCCCGATCTCGTGCTGATGGATGTTGGTCTCCCCGACACCGATGGCCGCGAAGTCGTGCGCTCCCTGCGCAAGGGTGGCTTCAAAGCGCCGATCATCATGCTGACCGGGCACGACACCGATTCCGATACCATTCTGGGCCTCGAATCCGGCGCCAATGATTATGTCGCAAAGCCCTTCCGCTTCGCCGTACTGCTCGCCCGCATCCGGGCGCAGCTGCGCCAGCACGAGGCCAGCGAGGACGCGGTGTTCTCGGTCGGCCCGTACAGCTTCCGCCCAGGTTCGAAGATGCTCACCGGCCCTAACGCACGAAAGGTCCGGCTGACGGAGAAGGAGACCGCGATCCTGAGGTTCCTCTACCGCGCCGGGCAGCTTCCGGTGTCGCGTGAGACGCTCTTGCAGGAGGTCTGGGGCTATAATTCCGGGGTCACCACCCATACGCTGGAAACCCATATCTATCGGCTGCGCCAGAAGATCGAGAAGGACGCGGCCAACCCCGAGATCCTGGTAACGGAAGCCGGTGGCTACAAACTGGTGCCGTGATACGATTTGGGACACCGATTCGCCCAAAAAGTGTCCCGATTCACCCGGTCCTGAATGTCGATCGACGATGATGTCGCCCTCCTCGCACGGGTTCCGACGCTGCATCTGTTAGGCGGCGCCTCGTTGCGCATGCTCGCGATCGGCTCCGAGCAGCGCGACGTGGCCAGTGGCGACACGCTGTTCACCCAGGGCGACGAGGCCGACTGCGGCTATGTCGTGCAGCGCGGCTCGTTCCGCATCAATGATGAGACCGCCGAGGTCACGGCCGGGCCCGGCTCGCTGATCGGTGAGCTCGCGCTGGTGGTCGCGATGCGCCGTCCCTCGACGGCGACCGCACTGGAATATTCCACAGTGATCCGCATCGCCCGCAGCCTGTTCCAGCGCGTGCTGGAAAGCGACCCCGCCGCCGCGCGCCGGCTGCGCGACGAATTCGCGCTCCGCTCCAGCCAGCTCGCGAGCGACATCTTGATGGCGGGTGCCAAGCTGAACAATTGAGGCGTTCGAATCTCGAACAACATACTCCTGCTGGCGCAGGTGGTTGCGGCTGCTGCGGCGTAACCGTCGAGCTGCAGGGTGGGCAAAGCGCAGCGTGCCCACCTATCTCGCCAGGCAAGGACAATCGGTGGGCACGGCGCATACGCGCCTTTGCCCACCCTACAACCCGGTGGTTCGATCATCGCTGCGAATCCAGAAAGTGTAGACATGCTTCAGCATCCTCGCGACGCCTTTCGCCCGAGCCTTGCCAGTCATATTGCCCTCTCCAAAGTCAGAGGGCGCAGGGAAGACCGGGTGGCCGCTGCACCCGGGGCTCTCGCGCAGAAAAAAACTGCGCAAGCGCGAGTCCACAGGTACAGGCGGTGATCACACCGGCCTTCCCTGCGCGATGGTTTACGGCTTATAGGCGCTCTCCTCGGTGAACCCTCTCGTTTG
>Ga0070741_10000694_pt1 | contig 115447 bp, 119 predicted proteins | sample Coa_R1_4_FD_66440 | JGI IMG/M metagenome (GOLD analysis project Ga0070741, IMG submission 66440) | Surface soil microbial communities from Centralia Pennsylvania, which are recovering from an underground coalmine fire - Coalmine... | ecosystem: Environmental > Terrestrial > Soil >... | reverse complement strand
TTCCCGATTTCGGCTTGCTGCGGCAGTCCTTCAAAGTGTTTCCGCGGCGCAAGCGCATCCGGGAACTGGAAGCTGCGATCCTGGACAATCCGTCAGCGGGTAACTACGAGGAGCTGGCGGATCTATACATGGAAGATGGAAGGTTTGCGCGGGCACGCGAGTGCTTCGACAAATCGATCTCTTCGCGCACGGATTCACCGGATCCCTTCTATCGTCGAGGTGTTTGCGAAGTCGAACTGGGCGACTTCCCCGCCGCGGTGCAGGACCTCGAGCGTGTGTACGTCAAGAATCCTGATTATGATTTCCACCGCGCCGCTGGACTCCTGGCCCACGCCTATGCGAGAACCGGTCAGGTGGACAAAGCTGATGCATTGTTTCGGCAGGCAACGCAAATCTCGACATTGTCAGAGACCTATTACAACTATGCGTTGTTCCTTGCAGACCAGAACCGTCCCGCCGAAGCACGCGAGTGGGCTCAACGAATTCTTGCTAAGAAACCAACCATGCCCGGCTATTTGAAGCGACGCGAACGGCCTTGGTTCAGGCGCGCGAACGGCCTGCTCAAACGACTGCCGGCAGCGGCATAAAGCGCGGTTCCGTACCCCCTCATTTCTCACGCGAGTGTTAGACTTTTTTCTTTCCCATGGCACGCATCGCGTATCTTGAGTGCACCAAGTGCGGACAACAACTGTCTGCCGAGCAACCGCAGACAGTTTGCCCGAAAGATGGCGGCGTTCTTTACGTTCGCTACGCGCTTCAGGACTTAAAGAAGAACATTAAGAAAGAGGCTACGAGACAGCGTGTTGCGTCCATGTGGAGGTATGCCGATGTCCTCCCCGATGCCGATCCCGTGACCCTGGGCGAAGGCTTCACGCCCATGCTCGCCAGCCGGGAGTACGAGCACGTTTCTATAAAGGATGAAGGGCTCAATCCTACTGCGTCGTTCAAGGCGCGGGGAATGTCGGCAGCGGTCACCATGGCCCGTCACTACGGCCTCACCAAGCTGGCCGCGCCATCAGCCGGCAATGCAGCCAGCGCCCTGGCGGCGTACGCGGCGGCAGCCGGCATCGAGGCACATATCTTCATGCCCAAAGATGTGCCACTGGCGAACCGGGTTGAATGCGAGGCCTACGGCGCTCACGTCAACCTGGTGAACGGGCTCATCAGCGACTGTGCCCGGATCGTGGCCGAGCGAAAGGCGGCGGAAGGCTGGTTTGATGTCTCGACCTTGAAGGAGCCTTTTAGGGTTGAAGGAAAAAAGACGATGGGCTACGAGGTCGCCGAACAACTTGAGTGGCAATTGCCGGATGGCATCATCTATCCCACAGGCGGCGGCGTCGGATTGCTGGGCATGTGGAAGGCTTTCGAAGAAATGGAAGCGTTGGGCTGGATCGGTTCGAAGCGACCGAAGATGGTCGCCGTCCAGTCAGCAGGTTGCGCGCCGATTCCTAAAGCGTGGGATGAAGGTAAAGCCACGTCGGACATGTGGAGCAATGCGTCCACTTTGGCCGCGGGACTGCGCGTACCGAAAGCATACGGAGACTACCTGATTCTCGACATCCTCAGGAAGAGTCATGGTACGGCATTGGCGGTGAGTGATGACGAAATCATGGATGCGCTTCAGCACTGGTCGCGGATGGAAGGCGTCTTTGCTGCGCCGGAAGGCGCGGCGTCTTTAGCGGCTTATCGGAAGCTTCGGGCGAATCACTACTTCAGCGAGAGTGACCACGTCGTCCTGTTCAACACCGGGAGCGGGCTGAAGTATCTCGATATCGTTGACAGGTACGGGAAGAAGACTCACAAAGCTCCCGCATCACGAGCCATCGGCGGAATCATAGGACCCTACTGATGTTGATTGGCGGCCGCGACCATCGTTCTGCGGTGCTCACAACTGAACACGGGACGCATGACTGAACATCTCTACTACAACGATTCCTTTCTGTACGAATTCGATGCGGTGGTGACGGACATCATGCCGGCCTCGCAGGCCGAGCCTCGCCCGGCGGCCATCCTCGACCGGACGGCTTTTTACCCAACCAGCGGCGGCCAGGTATTCGATACCGGGACCCTAAACCCAGCACCGATTTCTGCCCAGGTTGACGCGCCTCAAGTGGTCGAAGTGGCGGAGCGGGAAGATGGCGCCATTCTGCACTTCCTCGATCATGCGACTCCCCTTGCGCGCGGCCTGAAGGTACGAGGTGTCATCGACGCTGAACGCCGTAAGGACCACATGCAGCAGCACTCGGGACAGCACATACTCTCCGCCGCGTTCGTCCGCTTGTTCAACATGGCGACCGTTTCATTCCACATGGGAGAGGATTACTGTTCGATTGATCTGGACACCAAAACCGTCACGCCTCCGCAAGTCGAAGCCGCGGAACGTCTAGCCAACGAGGTCGTCCTGGAGGATCGGCCAGTGCAGATCCGTTATGTCACGCAGCAGGAGGCGCAAGGGCTGGGGTTGCGCAAAATTCCGCCGGTCGAACGCGGTGAATTACGGCTGATCGATATCAAGGATTTCGATTTGACGGCATGTGGCGGAACCCACGTGCGGGGTACGGGGCAAGTGGGCTGCATCCTGCTACGCAAGACAGAGAAGGTCCGGCAGGGGACGAGAGTTGAGTTTGTGTGCGGAATGCGTGCGGTCAAAACCGCGCGACACGACTACACCGTTCTAGCTGAGGCGGCTGCTTTGTACTCAGCGCGCCTCTGGGACGTGCCGCAGCAAGTGCGCAAAGCCCAGGACGAAGCTCGTGCCGCAAGGCGCTCCCGCGAAGAACTGCTCGACGAAATTGCCGAGCATCAGGCGGCCACACTGTTGGCGGCTACAGAGGTGGAGAACGGGCGCAAGGTGCTCAGCCGAGTCTTCCCCGACCGTGACTTGGCGTTCATCAAGTTGCTAGCTCAGAAAATCACGCGGCTGGAACCGGCGGTTGCGCTGCTCGCGAGCACATCGGGACAGGCCGCAGTGGTATTCGCGCAGTCCAGCGGGCAACCGTTCCACATGGGATCATTGATCAAGGAAGCTCTGGGTGTAACCGGTGGGCGAGGCGGAGGCAGCCAAGATATGGCGCAAGGTGGACCGGAAAAGATCGAGCGCCTGGAAAGCATTTTGCAGGAATTGTCATGGAAAGTTCGGTGACGAGCAAGCTGTTCGACCTTGCACAGTGAGTCTTTATAGGGCGGCGTTCCACGGATTGGCAAGGATGCGGCCGATAAAATAAATTTCAACGTTGATTTTGAAGATACGGCTTTATTTGATTGGATGGTACGGGTTCTGTTGGCAGGTGAGGGTGTCCGTGATCATATTCTCAGATCAACAACGATCTTCTGACTTCCGTGAGCTATCTCGGTTATCCGGTACTCTGGTTGCAATACTGGAGTCCGGTTTCGTTGCAGCAAGGAGGAGCGCGAGCCATCTGAACTGGATCGCGTGGTTCGCGGTGTGGGTAATCACCCTGAATGCGCTCTGCACCAGCGCCGCCGCTCAGAAGCCGTATCTTGCCTGCGAGTGTCACCCGGACGTCTCGCCGAAAGCCGAGTTCCGCTACGAGAGCAAGAACGCTCCTATCCCGAAAGTTAAGGCAGAAGAGTCAACGGTAGGGGACATTCTAGATTGGGCACCGCAATACTTTCCCGGCTTCCCTTCCGACACGCCGCGTCAGGACCGCGAGCTCAGGCTATATCACGTTAACCGAGCCTTTCTGCAGGCGGTCTGGGTAAACCGGTATGACTGCGATTTCCACCTTGAGGTGTCGCAGGACAAGGACAAAGACGCGCCCCGCATCATCGTGGAAATGACGAAGGATTACTGCTCGGAGCGCAAAGAGTTAACCAACCAGTTGGCGACCAAAGGTGTTGCTGTCGATGACACGCTGCAAGAATTGAAAGAGCCCCTGCCAGTGGAGATTATGGGCCTGGCGTTCCAGGATAAGAGCGAACCTCGTGGAACGGGCCACGTCGACTCGCTTTGGGAACTTCACCCAGCCATTGTCAAATTGATTCCGCCACCACCGTCATCGAGCCCTGATTGATTGCGAGACAGCAACCACGGCCCGCTACAAGGCCACGATGTCCTTTGCTACACTTGCGGCCAAGATGATCAGTCGCAGAGATTTTCTCGCCCAATCGGCGGCTACAACGGCAGCCTTGCTACTCCCGACGACCGTGTACGCAGCCAGCGGCCCGAATCTGCATTTCCCCACTGAACCGCGCGCCCGTCTTGCGGTGGCTTCTTATCCGTTCCGCGATTTCATTGCTTCGCCTGGCGAGAAAAGCGCGGGCAAGATGGATTTGAAGGACTTCGCTGCCCATGTGGTTTCGAAATTCAACATTCATCACATTGAGCCATGGAGTGCTCATTTTTCCTCGCTTGACCAAAGCTACCTTGAGCAACTACGCTCTGCAGTAGAAAAGGCAGGCAGTTCCATCGTGAACATTGCGGTGGATGGCGAGGATAGCCCCTACGCCGCCGATCGAGCGGAGCGAGACCGGGCGATCGCGTTCCGAAAGAAGTGGATCGATGTAGCCGTAGTGGTTGGGTCGCCAAGCGTCCGCACGAACATCACTCCGGCAAAGGATTCCAAACCGGACCTGTCGCGTCTCTCCGAAAGTTTGCGATCGATCGTGGATCACGCTTCCAGCAAGAACGTCGTGGTTAACCTGGAAAATGACAATCCCGACAGTGAAGATCCGTTGTTTCTCGTGAAAGTCATCGATCAAGTCAACAGTCCGTGGCTGCACGCGCTGCCGGATTTCGCCAATACTCTGGCCCACTTCGACGAGCAGCATGCCTACAGTGGCATCGACCAGATGTTCGCGCGGGCTTACAACATCTGTCACGTCAAAGAAACCGAAGTCCCCGATGGCGGAAAAGCCGTCCACGTCGACTTGCCGCGGACGTTCGGCTATCTGAAACAGCATCATTACCGAGGCTATTGCTCGATCGAGTGGGACAGCCCAGGTGATCCGTACCAGGGCACACAAACCCTCATCGACCAGGCGCTACGTTACCTTTCCTAAGCTCCCGTTCGGAGTGCCACCCCAGAATCGCAGCCGTGCTACATTGAGCTAATTGGGGACCCATGCTGGAACAGCGGCTAATCCTGGTTAACTTGCTCGTCAAGCTTGGCGTCGCGGCCGCGCTCGCCAGCGCGCTTGTGCGTTCCGTGGAGTTCAAGTCGCTGCTCTTCCGGGAAGAGCGAACCACCAAGCAGAAGGTCTACCTCGTGCTCTGGATGGGCATCCCCATCGCATTGGGTGTCTGGATACGGTTCAGCGCACGCAGCTTCTTGGCCGGTGATTTGTCGTTTGAGACTGCCGTCCTTCTGGGTGTGATCGGAGGACGTTTCTGCGGAATCGTCGGCGGTGCGCTCCTGGCCTTGCCCGCAGCCTTGCACGGTGAGTGGGCCACGCTGCCGTTCACGGTGCTTTGCGGCCTTGTTGCCGGACAGTTGCGCACGTTCGTCGAAGACAAGGAAGACATCTGGTCGTTTTCACCCTTCATCGACCTCAGTATTTATCGGTGGATACGGCGCAACTTTCCCAAGCCTCGTCTGTTCGACTGGCAGATTATGCTGTTCGCCACGATCGTCGGCCTTCGATTCGTACACACGGAGTTGTTCGCATTTTTCCCCAAGCGGACCTATACGATCGAGAGCCCTAAACTCTGGGTCGAAGCGCTGATCTACGCAACTTCCCTGATGGTGATCGGTACAGAGCTGAAGATCTTCAACAGCGTGCGCATCCAGATCAAGCTGGAAGAACAGGAACGGCTGCTGCTCCAGACCCGCATGGAGGCCCTGCAAAACCAGATCAATCCGCACTTCCTGTTCAACACACTTAACTCGGTGTCATCGCTGGTGCGATTCGATCCAGACACGGCTCGTGAATTGATCATCAAGCTGGCCAACATCCTGCGGCGCCTCCTGCACTCAAGCGACGCGTTTATCCCCCTCCGCGATGAACTGGAATTTATTGACGACTATCTCGATATAGAAGTCGTACGCTTCGGGCGCGACAAGCTGCAGGTGGTGAAAGACCTCGAGCCCGAGTCGCTCGATGTGATGATCCCGAGTATGCTGTTGCAGCCCTTGGTAGAAAATTCCATTAAGCACGGGCTGTCCCCCAAGGTCGAGGGCGGAAAGATTGTCCTGCGAAGCCATCTTACGGGGTCAACACTCACGATCGAAGTCGAGGATGACGGCGTGGGAATGGGGGCGGCGCAATTGCTGGAGAGACCTACGGGCTTGGGTGGAAGTGGGATAGGAATGGCCAATGTCGCGGAACGCCTGAAAGTGCTCTATGGCGAGGCTGCTCGTATGACCATCGATAGCCATGAAGGACGAGGAACGCTGATCCGACTGCGCTTGCCGGTCCTTGAAACCGCAGGTGCAATTCCTGCGGTGCTCTATGAGCCTAGTACCCGGCGGTAAAACTCCTCGTATTCAGGAATAATCTTGCTGGAGCAGAAGCGGCTTTGTGCCGCCGCGCGGGCCGCCTTGCCGAGATTCCGCAGGCGGCTTTCGTCTCCCAGAACTTCGATGGCATAACGGGCCATCGTTTCAACATCTCCAACGTCCGCAAGGAACCCAGTCTTGCCGTGCTCTACCACTTCCGGCAAGCCGCCCACATTGGTTGCGATGGGGACTACCTGGCAAGCCATGGCCTCCAACGCCGCCAGGCCAAACGACTCCAACTGGCTGGGCAGCAACATGACATCGGCCACCGCCAGCTTTTCGTTTACGCGTTCCTGTTTTCCAAGAAATTGCACGTCATCGAGAATACCCTTCTGATGCGCCAGCCATTCCGCCTGTGAGCGGTCGGGGCCGTCGCCAATCAGAAGAAGCTTGGAGGGAATCTTTTTCCGCACGCGATCGAAGATCTCGATCACATCGGTGAGTCGTTTGACAGGCCGGAAATTCGACAGGTGAACCAGGATGCGCTCGTCAGGAGCTGCATACTCAGCCCGGCGTTCCGCGACATTCTTGTCACGGCAATACAAGTCGCAATTAACGAAGTTATAGATCACCTGGATGTGATTAGCGATGTCGAACTCGCGCATGGTGCGCTCGCGCAGATACTTCGAGATGGCGGTTACCCCGTCACTCTGCTGGATGGAGAAGCGAGTGATCGGCAGATACGAGCGATCCAGTCCGATCAGCGTGATGTCGGTGCCATGGAGCGTGGTGACGAACGGCAGGCGCCTGCCTCGGGGTTTGGCAGCCATCATCTGCTTTGCCAGCATGGCGCTCACTGAATGGGGGATCGCGTAGTGCACGTGCAGCAGGTCGATGTCGTACAACTCCGAAACTTCCGCCATTCGACTGGCCAGGGCGAGGTCATATGGCGGAAAGTCGAACAGGGGATAACGGGAAACATCGACTTCGTGGTAGTGGATGTTCGGCTGAGGCCCGGTCAGCCGGATCGGCTGCTGATAGGAGATGAAGTGGATCTGATGGCCACGCTGAGCCAATTCCAAACCCAGTTCTGTGGCGACTACTCCACTGCCTCCGTACGTGGGATAACACGTGATCCCGATGCGCATCTCTTATCCAAGTGACGTCTGGTGCATTCGATGGTCGGTCGCACTCAGGGATTCAGATTTTACGCGGCTGGAGCAGGTTGTAGGGTGGTGTTTTGTCAGGCGCCCGCCGCGCCCGCCGGGCCTGCGATTCCGGCCGGATCAAGCTTTTCCAGCAAGTGTTGGAAACGGTCCTGCAAGTCCGGTGCGAGCCCTATGAACTCAATCCCCATACCGACGCCGGGATCGCACGTACGCACAACGGCTGTGCTGACGATGCGCTCATCTTCGATAAAGAATTCGACCTTGAGGTTCGTGCCGACGGGGATTGGCATGATGGTTTCGATATAGCAGCCATTCCCGCTGATGTCGGTTGCGTTGACGCGCAAAGGAATATTGTTGCGCTCGTCCCGCAGTTCCAGCGCAAAAGTGATCCGGTGCCTGGGACGTCGGCGCCGGTTTGCAGGATTCGCGGGAGCTCCCGAGGGTCCCTGGCTGATCTGCTTGTCCAGCATTTCACGCCAAGGACATTCCTGCCCTTCCATCAATTGCAGGCCTAGCTGTTTTTTTTGGATGCCGCCGGCATCGACGACCCAAACCACCCGGCATCTCGCCTTCTTCTGCTCCAGCTGCACACCGATGACGTCGCCCGGCTTCAGTTCGCAGTCGACTCCGGAGACCAGGGCGCCGCTGCTGCTGATATTGCGCGCGCGAACATGCTGATTGAACGGCTTGCCGTTGGAGTCCATTCCGAACACCCGTACCGGGAGATCGGTGTCGACGCGAGGATCGGGCCGCTCAGCACTCATGGCCGTTTCTGATACACGCCTATTGAAGCAGAGAACCGGGAAGAATCCTATACCAACGTGTCAAGTTGTCCCTTACCTAGGTACGGGGTTGTTTCGGTTCGGGATGCCAGCCGGCTGTAGCCCCAATGGTTACCCTCAAGACAGCTGCTTGTACGTAATGAGCTCAATACCGTGATCGGCTAGCAAGTCCCGGGTCGCCGGGGATTTGAATAGCTGCAGTTCTTCCGCTCGTGAGCGTCGAAGCCGGGTTCGAATGCTTCCCAGTTCATCGTCGTCATAGCCCGGGTGGCAGACCAATTCCCATGTGCCCTGAGGAATCGCTGCGAACACGGCGTTTAGAAGCTGGGAGTCCATATATCCGGTCTCGACAACCCCGAAGCTGCCGTCCGTCGTAAGCAACCCGGCGGATTCGACTGCTACGCGAAAGCCTCGTCCCCAAAGCGCACGCAAGACCTCGACCTGCACGTAGCGTTTTCCGAGTGTCTGCCACCGTCGGATCTCACGATCCGTTACACGGCGGCGTGGGACAAACGGGTTCCGGATGGCCCGAATACCGCACTTTCTCGCGGCCGACAGCAACGGCTTCAGAACAGCGGGAAAGACGTGGGTATGTTTGTGCGTGTCCAGGTGGGAAACCTCGATGCCGGCTGACTGAAGTTTGCTGATCTGGGCGACCGCTTCGGCCTCGATGTGCTGGGGGTCGACGCGCCCCGTCATAAGACTGCCGGCGAAGCTCGCGAGACTGTCGCGAAACCGCGGTTCGGAGGCAGAGCTTTCGATCAATGAAGGGACGTCGCCGCGAGACTTAAGGGGGTGGCCGTCGATCAGCACAACATGGCAGCCCACGCCGAGCGACGGGCAAGAATGGGCGATTGCAATAGCGTCGTCAAAACGGCGCCCGCCAGCCATGAGGGTGGCCGAGGTCACGGTTCCCGCGCGATGAGCTTCGACGATTGCCCGATTGATTCCTGAGGTAAGACCGAAATCGTCGGCGTTGATAATGAGGCGGCGCACGCCCGAGAGTCTAGCAGGGCCGAGCGGACGGCCGGGCAATTCCGCTTCGCGTATACTCACAACAGCGCACCTGTCCGATGCGACGGGCGGTTAGCTCAGCTGGTTAGAGCGCCTGCCTTACAAGCAGGAGGTCGCAGGTTCGAGTCCTGCACTGCCCACCATCTAGCCCCGGTCCTTCGCTCCGCCCGGCAGTTCCCCACCGCCCCTTCGGCTTAACACAACGCGGTCTGTGGAGCACTCGCAAGCCGACCGGGGTAACGCTACATCGCCTATGTTCTCGCACCTCGAAAAAAAAGAAAAATTGGTACGTTCGATCAGGCGCAACATATCCACTTTGTCTATGATTCGCTCAAGGTGAGGAACCGGACGGTGAATAGAGGGGATGGTCAGGACGCGGCAAACCGGCTGTCTGGCATTGTTGCCAACTCCCTGGACACTCCGGCGAAAACCGAAGATCTGGCGCGCCTGGCATTCCAAAGCCGAACGCACTTCCACCGGCTGTTCCGAACCGTTGTAGAAGAAACTCCGGGAGCCATGCGCCGACGGCTGTTGTTGGAAAGAGCGGCGTATGAACTGGCATATACCCGAATGTCGGTAACGGAGGTCGCTCTGAAGGCCAGCTATGCTTCGCTCGAGGCCTTCACTCGCGCCTTCCGAAAAGCTTTTCATACTTCTCCCAGCTTGTACCGGCGCATGCGCGATCGGCACTTTCACTTGCCGGCGTCCAACAACATTCATTTTTTTGCCCCTGGTTCCGCAACCAAAGGAGGAAGAGATATGGATTTATTCGATCGCTTTGCAGGCAACGACTCCTGGCACACGCGGCGTTTGTTGGAATACGCGAGTACATTGACAGACAAACAATTGGATCAGCCCCTGCCAACCGTGGTCGAAATGCTGCCGTGGCGCGAGTCGAACAAAACCCTGAGGCAGCTGCTGGAAAACATTATTTTCACTAAAGAGGTTTGGACGGCCGCCTTGTCGGGTGCCGATATGGATATGAACGGCCGACCCAAGTCACAGCGCTCTCCACAAGCGATGTTGCAGAGGCTGGAAAAAACCGACGCTGAATTGCATCGTATTCTGCGCGACGTCCGAAGCCGTTCCGCGTGGGATGACACGTTTGTCGACGCTCTCTGCGAACCAGCTGAGACTTTTACTTTCGGCGGCGTCTTCGCCCATATCATGACATTCAACGCGCATCGCCGATTGATGGCCTTGAACGCCCTCCGCCAACTCGGGGTACAAACCGAAGGTTTCGGTGATCCCATGGAGTATGAGGAGAGTGTGGCGCCCTGGAACCATAAGGTGGCCGTCAAAACGCCGTGAGCCATCCGGCTCATTGGAAAGTCAGCCGCAGCCGCGAGCTGCGTGAATCTGTTAGAATGGCTTGCGTTGGAAGAGTTAGTCTCATCTTCGGCTCATCCAACCGGTTGGACGGTTTCTCTCGCGGTCCACACTGCCAAATCCACCCGAACAGCGGGTGAAAGTCAAAACTGGCGAATCAAGTGAAGTCGACGATAGGCCAGGATTGACGCGGGTTTCAACGCTAACCCGTTCCAAATAAAAGCGGGGACGTAGTTCAGCTTGGTTAGAACGCTGCCCTGTCACGGCAGAGGTCGCGGGTTCGAGCCCCGTCGTCCCCGCCATTCCTTGCAATGGCTCACAGCAATCGCACCTTCCCCATCTAGCTGCGGGTTACTTTAACTTGGCATATTCGGCCTTCGCCGCGATCAGAATCGGAATGTCTGGGTCGGCATCCTTCCAGAGTTCGAAGAAATCCTGATAGGCGGCTCGGGATTGGACTATGTTGCCTTGCAAGGCGTACGCGCGGCCGAGCTGAAGGCGGGCCAGCGCACCAAGCGGAGAATTCACGCTGACACCGCGATGTTTCAAAAACTTTTGGAACTCCGCAGCCGCTTCTTTGCCCCGACGCAGCAACAGGTAAACTTCACCGCGAATGTACACGGGATAAAGTGTCCCACCCACCTCGAACTGGGGTAGAGGCGTGCCGAGTTCGTACGTAGAGGTGGTCTGGAGGTCTTCAAGAGCCTTTGCCAGATTGTGGCGTTTGATATTGATGGAAGCATAGATGGCCGGCAACCAATAGCGATTTATCGCTGTATTGAGGGGAAAGCGATCAGCCAGATCGCGCGCCATTCGCTCTGCTCTGTCGCTATCTCCAATGCGCGCGAATGCAAGTGCGGCCAGGACGGTCACGTCTCGAGTGGGGGCTTCGGCCAGCGCAGGGGTTATCTGCTGGCGGCATTGCGCCGTGTTGTTGAATTCAGCTTCGCGCAGGGCTGCATTCATCCGCCATGCCGCTGCTGTCTCTTTCGAGTCATTGCCGCGGGCAGAGTCAATAGCCCGTTGGGAGAGTCTGCGCGCGCTTCTCAGTCGTCCATAGAATGCCTCGGTGTCCGAGTCAAAGGAAAGGAGGACGTCCTCGCCTGGCTTGCCACTCGCAGCAGCAACTTGCCGCTGCATCTCCGCCGTATCGTTCTCCAGAAAGGCCACTCCGTAGCGATTTCCGTGCAAGAACGGATTGTCGACTTTGTGAGCTACGGCCTGCTCATATTGTGCCTTCGCATTCGGGAGGTTGTTTACGGCAGGATACAGACCAACGAGGTTGGTGTAGGCTGCTGCGCTGCCCGGATTCAAGCGGAGGTCCTCGAGACTGGCGGAAATAGCTTTTTCGTATTGCCCTAAGTAGGTGTAATCGACCCCCAGATTGCCGGAAGGCTCGCTGTTGCGAGGATAGGTCTGAGCCCACAATTGATAAATCTGGATGGCTTTCTCAAGTTCACCGGTAACAAGGAGATAGTAGGCGGCCGAGATGCGGAACCTCTCCCGCTCGCTCACTTTGTCGCGCAGGTCAAAAGCCTTCTGCAAGTTCTCTGTGGCTAGACCAGGCTCTCTGAGATTGGAGTACGAAATTCCCAAGGCTTGGTAAGCAGCGGCGAAATTGGGGTCAAGTTCGATGGCATGCCGGAAGAAAGGAATGGCGGCGGCGCTGCCTTTTTCCTGCAGAGTTTTAACGCCTACCGATAGAGCTTTCAGGGCCTCGAGAGAAGGCGTGGTGGCTTGATCCAGCGGGGCGTCGAACTTCTCCACCGTGCTAAGCGATTCGCCGAGCTTCTCCCGAAGCTTCGTCGCCGCTTTGTCAAGAGCTTTCAGAACGTGTTCCTTATTTTCCGCGGTTACCTGTTCCTGTGCGAGCGAATCACCTGTCTTGCAATTGACGGCTTCGACTCCGATCACGTACTGACTGCCCAGGCTTGCAATTGAGCCGGAAATGTACGCTTTGCCGCCTGCACGCTGGCAGAGTTCACTCGCCACCTCCGGGGTGAGCCGAGTTCCCAGCGGCTTCGCCATCAGCTTCAGTGTCGCGCGGGTTTTCGCGCTCGAGAGAATGTCAAGGAACGGAGATTGCGCCAACTGTACTGAAATCGCTTGCTTCAGAGTGTCGTCAAACACAGGGTCGCCGGTTGCATTGTTGAAGTCGGCCAGCACAAGCGTGTCCTCAACCGTTAGCTTCGACGTGCGGTGGAGATACCGATAACTCGCGGCGGCGAGCGCCAGCACGCCTATCGCAGCAGGAACGAGGATTTTCCAGCGCTTTCGGACCTTGGTTATGGTCCGCGCCTCCGTTGTTGCAGATAATCGCTCCGCGCCTGAACTGGCCTTCAGCCGCTCAAGGTCGTTCCGAATCTCGGCTGCATTCTGGTAGCGGAACTTGCGATCTTTCTCCAGGGCCTTGGCAACGATTGTTGCTAGCTCCGAAGGCAGACTGCCATTCAGAGCTGATAATGGAACCGGTTCTCGATTTAGAATCGCGTCATAAACGACGGCAGCAGTATTGCCGGGGAATGCCATCTGTCCGGTCGCCATCTCATAGAGCACCGCACCGAACGAGAACAGATCCGTGCGTGCATCAAGCTCTTCCCCACGCGCCTGCTCCGGCGACATGTACGCAATTGTGCCGACTGTGCTGCCCGGGCTGGTCAGCAATTCGTTGGCTGCTGCAGTCGGCATGGCTGAAACGCTGTTACGTTCTGTGACATTCGTAACCTTCGCCAGACCGAAATCGAGGATCTTTGCGCGACCTCGTTTTGTTACAAAAATGTTCGCTGTTTTAATGTCACGATGCACGATGCCTTTCTCGTGTGCCGCTTCCAGCGCATCGGCAACCTCTATGCCCGCTTGCAGCAGCTGTTCGAGAGGAACCGGTCTGCCATCGACTATCTGCTTGAGCGTCTGACCCTCCAGGAACTCCATCGCGATGAAGGGAGCCGAGCCATCTTGGGCAATTTCGTAGATCGTGCAAATGTTTGGATGGTTCAGTGCGGAAGCAGCACGGGCTTCGTGCCGAAGGCGCTCTAACGCTTGCGGGTCTTTCATGACCTCTTCGGGAAGGAACTTCAATGCGACATGGCGACCGAGGGTAAGGTCTTCGGCTTCGAAGACTACACCCATTCCTCCGCCACCGAGTTTTCGCAAAACGCAGTAGTGCGAGATCGTGCGGCCAATGATCGAGGAGAAATCCGTCACTGGCCGGGCATCTTACGCCAGAGTCCCAGTACAGACAATCTCCCACGTGAATGGCCGTTCTAACCACTTGGCGATGAATGAGCGCGCGCCAAGTTCGCGCCTGAAGTAAAAAATCATCCGCGCGCCTGTTCGCAGAATCAATGAGGAAGCGACTTCCCATTCGAGGTGCTGGCGTGCAACTGAAACCCTTTCTGCTCGATGCCTGGCTTGACCAGTACGAACACGACATACAATTCAACCTCGCCGCGAGCACCGGACCGTCTTGGACGGTAAATGACGTTCTGGCCCTCTCCGATGACGAAACACGTCACCGGTTTCTGAACCACAAATTGGTGTATAGCCGGCCGGCGGGGGCCGACAGTCTGCGTGAGGCGATAGCTGAGATGGAAGGCGTGCCGGTCGAAGCCGTACAGGTCACGACCGGCGCTTCCGAAGCGCTTGTCGCCCTGATGTGGCTGGCCGCCGAGCCCGGCGCGAACGTGATCCTTCCGCTGCCTGGGTTCACGACATTCTCGGCGCTGCCGGAGTCTCTCGGACTGGAAACCCGCTTCTATCGTGTGCGCCGCGAGAACGGCTTCGCGATTGACCCCGATGAGATCAAGCACCTCGCCGACTCGAAGACCAAGCTCATCCTGGTAAACAGCCCCCACAATCCAACCGGCGCGACGATTGCCGACGACGAAATGGAAGCGCTGCACGACTTCACCTCGGAACGCGGAATCCAACTGGTGAGCGACGAGGTTTACCATCCCATCTATCACGGAACGCAGACGAAATCAGCGGCCCGCCTTCCCCGTGCCACCGTGATCTCCGACTTGTCCAAGGCATTTTCTATCGCTGGGGTACGCACAGGATGGATGATTGAGCACGACGCGAAACGCCGCCAGCAATACTGGACCGCGCGCGCCTACTTCTCCATTTGCAATACCACGACGGGAGAAATCCTTTCAGAGATCGCAATCCGCAAACGTGACACCGTGTTCAGCAAGACGCAGGCAGCCGCGGCCACAAACCTTAAGCTCCTCGACCGGTTCATGGCAGATCATCGAGACGTATTCGGGTGGATTCCGCCACGAGGCGGGATGACTGCGTTCCCCTGGCTCGTTAACGGAGAGAACGATCGTGCGTTCTGCCAGGCTGCTGCTGAACATGGAATCCTGCTGGCCCCGGGCGATTGCTTCGACACACCGTCTCATTTCCGTCTAGGCTTTGCCGCCGCGGGAAGCAGTTTCTCCCAGGCTCTCGACCGCTTTACAGGATTTGTGAAAAGCTGGTCGACCAAGATGGTCAGCGCGTAACGGCTTCAGGTTCTCAGAGCGTCTGCAACGGCGCTATCCCTGTGTACTTATCGACACCAGGCGTTGTGATACCCTGATTGGGTACTCTTGTCGAAGGTCTTACTTACCTCGTTTTAGTTGTTGGTGTTTGTTCCGGACGCGTACATGCGTTCGTAGGTCCCAGGATCAGCAATGCAATTGAGGTCTCTGCCCGCGCCCTACCATCGCAATCATCACCTGTTCGCCATCTTCGTAGCTTGCGGCGCCTTCGCCGTGATCATCGCGGGTGCGCTTGTGACCAGCAACGACGCTGGATTGTCGGTACCCGATTGGCCCACGTCGTTCGGCTATCTGATCAAAAAACCTCACCTTGTCGGCGGGGTGCGCTTTGAATGGACCCACCGCATGATGGCGGGCACTTTAGCCTCGCTGACGACGATCATTGCGGTGTGGACGTGGCTTGTCGAACGGCGCCGCTGGATGCGCATCCTCGCCGTCGCGGCCTTCGCCACCGTGATATTGCAGGCGATCCTGGGCGGACTTACCGTTCTGCTGTTTCAGCCACCGTGGATTTCGACCGCACACGCGACCGTAGCACAAACATTCTTTTGCATCGCGGTGGCGATCGCCATGTTTACCGGCCGCCGCTGGATCGAGGAGCAACCGCAGGTTGAATTCGACTCACGCCGACCGAGCCTGATCACGCTGAGTCTCATGTCCATTTTCGTGTTGTACGTTCAGCTGATTCTAGGAGGGATGTTCCGCCACCATGGCATGAGCTGGTGGCCTCACGTGTTGAATGCTGCCGTTGTCCTGATTGTTCTCCTCTGGACCGGCATTCGTGCCCTGCGGGTTTACTCCCATATCGATGCCGTGAGGCGTCCGGCAGTGGTCATGCTTACCCTCTTGGTCTTGCAGCTTTGCCTTGGTTTTCTTGCCTTTCTGACACGGGTTGCATGGGGACGGAATGCGGTTCAACCGGAGTTGCCCATGGTGATTTCAACAGTGACTCACGTCGGGGTCGGGGCGCTTTTGCTGGCTACGTCAGTAATTCTCGCCATCCAGGTCTGGCGGCATGTGCCGGTCGCGTTCGAGGAGCGAGTCGGGAGCCGGGAGACAACTGCCGCAACGGCGTGAGTTGTTTGTTTATCGACGTGAACCGAATGAGCCTGACGAGGTCGATTACTAGTCAACGGCGGCAAGGCAACCAGCGAGGATCAGACTGCTAGAATATCCTGTGGCTTCCAACGTTCCTGCATATGAAGTAACGGCGCCAGATACCGCCTCGCCCGCAGAGCGCGCTGTTATCTCAGTCCAGAACATCGTTCATCGCTACGATAACCGCACCGCACTCGACGGTGTTTCCTTCGAGGTCCGCCCGGCTGAACTGTTTGGCTTGCTTGGTCCTAACGGCAGTGGAAAGACCACCCTGTTCCGCATTTTGTCGACGCTAATGCTTCCAACTGCGGGTGCGACCCTCATCATGGGGTACGACGCCGCCAAAGATCCGAACAGCGTGCGCCGCCAGATTGGCGTAGTGTTCCAGGCGCAGAGCATCGACATAAAGCTCTCCGCATTCGAGAACCTGCGCCACCAGGGCCATCTATATGGATTGCATGGTTCTGCGCTTAAGATGCGGATCGCGGAAATGCTGGGTCGGGTGGCGCTCGCAGACCGAGCCAATGAGCGCGCTGAAACCTTTTCGGGCGGAATGCAGCGCCGTCTGGAGTTGGCCAAGGGCCTGCTCCACCATCCTTCCGTCCTCTTACTGGACGAACCAACTACCGGCTTGGATCCGGGAGCACGTCGCGACCTCTGGCAGTATCTTCAGATCCTCCGCGATCAGGAACGCGTCTCTATCATCGTGACAACTCACTTGATGGAAGAGGCCGAACGGTGCGATCGATTGGCGATCCTGAACGAGGGAAGATTGGTCGCCCTGGGTACGCCTGCTGAACTGAAACACGAGATCGGCGGAGACGTGATTGTGTTGGAAGCGCGCGATCCTGAGAGTTTGGCGAAACGAATCGAAGCCCGCTTTCACTTGGCCGCACAAGTCCTGGATGGCAAAGTCCGCCTTGAACGCGAGAATGGGCACCGATTCATTACCGACGTCGTAGAAGCTTTTCCAGGCGAGATCGAGTCGATTTCTGTAAGTAAGCCGACCCTGGAAGACGTCTTTATTCACCGCACAGGTCATCGCTTTTGGACAGAGCGGCAGAACGAAAGAAACTGAGGAGGACACACTTTCCATGCTGATGGTTCTCGTTTCCATTCTGCTGGGTGTCATTCCGCTATTGGGGATCGCCTGGACGATCAAGAACGGCACGTTAACCACGGTAGACGGTCTATTTCTCAGCCTGATTCTCGCAGCCCTTTCGGGGATCTTTTTCCTGAACGCCGGTCTGGAGCTTCGCCGGGGTCTGAAAGACGAAACTCCCGCAAGATCCGCAGACAAGGCCCAGAAAGCGAGTCAAGGTGGTTAGTCACAGCACAGCGTTGCCGTCGCAAGCTCGACCGGTGAACTCCGGGGTCGCCCTGCCGGCCTTTTCACTCTGGTGGCGCGAGGTTGTGCGTTTTTATCGTCAGAAGAGCCGCGTCGTCGGGGTCATTGCTTCCCCGCTGGTGTTCTGGCTGGTGATCGGGTCAGGGTTCGGAACGTCATTCCGGTCAGGCGAAGGAGCGGGTCAGCAGCATTACCTGGATTACTTCTATCCCGGCGCGCTGATCATGATCATTCTTTTCACCTCGATCTTCACCATGATGTCGGTGATTGAGGACCGCAAAGAAGGTTTTCTGCTGTCCGTCCTGGCGGCTCCTGTCCCCCGATCGTCCGTCGTTTTGGGTAAGGTGCTCGGTGGGACGACGCTTTCTGCCGCCCAGGGTGTGATCTTCCTGGTGTTCGCACCGTTGGTTGGCGTGCATTTGGGGCTTACGCAGTTGCTGCTGGTTCTTTTGACAGTGTTCCTGGTGTCGTTCGCGCTCACCGCGCTGGGCTTCGCGATCGCTTGGCCCATGGATTCGACGCAGGCGTTTCACGCCATCATCAACTTGTTCCTCATTCCGCTATGGCTGCTGTCGGGCGCACTGTTCCCGTTGACTGGAGCATCAGGCTGGTTGCGCCTTCTCATGCGCATTAATCCCCTGACCTACGGTACAGAGGCGCTGCGCGGATTGCTTTACCCGGGGAGCGAGGCTTTTCCGCTCGGAGCCTCGATGGCGACGCTGGTTCTGTTCTCCGCGTTCATGTTCGGGTTGGCCTTCCTCATGGCGAATCGGAGAACAACAAAGCCCGCGGCTTGAGTGCCGAAGCAAAAAGCCATACTTAACATCGTGTTTCGATGCTTATCCCAGAACAATACGCGATGTTTCCGGCGATCAACGCTACATTGAACGGCACGAGCGCCGTGCTGCTGTTATTAGGCCGGTGGTACATCGCTCATGGACGCATGGCGATTCACCGCGCCATCATGATTGCCGCGCTGGTCACTTCAACCGCTTTCCTCGCTTGCTACCTCTATTTTCACGCGCACGTGGGAGACGTTCGCTTTCAAGGTCAAGGCTGGATTCGTCCCGTATATTTCGCCATCCTGATCACCCACGTGATTCTGGCGGCGGTGATTGTTCCCATGGTGATCATCACCCTCTCGCGCGCCCTGCGTGCCCGGTTCGATCGGCACCGCGTGATCGCCCGGTGGACGTTTCCTCTGTGGCTGTACGTTTCGATAACCGGAGTCGTGATCTACGTAATGCTGTACCATCTGTACGCGGCGTAACACGGCTGCCTGCGGGTTCTTCGCTCGCCCAAAAGGATCCTGTGTCTAAGGTGCGGATCAAGATCGATGTTTCCGGAACGGTTGGCGACGAAGCTTTCCGCAGTCTCAATCATTATGACGAGATGCAGAGCGCCCATTTCGGTCCGCAGTTTGGGTCGAGCGGCCCCTGCCGGCATTCAGCCGCGCAACCACACGCAAAAGGCGAATGGATCGGGGCAGAGATTAATGTGCCCACGCCACTTCTCGCCCAATATGCTGTTTCCCATTACCTTGAACAACCTCGCGTGCTCGACGCGGATGTTATTGAGTGAGTAATCCTCCATGGTCACCCGCTGGTAGTGCCTAAAGTAACGTTTACGTTCTGGCTTTCTTGCGGGAAGATGGGTTTACTCGTTTCTGTTGCTGGAAACTATCGTATTACGATACGCGAACCAAAAAGACCGGCCTCGGCCGGTCTTTTTCATTCCCACCCGTTGCCGATTGCCGCCTCATCGAAGTACTCTTGTGACCAAGCCTCCGCATGCGTTGTGTCCACCGCATTTCTGCCGTGTTCGTTGCGCTATCGCTCATGATTGCGGCGGCGGATTCATTCGCGTCCGGCCTGAACGCGAAGAAGAAGAAAACTGGGATACCCGTAGTTCGCTGGACCGACGGCAGCCCAGATTCCACTCTCGTCAAAGGAACTGACGGCATTTACCGGTACACCCTCTCGTACGAGACAGCCAGCGTAACTGTCGCGATCGACAGCCAGGAACTCGAGAAGACGCGACGTACGCTTGAGCACGTGTTCCGTGTCGTGCTCACTGTTCGAAACCGAGGAACGCTCCCTTTTGACGTCGAGCCCCAGAAGATGACCCTGGAACTTGCGGACCATTTTCACGTCCTGCTGCGGTCGGAAGACCCCGACGATCTGGCGGCGCGGATTCAGGACGACTCGGACGAATTAGTTCACCAGAGCGAGCGCGAGTTGAAAAAGTATCCAGAACGGCGGGCCGTAGTCGAGGCACGGCTAAGGGAGCATGAAAAGGTAGTGGCGCAGTGGCAGGAATACCTGAGCGCGAAGACACTTCGTGGCATGACCCTTGATCCCGGTCAAGCCGAAGTCACGGGTCTCGTCTTCTTCCCCACTCGCACTAAGTGGACAGGCGATTGGAAAAAAGAAGAACACTTGATCCTGCGCCTTCCTATTGTGAAGGTTGTGTTCGAATTTCCGTTTACTTTGCCGCCACCGGGCGAAGTTCCGCAGTTACGTGAGCGATCCGACTAAGGCTGATCAAATAAAAACGGCAGCCGTAGCACGACTGCCGTCTTCCAAACACAGGAAAAAAACTAGAACCGGAATTGCGGTCCAACGGTCACTCGCAAGTTATTGCGGGCGCCCCGATCGAAGTAAATCTCGTCGCCTGCTTCCAGTCGGATACCGATCGGCCCGGCGAAGGCTTCGATACCGCCGCCAGGATAGATGGCTGGCCGAGTATCGCCGTTGGTGACGCTACCAAGTGAGTTCGTAAACCCCTGAGGAGCGTTTTGATTGCTGGTCGAGAAATTGATCACGCCAACCTTGAACGTTCCAAATGCGCGCACACCCTTCACGTTGGTGTTGAACTTAGGCCCGAATAAGGCGTGCAGGGTGCGTAGCCGCGTGTTAACCACCGAACTGGAGAACCCATTTGAGAATGTGCTGCTGAAATTGCGCTTAAAATCGTAGCTCATTTCAGCTTCCAGCTGCGTGTGCTGGCTGACGTTGAAGGCGGCGCGCCCGCCTACACCGATAAAGTTGATGTTCGGCGTCGGGCGGCTCAACCGGAACAAGTCGGCAAACACTCCGATATCTGCGTGGTCCCGGTCCTGCGCAAACATTACTGTCGGCGCAGCGAGGCTTACCACCAGTGCTGCGAGCAAAGCTATGCGTTTCATGGTGTTGACTTCCCCCGTATGTTATCGTCCGTCTCCGTCCAACGTCCCGGTACACCTCGGAAGCGAACAATCCAGGGCCGCTGGTGACATTCTCTTGGATGCCTGTCCAATGCGCGATGGTTGGGCTTTTCAGCTGCGAGCACCCTTGGGGAAAACAGTACCAGAAGAGTGGATCAGGGGGGAGAAGAAAAAGCGCAGACATGTAAGCCTGCGCTTCCATTTTCTGGAGGTTCTCTGAGCGGCTCTACTGCAGATGGTTCAGCCGAGACGTAGTCTGTGGGCTTGCTTCTTCGTTCTCATGCCGGGGCGTCATAGACACAACAACGTACTCGCGATCTTTGTCGTCCAAGTCCTCGACCCGGAGAATCATCTTGTCCTTCTCCAAGCGAAATTGTGCCTGTTCACCCACGGGTAGCAGCACAGGATGCTTCTCATCCTTCGGGCGGATGTGATAAATCACCCGCGCAGACTCCAGAATGTATTCCTGGCAGAGCAGTTCGTGCGTTTTCTTGTGGCCCGAATCGGTGCCCAGCATCTCGCCGGTGAAGCTCTTTGCGTCTTTTTCGTCAACGCCACACTGCACCGAATCCATCTGTACGAGCTTGCCCGTCTGGTACTGCTTATGTTCCTTGGCGTGAGCAAAGGAAAGCAGGGCCAGAACGGATACTGCGACTCTGAATCTTATCGGATACTCCTCCGCGGGCGCAGGGATACCGACACAGGTGCGCCGAAGCTTGGGGAATTTTGACCGGAGAGGCCAAAGTGCGGAAGTTAACTTTCGTAACCACCGGTAATCTGCTGTGGGGTTACTGCGCTTACCGAACGACCTTAGCGCTGAACAATGTTTTCCAAGGTGGAGAAGAATGAAGGGTAGGAGACGGCAGCGGCGTCGGCGCCCTTGATCTCGGTTTCTCCCTGCGCCCGTAACGCCGCGATCGCAAATGCCATCGCGATGCGGTGATCGCCGTGAGAATCCACCATCGCTCCATGCAGCGATTGGCCGCCCGGAATGCTCAATCCGTCCTCGCGCTCTTCCACCTCCGCTCCCATGGCGCGCAGGTTTGCGGCAATCGTAGCAATCCGATCCGATTCTTTCACTCGCAATTCGCGCGCATCGCGGATCTCGATGCCCTGGCTTGTATAAGGCGCGATTGCCGCCAACACTGGGATTTCGTCAATCAAAGCGGCCGTCTCTGCGCCGGCGATGGCGGCGCCTTTGAGATTCCCACCGGCTACCTTCACTGTACCGACGAGCTCACCATGGTGCTCTTCCAACGATTCAACGGAAATCTGGGCGCCGAGCTGGATCATCACGTCGAGCAGCCGCGCGCGGGTCGGATTCATGAGCAGCCCACTAACCCTGAGGTGGGACCCCGGAAACAGCGCTGCCGCGCACACAAAAAAGGCGGCACTGGAGATATCCCCGGGAACCGTCGCTTCAATGGCCCTGAGGCCCTGGCCTCCGCGAATGCTTGTGCTTTTACCATTGCGCTTGATTTCCGCTCCGAACGCGCTCAAGGCCAGCTCACCATGATCGCGAGTCGTCACAGGCTCGGTGACCCGCGTTTCGCCATCGGCGAAAAGGCCCGCAAATAAAACGCATGTCTTTACCTGCGCACTGGCGACCGGAGTTTCGTAATCGAGAGCTTTGAGACGCCTGCCCGTAATCCGCAGAGGTGGACGGTCACCTTCGCCCGCTGTAATCGTGGCCCCCATTGCGGTCAGCGGCTTGATGATCCGGGCCATAGGCCTTCGTGAAAGCGATTCGTCTCCGGTCAGTTCCGATGTGAACTGCTGGCCGGCAAGAATCCCGCTCAGCATGCGAATGGTTGATCCCGAGTTGCCACAGTCGAGCGCGGCACCGGCATGGGAGAGAACCGGCCCGCGGCCCTTAATCTCCACGCTACCATCGTCTCCGGCCTTGATCTCTGCACCAAGCGCGCGCATGCAGGCCAGCGTGCTGGCACAATCGCGTCCTGTCGAATAATTCTGCAGGCGGGTCGTACCCTCCGCAATCGCACCCAACATCGCGTACCGATGCGAGATGGACTTGTCGCCCGGCAACCGAATTGCCCCCGAGACAGCACGGGCCGGAGCCATCAGCATGTTCGAACCTGAGTTCATCGAGCTTTCAATATAGCGGAGTGAAGGTCGAGCCGTAACGAATCCTTAGCTCAGACTCGGCTCGCCGGGCAAGGTAGTCCCACGATTCACGCCAGCGATTTGGCCTCGGCCGTGGCTTCACGCAGGATATCGGCGGGAACCTCCTTGATCGTGATGTGGAATTGGAACATCGGAGTGGGCTCACCACGGCCCCAGCGACTCACTTCCCAATGGGCACGAAGAAACTTAAGCTCTGACTGCTGGCTCACATCGAGCAAGAGAGGGTGTTCCCCGCGATAGAACTTCTGCGGAAAAGCGTCGATGGGCTTGGCTGGCCAAGTCGCTCCGTCGGCTGATCCGAAAACAGCAACATCGATTGACTCCTGTTCGATCACCTCGGTGATGTTGAGGGTGAGGAGAAAAACTCGACTGGCGGCCGCGCTGATGTCGACGGCTGGACCATCGCCTTTCGCCTTTACTACCGTTTTTTCGGGGACGAGGAATGTATCAATCATGACGACAGGATTTTAGCAAAGCACTCCGGGAAAGCATGTGACTGATCTCACGACCGAGTTCCGCTATACGCAGTTCCTTGAGAAGTAGGCGTTAACGCCAGTTGCTCACCCGCCGTGAACTGCGTCTGTAAATTGCCGCAGGAGGTTTCCAGCCGAGTTCGGCTGTTCGAAGACCGCGTAATGGCCGCCACGGTCCAGAACTTTCAGTTGGGCGCCGGGCGTGTTCTGCCGGATGAGTTCCGCATCGGCCATTGGTGACACCACATCTTCCGAGCCCACCAATACCAGCGTCGGAACATTGACGGTTTTCAGCGTTGGCACTGAATCGGGGCGGTCAGCCATTCCCTGCTGCACCAGGCTGATGTCCTGCGGCGACATCTTGAGTATCATCCGACGCACGTTCGCGACCAAGTCGGGACGATTCTCGACGGTCGTCTGGCCCAGCAGCCGTGGGATCATGATTTCAATAAACGGCTCGGTTCCTCGCTCTATAACGTCCGCCGCGGACTTCAGGCGGTTTGCCCGGGACTCACTCGTCTCGGCTTGGGCCCGCGTGTCGGCGAGAATCAGCGCTGCGACCCGGCCCCGGTACCGTCTCCAGAACTCGAACAAAATGTATCCGCCAATTGAAACTCCGGCGAACACCGCGCGTCCGACATCCTCCTCATCGCAGATTCGCGCGATGTCCGCGGCATGCTTCGCCATGGTAGCCGGCCCGTTCCCCGCGTCGGAATCACCGTGACCGCGGACGTCAGGGATAATCAGCCGGTACCGCGACGAGAGCGCCTGGGCCGCGGGCAGCCAAAATTCATGATTTACAGGGAAGGGGTGGAGCAAGACAACAGGGGGGCCGTCGCCGAGAACCGTATAAGCAAGTGCCGCGTCATCGCTCCTGATGCGGTTCATGAGCACGATTAAACCACATCGGCTTGCAGGACCGAACCGGCTTACGTGGTCCGATTGGCAGTCGCAACATCCTGAACCGGTGCTGCGGGCAGCATGTGCGGTTCCTCAGGCATGATGATCCATGCAACGACGTACGCGACGATACAGGGTATAAAGCCGGTCACGACGAACACTACCGCCCACACGAGACGAACCAGGACCACATCCAAATCGAAATACTCAGCCAAGCCGAGGCATACGCCTGCGACCTTTCGGCCGGTTCGGGGCCTCATAAGCTTTTTTCGGGCGGCCACCGCACCCACCCGCGTGCCGCAGTACGCGCAAAGATTGGCATCGTCCTGGATGACTTTTCCGCAGTAATTGCAATACATTGTCGCCTCCGCATATAGATACGCATTTCCGGCTGCAAAGTTCCCGTCGCCTACTCGCGATAGGCGTCCTTCATAAACTTGCGAGCTGCGGCAGCCGGTTCGTTCCCGGAATTCAACGCGATTACTTCCTGGTACTTCTTGACCGCCAAGTCACGCTTTTGCAGCAGGTCATACATTTGGCCGGCCGCCAAACTGGCTTTTTGCTTGACGTCGTCGTATGGCTGCGGAGCCTGATTGACCAATTCGTAAGCGGAGGCGGCAGCCGCAAAGTCCTTGCGAGCCCGCAGCGTGTCCCCAAGGCTCATCGCCGCAGTTTCATAGTGCTGGTTTGGGTAGCGCCCTTCGCGCCCCGCTTGCCAGACGCGGCGATAGACAGTGATTGCAGCGTCCCCTTTCCCCTCGGCGCGCATTAAGTTTCCCTCTTCGAGGGCCAGCAAACTACTCTGCGGGTATTCCGACTGCAACGCGCGGTCGATCTGAAGAGCTTGGTCGTACTTTTTTTCACGCCTGAGAAAGAGCATCAGCAGAACCTTCGCGTCGACGCTGGCCTCGCCCCCCGCATCCGCGCACTGCTGCAGATACTCGATTCCCTTCTCCTTGCTGCCGCCAAGGCCGATCATGGACGCAGCCGCTTTCACTGCCCAAGGTAGGCTCCCGAGAACGTAGTTGTGGGCGCCGACTACAAGTTTTGCGTCCGTGTAGCCGGGCGACAGTTCCAGAACTTTCTCGTGATCGCGCCGGGCCCCGACCGCGTTTCGCAATGCCGAAAACCAGGCGTGTTCGATGAGTGCGGTATAAGTAGAGTACTGGGCCCGCGTGACCCCCCGCGCATATAGCGCGTCCACATCTTTCGGGTTTGCATCCAGACGCTTCTGTTCCAGCCTTTCCGCGCGTTGAACCAGGTTCTTGATCTGTGTCTTGGCCTCGGGATTGGCGGCATGATGAGGAGCGTTGACGAAGCTGTCGTTCGCGTATTCGCCCGAATTTAGAGCGCCCATCCGGTACAACTCGCGAAACAATACGGCAGTCAGGAGATGGTTGACCGCGAACGGATCGTCCGGATACTTCTGGGCAACCTTGTCGAAGTTCCCCACGGCGTGGTCGAAGTCAAGATTGTAAAAGTGGTTGAAGGCAACTTCGTTCAGGGGATCTGGCGGACGGTAAGGGGATTCGCCTTGGGGCTTTGCCTGTCCCTGAAGCGCGTTTGCCGCTACAAACACACCGGCAAACACAACCAACGTTGCCGCGAAACGAGAAAGAATGCGGAATGCTGTGCGCACCTGGGCTGCTTCTCAGTTTACCCGAAGTACGAGGAATCAGCGTAGACACTTGGGCAGGACGCGCCCGCGATGTTCCCATGCTTCTCAGAAGCAAAGTTGCAGGAATCGGGTCCATGCGGGTAATTCTTGCCCGGGTTCTAAGGCATACGCCCGAGGGATCCTGCGTAACGGTCGCCTTTTCATCGACTTGCCTCCCCCGGCGGTTTGGCGATCTACTTGCGGCCTGAGAAACGGACCTCTCTAAAACATGGCTGACGCAGTACACAATCCCGAACAGGAATTCTGGCGCGCTCCCTTGCCGTTACCGGAAGAGGCTCCGTCGATGTCGCTCGCACAAACTTGTTCTCAATGCGGCACCGAGTTTCTGATGGGAGCAGGGTTCTGCCATGCGTGCGGAGCGGCTCGGGAAGCGAGTCCAGACACGGCCATCGCTCCCAACTTCTGGAAGCACTACTTCAGTTGGACGCACCACCTCGAGTTCCATGCTGTGCAACAGCGCCTGGGATTGGCGACGGTTTCTCTCATTGCGTTTCTGGTCGGTATTGGTTGCGTGGCCGGGGCTATTGGCGTTGGCCTGGTGTTCTCGGCAAATACCGTGCTCGACTGGCAAGCCGTTCAACTCTGGCGCATCGAGTGGTTGCTCGGCGCCACAGTCGCGTTTTTGGCGGGCATTCTTTTGAAAAAGCCCTTCACGAAGTAAAGCCCTTACATCCTCAATTGACCTGTTCGGATTCGTGAACCTGGACCCGGCGCTGCTGTTGTTCCATCCGGTAAAGATGGTGCACCGGGCCGGTGCCGCGCCCTAAGGACTGGCCATTGGCAATTGCCGCCGTGACATACGCTTTAGCCAGGAGAACGGCTTCTGGAAGTCCCCTGCCAAGGGCCAAGTGACAAGCCATTGCGCTGGCGAAAGCGCAGCCGGTTCCGTGGGTAGATTTCGATCTGCGGCGTTCAGCTTTGAAAAGTTCCTTCTCAATCTTGCCGCTCGACGTCCGGAAGCTCAACAGGTCGATCGCCTTTTCCAGATGACCGCCAGTTACAACCACGTTTTGCGCTCCCAGCGCGTGTAATTTGTCAGCCGCCGAATTCATCTCCTGGGCATCGCCGACACGGAGGCCGGTGAGCGCGGCGGCTTCATCGACATTCGGTGTAACCACTGTCGCGAGGGGAACCAGACGATCCCGCATAAGCTTCGCGCCCGCGGCATCAAGCAATTGCGCTCCCGATGACGACCTGAGGATGGGATCGAGCACCACGTTCGGCATCTCGGAGTCAGAAAGAAACTCGACTACGGCGCGCACGACCTTTGCCGAACCCAGCATGCCGATCTTAACTGCCGCAATATCCAGATCGGCCGCGAGCACGCGTAGAGTCTCAGCAATGATGTCGGAGCTCACGGGCTCAACCCGGACGACTCCGGAGGTGGACTGCACGGTGAGGGCGGTGATGCATGCCACGCCATAGCAACCGTGGGCGGCGATGGTTTTGACATCGGCCGTGACTCCCGCTCCAGAAGAGGGATCGAAACCAGCAATTGACAGGACAACCGGCGGGGCCTGAGCCATGAATGCAATTTAGCGAAATCCAGCGCGGCAACAAACAGGTTTTGTCCGCTATGAGGTTACTGGTGAGCCAGGGGGCAGGCCCGCTCGTCCAGAGCGGGAGGGTGCGAATAGACGGCAGTTGCGTCTCCGTCAATCGTAAGTTGAACGTTAGCAGGGGCTTATCGTGGTCCGAGCCGTAAGTACATATAACCAAAGGCCGTAGTAAAAACTTCATGGTTGACAGAATTGGTCTATTAACCACTACGTTAACAACGTAAGTCCTTTATGTCTGCCAATTCCACGGCAATCTCCATTCAATCCAGCGGGTTAGTAAGAGCATTAATTACTCTTAAGTATATGAATTCGGGGCAATTCTCGGTTGACAGGCCTTTGGCAAGCCAGTAGCATCACCCAATCTTCGGTTCAGGTGGCTAGGGAGGACGACTTTAGAGATGCGAGGTGACTGAATGCGACGACGTATCGCTTACGGACTGGCAGTGGTTCTTTCCGTTGCCAGCCTGGGAGCCGGAGCCGCTAAGAGGCCAAACAGCTCGGAAGCCGGCAGCGCCCAAATCAACCAAAACCCTGGGGTCATGCGACTTGTAGTCAGGCCCAAGGTCAGGGTTAAGCCCTACCAGGTTGGAACCGCTTCCTGGTACGGGGAGTTCTTCGAAGGGAAGCCTACAGCTAGCGGCGAGCCGTACGACATGTACGACTTCACCGCGGCGCACCCAACGCTGCCGTTGGGGACCTTCGTCAGGGTTACGAATCTGCGTAACCGCAAGTCCGTTATCGTTCGTGTCAACGACCGCGGTCCCGTGGTGGATGGCCGGATCATCGATCTGTCCTACAACGCGGCTCGGGCGCTTGGAATGAAAGCGCGAGGAATTCAACGCGTCCGCCTTGACTTGCTGCCGACCGAGACCGTAGCCATGTCGGTAACCGCACCTTCCTTGCGGTAATTCCTCCTATGTACATCATCTCTGCTGCGGCGCCTCGCCGTTTTACTATTGTGAGCGCCGCAGCGATGGTGTTATACCTCGAACAATCCCTTTGAAAGGCGATCTCACCCATGGAACCCCGTTCGCTCGTCGGCGAAGCCAGCAGGGGTGCAACTGGACAACCGGTGGATGACGCTCGCCAGCGGTTGATAATCGCCTTAGACGTATCTTCCAGCGCGGCGGCCCGCACGATCGTAAACGCGGTTGGCGACTCGGCCCGCACTTACAAAGTAGGGAAACAACTGTTCACAGCGGAAGGACCGCAGGCTGTGCGGGATCTGGTTGCCGCTCAACGCCAGGTGTTCCTCGATCTGAAATATCACGATATCCCGAACACCGTGGGGGCAGCCGTCCGCGAAGCTGCCAAGCTGGGCGTGAACATGGTCACAGTTCATGCCAGCGGCGGCGGGCGAATGCTTCGTGCGGCTGTGCAGGCCGCGCATAGCGTGAATCCGCAGCTCATCGTCCTGGCGGTGACTGTTTTGACCAGCTTGGACGACAGCGATCTTGAAAAAATGGGCGTACGAGGACGAGTGGTAGACCAGGTCATGCGGCTGGCCGCGCTGGCGTTGGCCAACGGATGCCAGGGCGTGGTCGCGTCGGCGCAGGAAGCTTCAGAACTGCGCGCTGAACTCGGCAACGAGTTCGCCATTGTTACACCCGGCGTCAGGCCGGCAGGAAGTGGCAGGAGCGACCAGGTTCGGGTGGTAACTCCAACCGAGGCCATTGCCGCGGGCGCAACCCACATCGTCGTGGGCAGGCCCATCACCGAAGCCGCCGACCCGGCCGCCGAGGCGCGCGCCATCCTGGGACAGATCAGCTTCTAGCTTCAACTTTCGCGACACTGACTCTTCGCTTCTCTCCATTACAATTTCTGGTTCGAACTACTGGGCGAAACTATGAGACTCTCAGACTTGTCGTCACAGCTCGGAACCACGCTGGAAAACGCGTCGTCGGACGCAGAAATCACCGGAGTCGCCGGAATTGATGAAGCCGGCCCAGACCAGGTCACATTCGTCGCGAACCCAAAATATGCCGCGGCTGCCAAGACAACGCGGGCTGGTGCCGTAATTGTGGGGATGGACTTCCCTTCCATATCCGCACCTACTCTGCGGTCGAAGAATCCCTACCTTGCATTTGCGCAAGCTATTGAAGTCTTCTATCACCCACCTCGCTATGAGCCCGGAGTCCATCCGACCGCGGTGGTGCATGCTTCCGCAAAAATCGGGCCTGAAGCTCACATTGGGCCCTATGCCGTCATCGAAGCAGATGTCGAAATCGGCAGCAGTGCAGTGTTGCTGGCGCATGTCGTCATTTATCGCGGCGCGAAGATCGGAAACAATTTTTTCGCCCACTCACACTCCGTAGTTCGAGAACATTGCCGTTTGGGCGATGACGTGGTTCTTCAGAATGGAGCGGTAATCGGAGCCGACGGGTTCGGCTTCGCCAAAGACGATAGCGGCAAATGGCACAAGATTGTTCAATCCGGTCCAGCCGTACTTGAAAACAGCGTGGAAGTTCAGGCGAATGCGTGTGTCGATCGGGCGAGCATCGGTCGCACGCACGTCGCGAGTGGGGCAAAGATTGACAACCTTGTTCAGGTAGGACATGGATCGAGCGTGGGCGAGAACACGCTTCTGTGCGCCCAGGTGGGACTTGCCGGGTCCACCGAAATTGGAAAAGGCGTCATTCTCGCCGGACAAGTCGGCGTCGCCGGTCATTGCAAGATCGGAGATGGCGCCATTGCTACGGCGCAAAGCGGTATTCCCAACGATGTTCCCGCGAAAGCCGTGGTGAGCGGCTACCCTGCAATCGACAACAAGCTATGGCTGCGATGTGTGGCCGTATTCAACCGTCTTCCCGAAATCGCGAAGGCGCTGCGGACAAGATCGTGAGATCGGGCCAATCGGACTCGAGGCGCAGCATCAGGCCGTCCTGGTTTCTCCCGCGGGATCACCCGCCCGGTCGGTAGTTAGGACAACTGTCTGGCGATACTCTGGCGGTAATCCACTCTCAATGACATCGCGCACTTTGATCATCAACTCTTCGCGCGATCCGAAATCTTTTTGTTCGATGGGCGGATGGAAAATCAGCTTGACCGTACCCGGCTCGACCGAAAACCTGCCTTTCGGCATCACGTGATGAGTCCCGACCACTGTTACCGGGACGACGGGCACATTGCATTCCATGGCCAGATAAAAAGGGCCCTTCTTAAAAGGAAGCAGCTTGCCATCCCAGGACCGCTTTCCTTCGATGAAGATGGTCATGCTGATTCCCTGCCGCAACACGGCCGACGCTTCCCGGACGGCAGCAATGCCGGCCTCGCGATTGCCTCGATCGACCGGCACCAACGATCCCATCCGCATGATCTTCCCGAATACCGGGTAACTGAAAAGTTCTTTCTTCGCCATCACCGAGGTGCGCTGCGGGATGAGAGGAATGAGGATCGGTGGATCGAGGTTAGAGACATGATTCGACATGTACACATAAGTGCGCGCCGGATCGATCCGGTCCATGCCTTCGGTGACAACCCGCACACCTGCGATCCGGACGCCGGTGAGCGCAGTCCACATTGCAACCCGATATAGAAAGTTGATGTTGCCGACCAGCAATGTCCATGGGATCGCGACAAAAGTCGCGAAGACCAACGCTGAAACCCAAAAACTGAGCATGGCAAGCGTGCGGATCAAGGACGCGTCTCTCCCGGTTTCTCGTCTTCACCGGCCAGCCACGCGGCGCGCCGGGCCCGTTGTTGCGGCGAGATATTTTCCATGTCTTTAAGGGCAAACTCAACTTCTTCCCGGCTACCCAGTTTCCACGAGAGCTGTTTCAATCCGTCAGCTCCTTTGATATCAACGCGGATGAGGTCTCCCGGCCTCAAGAGCGACATCTGGTTTTCTACTTCCGGACTGGGCGGCTCACCATTGATGTTGATGATCGCATCGCCGGCAGTCAGTCCCGCACGTTCTGCTTCACTGCCAGGTACCACGGACCCTACGGAGGGCATACCTTCAAAGCTTCGAACAATGGCGAAGCCGGTATCGGCAACAATCCGCTTTACTTTCAGGACACGGAGGCCCGCAGTATTCAGGAACCGATCATAGGGAATCTCGTCGAGTCCGGCGACATACTTGTCGAAGAACCAACGTAGGTTCTCGTGGCTGACGGCTTCGGCGGCCTCACGAATTCCCACAGTGTCCGGAAAGAATTTTTCCGCCTTGGCGTAATGTTCATTCATCCACTGCAACATGTCTCGCAGCGACTGCCTGCCCTCGGTGGCCCGGCGGATCTCCAAATCGAGCATGAATCCGATCAACTCGCCCTTGTTGTAGTAGGAAATACTGCGCGCAGGCACCGCATAGTACACGTACTTTTCCAGCCATGCGTTAAGACTGGAGTCTTCGGCTGATTGAGTCAGGTGCGCCGGGCGGGACTCCAGTGCGGTGATCTGATCCGAAATCTCCTGCAAGAAACGCGGTTCGTCCATCAGTCCGCCGCGCAGAAGAATATACGTAGCGACCGTGCTTGTGACGCCCTCGCTGAACCACAACGAGGGCGTGTAGTTTTCTTTCGTGTAGTCGATCGGTTCCAGCGATTGCGGCCGTATACGCTTCACGTTCCAGAGATGAAAAAATTCATGCGCGCTGACGTTCTGCAGGTATTCGGGATTCTGGGTGAGATAGCGCGCGTTCATCTGGATAGATGTTGAGTAGGCATGCTCCATGCCGCCGCCGCCCGGGCCGCGCGGAAAATGGTAAATGAACACGTAGTGATCGATTGGCCGATCGTTCATCCAGGAAGTCGCAGCCGCCACAATGCTCTTATCCATGGCGACGATCTTCTGAATGTCGTAATCGGCAGGATCGGCGTCGACAACCACGCGATAGTGCGCGCCGCCCTGGTCAAAGACTGCATCGCGAAACATCCCAATTTCTACGGGACCGTCGACGAGGTGGTCGTAATCGGGCGCGAAGAAAGAATTTTGTGAGCTGGCAGCAAGCGCTGTCGCGATTCGCCATCCGATGGGCACGTCCTGGAAGGTAACTTCGACTGGAACGTGCCTGGAATCGGTCGGGTACATCAACACCTCGGCTAGATTGAAAAACGCGTGCCGGGCATTCAACTCGGCGCCATAGGGCCCGGCCAGTTCGGCCGCAATCTCGTATTCGAAAGTGAAACCCTGCTGCGCCTGCGCAACCCGCCACGTCGTTTTGTCGACTTCGTCAACAGGCAAGTTCTGACCGGAACTCGTGGACGCACGTACCCAATTCACGTATTGCGAGAAGTCTCGGACCTGGTAAAGCGCATTCCACACAGGCAACTGCATATCGCGCTGAGAGGCGCCGGGAAAAACCGCAATCTTCACCCGGAGCAAATGCGCCGCTGGATGAGCCAGTGAAACCGAGTAGCGAATCGCGGTCGGAGATGGCGCGCTGGCCGGGTTCTGCGCCGAACCGAAGGAGACCAGGCAGAGTAGCAGGATGGTCAGCGCGAGACGATCGCGGAGCTCTCCGATCACGCGTTGGCAGGGGCCTCCGTCTGGGTTTTGCCGGCTGCGTTGGCAGCGATCAACTTCAATCGCTGTGGAAGCTTCTCATAAATCCCGCCGAATCCGCCATTGGAAAGGATGGCAACGACATCACCAGAACGCATGTGCGGAGCCGTGGCAGCCACGATCGCGTCCGCATCGGGGATCACGCATGCGGGACGCCCGTGATGCTGGATCAGCCCGGCAACCGCGTTGAGGTCGAGGCGCTCGTGCTCGGGAATGGCCTCAGATTTGAAAATGCCTGCGATAACTACTTCGTCTGCGATGGCGAGGCTTTTGGCCAGATCACTCTGAAATACATTGCGTCGGAGAGTATTGGACCGCGGCTCCAAAATGGCCCACAGGCGCGCTCCCGGATAGCGCGAGCGCAGCGCCGTCAAGGTACCGGCAATGGCGGTGGGATGATGCGCAAAATCGTCGATGATCGTGATCCCATTCACCTGGGCCTTCACTTCCAATCGGCGCTTTACGCTCTTGAATGTCTTCAGCGCGGCCGCAATCTCCCGGGGAGAAATCCCGTAGTGGGAAGCCAGCGCAGCGGCTGCGGTGGCATTCCAGACGTTGTACTCACCCCCGAGCGCGAACTCAAAATCGGCCCAGTGCTGGCCATCGCGCAACACTGTCCATGTCGTGCGATTCGGCTCCAACTTCAAATTCGACACTCGCCAGGAAGCGGCTTGACTCGCGCCATAGCGTTCCACGGGGCAAAAGGCGCGGCTTACACATCGCTCAGTGCTGTCCCCCTTGTCGAACGCAATGATGCGGCCGCGGCGCGGCACAAGGTTCACCAGGCGCTTGAATGCGGTCTCTACCGCGTCAAGGTCTTTGTAAATGTCGGCGTGGTCGAACTCCACGGAGGTAAGAATCACCGCATCGGGAAAATAGTGCAGGAACTTGGGCCCTTTGTCGAAGAACGCCGTATCGTATTCGTCGCCTTCCAGGATGAAGTGTTTGCCCTGGCCGAGCGAAAAACTGCTCCCGAAATTCTCGGCAATGCCTCCGATGAGGAACGAGGGCTGCTGGCCGGAAGTATGGAAAATCCAGGAAAGCATGGAGGTGGTGGTTGTTTTGCCGTGCGTCCCGGCAACCACCAGCACCTCTTTCCCGCGGAGAAACTCGTCGTGCAGAATTTCCGGAAGCGAGCAGAACGGGATTCGCCGGTCCAGCACCTGCTCCAGTTCAACGTTGCCGCGCGAGATGGCGTTCCCCACGACGACGAGATCAGGAGCGGGCTGAAGGTTGGCGACATTGAACGGCTGGTACACCGGAATATTCATCGAGGCGAGGAAGTCGGACATTGGCGGATAGGCTGCGGTATCCGACCCGGTGACCTTGAATCCCCTCTGTTTCAGCATGCCAGCCAGCGAAGCCATGGCAGTGCCACAAATTCCAATCAGGTGAATGTGCTTCTTTTCAGTCATGAGTGAGAATGCGCCTGCACAGGTGAACTTGTCGTAGCAGGTTCCAGAATTCGAAGGGCCACGTCCGTCGGCCGGACCTCAAGAGCGGCACGGACGCCGATCGGCAGCATGATGTTGCCGCGCGTCACGTGCCCTGACCGCAATCCGTAGGCAATCGGGATGTCCAGGTCCGCCAAAATGCGCAGAACGACTTCTTCCAACGTATAGCCCTGGTCCTTCGTTTGAATGCAGTCGATCATCTCGCCGAACACGATGCCTCGCACCGCGCGAAACTTTCCCGCAAGTTTCAGTTGCATCAGCATGCGATCAATCTGGAAGGGCTTGGTTGCAATGTCCTCGATAAACAAGATCGAGCCGCTCGTCTGGATTTCAAACGGCGTGCCGAGCGAGGCGACCAGCATCGATAGACAGCCTCCGTACAAAATTCCTTCCGCAGCACCCTCGCAGAGCGGCTTTACGCCACAATTGGGGCCGAGGTCGAGGCTCCATTCTGCGATCCCGGACAACGCCGCGTCCCAGGAAAGCTGATCAATCCCGTCCGGTTGGGTGAAATCCTTGGTGACCATTGGTCCGTGGAAAGTCACGAACCCTGCGGAATCGGCGAACCAGGTGAGCAGCGTGGTGACGTCGCTGTAGCCAACGAACACTTTCGGATGAGCGGCAATCTTGCTCAGATCGAGGACCTCGAGGAGGTAATTCGATCCGTATCCGCCGCGGGCGCAAACGATCGCGCGGACATCGTCCCGCTCGAACATCTCCTCCAACTCGCGAGCGCGGCGTTCGACCGATCCCGCGAAATAGAGGTCGTGCGCGAAGATCGTCTCGTTGAAAATGGGGTCATAACCCAAGCGTCGCAAAGCTGCGCAGCCTGACTCAAGCGCTGCTCTCTGGATATTGCTGGCTGGAGCAACAATGGCCACAGTGTCGCCAGGACGCAGCACAGGCGGCTTCACACGACTGATCTGGGCCTTCTGTGGCATGGAAGCTCAATCTTACCAGTCAATGGCCGTCCGGCATTGGTGAGGAAGGTTCGTGTACCTCTGAAAGCCCGTATCCAGACTTCAGGGGCCGGGTCGCCATTCTTGAACTCTCTCGACATCGTCACCAATCGTGTTCCTGCCTGCTGGAGGGACCGGATCGCGGTCTATAATGCGGCTTTCCCGGAGGCGTGCGTGAGTCAACTTCAGGCCAGTGTGCGCGAAGTAGCCGTCCTGCAGCAGGCCACGCAGATGATCCTCTCCAGTCTTGATGGAGACACGGTTCTCCACCATGTCCTTCTGGTTGTGCGGAACTATTTCGGGGGATCCCGTTGCGCGGTGTATCTCACGGATGGAAACACCAATGAGCTGCGGGCACGAGCCCAGATGGGCTACGACCGCGACTTGTCCGAAACTCCTCTGCCGATTGGAAAAGAGAGCATCGCCGGGTGGGCTGCCTTTACCCGGGCTCCCTTGTACATTCCTGACGTAAGCAAAGAGACCCGGCACCGGATCGAGCACGAGGGAGTTGCGAGCGTGCTGGCCCTGCCTTTGATGGTCCGCGAGCGCGTGATCGGCGTGCTAGAGATTGCCAGCGGTAACACCGACCCATTCAGCACCGACTCCATTGGCCTCCTGTCGGTCTTTTCGGGACAAGCGGCAATCGCCTTGGAGAATGCTCGCCTTTACTCGAATGACCTGCGCCGCATGCGGCAGATAGAGATCATCAACCTGATTGCTAGAACAGCCGCCGCGGCGAACGATACGCAGCAGTTTTACACGATGCTGGCCGACCTGGTTTCCGACACATTCGAAGGAACCACGGTTGCGATCGTCCTTTCGCCGCAGGAAGGCCACTTGTCCATCGCGGCGTCGGCGGGAGGAACCGATGTAGAGATTCAGCGCTTTCACGCATCCCGCCAACGAGGTCTTTTGGCAGAAGCCTTTCGAAAACGGGTATTACTAATCGACAACGACGTGGCCCAATCGGCGCGTCCGTCCTGCTTCTCCAACTCAGGCTCCGAGCTTTGCGCACCGCTGGTGTCGCTCGGAGAAGTTCTAGGTGCGATTGTTCTGGGACACACCCAAACATCGTTCTTTACAGCCGACAACCGTTCCATTGCGCAAGCCGCCGCTGATGTCTGTTCCACGGCAGCGCGCAACGTGCAGTTGTCTGAAGAACTGCGCCGCCTCACGAACCTTGACCCGCTTACCGGGGTTTACAACCAACGGTATTTTCATAACGCCGTCGGGCAAGAGATTCAGCGATCGCGCCGCAACAAGAAAGAGTTCGGCATCGTTATGTTGGACCTGCGCAGCTTCCGAGCAATCAACAGCAAACTTGGGCTTGAGGCTGGAGATGAGATTTTGCGGCAAGTGGCCGCTTCCCTGCGCCGCGTTGTACGAAACAATGACGTGATCGCGCGATACATGGCAGACCGGTTTGCGTTATTTCTTCCGGAACTGACGGGAGACGGGTTGCAAGTTGTTGTTACAAAACTGCAGCAGAGCGTAAGGTGCATTCAAGCCGGCCCTGCAGAACTCTCCGCTCATTGGGCTACGGTGCGCTACCCACAAGATGGTAGCACCGAGATGGAACTCGTGAAGGTGCTCACGACGCGGCTCGAGGCGGCGAAACAGCAGTCGACGGGTGCGTCAGGCACTGCATAAGCACCGAATTTGACGCAATAAAAAACCGGCGGGCAAGCCGCCGGTCATCTGGAAAACTTCCGAACTAATTGAACTGATCAGGACGGCGTTTCAAAGTCGGGCGATCGTCGTCCGTCTTGCCATCCTTGCCGTCCTTGCTTTTGTCTGTCGAGGACGTACGCCGCAGGCTCGGCTTGTTGTTGTCCTTCTCGTCGAGCACCTTGCGCTTGTTTTCAATCTGCGCCAAGCGCCCTTTCACTTCGTCGAACTCGGAGGTAGTCACGACGTACTGGTTGCGGGCCGGCAGGATCTTGGAAATCTCTTCCTGCGACTTCTCAATGCGATCCGGCGTCTGCGGATGGCTGGAAAATGCCTTGGCCAGCGTTCCCGGTTTCTTCTTTTCACGCGCCTGGATCTTCTCGAAGAAGTTGATGAACGCATTCGGGTCATAGCCCGTCTTGTACATATATTGCAGTCCCAGGTAATCGGCCTCGGCTTCGAAGTTCCGGGAAAACTTCATAAACGTCAGCGGCAGTCCAAGGCCGGCGGCCTCATAAGCGGCATATCCAACGCCGCCGCCGACAAAGATCAGGGGAATCGTGCCAATGTTGGCCCACTGCGCGCGAGTCATCTGCCGCGTGGCGTGACGTGCGCAAACATGCGCGATCTCGTGCGCCATGACTCCGGCAAGTTCTGCCTCTTCGTCCGCTGCAAGAATCAGGCCGGAATTGACATAGAAAAACCCGCCAGGCAGCGCGAAAGCGTTTACTTCGTCGGAATCGATCACCTTGATCGTGAATGGGACCTGGGCATCGGAGTTACGCACCAGATTCTGCCCGATGCGATTGACGTACTCGTTGATCACCGGGTCCTGCACCATTTTCGAGCTGGCTTCCACCTGGGTCGCGTACTGCTTGCCCATGCGGATCTCACCCTCGATCGAATACCAGTTGCCTAGTCCCCGGTTCCCCATTTTGCGATTACCAATAGCGTCGACGTCACTCTTGCCGCCATTGTGTTTGATCTGGCTATCATCCTTCTGAGGAACAGGCTGCGGCTCGTTGCTCTTGGGCGCCTTATCGTCTGGGGAATTCTCGTCAGTTTTGTCCGGAGCAGGTTGCGGTGGCGTCTGAGTGCTGTCCGGCGTGCTCGATTTGTCAGAAGTAGTCTGTGCAAACGCCGTAGGCAGGCCGTAAGTGGCCATGAGCAGCGCCGCAATCAACGCGATGCGTGGGAATTTCATAATGCTCTCCCGGGGGTCCCGAAGCTGGGTTCATTATAACCGGGGTTGAAGCAGGACCTCTACATTGTTGGACGCGTCTTCTTCTCAGAAAGTTATCCAGAGACTTACCAAGGGTCCCGATGTAGGCGACTGATCTTCAGAGACTTGTGCCGTGCTTAGTGTTGCCGCCGCGCGCCGGTGGCCGTAAGATGGCCTGCCGTTCGGAGGTGACTCTTGCTCGACCGACGCCGCTTTCTGGCCACTACCGCAGGGGTTGCTAGTGCGCTCGCTTTCAGCGATTCCCTGCCCGCACAGGTTGCCGCGGCACCCAGCGGACTGCCTGACGCGGGCCTGTACAACAGCAACGAGGAAGCCTACTGGGCCGAATTGCGCAAGCTGTTCCTGATCCCCAGCGATGAGGTCTACCTCAACAACGGGACTGTCGGATCGAGCCCCGCTCCCGTGCTGCGCGCCATATTCGACAGCTACAACGAGTCAGAAAAAATGGAGCAGGCGGATCCCGAGGATTACCCGATCTGGGGCTATGCTGCCTGGAATCAGTATCGGGATCCGCTCGCCAAATTCGTCGGCTGCAGCCGCGACGAGCTTGCCTTGCTGCGCAACGCCACCGAGGCGAACAGCTACGTCGCCAATGGCATCGACATGAAGCCGGGCGAAGAGGTCCTGATGACCGACCAGGAGCATCCCGGCGGCGAGAGCCCGTTCGAACTCAAGGCCAAGCGCTACGGAATTGTGGTTAAGAAAGTGCCGCTGCCCAAGCCGGTGCAAAATCCAGCGCAGGTCCTAAACCTCTTCAACGACGCGATCACACCACGCACTCGTCTGATGTTCTTCAGCCACATCACTACGGTGACGGGAGTTGTGCTCCCGGTAAAAGAATTGGCAGCGCTGGCCAAGTCGAAGGGCATTTTGTCGGCGGTCGACGGTGCGCACGTGCCGGGCATGATGAAACTCAACTTGCACGACCTGGGTTGCGACATGTATTCGGCCAGCCCTCATAAGTGGCTTCAGGCGCCCAAGGGGTCAGGTTTCCTTTATGTACGGGATGAAGTCATCGATCGCCTCTGGAACACGATTGCGACCGAAGGCTGGGATGAACCGAAATTGCGAGCCGAGCGGTTTCAGAGGATCGGCAGTTCGAATGTGCCGGCGCTTGCCGGACTGCGCGCCTCCATCGATCTGGCGAACCAGATCGGAATGGACAGGATTGAAAAACGTCATCGTGCTCAGGCGGATTACGTTCTTAGCGAGATGACCAAACGGGGCGCCGAGTCGTGGACCTCGCCCGACCCAACGATGCGCTGCGCGATTGCTACCGTGAATGTGCCGCCGATCAATCGAACAGACCTGGAGAACTGGCTCTGGAAGAACCATAAAATCCGCATCCGCGGAGGGGAGCCGTCGAAAATCAGGCTGTCAACGCCTTACTACTTGCAGCGCGCCGATATCGAGCGCTATCTCGGCGCTTTTGACGAGTACAAGAAGAAGCTGGGAGCTTGAGGTTTCAAGTTTCAGGTTTCGAGTGGGCGGCGGCCCTTCAGCAGGGCCGCTCGAAACTGGAAACCCGAAACTCGAAACTACAGTTCCGAAAACTCGAAACTGTTTCAGTCGTAATACTCCAACCCGAGATGCGTAATCAGCTGCTCGCCCTTCAAATGCCGCAACGTGTTTTTCAGCTTCATCGACTGGATAAACAAGTCGTGCTCTGGGTAGAGTCCAGGCGGCGTGATGGGCGACTTAAAGTAAAAGCTTAACCATTCCTGGATGCCGAGGCCGCGCAACTCCTCGCTGCGCTGTGCCAAGTCGAGAAACAGCACCAGATCGAGCACAATCGGGGCCGCGAGAATCGAATCGCGGCACAGGAAATCCACTTTGATCTGCATCGGATATCCGAGCCAACCGAAGATGTCGATGTTGTCCCAACCCTCTTTGTTATCACCACGCGGAGGATAATAGTTGATCCGGACCTTGTGGAAGATATTCTCGTACAAATCGGGGTACAGCTTCGGTTGCAGGATGTGCTCTAGCACTCCGAGTTTCGACTCTTCTTTCGTCTTGAACGACGCCGGATCGTCGAGCACTTCGCCGTCCCGGTTGCCCAAGATGTTTGTCGAGTACCAACCACTGACGCCGAGCAAGCGTGCCTTGAATCCCGGGGCCAGAATTGTCTTCATCAGCGTCTGTCCAGTTTTGAAATCCTTGCCGCAGATGGGGGCTTCGTTCTTCCGCGACAACTCCATCATCACCGGCAGATCGTTAGTCAGGTTGGGAGCGCCATTGGCAAACGGCACCCCTTCCATCAACGACGCATAGGCGTAAATCATCGAAGGCGCAATGTTCTCATCGTTGTCCTTCATCCCCTTCTCGAAGGATTTCAGGCTCTGGTGCACGGCGGTGGGTTGCAGGAAAATTTCCGTCGATCCGCACCAGATTGTCACCAACCGTTCCGCCCCCGAGCTCTTCTTGAATTCGCGTATGTCATCGCGTACTTGCTCGGCAAGCTCCATCTTGTTCTTGCCCTTCTTCACGTTCTTGCCGTCGAGCTTGCGGACGTAGTTCCGGTCGAACACGGCCTTGCGCGGTTTGATCGAGGAGAGAAACGGCTTCAATTGCTGGAGGAGTTCGCGCTCGAGCACCCCAGCCTTGCTGGCCGCGGTGTACATGTCATCTTCGAAGATGTCCCAACCCGTGAAAACCAGGTCTTTTAAACCTGCGAGCGGCACGAAGTCCTTCACTGCCGGCGACCGTCCCTCAGTACGCTTTCCCAGTCGGATGGTGCCCATCTGCGTGAGCGAGCCGATCGGCTTGGCGATTCCCTTTCGGATCGCCTCCACGCCCGCCACAAACGTGGTGGCGACGGCACCCATGCCGGGGATCATGATGCCTAATTTGCCTTTTGCCGGAGCGATCTTGGAAACTTTCTGGGATGCCCGTGCTGCGTTCTTCTGACGCGTTGCCATTTCGTGGAACTTCCTTATAAGAATTTACGAGTAAGACAAACCAGTTATGGTCTCGTATCGTGCGTTGATTTGCAACCCGCGCCGCCTCAATGGAATAGAAGGCGTTGCGAGGTGCGCGGCGGTGCAGTGAACTGCCAAAACCGGGTGCACTACAATCGCCGAATGCTCTCTCGATGCGCTCTTTTGCTGGTTGGAGGTTTGCTGCTGACCTGTGTGCCGGTTTCAGCTCAGAATGCGTCGCGCCATAGCGAAGCGGAAATCCACGTCTTTCTCGATCAATTCATCGCTGCCTTCGACAACCTCGACTGGGAGAAATTCCGCACATGTTTTGCCGATGATGCTACCGTTATTCATCCTGCCCTGTTCTCTCATCGTTTAGACGGTCGCGCGGGATACGAACCCGCATGGCAAAAGGTCTTCGAAAAGACTCGCACCGATTCGGGGAAGTCTCAGCCGCCCTACATGGACCTGCAACCGAAGGACTTGAAAATTCAGATGCTGAATCAGGCGGCGGTCGTCACCTTCCATCTCGATCGCGGCCATTCCTCGACGGGTCGCAGAACACTGGTCCTGCGCAAAGGCGCAGATGGATGGAAGATCGTCCACCTGCACGCATCCAATGTCGACTTCTGAACTACCGGGCAGTCACGCTAAGGACCAGGATCACCAGTCCGGCCAGCAACAAGCTGGCAATCAGCGAAAATGCCGAGTGCAGTGGATGCAAATGAAAGTAGGGATTGTGGTGCACTCTCGGATGCAGCAAGGGCCACCTCCGCACGGCGTTCCACCGAAAAGGCCCGCCGTGATACAACTTCCTTAATAAATTAGACACCATGTCCAGCAAAATTGCAGTGATTACCGGCGCCTCCAGCGGGATCGGCTTGCTGACCGCCGTCGAACTGGCCCGCAGCGGTTATGGCGTGATTGCCAGCATGCGCGATCTTGCCCGGCGCGACAAGCTTGAGCGGGCGGCCAGTGCCGCTGGAGTCCGCCCATACCTGGATATCCGACGACTCGACGTTACTGACTTCGACCTGATCCCACGCTTCATCGAAGCGGTTGTCCGCGATCGCGGGCGAATCGACCTGCTGGTCAATAACGCAGGGTTTGCCTTGGCCGGATTCGCTGAGGACCTGGAAATGGGCGAAATTCGCGGCCAGTTCGAAACCAATTTCTTCGCGCCCGTCGCGCTTACCAAGGAAGTGATTCCGATCATGCGCCGGCAGGGGTCCGGGCACATCATCATGGTGTCGTCGATCAGCGGTATGCATGGGGCCCTGGCAATCGGCACTTACTCCGCCTCAAAGCATGCATTGGAGGGCTGGACCGAGTCGCTGCGCCTGGAATTGAATGCCCTGGCGATCAAAGTGGCGTTGGTCGAGCCCGGTTCCTATCAGACCGACATTTGGGACCGGAACGCGCAACTGGGCCGAAGATCGTTCGATGGAACGTCCGCCAATCGCGAACGCGGCGCAAAAGTCAAAGATGCGGTACAGCGAATCAAGAAGCGCGATCCGATTGAAGTGGCGAAACTGATCGTCCGCATCGCCCAAGATCCTAACCCACGTCTGCGCTACGTGGTCGGCAACGACGCCCACATGCAACTCTGGCTTAAGCGCGTGCTCCCCTGGAAGTGGCACGAGCGCGTCATCGCCCGTTTTCTAAAGGTAGATTGATCGTTAGTAGCAGTTGAGCCCGTGGCCTTACGATCGTCCTACTTCGCTTCGAGATCGACCGCTTTCATCGGCAGGTCCCAGTGCGCATCGAGGATCTCAAACCGGCGCTGCTCTTCCTTTTTGAACGTATCCTGGTCGGGATACATCTGCTTCTGTAGCGCCGCCTCGTCGAAGGGCTCATTCGCGACGGTCGCGTTCTTGAACACGATAGTGACCCGGTAATCCCATCGTGCGTCCTCGGTCATGTGATATCGCGGCGTATCCATTGTGACCTTCAGCAGGCGTCCCATCTCGATCTCTCTCTTCAGCACCGGGTAGTGGTTCTTCTTGAAAAGTTGCAGGAACTCGTCCGCATGTCCCCACTTGACCTTGTAGTAGTACTCAGCGACAAACGGCTGCCCGGGAACATTCGCCGTGTTCTGCGCAAGCACGCTTCCGGCGATCACAAACAGAAGAAATCCAATCAGGAACGCTTTCATTCATCCTCCTCGGCAAACCGATCACACTTCGTTGTTTATGGCATTCCGAACAAGCGCGGGATTTGTAGTTCTCGTCACGGATGACTCGCCGCGGCGTTATTGAGCGGCGCGAATCCGGTGCTGCCAGTGCGACCACACGAACCAGGCAATTCCGATCACGATCAGTCCGCCAATAATGGCGTCGAATTGGTGGAAGTACTTCCCCATCGTGCGCCAGTTTTCGCCCAGCTTCATTCCAAAGTAGGCCAGGACGAAGCACCATGGCCACGATCCCAGGAATGTGTAGATGTGAAACTTGCCGCGAGGCATGCGTGCAACGCCGGCAGGCAGTGCGATAAACGTTCGGATGATCGGCAGCAACCGGGCTACGAACACCGCAGCATCGCCCCAGCGCTGAAAGAACCGGTCCGCCCAATCCAGTTCGCGGCGGCTCAGAAGGATATATGAGCCGTACTTTTCAACGAGCGGCCTTCCACCGTAATAACCGATCTCGTAGGCAACAAGGGAGCCGAGATTGCAGCCGATCGCGCCTGCCGTAGCGACCCAGATCAGCTTCATCGTCCCTTCAAACACGAGGTAACCGGCGAAGGGCATGATCAATTCGGAAGGCAACGGGATGCACGCCGACTCAATCGCCATAAGCAGGGCGATGCCCGCGTACCCGGTCGAAACCATGACGGATTTGATGAATACAAAAAGAACTGCGAGTATTTTCTCGGTCATAGCCTGGCCGAGATTATCGTATCAGGTCGAGTTTGAAAGGCCTGGGACCAACCGACTAAAACGTGCCGTCCTGGGTGAACGTGTAGCCGGGCAGAGTGGCGCCCGCAGTGGTTTTCGCTACGCGCACGCGCACCGTCTCGGCATCCGGCGCATTCTTCTCTGCCGGACGAAGCATGGCAAACTGCGTGAAGACTTCGTTGTAGAGCTTAGTGACTAAGTAATTCTGACCATCCAGATCGCTGCGCCAAACCTGACCGAGTTGAACCGACTTCACTGCCACGGTGCTACCTCGTCGTAACTAAGGGATGTTTTTAGGGTAGTCACGCTGAAATGGGCCGTCAATTAACTTTGCGGGGCCACTGGTTACCAAAGTGAAAAGTCGAATGCGCCTCTGCTAGCATGGACGTTCTCCAGGAGGTTCGATGGTACGCGGGGTCATTCCTCGTCAACCGGCAAAAACCGGCCGCCATGAAGGGGCACGATCCGTCCCCCGAGGCGCGCAGTCACGGGGCAGTTCACGCGAGCTCGGACGTGCTCGGCGCGGCCCGGAAAAACCCGGTGCCCGCGCCAGCAAAGCGCGGTCCAAAGGTGGCAAGGCGACAAAGGCCTACAACCCCGTTGCGCCCGAACGCGTGCAAGAGATTCTGAAACGCCTCGATCAAACGTATCCCGACGTGACCTGCGCATTGACCCATCGCACACCATGGGAACTGCTTGTCGCCACGATCCTCTCGGCACAATCCACCGACGTGAACGTAAACCGGGTCACGCCCGGCTTGTTCCAGAAGTATCCGACCGTGCAAGATTTCGCCAAGCTGGAACCGCAGCAACTCGAGCCGGACATCCGCTCAACGGGATTCTTCCGCAACAAATCGAAATCTGTCGTGGGTGCCGCGAAGAAAGTTGTCAACGAGTTCGGGGGTGAAGTTCCTGATGATATGGACCGTCTGCTGACCTTGCCTGGTGTCGCCCGCAAGACTGCCAACGTTGTGCTAGGCACGTGGTTTAAGAAAGGGGTTGGCGTCGTCGTGGATACGCACGTCACGCGCATCTCACGGCGGCTGGAACTGACGAAGAACATGGACGCTCCGAAAATCGAACAAGATTTGATGCAGGTGATCCCGCCGGAAAAGTGGATTCTGTTTTCCCACCAGATCATTTGGCACGGTCGCAAGCTCTGCGTTGCTCGGTTGCCGAAATGTGTGGAATGCCCGCTCGAAAACATCTGCCACGCCGGCGACAAAACCTGGAGCACCGTGGACATTCACAAGAATGCGAAATAGTCCTCAGTTCTCGGTGATCAGTCATCAGCCCAGGCGACCCCCTGCGGTAGAGACGGGGCTCTCCCCGTCCAAACCTTGTGACTGCCTTCGATTCGCACCAACTTCAGGCAACACCGGGAACTCTCGAACTTCACCGCGCCAGCCTCGTAGAGGCGGCATAGGATTGCCCGGCACGGAAGTGCCGGGTACGCAACGCAAAACAACTGAGTCCCATAGGGACGACACAAGTCACGAGCACATGAACTTATGCGGAGCTTAATTCTTATATCCACGGTCGCTATTATGAGCACGATTGCCCTTACGCAAACCCTGCCCGCGCCGCAGGCCATCACCGATCCCAAACAAATCTCCAGCAAACCCAACGCCAACGTCGAGCGCGACCTGTCGATCGAGAAGCTCTTCATGACGCGCGCGATCGCGGGCACGGCCTGGTCGCCGGACGGTAAGACCATCGCGTTCGTCTCGAACATGTCTGGTCGCTACAACATCTGGACTGTCCCGACCGAAGGCGGCTGGCCCATACAACTCACGATCAGCGACCAGCGCCAGTTCTCGCCTGCATGGTCTCCCGACGGCAAATGGATCGCCTACCAATCCGACTACGATGGCGACGAGCAATGGGACATCTTCGTCGTCTCCCCAAAATCCGGGCAGGTGGTGAACCTCACCAACACCCGCGAAATTGCCGAAGAATCGCCGGCCTGGTCGCCGGATGGTCGCTATCTCGCATTCATGGTGAAGCCGAAGACGTCGTCGTCCTACGAGATTGACGTTTACGACATGCTGATGCGCGAGACCAGGCACCTGACTACCGACACTCCCAAAGACCGCATGAATGTCGGCCCAATCTGGTCGCGCGACGGCAAGTTCATCGCTTACACGCAGACGCAGGCCAAGGGCACCGACTCAAACGTGTTTATTGTGGATGTGAAGACGGCCCAAAGTACTCTCCTGACCGATCACAAGGGCGAGAGCCTTTACTCGGCCAACGATATTTCGCCGGACGGCAAGAAGATCCTGATCACCAGCAACGCCGAGAACGGTTACGACAACGTTGGCCTGCTGGACATCGCGACCAAAAAGATCGACTGGCTCACCAAAGACAAATGGGAGATCAGCGGCGGCGGATTCTCCCCTGACGGCAAGCTTGTCACCTGGACTGCCAACGTCGACGGCAATACCGACGTCTTCACGCACAACATGGTTACCGGGAAGACAGCGGCCTTGCCATTACCGAAAGGGGTGAACGGACTTGGCGGCGCTGAGTCGTCCTTCACTCGCGACGGTTCGAAGCTGCTCTACTACCACAATGGTCCGAACGCGCCCAACGATGCCTGGGTTTACTCAGTAGCGACGGCGAAATCGCACCAAATTACGCACTCGCTCGTAGCCGGAGTGCGCAGCGAGCTGATGGTTGAACCCTTCCTCGTGCACTATCCAAGCAAAGACGGCAAGTGGACCATCTCGGCCTTCGTATACATGCCCTACAACCTGCCGCGACAAGCGATCAGCCCGGCGATCGTTTACGTCCACGGCGGGCCCACGGCGCAAACGGTCAATTCGTTCAACCGCATCATCCAGTACCAGGTCAACCAGGGCTACATCGTGATCGCGCCCAACTACCGCGGTTCGACCGGCTACGGCAAAGAATTTCAGCAAGCCAACTTGTTCGACATGGGCGGCGGCGATCTACAGGACGTTCTTGCCGCAGCCGACTGGATCAAACAAACTGGCTACGTCGATCCCAAGAAGCTGATCTTGATGGGCGGCAGCTACGGCGGTTACATGACCATGATGGGCGTCACCAAGGCTCCGGATGTTTGGGCGGCCGGCGTGCCGATTGTGCCGTTCGTGAACTGGTTTACCGAAATCCAGAACGAAGACCCGGTGCTCCAGCAATCCGACCTCGCCACTATGGGCGATCCCGAAAAGAACAAGGCGTTGTTTGAAGACCGGTCGCCGATCAACTTCATGGACCAGGTGAAAGCGCCGCTGTTGCTGCTCGCCGGCGGACACGATCCCCGCTGCCCGAAATCCGAAACCGAGCAGGTCGTGGAGGCAATCAAGAAACGCGGCGGCACGGTTGACTACAAGATCTACGAGAATGAGGGGCACGGCTTCTCAAAAGTCGAGAACCAGATCGACGCGTATCAGCGCGTGGCGCAATTTTTGAAGGCGCATGTGCCGCCCGCGGATTGCGGGTGCTCGCTGAATGAGTAGATTGGCTTTTCCCACCTTTGCAAAAGACGCAAAGGTGGGCCACCCGCCTCGACGATTATTACGGATGTGCAAGAGACATCGATAGCTCTCAAATCGCCTTCGTATTCAAAGAAGGTGTTGGAGTGCTTCACTACCATGAACGGAAAGCCAGAGAACCCAAAGCCACCGGACGAATACTTTAACCTCTCTCGCCATCTAGACCAGTTTGCAAGGTCTAATCACTGGCTGTGACACACCTGCAATTCTTGAAATCAATTGTTGAAATCAGGCGATTACACTCAGAAGCGGGTCCGCCCAGGGTGGTGACTCAAATAGCAATTTGTCGCCAGTCACGCAACTGACTTGATGCAACTTCACATTCGACAATCGTGGCATTCTTTGCCCCGAATTCCCTGCAATCCTTCGTTTGCGATGATAGGAACCATTATGAGTGCAGCGACGGGATCAGCCCACCACAAACCGAACAGGGCGTTCAGCAGCAGCCCAACTAGAAGAATCGCCGACAGGTATACGCAGAAATCGGTCTGTTTGGCATCAGCGTGCATCGCGGCACTTCCCAGTGCATCCCCAACCGTATGCTTGGCCCGTGATAGCAAGGGCATGACGATTAGCGATAGGCAAGCAAGCACGATGCCGGCGATGCTATGGTCAGCAGCTTGCTTTCTCCACAAGTTTCTAGTGGACTGGTAAGTTACGTATGCCGCCAGAGCCAAGAAACAGAATCCTACGATTCGCAGAGCACGCTTCTCATTGCGTTCACGTTTTTCTGCATCGGGGTCAACAGCCATTCGCCAGAGCAACGCCGCTCCTGACGTGACCTCGATGAAACTGTCAATGCCGAACCCGACCAGTGAGATGCTGCCTGAGACAGCACCCGCGATAACGGCGGCCAAACCTTCGAGACTGTTCCACGCGATTGTGAAGTACTCCAGTCGTTTCCCGCGCTGTGCGGCAGGTGTTCGGGGCAACATTGTGATGAGGTCAGGCATTGCTTGTGTTCCAAACAAGCATAGCTGTTGTTAGCAGGCGATAGTACTCATTGACCTAAACGCGGCGGGTGGCTCACTTCTATTCGTCAGTCCCTATTCCAATGAAAATTCGAGGGTGCCCCCACTCGCGCCGGTTTTGCGAGAAGCGGATCATTGCGATGGTGCGAGGAGGGTGAAGAATCTCCCGCCGGTTATTTTGGCGGTTTCAGGATGGCGTACTGGATGTGCTCGACTTTCCAGGTGCCACCCTGCTTTACCCAAACCTCGGTGACTTGCATACGCTCCTGTGGTTTGTCGGGCCCTTCTTTCACGTCATATAAACCTGTCAACAGGGCTACGTTGCCAAACAATCGGACGTCCTGTTTTTCTGGAGTGAAACTCTCACCGAGGTCCGGCTTCTGACGCTCGTCCATACTTTTGAGTTGCTGCGCCTTTGTTTCCTGGCCTTCTTCGTCGTCGGCTGCAGTGTAGGTAGGTGTTTCCATTCTGTCGACTGTCGGACGATCTCCCTTCATGAACGCGGTTATCCACTCTTTTTCGAGCCGAACTATGGTCTCGGATTCCTTACTTGCGGCCCTTACAATCTGAACTGAAAACCCAAGCACCAGAACGAGCAGTAATGCGGGCGACAATGCGGCAATGCGCACTTGAACACCTCCTGAGGTTGAGAAGGTTGTCTTCAATTCAGTCTTGTAGCAATACGGTTAAATCTGTACGAGGATCGTTCTCGATGCGCTAGGCGGTATCGTTGTAACGCGTGAGTCGGACGGGCAGAGCCGAGTTTGTCGTCATGCGGCGGCCGCGTTGGCCTGGGATGGTTGACCACTCCCACTTCTCGCAAAACCGGCGAGAAGTGGGGCGCTCGGCAAAAGACGCAAAGGTGGGCCACCCGCCACTTCGTGAGTGTAATGGAGATTTTTCGCCAATCTCGCTATTTTGCTAACTGCTGGCAGCGTCGCAGGTCCTGCTGGACTCTTACGAGTTGCTGTTGATTTTGCTTTCTAAATGCAGCGAGCCGAACTGTTCTGCCTTGCGTCTTCGCGCTATTTGCCTCCAATTGAGGCGCGAGGTTTTCAAAGATAAGCTCCGCTTTGCGGTAGTATTCACATCCGCCCGTGTCGAGATCATCTCCAGCGATCGTGTAATTCATTCCGACATTGAAGACATTGGCGATGTCCTTCGGATTAGCGGCGAGGGCTTTCTCCGAGTACTCGGCTCCAAGCCTCGTCCATTTGCCACTTTGGTCTTTGTCGTGGAGCGCCCGCATGAAGTATGTAGCCGCAATCATTTGATAGATGAAATCGTCTCCGGCATGTCCTGAAATCGAATGCAAGCCGAGGTCGATCGCTTCGTCAAAATGATCGCTACGCCTAAGCTCGGCCATCCTTGTGGCTAGTTCGATCTCCTGAGGTGGTGCCATGATTGACCATGCCACATCCATCGTGTCGTAATGATGTCTGATTCCGACCGCGACAAGCCCTGCCACAACGACCCCAGCCAGCGCGATCAATAATCGTTTCTTGGACGTGGTCATACGATCATTAGAAATGTATGGACTGCAGTCCGGCACCTTACGGGCGTAACTTCCGTCAACAGGCGTTAGCACTCAGAATCCCCGGTAGGCGGGTAATGAGTGACATTGGGATGTCACGCCCACTATTCCAAAACTCGCGGATTGGGACCAGTGCTCCTTGCCGTTATGACCAGTAGAGCGGCCATGCTTGCAATAACGAAAAGACACAGTGTGCCTAATCCGACTTGTGGCCATGCCGTTGAACCAGCGCTGCTATGAAACATCTGTTGGAAATCAGCCTTCTCCCAATACCAAGCGCGCAGCGCTAGGAGGATGTCGGCACCAGCGACGAACCGCAGCACCGCCTGCGGCCGAGCAAAGCACAGACGAATGAGCGAACAAACCATCAGTGCATACGCAATTAGAAACGAAATTGGCAGCAACACTACTTCAGTGCGAATAGGGAAAAATCTACCAGCGTAAACCCCAGCCACAATGCCATACATTGACCAGCGGGTTTCGTTCAGAATTGCGGGCTGAGTAGTGATGAGTGGCAAAAAGAATGTCAGCAGTCCGATGCCCAGCGCGGAACACGCAAGGAGCCGTCTTGCGTCATCGAGGTCATTGTCGTCCTCGAGTCCCAACAGCCTCTCGTAGAAGGTGCTCACGCGAGTGTCCGTACCCAGCTTCGGCCGGTGCGGCGCAGATATTCTAGCTGGATGATTGTTGAAACCCATGCACTGTTCTGACGCTTATTTGTTCGTTCCACGCACGAGCAGATATACGAGAGCAATAATCGCGAGAAAGATCCACTCGAACATTCGCCAATGGTGCAATGAAAACTGCGCCCCTGCCTCGTTAGGCTCTCGACCACTGCAACGACCGCAATTGCCGCAACAATGGCTATCAGTTCAGTTCGCCCAAAGTCTCTCATTCTGCGTTGAAACTTTTGTAACCAGGCGATTTCACTTACAACCCTTTCTCACTTCGCCAAGATGGATCGCAGGAGATGGGGTCGGAATCGATTTACGTTCTGCATCGGGGGCCTCGTGCAGGCGCTTTTTGGTAATCTGCAATCTGGCAATTGAAATCCGCCTTTGTTGAGTCGAAATGAATGTGAAACGGGACTTCCACGTGATTCTTAAGGTAGTCCCGCAGCAATTTGCCGATCGCCTTATGGCGTGGCCCGCTGTTGAAAAGAGCACTCAATACGACGACGATTTTCTCAACGTGCCTGTAGCGCCGTGAGTTGAAAATGTACTTCAGCAAAGTGCGCCCGCAGATGTGATAAAGGCGGTCTGGGTTTGTTATCGTAACCCATTTGCCACCTTTGCGAATTCGTTCCAGATACACACTGGGATTGCACTTGCACTTTCAGCGGATACAGAATGAATTTCGTACCCGTCTAGCTTGATTGCACGCTCAAGAAACTGATCGCGGAGGGACTGCAGTCCTCGGTCGCATGAAAGTACTCTTGGCCGCCGCCAGCAGCAGCTAGTTCATAGAGCAGGCGCATTAAGGAATCCCTGCCGGAAATCGGGTCGAATGTGCAGAGCGCGGTTATCGACCAGTAGCGAGAACCCGCTGGACGGAAATCGAAGTTGCCGGACTCATCAACAAAGATGAAAAGCGTTTTGCCCGAAAACACGGGCCGATTGCGCCCTCTCAAGGCTTCCGGGGAAGAAGATGCGCACATTTCGCGCACAATCGAAAAAGGGCGCTTGCGGTGAGCGCCCCTAACCTACTGAATCTTTTCGTTGCGGGGGGCGGATTTGAACCGCCGACCTTTGGGTTATGAGCCCAACGAGCTACCAGACTGCTCCACCCCGCGAAGAAATCATAACAATCGGCGAATGGCGCGTCAAACAACGTGCCGCTCAGTTCCCGAACTGAGGCGATCCGCTATTGTCCGAAAACGCCTACGGCGCGCCCGCCCAAACGTCAGAAGCACTCCCAATCAGCGGCTGATTTTTGGGCGCTCACAGGCATCGACAATTTTGGTCGGGTCGATAGCCGCTTCGTCGACCTGTTCTTCAAGAATCTTTCCGTCCTTGCCGACCAGGAAGTTCACGCGGCGCGCGGCCTTGTATTGATCCACGTAGACGCCGTACTTGTGAGTGGTGTCTCCACCCCAGTCGCTGAGCAGCGGGAAAGTAACTCCAATTTGATCCGCAAAGGCTTTGTTGGCGAAGGGGCTATCCATGCTCACACCCAGGACCTGGGTGTCGGTGGCTTCCAGCTTCTGCAGATTCTGCTGGAAGTTTTTCATCTGCTGGGTTCAACCCCCGGTAAAAGCAAATACATAAAATGCGAGCACTACGTTTTTCTTGCCCCGGTAGTCGCTCAGCGACACGTCCTTGAGGTCGTGCCCGTCGAAATACTGCATTTTGAAGTCGGGTGCTTCGTCTCCTACCTTCAATGCGGGTGCGGGACGAGGCGTCTTCTTCGACTGCGAGAAAGCGGGCGCCAGCGTTACTGAGAGCGTCAAGAGAGTGCTCAGAAGTGTGGCTGCCATAGTCCATGAGGTTTTCGTCATGAAATCTCCCACCAGAGCTTCCCGAAAGGGTACTATCGGCCTCCGGCGCGGTCAATGTTTCCGCCGTTGGACGTTGCTCAACAAGCCAGTGACCGTTTACATTTTTTGAATTGGGGGAGGTTTTGGCTCTGCACACCTGCCCCGATTCGGCAAAATTGCCGCGCGCTCAGGCCCTCTTTATGGGATTTTTCTCTGCCGGGAGTCCACGAACACCGAAGAGCCTTCAGACAATCAGTGATGTCTTTTTTTCGATTGTCGAAAGCGAGCGGCCCCGGATCATGCTGCATCGCGAAGCGATCGACTGGGTTCCGATTTCCTCCACAGAGTTTTACCGCAGTGTGGCCGGCGTGGTGCAAGCGTTGCGCGGGTGGAATATCAAGAAAGGTGATCGCGTCGCGATTCTGAGCGAGAATCGGCCGGAATGGAGCATTGCGGATTTTGCATGCTTATTGACTGGCGTCGTAGTGGTGCCGATTTACACCACGCTGACCGACGACCAATCCGCTTACCTGCTGAACGACTCCGGCGCACGGGCAATCTTTCTTTCGAGCGAGAAACAGCTCGAGAAAATTCGCGCCGTGCAAGGCCGCACGCCCGTCGAACATGTCGTCGTGATGGATCCGGTTGAGACGGCACATGCCTTGCATATGAACCGTCTCATGCTGGACGGGCCGGCGGACCGGGACGCCCGCCTCGACCAAGCTGCCCGCAGCATCTCTGCTGACGATCTCGCCACCATTATCTACACCTCGGGAACTACGGGCACCCCAAAGGGGGCCATGCTCACGCACGGCAACCTGGCCTCGAACATCTCGTGTTCGCTGCAGGGATTTGACGTGGCGGCAGGACAAATCAGTCTGTCGTTCCTCCCGCTCTCGCATGTGACCGCACGACATGTGGACCTGGCGATGATGTACCACGGTGTGACATTGGCTTATTGCCCATCGATCGACAAGGTGCCGCAGGCTCTTGCCGAACTTCGCCCTTCGATCTTCGTTGCCGTCCCGCGCGTTTATGAGAAGGTGCACAACCAGGTAGTGGTCAAGACAAAGAAGTTTCCCAAGAACAGGATCTATAGCTGGGCGCTTTCGGTAGGCCGTCGCTACAAACCCGAAATTCTTGCGGGCCGTCGACCAAGTGCACTGGCGTGGAAGGTGGCTGATCGGCTCGTGTTCTCCCAGGTGCGAGCGGGTTTGGGCGGACGTGTGCAACTCTACATCTCGGGCGGAGCGCCGCTCGGAAGGGAATTGGCCGACTGGTACGCCACGATCGGCATTCGCATTCACGAAGGATACGGACTGACAGAAACATCACCGGTTATCGCGGTCAACACGCCAAGGGCTCACAAGATCGGCACAGTGGGTAAACCGCTTTCTAATCTCGAGGTTCGGATCGCCGACGATGGTGAGATCCTGGTCAAAGGACCTTCGGTGTTCAAAGGTTATTGGAACCGGCCGGAGGAGACCGAAAAAGTATTCGATGGAGAATGGTTCAGGACCGGCGACATCGGCAAGCTCGACGACGACGGTTTTCTTTCGATCACGGATCGAAAAAAGGACCTTATTAAGACGTCGGGCGGTAAATTCATTGCGCCGCAGCCGATCGAGAATTCCCTCAAGCACAATGCGCTGGTAGCTGAAGCCGCGATTCTCGGCGACAAGAGGAAGTTTCCCGCGGTTCTCATTGCGCCTTACTTTCCGCTCCTCGAGGACTGGGCGCGGCAGAACCAGGTTTCGTTCACTTCGCGGCGCGAGTTGGTAGCCGATCCTCGCGTGCAAAAGCTGTATGAGGGCATCGTCACTGACCTCAACCAAACACTTGCCCGTTTTGAAAAGCTGAAAAAGGTCCTTATCGTGCCCGACGAATTTTCGCCTGAGGACGGAACCCTCACCCCGAGTATGAAGATGCGTCGCCGGATCATCGAGGAGCGCTACCGCAGCCACATCGAGGAGCTTTACTCGAGTGCTGAAGGTGCCGAGGCCGTTGTGCAGGATTAGCGCCCCACTTAGCGATCTGCCGGCAATTTCATTACAATGTGTTTCATGGATTCCCTGGTCATTGCGGGTCGCGCGTTCCAATCCCGGCTAATCGTCGGTACGGGAAAGTACAGGTCGTTTCAAGAGACAGCCCGGGCGCTGGAAGCGAGCGGGGCCGATATGGTCACCGTCGCCGTGCGACGCGTGAATCTGGACCGCAGCAAAGAGTCGCTGCTCGACTACATCGATCCGAAAAAATATTTTCTTTTGCCGAACACAGCCGGATGCTACACCGCGGATGACGCGATTCGAACGGCACGGCTGGGGCGGGAAGTCGGCATTTCCGACTGGGTGAAGCTGGAAGTTATCGGTGACCAGGCGACCCTTTATCCCGACGTGCAGGCTACGCTCGAAGCGACCAAAGTACTGGTAAAGGAAGGCTTCACTGTTTTGCCGTATACATCGGATGACATTGTATTTGCGAAGCGGTTGCTCGATGCCGGCGCGAGCGCCATCATGCCTCTGGGCGCGCCGATTGGCAGCGGCTTGGGCATCCAGAACGCAGCCAACATTCGCATCCTGCGCGAAATGATTACGGGGGTCCCGCTGATCGTTGACGCCGGAGTAGGGACTGCTTCCGATGCGACGGTCGCCATGGAACTCGGGGCGGATGCGGTGTTGATGAATACTGGGATTGCGAATGCACAAGAGCCAGTCCTGATGGCAGAAGCCATGCGCAATGCAGTGCAGGCGGGGCGTCAGGCATATCTCGCCGGCCGCATGCCGAAGAAGCTGTACGCAACCGCGAGTTCTCCGGTCGAGGGCGTAGTCCGTTAAGGCCTGATCCCTGATGCCCGCCTAATTCGCGACCAAACATATTGCGGGCCTTCATTGCAGCCCTGGTTACTTGGACGTAAGGAACGGGAACGTGGCCGAAGCGCCTAGACCTTCGGAGGATATTTCCAGGCCGAGTGGGCCGCTATCGGAGGGGGTCAGTTCCACGTCACAGGTTGCCCCGACGGTAAGAATCATGTCCGCCGCCGAGTCGGTAATCTGATCGGCAGGCAAATCAGCGCCATCCCTTGCTGTCACTCTCCACGTCACTGGTTTTTGTTGCGACGTAAGCCGCACGCGTAGATCTGCTCCTTCATCGGTGATATTGATCAGACGGAAACGGTATCGCATTCCGACTTTTAGAGGTCGGGGATCAGGGGCGGGCTGTCCGTTGATCAGCAGCATGAATCCGAGCGGAGGATAAATCCCGACGCTGAAGACGAAACTGCGGTCCTGCTCGGCATTCAGCGACTCGCCCGGGGGAAGCACAATCAAAGGGCCATAGAGGCCATTCTGAATCTGTTTGGGATCGTGCCAGTGGCTGTGATAGATGAACGTTCCGGCGCGCGGCGGCGTAAAACGCGCAACAAAGGACGTGCCCGGCGCAATGGCTGGGGTAATCTCCTTGTCCGATCGAGACCATCCTGGAACCCCGTCATAGTAATTCTCTAATTCAATCCCATGCCAATGAATCGCGGTGGGGCTAGTCGAATGGTTTTGGACCTCGATTTCGACCGGCTCTCCCCGGGACAGAACAATCGGAGGTCCCAGGAGACTGGGCATTTTTTTCTCGGCTGCTCGCGGTGGAACAGCCGGATCGATGACATCCAGCTTGTAAAGGGGCACCTTGTCGGGGTTGTCAGAGATAGCCAGCTGAAGCTGGCGGGCCTTCGTGGTCTCGGTGGGCAGCACCTGCCGGGTGGTGCCGGGAATGACCGTGACACCCATGACCAGGCCTCCCATCCCGGCACTGTGATCGTGATCCGCCGAATACGCAGCAGGTTTCGCCTGTGGAGGATGGAGCGCCAATAAAGGAGCCATATGGAGCGCCATGTGGCAATGAAAGAGCCAATTGCCTTCGCGATCCGGGGTCCACGACATTGAAAAGCTGTGCCCAGGCTCGATGGGCTCGGTTACCACATGCCGGCGCTGTGAAGGCGAAAATTCAGACCAATGCGTCGGATCGCCAACTCCATCTACGGTGAAGAAGAAGCCGTGCAGATGCATTGCGTGCGGCATTGGCGTCGCATTTATGATTCGCCAATGTACGGTCTCTCCCGCTTTATACGTCAGATGTTCAGTCTCAGGCCAAGACTTGCCATTCATCGCCAGGATGACCCCGCTGTCGGGGCCTTCATTTTTTGACCATTCCACCAGGACGAAAATGCGATCGTCTTGTTTTCCGCGCGGGGGATCCACAACAAAAGCTCCCGTCAGGAGACTCTCGTCGCCTTGACGCTCCTCAACGTGATTAAAACGGGCGTTCGACGTAGTTGCCCAATAGCAATATGTGCCCGGCGCGCCCGCATCGAATTCGACTTCGCGGGTTTCACCGGCTTTCAATTCCACAGAGTGGTTGGCATCGCCGGGATGACTATGGAGTCCATATACCTTTGCGGCTGCTGGAAGAAGATTGTGAAGCGTGACGCGAATATGTGTACCCTGACGCACTCGCAGCAGGGGACCGGAACTCTGGGGCGAATGTCCTGGTTCGGCAAATGCATATACATCTTTGCCGACACCGTCATTGGCTTCCGCGTACCAGCGTGCCTGGCGAAGCTGCAAAGAGAGTCTGAGAATGCCATTCTGTAGATCGCCTGCGGGAGTGCGGTTGTCGTTTGCGGCGACGACCGGCAGGCTTGATTGCTCGGCGGCGACGACAGCGGAAGCGAGCCGGGGGACTAAAAGGAACACGAGCAGTACATAGATGCGTGCCACAGGTCCTCCGAAGCAGGGGGGAAGGATAGAGTGCGATCTGCACCGAAAAGCTACTGGTATTTGACTTGAGGGTCAATGCTGGCGTAGTGCCGCCTGGCGCGTGACGGCCAAACGAAAAGGGCAGCCGATGGGCTGCCCCTCTTCTTTTCTGGTAGATCGTTACTTGTGCATGTCGTCCATCGACGAACCCTTGTCACCCTCTTTGGCAGCGACCATCTTGACGCTGTCCTTGTCGACGGTGATCGAATCGCCCGAAACATCACCCTTTACTTCCACGTGATGACCTTCGTGTCCGGCCAGTGCGTCAGGGTTGGAGACGGTCAGGACCTTCTGGTCCTTGTCGGTGACGAGGGCCATTTTTTCCCCCGCGCCGATGCACTTCTTGGCGCAAGCGGCGTGCTTTTCGCTGGTGCCCTTGGCGCCGCATTTGGTGTCGCTGACCCAACCGCTTACGCTCTCCGAGTTGCCGGCTGCGAAAGCCATAATCACGTACAGGAACATCACGGAGAGGGCCGAACCGAGCAGTAGAAGTTTCTTCATGTGATCTCCTCAGTAGTTAATAGCGGCTGCAGCCGCGTTTTTGGTGGATCTTACCCCGATGCTCCCGACGCTAACCCAGGGAGCTACCCGACACAGCGGGTTACTGAATAGAGCGTGTAACCGGCGTTGGGTTACACGTCTTCCTCCGGCTGGACCGGAGCGGGAGAAACTATATCACACGCAGCCGTGACAGTCAGGAGCGGGTGCACCACTGAGTGTATGGAAGCAATGCGATTTTATGGGATGCTGGCTACTTATTGCTGGCGGAGTTTACGGGTGGTTTCTGTGGAGTAGTGGGTGCGGGAGGAACATAAACCACTTCGCCGGGACGGGCATAGTGCAGCTGCTCGCGGGCTTCCTTCTCGATGGCTTGAGGATCGGTCTTGAGTCCTTTGATTTGTTCCTGATAAGTCTGTGTTTGCTGCTGGAGGTCAAATACTTCCTTCTGCAGGGCCCTGATTTCAGCGCGCTTCTGGCGGTACACCACCATGCCGTTGGCTCCGAACATGACATGAACAAATAACCCTATGGCCAGCGCGGCGACGGTTACGGTAGCGATTCTGCGTCGGAGGCGATACAACACTGACCATACCGGGCGAGTGCGATCTACCAGTTGTTGGAGAGCTGCTTCTGCCTGCGGCGCGTGCTCAACAACCCGACGCAAACCTTCCTCGGGTCGAGGCAGGCGGCGGAATTTTGCGAACTGTTCTACTCGAAAATCCATTGCTTGGCCGCGGCGCTCAGCTTTTCCAGCCCATTTTCACTGCGCGCTTCCGAATATACCCGCACCACCGGTTCGGTCCCGGACAACCGATAGCAAACCCAAGAGCCGTCATCCAAGACCAGCTTCAGTCCGTCCTTGCGGGAACATTCGACGACCTTGCGGCCGGAAAAATCCCGCGGATCAGATTGCAACTTCCCAGTGAACTTCTCCTTCACCTCCGTCGTCAAGCGGAAGTTCTCGCGGCGCGGGTAGAAGGAACCAACTTTGGCAAATAGCGCGGCAAGTTGTTCCGAAATAGATTTGCCGCGGCGCGCCACCATCTCGCAACATAGCAACCCTGCGAGCACTCCATCTTTTTCCGGAACATGATGGCGAATGGAGAGACCGGCACTCTCTTCCCCGCCGATGGCAATCTTGTCTTGTTTGATCAGCTCGCCAATGTATTTGAATCCGACCGGGGTCTCGTGCAACTCAACCCCGTGATGGTGGGCAAGCGCATTAATGAGGTTTGTCGTGGCGACCGATTTGGCTACGCCGTTCTTCCAACCGCGAGTTTCGACCAAATAGTCAAACAGGAGAGCGATTATGTAATTCGGCTGGATGAAAGTGCCGTCCTGATCGACGATGCCGAAGCGGTCCGCATCTCCGTCGGTAGCTATCCCGATGTGAGCGCCGGTTTCCCGCATTTTCGCCCGGAGGTCGTTGAGCAAGTGGTCGTCGGGTTCAGGCGCATGTCCGCCGAAAAGCACATCCCGGTAGTCGTGAACGGTGGCCACTTGAATGCCGTGCTGGCGGAGCAGGGAATCCGGATAACTGCGTGCCGCGCCCCATAGCGGATCGTAAACAACGCGCAGTCCCGCTTTCTTGATGCTGACGAAATCAATTACCTCCTCGAGCCTCGCCAGGTACAAAGGCCGAACATCCGCCTGCTGAGTGCCCGTTCCACTCTTTCCCTCTGCCGATTCAATCGGTGCGTTGAGAGCGGCAATTTCAGCTTCGATTCTCTTGGTCACTTCGGGCAGGGCAGGGGCGCCATCGGGAGTAGAAAACTTGATTCCGTTGTACTCCGGAGGATTGTGCGAGGCGGTGAAGTTGATGGCTCCGTCCGTCTGGTCGCGGATAACGGCGTACGAGATTGCAGGAGTGGGAGCGGTGTCGGTTATAACTAGCGGCGTGACACCGTTACTGGAGAGGATCGCAGCTGCCATCTCACAGAATGTTTCGCCTAGAAAGCGTGGATCGCGGCCAACCAGGATTCGCGCATTGGAGGGCTTTTGCGATGCCACGTAGCGAGCGATGCCAGTTATGGCCCGACGGACATTCTCAAAGGTAAATTCCTCCGCCATGACCGCCCGCCACCCGGACGTGCCGAACTTGATCTGCGTTGTCATGCCGTTCTCCGTGGCTACTGATCTCGCAATTTGCGGTAGACTGCAACCGCTAAGCCCCCTGGGTCTACTGTCGACCTGGAGAGACAACTAAGGGCTGATTTTATATGACTGACAAAAGAATCGTCCTAAGCACCGTAGGCTCGCAAGAAGAAGCCCGCAAGATCGCGCATGCTTTGGTACAGGAGAAAATTGCGGCGTGTGTCAATATCGTTTCACCGGTCGAATCGATCTACCGGTGGGAAGGCAAAGTGGAGAGCGCGCAGGAGTGGCTGCTCATTATCAAGACTATCGAGCCCGCATGCGAGCGTTTGCGAAAGATATTGGCCGAACTGCACTCGTACGATGTCCCAGAGTGCGTGGTGCTCGGCATTCAGGACGGAAATCCTGCGTACCTGCGCTGGATTAGTGACTCGGTGAGGTAAACCCCACTCTCGGCTCGAAAGCGGAAGAGTGGGGCGCCTTGTACCACGGACTACGCCTGCTTCCGCTCTTTCTCGTTCTCGGCTACATTGCCAGGCTGACGGCGTTGGTCATCCTGCTGCCGTTGCTGGTTTCTCTGCTGGTCTTGCTGATCGCGCTGCTGCTCGGAACCATCATTCCTGCGGTTGTCGTTTTCCATTCTCAACACCTCCCAAAATTTACAGCCTTCTAAAGATGTGAGTTCAGGCGAAAGGCGTTGTATGTAGACACGTTTCGTGACAGAGAGCTGCTCGTTGTGTTAGCCGGATACGAATTGGGACGAAAATGTAGTCGAATCGAACGCGAGGTGGCGTCAGACCGCGGCTGCGGATGCTCGCGGTTCACCTTTCTTCAACACTGCTGCTGCCACGACACCCACGATGACGAAGCTGGCAATTTCGATCGTCATGTACGAGACTGTGTACGTCATTGGGAACCCGTACCAATTCCAATACGGGATGTTCGTTGACATCGCGGCTAAAAGTCCGGCTATCGCCGCAAAACCGACTCTGGAGGCGAAACTTGAAGTTCCTATCTGCGCCAGTAAAAAGACCAGCAGAAAAGCCTCGACAAGCTCAGTCAGGAACTCTGTGCCCAGCCGGGCGGGTGTCATTCCAGAAGCTCCAGCGGGATGATAGATGAGCAGCCCGGATGGATTCAGGGCGAGCTTGTTTTCGTAGTCCTTCATGGCTGCTGCTTTTTGTTGGCGGGTCGCATCAGGCCCCAAGCCAAAACCCGGGAACATGTATAGCCCGGAACTCTGCCCAAGCGACGAATTCATTGCGGCCATTACAGGGGCCTCGTTGGAAATCTCACTAATGCCTGCGGTTCCCAGCGGCAGCAGATCGTGGGCGATAAACGACCACAGAAACATCGCAATGCCACCTAGTATTCCGGCCAGCAGAATTCGTTTTGCCATACATCCTCCTGTGTTGGGCGAAGATTATGCGCCAGGCTGCTCGGATTGCCAACTGCTCGTTTCGGGCGCAGCTCAGACGAAGACAACAGCAGCAACCCAGGATGTGAATTCCTTTCTGCTGCTTTTCCCGATCGCAACGACCAACGCCGTGTGCCAGGGTGGCTTCTAAGGGATGAAAAGAAGGAGTGTCTCATGCGGTTGGTCGAAGAAGGAATTCCTGGGGTCCCTCGAATCATCGGTCCTAGAACTCACAGACTATTGGACTATCTGACAACCGGAGCTTTCATGTTTGTCGGCGCGCTGTTCTGGAAGAACCACAAACGCGCCAGCATCGGCGCCATCGTGAACGGCGCGTTTGTGCTCGGGGCTACGCTGCTGACCGACTATGACGGAGACGGCCGGCGTCCGCTTAGCTTCGAGACCCACGGCAAGATGGACGTGGTTCAGGCCGGCATGGCCGCTGCGGTGCCCCGAGTACTGGGATTCGCAAATGAAGGGAAAGCCTGGTTTTTCCGTGCTCAGGCGCTGAACGAAATGGGAGTAATTGCGATGACTGACTTTGAATCGACAACGCGGCGTCATCGCGCCATTCGTGACCTGGCAGCCTAACGCAGCGCCCGCAACTCTGGCCTGTCACGAACGCACTGGTCCACCGATTACTGTTATTACCTTGGTGCTAGACCTATAGCACCATGGTGGATTGACCGGACGATAGTGGATTGCTAATGTGCCGGTAGTACCTGGTGCGGTGACGTCTCCCCAATTGCGAAAACGTCGCCATTCGGGGGTGGGCCATGCGGTTGATGAACCTTTGCTATGCGGCTTTAGGCTTTGCCATTGCTCGTTGGGTCTTCCATCGTCAAGCGGTGGCCGTGGTGGACCCAGTTAACCGTTTACGGGTTTCCGGACTGCTGTAATACCTCCTTGGACGGGCGTGTAGCGCGTTGCGCGCCGCTTCGTGCTTACGCCCGGTCTTCTACCGTTTTCTCCTGCTTTCACCCGTCCATCGGACGGTCTACTACCTTCGTTTAACTCCTAATTCGGCAACTCTCCCTATAATTTTCTGGGGACTCGTCTGCGTTCACCCTCCCAGCGAGACGAACAAGCGACGCGTGTCCTCATCATCCCATGCGGTCTTGGCTCTCAATTGCGATTCTTTGTGCAGTCTGCTCCGGGTTATCGGGTGTGGCTGACGCGCAGTCGGAAGATGTCCCATTAGGGGATGTCGCGCGCTCTTACCGAAAGGCGCAAGCTCCACCTGAGAAGAAGGTGATCGACAACGACAATCTGTCGCAGGTCATGGACCAGGGCGAGACCAAAAAGTGGATAGCTTCGCAGAAGGCCGCTCAGTCCAAGGCTGCTGTTCAGTTGATTAACTTTCAGTCTCCCAACATCACGTGTGCCCTTTCCTTCACGGGAGGAAAGGCGGATGCCCTGGCCAATGCACCGCGACCGGAGCGGTTGCCCGACGAAGAAGTGGCCAAGATCGAAGGCCCCGCTAGTCTCATCGGCGACACCCTGGAGATCTCTGTTCTGAATGGCACGGCATGGGACGTTCGCGAAATCACCGTGGGTCTGACCATCGTGCGAAAGCAGCTACCTTCGTCGGCCGGATTCCTGATTTCTCCCGCGAAACTGGATCCGATCGTTCCGGAGAATGCTGACCACAAGCAGCAGGACACGACTCTCGTTTACCACATCCTCGGCAGCGCCTCACCCTACTCGTCAGCTGTGTTTCGAGAGGTACTGGACAGGCCCTTGGCCCCCGACGAGGAGTGGCACTGGGCAATTCTCCAGGCGAAAGGCTTGCCGCCCGCGCCCGCACCGCTGCCGGAGAACACGGGAAGTAATCCGGGAGCGGAACCGGGTCAACCAACCTCAGCCGGTTCTGCTGCACAAATCGGCGGAACGCCTTCAGCTCAGCCCAACGGCGGCGAATTACCCAAGAAAGATGAGTCGCCCAAAAAATAAGCGACTGGGATGTGCTGTGGTCTCTCCGGACTGCAAGAACAGCTCGGGATCAGGCGTTGATCACTTGAGCCACGTGTTCGACGTTGCCTGATTTCATACTCCGATAAGCGGCGTCGAGGACTTCCTGATTCTGCCATCCCTGTTCCCCAGGAACCGGAAACTCACCGTGTCCTTCCACTGCCGCCGCGAACATATCCACCTGGCGAGCGTAAGCGTAGCGATTAGAAATTGTTTCGGTCTCGACGACGTTTCCGCCGCGCCGCAGCTGCAGAGTAATTGGGTAGTCGACGGTGAGCCCGTTGTCGGCTCGAAGCACCCCATCCTCGCCGGTGACTTCGAATGGAGTACGGTATTCGGCGCGGATTGAGACCATCACGGTAGCCAGTGTGCCGCGGGAAAACTCCAAGGTTAGAATGGCGGCAGCTTCCACTTCTCCCGAGTCTTGGTCGAAACAGCCGCGGGCGCTTACACGGAGAACCTCGTCGTCGAGCACGAAACGCAAGGCGTCGATGCAGTGTACTCCGACATCGGCAATCGGTCCGCCGCCGGCTACGGAGGCATCGGTGAGCCAAGTGCGCGCGTGATTCCGGCCGGGATAGGAGAACTCTGAGCGCGCCAGCACTGGCCGTCCGATTTGGCCAGCCATCACCTTCTCTCGCATCCGTGCCGTGCTGTCCTCGAAACGAAACACTTGAGCGACTCCGAGCAGAACGTTCGCGGCGCGGGCGGCTTCCACCATGCGGCCGCACTCGTCGGCATTCATTCCCATAGGTTTTTCGCAGAGCACGGGCTTGCGGTGCTTGACCGCCAGCAGAACGTCAGCCAAATGACAGGAGTTTGGTGTCGTTACGAAAATTGCATCGACATCGGGACAAGCACACAATTCCTCGGCCGATGCGAATGCATGAGGAATATTGAATTCGGAGGCCGATGCACGCGCTTTCGCGAGATCCCGGCGCGACAGGGCTGTAACCTTGCAACTCTGCGCCAGAGCGAATCCTGGCATTAGTCGCCGTACTGCATGCAATCCGAATCCGAGAATGCCGTATCGAACCATGGGGAGCTAGCTGTAAGGGTAGAACATGAAGAACAGAAGCGACAATCCCGCAAGTATCCAAAGGCCCGGTTTGATTTCCCGATAACGGAACGAGACTAGCTTGCAAAATGGGTATAAGACAAACCCCGCGGTGATGCCCACTCCGATGTTGTATGTGAAGCTCATCAGGGCAACCACAGCAAAGGCTGGAATCAGTTCGGTAAAGTCGTCGAAGCGGATTTTCGTGATGGGCGCCAGCATCAGCAGTCCGACGATGATCAACGGCGGACCATACGCCTGTGATGGAATCGAGGAAATCAGGGGCGCAAAGAACAACGTTCCGACAAAACACGCCGCGGTTACAACGGAGGCAAATCCAGTGCGTCCTCCGGCTTCGACGCCCGTCGCCGATTCGATAAAAGCACCCGAGGTGGTCGTGCCAAGTAGCGCCGCAATCACGGTCGAAAGTGCATCCACTAGCATCGGGCGCTCGATCTGCGGCAGGTTCCCGTTTTCATCAAGGAAACCGGCGCGCGCCGAGACTCCGATCAAAGTACCCATGGTATCCACAAATGCCATGATGAAGATCGTGAGGACGACAGGGAAGAATCCCCAGCTGAACACTCCATGAAAATCCAGCTTGAAGAAAATTGGCGAGAGGCTCGGGGGTACGCTCACGATCGCCCGCGGCGGTGGGGAGATGCCGGTCACAAATGAAATGAACGCGATCACCAGGATGCCGATCAGCATAGCGGCCGGGACACGGCGGATCATCAGCGCGGCAATAATGAGGAAGCCCAGAATGGCGAGCATGACAGGCCCAGTCGTCAGGTGCCCGGTACGCACCGGCGCGCCCGCCGATCCCAGCATGACGATGCCGGTCTGGTTCAAGCCAACGAACGTCAAGAACAATCCAATACCGACGGCAAAACTGTAGCGCAACCCGGCGGGTACGGCGTCCACCAGCCATTGGCGCAACCTAAACACAGTGAGTACAAAGAAGAGAACGCCCGCGAGAAACACTGCTGCCAGCGCCGACTGCCAGCTATAGCGCAAAACTTGCACCACCGTGAACGCAATGAAAGCGTTCTCTCCCATGTAGGGGCCGATGGCAAATGGCCGGTTCGCGTAGAGACCCATGAGGAGAGTGCCGATGATTGCAATCAAAATCGTGGCGATCATCGAAGGTTCAGTGGGAATTCCGGCGAGGTGAAGGATGGCCGGATTCACGGCCACGATGTACGACATCGTGACGAAGGTTGTGATCCCGGCTATGGTCTCTCGCGCCAGAGTCGTGCCCGCGCGGTCAAATTGAAAGTATTGAGCGATCGCCTTCGACACGCGTAGAGAATACAGGCACCGAACAAGTCAGTCCAAGATAGTTCTGTGGTGCGGCTCGGGTGAGAAGGCGGGGACTTGGCCGCCCGGAATCTGAGGTGGCTTGGGAAGGACAGAAACGCGAGTAGTCGTTTTACTTGGTCGCCATTGCGCCAACTAGCGACTGGAAGATCTTAAAGCCGTCGACACATCCGAGTTCGGGCTCGGCGGAGCGTTCGGGATGCGGCATCATGCCGACTACGTTTCGTCCGGCGTTACAGATACCCGCAATATTTTCCAGAGAGCCATTGGGGTTTGCTTCAGGTGTGAGCTCGCCTGCCGGCGTGGAATAACGAAATACGATCCGGTTCTCGCGCTTAAGTTCCGCGAGAGTGGAATCATCGCAGAAGTAGTTGCCTTCCATGTGGCCAATCGGAATACATAAAACGTCGCCTTCCCGGCACGCATTCGTGAAAGGCGTATCCGAGTTCTCAACGCGGACGTAGACCGGCTTGCAAACGTACTTCAGACCGACATTTCTCATCAATGCGCCGGGGAGCAGGCCAGATTCACACAAGATTTGAAATCCGTTACAGATGCCGAGAACCAGTCCACCGCGATCGGCAAACTTCTTGACCGCGTCCATCACTGGAGAGAACTTTGCGATCGCGCCGGTGCGAAGGTAGTCGCCATAGGCAAAGCCGCCGGGCACAATGATAGCGTCGCAGTTCTCCAGGTCATGCGATTCATGCCAGAGGAACGTTACCGGCTGCTTGGCAATCTGCTGGATGGTCCAGTACGCATCGTGATCGCAGTTTGAGCCAGGGAAAACAAGGACGCCAAATTTCATTGCTGATCCTTCGGTTGAAAGGGGTCAAGACCAGTTTAACACGCAAAAATCGGCCGTCCGGTATGGGAGAACCAGACGGCCAAACAGAGATTTTCCTGTTAAAACATGTCTCCGTCGGGTGGAAGCGGCGGCGCCGGGCCGCGCGGCCCCTTTGGTGGAAGCGGGGGCAATGGCGGAGCACCGGCGCCCGGCATAAATCCCTTCTTGAAGAAAATCACATTGTCGCCCAAGCCTCGGTCTTCGCGAATCTGCTTCAACTGCCGCCACTGGTCTAATGACAGGACCTTACGAAGATCCAGGTTCATCATCGTGTACTCGCGTTCGAGTTTGCCGCGAGCGGCCAATGTCTGGTCGACTTGAGCACTGATCTGGCCTTCATTAGGAACGTCGGCATCGACCAGGTTCTGCAGCTTCAGATCTTCCTTCTCCATGGCGGCGCCGTAGTCAATTAGCTTCAAACGATGTTCGTAAAAGATCTCGTCCAGTTGGGAAATCTGGCCGTCGTTCAACTGAAGCTTCTGCGCGACCTGTGAGTCTTTCCACCATTTACCCATCTCATGGCGGATCATGAACGTCCTTTTCCCCGGCTGGGTTTGAACCGAGACGCCTCCTTTCTCGGTGGAGGCTGTCTGTGCAATGGCAAGTGCCGAACCCACCAGGGCGGCCACCAGGACGAGGAACTTAGTTCTCATGTGAATTCTCCTTGATTGCGGGATGAGGTTCCGGTTGAGCCGAATTGATTTCTTCGGCGAGCAGGGAAGCGGGGGCAAGTGCTTCGGGGACATTGCTGTGAACTGCTTTTTCGATTTGCACAAGGAGTTCCTGGTCGGGGTCGCCATACGCCTGTGGAACGGGGGACGGAGTGGATCTGATCAGCAGACCGGAGATCAGCAGGAGAGCAGCGGCGCCGGCCATGGCAAACCACGGCAAAGGCTGTTTGCCTGCTTGCTCCACGGCAATACGGGAGCGAATGGCAGATCGCTGGCGAATCCAGAATAAATCCGGCTGGGTGGCGACCGCGCGCACCGATTCAGGTAGATTCGCGAGCATGGCCTTCAGCGCGGGGATTGCCGCAATGTCCGGTTCCGGCGCCTCTGCAAGACTTTGATTTTTTATGTCCATTGTTGCTCCTTCAACTTCTCACGGACGGCGTTGACGGCACGGAATAAGTGCGTTTTAACGCTGCCCACCTTAAGTCCGAGAACATGGGCGATGTCGGCAAGCTCCAATTCTTCCGCGAACCTCAGCAAGAAGATGGTTTTCTGCCGCTCGGGTAATTCGGCCGCCAGTGCCCAAACGGCTTCCAGCTGCCGACGAGCGATTACGGTCCGCTCGGGGGATGGACCGTGGTCGGGGAAAGCGTTCGGGAGTTCTTCGGAATCGGCATCGGCAAGTCCGACCAGGCGTTTCCAAAAGCTGGCGCGACGACTGCGGGCATGGTCGCGTACCAGGTTAACGGCGATTTTCAATAACCAAGTGTCAATCCGGCATTCGCCGCGAAAGGACGAACGCTTTTCGAAGGCGCGGACGAAGCATTCCTGTGTCAACACATCGGCCACGTCGGCATTTCGAACCAGCAGGAACATGATCCGGTAAACGCGGCGCTGATGCTGCCGGACAATCTCGTCGAATTGCTCTTCGGCGATGCCCGTAGCTATCTCATCTGGGCGGGCGTTCAGGGTCAGCGCAGTCCCCACAGAATCTCCTGTCAGAAGGTATGGACGATTTCACGGAGCTAAGGTTGACAGCGACCGGCAAAATTTCGACGAGTGGCGTTTGCCAGGCATCCTAAGAATATGGACTTTCGCCAGCACCTCCGGATTACCGGCGGAGCCCTGAAGAATTGGGCGGTCGCACAGTTTCAGGATTCGCTCGCGGTTGGGGTGATGTGGTTCATTGGATTGGAGATACTCCACGTGCCCTGGGCAGGTTTTTGGGCGATCTTGGCGGCGCTCCTTCAGTTCGTTCCACATCTTGGGCCTGTACTCGGGATGCTTGGACCCGCTGTGACGGCGGCGATCAAGTGGGGCGATTTCCTGCACTTCGTCTATGTCCTGATCCTCTACGTCCTAATCGTGGTGGTGGATGGACTTCTGCTACAGCCCTACATAATGCGGAGGACTGCCAAGATTCCGATTTGGGTGTCCATTCTCGCGCCATTGGTTCTCGGCTTCGTCATCCCATTTTGGGGTGTGCTGTTGGCCCCGCCTGCTCTAGCCATACTGTATGCCTACAAGGCGGCTGCCGAACGTTCGGCACATTGATGCGCATGTTTCATTGCGATCCACAGAATTTACTTGCGCTCCTTCCTGGAAAAAGTGCATTAGAATATCAGGAGGAGCAGTTCCGTTGGCCAAGTTCGAAGAATGCCTGCAACGTCTCGAAAAGATCGTGCAGGAACTGGAAAAAGGTGATGTACCGCTCGAGAAGTCACTCACGCTTTTCGAGGAGGGCATGCAGTTGTCCAATTCCTGTCGTAAAGAACTTGAGGAGGCGGAAGGCAAAGTAGAAATACTTTTGAAAAACAACGGAAAGCTCCAGGCTGAACCGTTCGAGCCCCTGACCGAAAAATCGCCTGCCCGGCGGTAGGCGATCCCGTGACGGTCGAATCGCTCGTAAGCAGCAATCTCTGCGGGCCCAAGACGCAGACAGGCGCGCCGTTACCGTGACGGCGTTCTAGGGGATCGGGAATGAAGCCTTTAAGTGTTGCCCTCCTCCAAAGTGATGCAAGGATAGTTACTGCGCTGTGTTCCTCGTTGTGTCATCACTTCCATGCCATCCACGCTGCGAACTCCATTGAAGAATTGCGACACATCATCGCGAAGCACCGGGTTGAGGTGGTCATTGTCGACATGGAGAAAGCGCCAGTGTCGGAGATTGAAAGCCTGCGCCGCGACTTCGCAGCCACATGCGTGGTCTGTACGCATCGGCTAGCTGACGAGGAGATGTGGGCTGCCGCACTGGCCGCGGGTGCGGCCGACATGTGCGCGTCCCGTGATACCCCGGGCATTGTGACTGCCGCTCTGCGCAACACATCCGCGGCTCAATCGATCGCGGCGTGACAGGCACCCCTAGCCGGAAACACTTTACCGCGGTAGTGTGTCTTGCTTCGGTTGTTCGAAGCGTTCGGGGGCCCTTGTTATACTCAGCTTTTCCATGTTGAAACAGGTGCTGCAGCAGGGGCAAGAAGCAACCGACGCCGCGTTGGAACGGCTCATACCGCCAGCTGATCAACGACCGACATCGATTCACCGCGCCATGCGACATAGCGTGTTTGCTGGTGGGAAGCGCCTGCGTCCCATCCTGTGCAGGGAAGCGGCACGCATGGTTTGCGGTTCATTGCCGGGCGGCATTGACGAACTGGGCGCGGCCCTGGAGATGCTGCACACGTACTCGTTAATTCATGACGACCTCCCGGCGCTCGACAATGACGATCTCCGCCGAGGCCGGCCAACCTGTCATAAAGTTTTCGGCGAAGCAATTGCAATTCTGGCTGGAGATGCCTTGCAGACGCAGGCATATGAAGTACTGGCCCGCTTACAGTGTCCTGCCGAATCCCGCGTCCGTATCGTCGAGGAAATCGCACGCGGTACTGGCACGGTCGATGGCATGATCGGCGGTCAAGTCGTGGACCTGGAAGCTGAGCACAAGAAGCCGGAAATTGAAACGCTGGAATACATTCACCGCGCAAAAACGGCAGCGTTGATCACGGCAAGTGTTGTCAGCGGCGGTCTCTATGCAGGGACCAGTGCCGAACTGGCTCGCAACCTACGCTCCTTCGGGCAAAACGTAGGGCTGGCGTTCCAGATAATCGACGATGTTCTCGATGTGACTCAAACATCCGAACAACTGGGAAAAACGGCCGGCAAAGATGTCGCGGCGGAAAAGGCCACGTACCCCGCTCTGTTTGGCCTTGATGAATCGATGAGGAGGGCGGATGCGCTGGTCGCGAACGCATGCAACCAGTTGGATGGTTTCGGACCTCGAGGCGAGATGCTAAAAGAACTGGCGCACTTCCTGGTGGAGCGAAAGAAGTAAGCTGCCCGAACCGCCAAGTGCGAAGGTGAGCCCTGCGCTGTGTTCTTCCAGCGCATACCTGTGCTAAAACTTCCGTAGGGCGATGGAGTTCGCCATAACCGCCTGCGTTTCGGCTGATAACTCCTACCATTTCTCCACAGGAGAACTCCATCGTGAACTTCGTAGTTGTCTCCCTGGGCGCGATTGTTGGCGCGAATGCCCGTTACATCATCAGCCGCTACATGGCGAAGGTACTGGGGCCGGCGTTTCCGTATGGCACTCTGGCGATCAACGTCGTGGGTAGCCTCATCGTAGGCTGGTTCATGATCTGGACAACGGAGCGGGTCCTGGTGGATCCGCGTTGGCGGTTGTTGGTGGTTATCGGCTTCTGCGGCGGATTCACGACATTTTCGAGTTACGCGTTCGAATCGATGGCGTACTTCGAACAGGGGCAATGGGGTTTGATGGCCACGAACATCCTCACGAACAACATACTGTGTTTGCTTGCCGCCCTCGCGGGAATGGCATTGGCACGGTTACGGTAGAATGCCTACCGGAATGGCCGTTCAAGTCACGATGTATCTCACGGAAGCTGACCGGTGGAAGGGACGGCCACTGCATATTGCCATTCTGAATTTCCTCCACGACGAGAACGTCTTTGCAGCGACCGTCACACATGCCGTTGCCGGTTTCCTGGGACGCCAGCGCGTTAAAACCGCGCACCTGGTTGATGCTGGCGGAAAACTACCAGTCGTGGTGACATTCGTTGATACCGATGAGCACGTCGATCGGGTGCTGCCGATGCTGAAGGAAATGGCAGCACACCGCCTGATCGTGCGAGAGAACGTGGTGCTGGAGCAAGGCAATCTCGACTGACATGGACCCGCTCGACATCCTTGCCATCGCCGCTCATCGTGACGACGTCGAACAGACTTGCGGCGGAACCTTGCTCAAGATGGCCCAAGGCGGGCGCCGCACCGGTATTCTCGATCTAACGCAGGGTGAAATGGGTACTCGGGGCAGCGCCCAAGATCGCGCCCGCGAAGCTGCCGAAGCCGCACGAATCCTGATGGTCAGCTGGCGGGAAGCGCTCGACCTGCCAGATGGACGCGTCGAGAATACGTGGGAGAACCGCCTCAAGGTGGCTCGTGCTATCCGCCAGACGCGGCCGCGGGTCGTGATCCTGCCGTACTGGAAAGGCCGGCATCCCGACCACTACACGGCATCGGTCCTCGGCTATGAGGCGTGTTTTCTGGCAGGACTGGCCAAACTGGATATTGGCGGGCTCGGGCCTCATCGGCCATTCAAGATTGTGTATGCCACACTGTACTACGACGTTCGGCCCACGTTTGTTGTTGATATCACCGATCAGTTCGAGGACCGCTTTCGGTCCCTCATGGCCTACAAGACCCAATTCAGTGACCAGGACGCCGGGAAAGGAATCTTCCCCGCCGAATCCGAGATTCGCACGCGAGTCGACGCGATGGCCCGCTACTACGGTCTCCTCGGGGGCGTGACTTACGCGGAACCATTCCTGCAGAAGGAAGTGGGCCTGGTCGAAGATCTGACAGAGATTCCGGTCAAATCGATCTAACGCCGTACATCCTCACTTCTTCACGGCCACTGCAACTCCATCCCGAACCGGCAGAATCGTTGTAAATAAGTCAGGCGAGCCGTACAGCATGCGGTTGAACTCAAGAATTGCCTTGGTGCTGACCGCGGGAGGATCTTCAGTCGCCACCCGACCGCTCCAGAGCACGTTGTCAGTGACGAACAAGCCGCCCTTTTTCACGCGGGGCACAGCCAGTCGAAAGACCCGCGGATAATCCTGCTTGTCCACGTCATTGAAGATGATGTCGAACTGCTCCTTTTGTTCCGACAGGATCTCGAGTGCGTCGCCCTGGTGAATAGTGATGCGGTCGGCGACGCCGGCGCGTTCGAAATATCGGCGGGCTTTATCACAGTTCTTGGGATCACTATCGGTGTAGTGAACCCTGCCACCGTCACCGACACCCCGGGCCCACCATATCGTCGAGTACCCGATCGCCGAACCCATCTCAAACACGGTTTTTGCGCGCGAGATCATCGCGAGCTGCTCAAAGATGCGCGCCACTGCCGGTCCTACAATCGGAATTTTGTGCCGGACGGCCTCGTCCTCCATTTCAGCCAACACCTCATGGCGCGGCGGCAACAGCGAGTAAAGGTAATCCTCAACGGCTCCGACCGTGATTCCACCCATGCGCCAGTGGTCCGCGGTGTCTTTGTCGATCCCCAACTTGATATCGGGATTTGCCATAGCCTTCCTTCGTATTAGAGATTCAGGGCCGCACCCAGAGAGCAATTAGCAGTAGCACTTGGCACTTATCCCAGGGTCACTCCGGGCTTCATCTCGCAAACTTCCACATCCTTCGAAAGCTTGGCCAGTTCAGCGGGGCGGCCAGTCAGAACCGGGAATGTACCAAAATGCATCGGGATCACCGTCTTCGGCTGGAGCAGGCCAACAGCGTAGGCCGCCTCTCGCGGTGACATCGTGTAGTGATCCCCGATCGGCAGCATCGCGATGTCCGGCTTATACAAGTCATGGATGATCTTCATGTCACCGAATACGTTTGTGTCACCGGCGTGGTAGATCTTCACCCCGTTGTCAAAATGAATGACGTAGCCGCACGCCTCGCCGCCGTACACGATCTGGTCCCCGTCCGTGATTCCGCAGGAGTGTACGGCATGGACCATTGTCACCTTAATGTCGGCGACGGCCTGCGTTCCACCTTTGTTCATTTCAGCGGTGTTCTTCACGCCTTTTTTTTCAAGCCAACCGGTCAATTCGGGGATGCCGACCACAGTCGGGCTGTGCTTTTTTGCGATCTCGACTGCATCTCCGATGTGATCGAAGTGGCCGTGTGTGCATAGCATGACATCAACTTTTTTCGGATTCTTCTCGTCTTCCGGACACATGGGATTGCCCATCACCCAAGGGTCAACGAGGACCGTCGTACCGGCAGGCGTCACAATGCGAAATGTTGCATGGCCAAGCCAGGTAAGCTTAATACCCTTCAGATCCATGAAAAAGCTCTCGCACCAGGGAAGCTAGGTGCTTTCTTTCCAGCCCTTGTAACCTCCGGAGAGGGACATCACATTCTTGAAGCCCATTTTTTTCAGCGAAGCAGCCGCGAGGGCGGACCGGCTGCCGCCGCCGCAGTACAACACGATGTTGTGATCGGGGTCGGTAGTGACCTGGTCGATTTTGTACTCGAGCATGCCGCGGCTGATGTTTACAGCGCCGGGGATCATGCCCTTATCGGCATCTTCCTTATCACGGACGTCGATCAGGGAGAATTTCTCGCCCGACTGCTGCATGCGCTTGAGTTGGTCGGCATCAACCTCCTCGATCTGTTTTTTGGCTTCGTCCACAAGAGCCTTAAATTGCGGCATGACCATGGCGAGCGTCCCCTAAGTCGGAAGCTAGCATTCTAGTCAGTGAGACTCTGGGTAGCAATGTCGCGAGGCTTGTGCAGGTCCAGTTGTGAAGTATGATGTTGCCGTGTCGGAACTCAAGATCCTCGTCAGTCGTCAACAGATTGCCGAGCGAGTCGCGGAATTGGGCAAGCAGATCACGCGCGACTTCAAAGGCGAAACCATCATCTTCGTCGGCGTACTCAAAGGCGCCGCTATTTTCCTCAGCGACCTGGCGCGCCAGGTTCAACTCGATTCGACATTCGATTTCATCGGGGTCTCGAGCTATGGAAACCGACCAAGCCCGGTGCAGGAGTTGCGATCCGGGTGGGATTCGACCGGCGAAGTGCGCCTCACGAAAGACGTCGACCAATCTATGCGCGACAGAAATGTCATCCTGGTGGAGGATATCCTCGACACTGGGTTAACCATGACTTATCTCAAAAAAGTCATGCTCGCGCATCAGCCGCGGGCCTTCAAAATCGCAGCCCTACTTGATAAACCGTCCCGCCGAAAACAACCGATTGAAGGCGATTATGTGGGCTTCAAAATCCCCGACGAATTTGTTGTCGGCTACGGTCTTGATTACGCGGAACGGTACCGGAATCTGCCCGACATTTGCGTCGTTCCACGGGAATAACCCACGACACCCAGCGTCCGCTGTCCGGTTCCTGCTCACTGATATCATAAGTACCGTGGGCGTTTCCCAAACCCAAGTCGGAAATGTGTCTGCGGTCGAACCGTTGCTGCTCGAGGTGGCCGATGTGGTTAACACCACGCTGGATCTCGACACCACCTTGCGACGGGTTGCCGAACTGGTGCGGAAGGTCATCGACTACGAGATTTTCGCCATCCTGCTTCTAAACGAGCGCACTCAGGAATTGCGCATGCGTTTTCAGACCGGCTACCCGCGCGAGATCGCCGAACGTATTCGAGTGAAAGTGGGGGAAGGAGTTACCGGCAGGGCAGCGCAGCTCCGCCAGCCTGTGCTGGTCAATGATGTCACCAAGGAAGAGGGGTACATCAGCGCTGTACCGCACGTACACTCCGAGCTCGCGATTCCGCTGATTATCAAGAACCGCGTGACCGGCGTGATCAACATCGAGGCGCGCGAACCGGGATACTTCACCGACGAGCACAAACGCCTGCTGACTCTTATAGCTTCGCGCATGGCGGTCGGCATCGAGAATGCACAGCTCTACACGCGCAGCACGCGGCAGGCACGCACTCTGCTGCTCATGAACGAGATCGCCCGCGAGGTTACGTCGATCCTGAACCTCGACGAGTTGCTGAAGCGCATTGGGGAGTTGCTTAGCAGGCTGATCGATTACCAGATGTTCAGCGTCCTTCTGCTCGACCCTGGTGGAGAAAAGCTGCAGCACCGTTTCTCGCTCAGGTTTCAGGAAAACATTCACTTGAAGCACGAGATCCCCTTGGGCCAGGGCCTTGTCGGACACGCTGCCCAGCACAAGGAGGCGGTGCTTGTGCCGGATGTCAGCAAAGACGCCCGGTACATCCGGCTCAACCGGGAGACTCGCTCCGAGCTGGCGGTGCCTCTTATTTACAAGGACAAAGTCATAGGGGTGTTGGACCTGGAGCACACGCGGCGGGGATTCTTCAGCGAAGATCACAAGCGAACCATGACGACGCTGGCAGCACAGATCGCTATTGCCATCGAGAACGCCCGACTGTACGAGGAAATCGCACGACAGGAACGTCGCCTGGAACGCGACCTTTCGCTCGCGCGCGAACTGCAATTCCGGCTACTGCCGTCGTCCTACCCCAAGCTGGAAAACCTGGAAGTAGCAGCCCGGTTCAATCCTGCACGCACGATTGGGGGCGATCTTTACGATTTTCTCCACTACTCGCTGTCCCGGGCGGCCATCGTGATCGGGGACGTCAGTGGAAAGGGCGCTCCGGCAGCCATCTACGCCGCGCTGGTGAGCGGGATCTTACGCTCTCATGCGCCGATTGAACCCGGTCCAGCCGAGATGCTCTCCGCGGTTAACTTCTCGCTCAGTGAACGCCGCATCGAGGCACAGTTCGTATCGCTGATTTACGCGGTTTGGGATGACACCAACCGTTCCTTGCAAGTGGCCAATTCTGGCTTGCCGCGTCCTATCTATTGTCACAACGGCAAGCTCGAGATGATCGAAGCCACCGGTCTGCCGCTCGGACTGTTTGACGAAGCCGAGTACGACGAGTTCACGTTTAAGGCGAAACCCGACGATCTGTTCGTGTTCTTCAGTGACGGCATTCTCGACGCCCGCAACAGTGCGGGAGACCTGTTTGGGCGTACTCGCCTGGAACAAGTCGTCTCCGGGGTAATGGACGCGGCGCCCCAAACCGTAGTGGACAGCATCTTCGCAGCGGTTGCGGCACATTCATCAGGAGTCGAGACCTTTGACGATCAGACAGTAGTCGCGATCAAGGTTACGGGTGGCGGAAAACGCAAGTGAGCGAACCCGTACGATCGGCTGGCCGGCCTCCCGCTTTCTCCTATCGTAAGAAGAGCGCGGTCTTACGGAAATCAGATTCAATATTGCATTGCGATTCGGTTCCGATCCCCTCGCTGGCTAAACGCGTTGGCACGCCGTTTTATTTGTACTCGGCTTCCACGATCAGGCAACGATTGAAAACGTTTGACGAAGCTTTCCGCGGGATCCCGCATACGATCTGCTATTCCGTGAAGGCGAATTCAAATCTTTCGTTGCTCCAAATGCTGGCTGATTCCGGCTGTGGGTTCGATGTGGTTTCTGGTGGCGAGCTGGAGCGCGTTCTGACAGCCGGCCCCCGGGCTGCCAAGTCAGTCGTTTTTTCCGGGGTGGGAAAGACGAGCCAGGAAATGGAACTGGCGCTCCGTTCCGGAATTCTTCTCTTCAATGTAGAGAGCGAAGGCGAGCTCAAGGTTCTTTCCGAAACGGCGGAACGCCTCAAGAAGACAGCAAACATCGCATTGCGGGTGAATCCCGATGTGGATGCCGAGACCCATCCCTACATTTCGACTGGCTTACACGAACATAAGTTCGGTATCCCTATTGGACTTGCCCGCCGACTATATGCGGAGGCCGCGAAGATGCGGCGTCTCAGAGTCTGCGGTGTCAGCGTGCACATCGGTTCCCAGATTACGAGCGCCGCTCCATTCGCACAAGCAATGCAGAGGATCGCGGAGTTGGTGCGGGACCTGCGTCGCGATGGCCACCGGATTATCTATGTCGACGCCGGTGGTGGTCTGGGGATCTCCTATGAACGGGGTGATCTGTCCCAGTTTCCTCAACAAGCCTCACGATATGCGGAAGCTCTTACCAGCCCGCTGCGGCCGCTGAACCTACATCTTCTGCTTGAGCCTGGACGCTCGATTGTCGGGCCAGCCGGCGCTCTGGTGACGCGCGTCCTGTACGTAAAACAAAACGATGGAAAGCGGTTCATCATCGTGGATGCGGCCATGAACGATCTGCTACGGCCGGCGCTCTACAAAGCATTTCACGAGATCGTTCCGGTGCAAAGTTCAAACAACGCGATCAGGCAGGTGTATGACGTCGTCGGACCGATTTGCGAGACCGGTGATTTCTTTGCGCGCGAGCGAAAATTGCCGCGAGCGGCAGAGGGAGATCTGCTCGCGATACTGGATGCGGGAGCATATGGCATGGCCCTCGCCTCCAGCTACAACAGCCGCCCGCGGGCTGCGGAGGTGCTCGTTGACGGCAAATCTGTGCGAGTCATCCGCCGTCGAGAGACGGTGAAAGACCTCCTTCGTCAGGAACTAACCTAGCCGACGCCCGACCCGTTACTTTTCTACGTGCCACGCGTAGGCTGCACCAGTCCAGTACAGAACCCCTTTCACTTCGCCCAATTGTTCCGCAATCACATCCCGACGACTCGGGAACGACCCGAAATCCCGAAGCAAAGCAGGGGAAGGTTGTTGTAGCCGAAGTGCCTGTCCGGACGCTCCGCGTAGCAGATATGCTTGCCGCGCCATCGGGTCGCGCCATCCCGCAGCGCTGTATCCGTGCAGCACGGCCAGCAACCTCTCCCCGGGACGAATTACCTGTCCAACGGGAGTAGGTGGCGGCCTATCAACCGACTTCTCAACCGACCGTATGTACGCGTGGCGCGTGTCTTGGATCGTCCAATTTGCGAGGTGGTCATTCAACTGCGGCAACTTTTCCTTGATTGGCCTCACCGCCACGATCAAGTCCTCCGAGCCGTCTCCGTTGAAATCACCAGCAAGGAATGCCGCGTGATTTTCCACCTCAACATTGGAGCCGAATACACGCTCAACGGCCTTGCGCACCTCCACTTCGCCAGGTTGAAGTGGCTGTGCGCCCTCGAGTTTTGCGGGCCAGTTGAGCTCATCGCCCGAAAATGACGAGACCGGGATCGGCTGTTCGCGTACTCCGCTCGCGTTCCGACCGCATGCGGTAAACGAAATAGCAGCTGTTGCGAGGAGGCAAGCTAGATGCCGCGGCACCAGAAAACAACTCAGTTTTTCGCGCATAGCACTCGAAATCCTCCGGCAAGTTGGGCGGGGCATGAGAGTTCAGGCATGCCCCGTCCGAGTGTTAGAGCGAATTCAAGAAGTTGATCAGATCGTTCTTCTGGCTTGTCGACAAGCCCTGGTAGTTGTTGATCACAAACGTAGCCTCTCCGCCGTGGCGAAGAATTGCATCGTTCCGGGTATACGACTGCAAATCGTGCATGAGACGCGGCTTGGTCCGCATTCCCCAGAGTGGAGGCGTCCGCATCTTGTTGGCGGTGTTGGAGGGACCGTTCTGCACGATTCCATCTCCGGTGCCGACGTTATGCAAGAGGAAGTCGCTATAGGGGTGAATTACTTTGCTTCCCAATGCGGCTGGCACCGTGAAAGCTCCTCCGTTGATGACAGTTCCGGGAGGAGCTGTCGTAATCGAGGTTACATGGCAAATCGAGCAGCCAATCGCGTTGAACAGCTGTTGTCCATTCTGCGCCGAAGCGGTGCCCAATGCGACGGAGTCAACCGGCGGCGCATTGGTTCCCCGCATGAAGGTCGCAAAGTGGTCGATATCAGCCAAGTGAGTGTTGGGATCGGTATGGTCTTCCGGATCAGGCACGTTATCGCAAACGGTGGTAACGTCGGTCGGAAGCAAGCGCGAGGTTACACCTTGCTCGTTGAGGTATGCGTCCGCCGAAAACGACAGAAGGCTGGCTTGCTGATTCTTCCAACCAAAACGACCTCCACGGATTTGGCCGGCAGCTTCCAGAAGAGGTACCTGGATGAATTGTCCGGCAATTCGCCCACCGCTCTTGTTAGGTTGACTGTTCGCGATGGCGAGCAGAGTGTTGCTGTCGATAGCTTCGACAAAACCATCGCCCAAGGTGTTGAGTGAAGCGCGCGGGGCGCGGATCGTCTCCGAGCCCGGCACCCTCTCCTGTGCCTGCGCGCAGGTGGCGCGATCGTTGATCAACGAGCGACTGGGAATCGTATTCGCGCCGTTGTTGATAACGATGGTCGGATTTACGAAAGCGCCGCCGCTGGTGTGTCCGACTCGAAGCTCGGTGACCTGGCTCGATCCGCCCGTAACGGGGTTCTGGTGGCAGTCGACGCAGCCGCGGGCGTTGTACACCGGCCCGAGGCCGTTATCGATTCCATCCTCCTCCTCGAACGTGGCTTGATCTTCCGCAAAAGTTGTACCCGCTGGCTCCGGCAGACCATTGCCGGTGCTCTGCGAGCCGGGGTTGGTGTTTAACGTGGGGGTGGTGAAGCCGGTAGGCGCTTGCGTGGGGGACTGACTGTATACGATGCTGATCGCACCCAAAGTCATAATGAGCGCGAGCGCACAGGAATACACTCCTACAGTTCCGAAACGCCTCATAGACGCATCCTCTCTCTGGAGCACACTGCTCCTATCAGTTGATTGACTTTCAGACGAGGGTCGGCGCATACACCCGAAGCGGCGGTGTCAGATCGTTACCAAGACACACGTACGCGTGAGCTTGGATTGGACTGTCTTGTGCGAAGTGGGTGGCAATAAGGGAACAATTGCAGGGTGAGTTCCCTGGAGTGGCGTGGAGAGTAGTACACGCTGCTTGTGGGAGTCAACAGAAAAAGAGTACATGTGCAACAGGAATCATGTCGCGATCATTCACGAGTGTGTGAAAGCGATCTCAAGAAAGTAAGCACGGCGTCAGACACAGGCTGGGGTTTTTGTAGGTGCAAGGCATGACCAAGCAATGGAAACCGCACCAAGGATCCACGGCGCAGCAGGCGCATGGCTTCGGCCACTTCCTCGTCGGCCATCAGGCCGCCAAGATCAGGACTCGCCTGGAGAATCAGGGTGGGACACTCGACTCTCGCGAGCAGCGAGTAGCCATCGAAGTCAGCCAGACTCGAGCCGTCTAGCGTCATGGCAAAGACGTCGGGATCGATTTGCAGCAAACAATCTGCCCAGCGGCGAAAGTACGCGTCATCATTGCCCGGAAAGTCGCCAAGCGCGATCGGTTCTTCCACGTGTGGCACTGGAATCTTTATTTCTGCCAGCCGGGACGCGGTTTCTTGCAGGGATCCACCTTGCAATGCAACTCGATGAAGGCCGGCAAACAGCGTGGCGTAAAGGGAGTGACGGAGAGATTCTCGGGAAAGCAGACAATCGCCAAGAATGAGGGCTCGAACGGAACCACTATGCTCGGCTGCTACGCGGATGCCGACTACGCCTCCCAGAGAATGGCCAAATACAATCGCGGGCTGCCCAACCAGGTGTTGAAGCACCGCAACAACGTCCGCGGCGTATCCCGAACTGGTATACCCGCGGAGAACCCGGCCGGACTTGCCATGTCCACGAAGGTCAACCGCATAGATGTGCCACTTCTTCGAAAACTCAGGAATCAGGGCGAGGAAGTCCTGCCAATTCCGGCCCAGACCATGGATGAGAACCAACGGCGGCCCGTTTGGCGGTCCCTCCGCGTAGTTCAGAGTGCAAGCGCCGGCCGCGAAAGTCTTCTCTTCGAGTTGGGAAGATTGCTCAGAACTGAACACGAGTTATGCAGCAGCATCGAGGATTTTCGGAGGCACGCCAGGACGCTTCATCTGGAGCCTACCTTTGTCCCCATTTCAGTTTTGTGCGCAGCACATCGAAAAATGTTTTTTTGATTCGCAACAACTTCACTCGATGCTCCGACTTGCGGCAAACGACGCGGTCGCCGTCGCGCGCGGGCATGCCGATCTGGCCGTCGATGCTCAGGTACGCGCCCTCTTCGGCGGTCTTGATCGAGATCACTATTTCTGAGGTGTCACGAACCACCAGCGCACGATGAGTCAGCGAATGTGGCGATACCGGGGTAACCACCAAAGCCTCCACGGAGGGCATAAGAATCGGTCCGCCCGCGGCTAAGGAATAAGCAGTAGATCCAGTCGGGGTCGAAATGATCAGCCCGTCCGCCTTGTAGTTCGAAACGAAAACCTGGTCGATGTAAAGATCGAAGTTAGCGAGTCGGGCGATGGACGCTTTATTGACGATCACATCATTAAGGGCATCGTAGTTCGCTATGCATTGGCCGGAACGCACCAGCTGGCAGTGCACGAGCGACCGGGATTCAGAACTGCAGCGGCCCTCTGCCGCAGCCTCGAGTGTCGGATAAAGATCTGCCAGAGGAACTTCAGTGAGAAATCCCAATGAACCAAGATTCACGCCGAGAATCGGAGTCTCACTCTTAGCCACCACGCGGGCTGCGGAAAGCAACGTGCCGTCTCCGCCCAGGACCAACACGAAATGGAAAGGCCGGGATGAACCAATTTCTGAACGCTCGGCAATCTGCGGACCGTGGACGTAGGCAGCCGTCTCGCGATCGATGACGACGTCGTAGTTCTTGGCGGCAAACCAGGAGAGGACGTCGGGAAGTACGTGGGCCAGTTCCGGCTTTCCAGGTTTGGAAATGATCGCGACCGACCTGCGTTCTGAAGTGGTGAGATCCATTCGTAATTCGCGATTGTACAGAATCGGAGCAGAAAACTTTAAGTTAGTGTCGAAACGGCTCCTTAGAACGCTGCGTATAGCAGAAATTCGCGGTTGCCCTCAGCGCCGCGGATGGGAGACTCGATGCCTTCCACCGCCGCCGCCCCTGTTTGCAGCAGACAGGTTCGGACCTTCTCCACCGCGGCGGCTTGAACCGATTCATCGCGAACGATCCCACCTTTACCCACCTGCTCTCGCGCCCCCTCGAACTGGGGTTTGACTAGCACGACAATCTTGCGACCGCTGCGCAAAGCCGGCTCCTCTGGGAAAACAGCTTGTATTACCGGAGGCACCACCAGAGTGGCGGAAATAAATGAGACGTCAACGACTATGACTTCGGCGCTTTCACCCACGTGCTGGCGCGTCAGGTATCTTGCATTGGTTTTCTCGAGCAGGCGAACACGAGAGTCTTGGCGAAGTTTAGCGTCGAGCTGCCCGTATCCCGTGTCAATCGCGACTACCCGGAGTGCACCATGCTGCAAAAGGCAATCGGTGAATCCGCCTGTTGAAGCTCCGACGTCCACGCAGATCCGGCCAGCGACATCGATGCCCCACTGTTCCAGCGCTTTTTCCAGTTTAAGACCGCCGCGGCTAACGTATCGCAAGTCGCCGCCGAGGAACCGGATTGCCGCATCCGCATCTACGGGAGCGCCGGCCTTTTCAATCTTCTGTTCGTTGACCAGCACCTTTCCACCGAGGATGAGTGCCTGCGCGCGTTCGCGAGAAGGTACCAGTCCACGGTCCACCAGGAGTTTGTCTAAACGAGATTTCATGCCTGCAGCAGAATTTTCGGAGTAGCACTCAACCCGGTGCAACATGTGCAAACATCGAATGTAGATGGACTTACCAGCATCGTGCCCGGTTTTTACACAGTGTTTTCCACGGGCATGTTGAAATTGTATTCGCTGAGATGGTGCAAGGATTGCCCTTTCGCGGATGATCTCGTAGCGCGCCGTCTCGCCGTCATCTTTCCTTCCACACCCATGCTCTCCATTTCTCCGGAGCCCATTTTCGCCGCAGGGCATAGTATTCGTTCACTGGACGGTCATCGCGCATGGGAGGCGCTTGCGGGGCCAAGTCCACCAGATTTTCGATCGGAACCTGGGAGTCGAGGACGGTTTTGAATTCACTGTCGGCATCGGGCGCAGGTCCCCACTCCATGAGGTCGGAAATCGCAGCCGGCGACATTCGAGCCACCAAGTCGGAGGCGCTCGGTTGCGGAATCGGCATATCGCTGGCGAGGAAATGCGTTCCCCAGTGCTCTACCGAGCCGTAGGCGCGGACATAGCTGAACGAACCTCTTAGCGCCTTTGCAACAGACGCAATTACCATGGGCTCTCCATAGGGCAGCCACTGCTGGAAGATTCCTCCGGGTTGAAGGCGTCGCTTGACGACGGCGTAGAACTCTTCGGAGTAGAGAAGGCTCGATCCGGCAGCTTCGACTGGCGGCGGCGGGTCAATGGTAATGACGTCGTAGCGCTCAGATGTACGTTCCAGATACCGGCGACCATCGTCGATGACCACATGAGAGCGAGGGGACCGCAATAGCTGCGGTCCGTCAGCATGATAAAAACCGAAGACCTTGGGGACGCTGGGCACCAGTTCGACGGCCGTCACCGGAATGTTCCATGACATCAAGGAGCGGTAGGTCGTGCCCATCCCAAAGCAGACAACAAGCGCGTTCTTTGGTTCTCGTCTCGTGCTGAGGAAACTTAAGGGAATGTGCGCCATCATTTTCGTGATCGGCGTCAGGCCTGTGATTCCCACCCCGTTGACCAGCAACTGTTTGCTTCGCGCTGTGCCGGTCGCAATGATAGTTGCAGTGTTGTCACGAAGGACTTTACCGCCGGGATAGAGTTGCTCGTACCCTTTTCCGGAGAAAACGAGAATAGCGGCCGCAGGGATCACAAGATAAGAAGCGACTCGTGTGGCAAAGCTTGGGACTGAACGTACGGTCGAGGTGGACCACTGCGGGTATGTGCCGATCAACAGCCACGGAATAGACAAAACTACCAATACCCACCTCTCGCTGAGGTGGGGCAGAAGCAGGAATCCTGCGACCAGCGGACCAAGTATGCAGCCGACGACGTTCACCGCATATGCGCTTCCAGCGCGTCCCGGATCGCCACCGGACCATCGATCGACCAACATGGGCGTGATGAAGCCGAGTAAGCCTGTGAACGGGGCAATGCCGAGCGCCACGCGCAGGTCTCTAGCCATGTGAATGTCAGGATTGGCGGTTAGCAGCGGCAGCAGACCCGAAACTGCCAGCGCGATCCACACCCATTTGCCTTCGATACCCGTGGCAGCCTTCGATCGTCGATAGATGCGAGAACCGATAAATGTCGCTCCCAGGTAAATGGCCAGGATATCGGCGAATGCATACACCACCGTTCCAACGTAGGGGGTGAACTGCCGAATCCACACCACCTCCATCCCCATGCTGCTCAACCCGGTCAGGAATAGAAGCACAAGCAGGACACGGCTCGCTTGCGCGAAGTTGATGGGACCATTCGGACGAGTTCCCGAGGCGACAGCCAGTGGCTGGTTTCGCGGCTGTCGTAACGAAGTGGCCCAGGCGGACGCGGCCAAGAGGCAGTTGCACAACGCCCCAACTCTCAGGGTCTTATGAAACCCGAAGAGCTCAATCAGCAACAACGGCAGACCTGCTCCAACAACCGCGCCCAAAAGATTTGCGACATACAGGAAGCTGAAGGAACGCGAAGCCTCGGAAGGGAACGTCTGTCGGATGGCCAGCATGACGAGCGGAATCGTAGCGCCCATGCAAGCACACCACGGAATCAATGTGCACCCGATCCAGATGGCTGAGGCGAAGTAATACGAGGGCGACGAAGACAGGTTAAAGTGCTCCAGTTGCGATCGGCCTAGTTGCAGCTGGAAGGGAACTAGTAAAGCCGAGATTCCGATCAGAAGCTCAGTGACGGCATATAGCTGGAGTGCGGGGATTTCAATGCGGCTAGAGTAGGTACGGAGCAAGTCACCCGCGAGCCAGGATCCCAGGCCCAGGCCAGCCATGAACATGGAAAGTACGATCGAGACCAGCGCGGTGGTGACTCCGAAATCAGCCATGGCGAGTCGCAGCCAGACCAGTTCGTAGAGAATGCTGCAGAACCCCGAGACGAAGAAGAAAACGAAATAGCGACGCACCTGCCCTCCGGCTACTCTCGATTAACCAACCAGCGGAACACAAATGGTACAGCACCGCAGCAGGTTCAACTTCGGCGAGAAAAGAAAAGCCGCCCCGGAAAGGGCGGCTCCGAAAGCCTGGACTAACTAACCGGCAACCTCTTCCAGCAGCTTCTGATCGATATCGAAATTCGAGTGTACATGCTGGACGTCATCGTGGTCTTCGAGAGCTTCCATCAAGCGAATCATGGTCGCGGCATTGGAGCCTTCCAGCTTGATGTAGTTTTGCGGGATCATCGAAACACTCGATGACGCCGGCTCAATGCCCGCCTTTTTCACTGCTTCCAAAACTCCTTCATAGGCGGAGGGCTCAGTGACGACCTCCCAGTTGTCGCCATCATCTTTCAGATCTTCGCCGCCGGCTTCGAGGACGATGTTCATCAAGTCATCCTCTTTCGCCACCGACTTCGGAACCACGATGTCACCTTTCTTGTGAAACATCCAGGAGACTGCACCGGCTTCGGCCATGTTGCCGCCGTTCTTGCTGAATACGTGCCGGATTTCGCTGACTGTCCGGTTGCGATTATCGGTCGAAATCTCAACGAGGATTGCGACACCGCCCGGGCCGTAGCCCTCCAGCGCAAACTCTTCGTAGGTCGCGCCCGGAAGTTCGCCTGTACCGCGCTGAACTGCGCGCTTGATATTGTCGGCGGGCATGTTCTCGGCCTTGGCCGCCTGGATGGCCGTGCGCAGGCGGGGATTCTTGTCGGGATCGCCGCCCGATTTGGCCGCCATCGATATTTCCTTGATAAGGCGGGTAAAGATCTTGCCGCGCTTGGCGTCCAGCGCGCCCTTTTTATGTTTGATTGTGGCCCATTTGGAATGGCCAGACATAGAAAAACCTCGTTTTCAGTGATCTATAAATGCGCAGGATTCGCCATGGAGGAGATCAATGGACTGCCTCGAACAAAACGCAGGGCGAAGTCAGATTATAGCATGTAAGTGGCGGATTATCTTAGGTATTCAAGTGCCTTGCCCTTCCGGTCCGCCCGCCTGCTCCACTAGCGTCAGGAGTTTTGTCCCGCAGAAGGGACAGAAGTGGATCTGAATCCCAGCTTCCGCATGAGGAACTTTCCAGTCCTTCTGAAAAAGAAGCAAGAACCTCACGCCCCAGCGGTTTATAAGGTAAAGCAATCCTAAACCGGGGCTTCGTGGCGCTGCCAACTTCTCAAGATCTTCGCAGCAGTACTTCACGAGGACTTTCCTCTGATACACCCGACTTGGCCGCTTTGTCCCGGGCAACTCGCAGATTATGCCTGCGCGGTCTTGCTGGTTCCGAGTGCTTCTAACACATCCACGGCCGATGCGTACCGCCCCAATGGAGCACTGATCTGCGCTCCCTGCACCATTCCCCGCACGGAAATCAACATCTCACGGGCGATTGCAACGCCTTCTTCGCGGGCCGCCTCCGGCGAGGCCGCCTTGGTCATGCGGTTCAGGATAGAGTCGGGTACCGAGACGCGCAGCTCGTTCTTCATGAACTCGGCATTGCGGACGCTGACAAGAGGCCAAATCCCCGCCAAAACCGGGATTCGGCAGTGCTCGATGCGCTTTACAAAGTTTTCGAGAAGCGACAAATCGAACACGGGTTGTGTAACCGCATATTCGGCTCCGGCTTCGACCTTGTATTCGAAGCGGCGAATCTCTTCATCGAGATTGGGAACTCCCGGATTGGCGCCCACGCCGATGACGAATGCCGTGCCGGCGCCAATTGGATTACTTCCAATGTCCAGCCCGCGGTTCAGGTTGTGGACAATATTGACCAGACCAATCGCATCCACATCGAACACCGCGGTTGCGTCCGGATAGTTGCCCATTTTTGGGGGATCACCCGTGATGCAGATCAGGTTGCGGATACCGATCGCGGCCGCGCCCAGCAGGTCCGACTGAATGCCCAGCACATTCCGGTCGCGGCATGTGTAGTGGAGGACCGCTTCGATTCCGACCTCTTGCTGGACCAGCAAGGACAGGGCTTGGTTGCTCATGCGGGCCGAAGCACGCGGGCTGTCGGGGATATTGATCGCATCCACGCCAACCGACTTCAGGAACCGCGCTCCTTCCACTTCTTTGCGAATGTCAATGCCTTTTGGCGGAACGATCTCCACCATCGTGGCGAACTCGCCCAAGGCTATCTTCGACCCAAGCCGAGATCGGTCTTTCAGTGGAACCGAGGGCACATGAGAAGGTGTCGGCTGTGGTTTCGCGACTTCAACCTTGGGAGCTTTCGCGCCGCCAACCTTCAACGCAGACTTCATCACACGAATGTGATCGGGTGTCGTTCCACAACACCCGCCGACCAGCCGCACCCCGGCGGCGATAAACTTGCGGGCGTAGCTCGCCATGTATTCCGGCGAGCAGAGGTAGATGTTGCGTCCTTCCACCGACCGAGGCATGCCGGCATTCGGTTGAGCAGATAACAAGGCGGAAGGCTGCGCGGCGCGCACTCGCTCGATGGCGTCCAGCATGGCAACCGGCCCGACGCTGCAGTTACAGCCGATCACGTCGGCACCCCATTCCACGAGCTTCGGCGCGAAGTGTTCGGGAGTCGCACCGTCCAGACAGATGCCGTCTTCATCGATAGTCACTTGGGCAACGATCGGCATTGAAGGCTTCACGTCGCGGGCGGCCAGAATCGCTTGATGCAGTTCCTCCAAGTAGCCAAAGGTTTCGAGGATCACGAGATCGACTCCACCCTCGACCAGCGCCGCGATTTGCTGTCGAAAAGCCGCGCGCGCTTCCTCCAGCGACAGTTTTCCCAGGGGTTCAATGCGAACCCCAAGAGGCCCCACCGACCCGGCTACCCAAAGATCGAAGCTTTTGGCAGCCTCATGTGCGAGTTGGGCGCCGGCGAAATTAATCTCGTGAACGCGGTCCGCCAAGCTATGTCGGGCTAAGCGAAAGGAATTGGCCCCGAACGTATTGGTCTCAATGATCTCCGCCCCACACTTCAGGTATTCGTGGTGGATGCCTCGAATCAGGTCAGGTTGCGAGAGATTCAGTTCGTCGTAGCAGCGATTGATGAACACGCCCTTGCTGTACAGCAGGGTTCCCATGGCTCCATCACAGAGCACCGGGCCCTTCTTGAGGCGCGCAATTAGATCGGCAGGCATTCTTTTGAGAATAACAGGAGCTGAGTGCCTTTTGCAGTGAGCGGTCGTCGGCCTGCTGGTCGGAGTGCGGGGCAGCACAAGAAAAGGCTTTGTTATAATCCACTACTTCGCATCCAAGTCTTTAGTGCGCTTACTCTTGGGAGTTCCACGTTTGAAAAGAGTCGGTTTGTTGAGTGCGCTGTCGCTGTTGAGCGCGTTCTTACTCTCGTGTGGTTATACCGCGCCCCGCAGTGGGAGTTCCGGTGGTTCAGGCCTTAAGTTTCGGGCCTTTGTGTCGCAAGCTATCAGTGCAAGCACAGCCGCTCCCGGGCTCGACATCGTCGATGCGTCGCGCGACTTGCTGGTCAGCGCCCCCGGTATATCGATCGCCGGCACTCCCGGCATGATGGAGGTGTCGGGAAACAAGACGGTAACATTGGTATTTGATTCGACAACCAACGCCGTCAACGTGATAAGTAACAAGCAAGAAAGTGAGTCGGGACGAGTCGTTCTCCCCAGTTGGACACAAAGTATGGCGATCACGCCGGACGCGACTGTCGCGTATGTCGCGGTGCCGAACGCCCCAGTAGCCGGCGGTCCAAGCGGCGCGGTCGAGATGATCAACGTCAGCAGCCTGGATGTCCAGAATACGATCCCAGTCACAAGTGCGCATTACCTCGTGCTCAGTCCCGATTCGACGCACTTGCTGGTGTTCAGCGATAACTCGGATTCGGCGACGCTTATCAATTTTCAAAACGTGGGAAGCACGTCAAGCCCGAGCTGGGTGATGAACGGTCCGCCCATCCCGATTAGCGGTTTTAATCGACCTGTATGGGCGACCTTCAGCAGCGATAGCAATACCGCCTATGTCATGAATTGCGGTCCGGAGTGCGGAGGCACCGCCGGACCCGCCAGCGTGAGCGCGCTCACCGTCGGAACTGGCACCATCGCGCAGACTCTGCCGTTACCATCGGGAGGCGCAACATACGGGGTACTGTTTGGCAACACGCTCTACGTGGCCGGAAATCCGCCCATAGCAAATCCATCTCCGTGTTCGCCGACCACAGTGAACACGTGCGGAGTCCTGAGTGTGTTGACCGTCAACAACGGTACCTTGCAGCTTGCCAACAGCGTTTCCATTCCTGACGGTGATCACCGGCGTATGGCCGTTACCGCCGACAACCAGGTATTCGTCGGTTCAACCGGGTGCACCAACGTCGACGTGCCCGGAAACCCTCCGACGACCTTCGGCTGCCTAGCCGTGTATAACCCGAAGAATGCCCAATCCGCCATCATCGGAACCGACTTGGGAGACGTGACGGGCATTGCGCCAGTCACGGGCAGAACCGAAGTCTACGTAGTGCAGAACGGGGAATTGAGGATTTGGGATACCGTTCAGGACGCCCTTCGGCCCGGACAGAATCAGATCGACATCATCGGTCAAGCAGTAGACGTGAAAATCGCGGATTAGCGTCCCGGTTGCAGCAGCAGGTGGTGAGCCTCGGTTTTTTGTACAGCTGCATCCGAGAACGGCAGCGTGAATGTGAACCCTTCGTACCACGCCTTCCACTGATCCATGTAGTAAGGACTTCCGAAATTACCGCCCTGGCCAGTCACAGTGTTCAACGTGCTCTGATCAAGATCGGAAAAGTCGATTGTCATCCTTTCGGAAGGACCGAAACTTCGTCCAACTTGCTTGACCGTGAAGCTTCCGCCTGACTGGGGAACTGTGCCGGGCCCGCTCCAGCGATTGATCAATGGGATGCGTTCGAGGATCGGGTGCTGAATGGTGAGGACAGAGGCCGGAGTTTTCCTTAGTTGTTTTAAATCGGGCGGCATGTCCGGACTGTTCGCCGCTGCTTCCACCGCGGCAACAATCGCGGCGTTGAAGTCGGGATATTTTTCGGGCAGCCAGCGTTTAGGCTGCCTGAGCAGGACGTTTTCCAGCCAAACGGACTCGCGCGACCAATGAAACTCTTTCATGGTTAAGGGGGGCAGGCCGGACCTGTGCTCCTGCTGCGCCGCGTCCAACTTCGGTCCCAGTAGAAGCTCGGAAAGCTTCCGGCGAGATCGCAACTCGAGCCTCGCGGCGGCCTCGTCGGCGGTCAGTCGGCCATCCCAGTCGCGCATGAGATCGCGAGCCTGCGAAGCACGCGCAGAGAGTTTCGGGGCTTGATCCAGGGCATAGACAAACCGCTCGGCACAGAAGCGGTCGAAAGCCGAGTAAATATCAGTTTCGAGCGCCAGCATGTCCGGCCGGCTGAGCCTTTTTCCGGATTGCAGAACCTTATAAATACGTTCTGTGCGCCAGGGAGCGTCCCACGACGTGCTGATCGAAAACGGATAACCATCCGGGGCAATGCGGCCATTGGCGGTCGCGATTACGCCCCAGGGTGGATCGAAGATGTTGGGTAGCTTGTCGAAAGGAATGTAGCCGGTCCACTCCTGCGCGTCGTTGCTGCCGTTCTCAGGAAGACTGCCGTCCCCGATGGCTCGGATCGGAATATGCCCCGTCGCGTGATAACCGATGTGACCATCCACATCGCCGTAGACGGCGTTCTGGGCCGGCGAGTCCCACGTGGAGAGTGCCTGCTTGAACTGATCCCAGTTTTGCGCCGAATCCACATCGAAAAACGGATCGTGCAGGCCGTCATACAGGGTCCACCGCAGTGCGAGCTTGCGCTTCTCGCCCGGAACGAGTTCCGTGATGATAGGCCCGTGCCGCGTTGTGACAACGTCCACGACCTGGTCCGGCTTGTCCTTGACGTGAATTACCTCGGACCGATGCTCGGGATCGCGCCAGCCCTTCGGCGTCTGATACTGCCCCTTGTCGTTGAAGGTTTCGACGTAGACGTCCTCCGCGTTCGGGCCGACGTTAGTAAAACCCCAGGCGATACGCTGGTTGTGCCCGACGATCACGAAGGGAAGTCCGGGCAGGCTTACACCGACGACATTAAAGTCGCCGCTCTTCAGGTGGACCTCGTACCAGAGGTTGGGCATTTGATGATCCAAATGCATGTCGTTCGACAGCAGCGGCTTTCCGGACGCCGTGTGTCCGCCGGAGACTACCCAGTTGTTCGACCCGGGTCGAGGCCGGTAGAAGTCCTCGGACTCGGCAAGCCCATCCTTCTTCTTGAGTAACGAAGAAACGGGGTCAGATGAAGTCTCGTCGCGCGGTATCGTACTAATAGCTTTCGGCGAACTCTGCTCCTGTTGGTCCTCGATTCGGAGTGGGCCCTGAGTGGGTGGACGATCGTGGAACGACGTGTTCACGAATAAATCAGAGGCAAGCTCCGGACCCAAGTCGGCCAGTACCTTCTCGCGCAGCAGTGCATCCTTGTAGGTCCCGTGGTTTAGATCCTCTACCATGTTGGCGCCCATCAGGAAGCAATCTTCAAGCGTCCACGGGCTGGGTTGATATCTCAGGAGACGGAATTCAATCGGTAGTCGGTCGCGATGGGCCTCGATGTAAGCGTTGACTCCTCGCGTGTAGGCTTCGAAGAACGAACGATCGCGAGCCGAGGCCAGTTCTATAGAATGCGCGGCTATCGTTCGCAAGCCAAGGATCCTTTGCTGGCGATCGTGCTCGAGCATCCCTTCGCCGAACACCTGGGATAGTTCGCCGGCGGCGAAGCGCCGCATGCCATCCATCTGCCATAGCCGGTCGGCCGCGGTCACATATCCTTGGGCGAAGAACAAGTCCGGCAGATTTGCGGCAGTAATCGTGGGAACGCCATGGCTGTCGCGGATCACGCTTACGGGCGCGGTCAGGCCGCGGACTCGAAGCTCGCCGTCCAGCTGTGGCAACGCCGAATGGAAAAACCGATAGCCCAGGCCGATCGCAACCAAAGCCGCGATGAGGATAAACAGTAAGAGACTGCCAAGCAGCCTGCCCCAGCGGAATCGCTCACGGGTAGGCGAAGAAGAGGTAAGAGTCGAAGTAGCCATGAGAAATCCCGATTGTAGAGTCGCGACCTGGCAAACACAAACCGGATGAGACGCAAGTTGGCACGGTCAGCGAACCCCAGTATCATTTGGCAGAAGCGGCGATCGGCAGGGAACAACGAGTGTCTACGACTCCACAGAAGCGTATTGATGATCAGCCAAGCATCTCGCGCGAGATGGTGCGAGAAGCGCAGGGTATCCTCCATGCCCATCTCAAACGTGTCGGGTTAAAACACACCGGACAACGTGACACCATCCTCAGGACTTTTCTTGAGACCCGCGAGCACCTTTCAACCGACGAACTGCACCGGTTGGTGAAGCGAAAAGACCCCAAGATCGGGTTCACCACCGTTTACCGAACGCTGAAATTATTGGCGGAGTGCGGCCTGGCCAGCGTGGTTTCTTTCCACGACGGGATAGCCCGCTACGAACACCAATACAACCGCCGTAGTCACCATCATATGGTCTGCACCGAATGCGGAAGCTCGGTCGAGTTCTTTTCTCCTCAGGTGGATGAACTCGAGCAGGAGATCGGGCGCCAGCATCACTATGAAACGACTCGCCACACGTTTCAGATTTACGGCGTTTGCGAGAATTGCCGTAACAAGAAGCGGGCCTTAAAGCGCACGATGTGATTACTGCAACGGTTCTCCCTCAGAGAAGCATCTTTCGGCCGTTCCGGATTGGCTGTAGCGAACAACGCCGCCTTCATCAGAACAAAATGATCGAACCCCTGTCGTATTGAACTCCTGCGGATAGGCTGCCACGTTGTACTTTGCGGGACTGCAGTTCTGCAGTTCGAAAACATAACCATTCTTCCGACCAGACGCCAAGGTGTCATCGAGCAAGCATGCGTGCCCCGACGAAGGGCTGCAGGAACCCGACGCGCCGCCGAGTTCTTCCAGTTGGCAGGCAAATGCTCCGTAAGTTACTTGATACCGGAGTTCCGCCTGGTTGATCGCACGCACGCTTGCTATCGTGCTGCTCTCATTCGCCGCGATCCGCGCTTTCAACATCGTCGGTATCACAATCGCGGCGACGATAAGAATGATAGGAATCGTGGCTGCCAGGCCGGCGTACCCGAGTACAAGGCCAGTGATGGCCATGCCTCTCCCGCGCAGTCGGCCTAAACTCTTTTTGATTTCCGAGAGCGAAAGGTGCCCGAGGATGATGGCGGGAATGGCGGGGAGTACAGTCAAAAATCCGAAAATGCCGAGAACCAGACTGGCAATCGCCTTTCCACTGGTTTGCGGAGGTGCACTGGAAAGCGACAACTCAGGGGCTGGAATGACGCCAGCGGAAGGAGCTTTCTCGTACGGGGCGGGAGTCGCGATGGGCGGCGGAGTGACCACCGCAGGCGGGCCCAGAAGATCGCGGCCGCAGACCGGGCAGAAGCGCTCGTTCGGGTTGACGGCGTTACCACATTGCGGGCAGGTCGCCAAGATCCTCCTCGCCTACCGGGGAAGTCGTTGCAGCCACACTGAGGGGTTGGGGTTCACCTTACCCTCCTCCCAAAATCCCGTCAATGTGGGAACCGATTTGGCAGTGCCAGAGTTCACGAATTGCTTGAGTTTGCCTTGTTTGGGCGATTCTGCTAATGTTCGCGCGCCTAGTTTTGAGGCGGGCGAAACTCTGTAGCTCGGGAGAGAAGAAATGGCACAATTTTGCACGGCTTGTGGAGCCCAGTTGCCGGAAGGCGCAGCGGCATGTCCAGCTTGCGGAAGGGGAATTGGGACAGGCGGTGGTCCAGCGGCTGCTCCAGCAACAACGACGACGGGCGGTTTGACTGACAATGTCGCCGGCGCACTAGCGTATGTGACGATCATTCCAGCAATCGTTTTCTTGGTGATGGATCCCTACAACAAGAACCGCTTCATCCGGTTCCATTCGTTTCAAAACATTTTCTTCGCTGTTGCCTGGTGTGTGATCTGGATCGCCTTGAGCATCATCCTGCATATCCCATTTCTCGGCTGGGCGACGATTCTTGTCTGGCCGATCATCTGGCTGGGCGGCTTCATTTTGTGGATTGTGCTTGTGCTCAAAGCTTATCAGGGACAGATGTTCAAGCTGCCTGTGGTCGGCGACATGGCAGAAAAACAAGCTAACGCAGTGTAAATCTTCGACGCGGCGACCGGACTTATCGGCGCCGCGTCTCTCTTTCTTGTCCACGCCCTTGACAGACCTCCTCCCGAATCGCCATCCTATTTGCTTTTACTTTGTAGCTACTAGCCGGTTACCTGCAATCAAGGACTCAGGTGAAGATCAAGGTTTTCTACCACGATAAGTGTTTTGACGGGGCCTGTTCGGCGGCTCTCTTCTCTCGTTTCTACGTAGAACGTATTCGCGGCGATGTCGACTTCGAGTTCAGCGGGTTGCTGCATCGCGCGGGAGCCCTATTCGACGAGAACAAGTTCACCGGCGACGAGAATGCAATCGTCGATTTCAAGTACTCCAGTTCGCCAAAAATCACCTGGTGGTTCGATCATCACGAGAGCGCATTCTTAACTCCGGAAGACGCCGCGCATTTCGAACAGGACCAGAGCAACCGCAAGTTCTACGATCCCGATTTTCGTTCCTGCACCAAGTTCCTGGCGACTATCGCCGAAGAACGATTTGGGTTCAACCCAGGACCAGTGACTGAGGTTATTCATTGGGCTGACATCATCGATGGCGCCCTCTACGAGGACGCGAAAAGCGCGGTGGAAATGAAAGCGCCGGCCATGAAGCTGACGATGGTCATCGAGGCGGCCAAAGATCCCGGCTTTGTTCCGCGCCTCATTCCGTTGCTGGCCCGAATGCCATTGGCCGAGATTCTCCAAGAGCCCTTTGTCGCCGACCTGCTGCCTCCCCTCATGGAACGACATGAGCGCTCGGTACAGACGATGCGCGACCGCACTGAGTTCAAAGACGGCACGATTTTCTTCGACGTTACTGACCAGGACCTTGAGGGGTACAACAAGTTCATCCCGTACTATCTGCATCCGGACTCGATTTACAGCATCGGGCTGAGCAAAAGTAGTTTCCGCACGAAGGTTTCAGTGGGATCGAATCCGTGGACGAAGAAAGAGCGCCTGGTGAATCTGGCCAAGGTCTGCGAACGGTACGGGGGTGGAGGCCACGCACGGGTTGGCGCAATCTCGTTTGACGTGAAGCAAGAGGAAGCGGCTCGGCGCGCGGCGCGCGAGATCGTCGACGAACTGCGGGCCAGTGTGCGGAACAACGGCGGCTAGGGAATTACGTCGCCTAATCCTGTCGCCGAATCTGTCCCGTAAGGCTGTTCACCCAACGTCTCACCCCGGCTCAGGCACGTGGTAGCTTTTCCGTCGCTCGAAAACTTCAAGGTATTGCTCTCGTCCACGCAGAAGGCCCGGCGTCCTGCGACGGGGGTCGAGGGTTCGGCCACCGCTTTGAAATGGAGCGCGTCGCACCCGGTCAAAACGAAGACGTATCCACTCTTCTTTCCGGTAGCGAGTTCCGAATCGATCATGGCGTAAGCAGCATAATCACCCTGTTTTGCTTTCCCGCTCTCGTCTGTCAGCTTGGACAGGGAACAAACGTAAGCCCCGCTCGCCGCATTCGCCTTGTACTTAGCTTCGGCCGCGGCGATGGTCCGCAAAGACGCCGCCGCCATTGTTTCATTTATCTTTTGCTGCTGCTCCATCAAGGTCTTCACCAAGGTCTTAAGAAAATCGGGATCGCCAATCGGAGCGCGCACCGTGAGGCTTATGTCATAAATTCGCCAGATGCCGGCTTCCGTTTTCATGGAGAACGTGAGGCGCGGGACGACAGGCCAATGCTCCTCCTCGCCGCCCTTGACGACGTGAAAAGACAATTCGATCTGATTCTCGTCTCCCACTAAGTCGTCGCGCTCTACTATGATTTCGAACCTTTGTCGCATTCTCGGCTCGTTTACTGAAAGCAAAACGGGACCGGTGTCCATGGTTTGGAAGTTGACTCCGCCCGCCTTGGCCTGCATTCCAATCATCGACATCTCGGTCAAGAAATTCCGGTTGCCGGAACCGCTGTCGAGTTGCCGAAAGGCTTTGCGGGTGATTTCCGGAAGGTGTTTTTCGAGATGGTTCGGTGATTCGCCGAAGAACGCCTCGATGAGGGCCTGCCGGGCGGTTTGTGGCGGTTCTTCTGCTTGGGACGTGGGAGCTATTTGTGCAGCGGCTATAGTCGCGGCCAAGAGAAGCAAGGCGATAGCGGTTCGGGACATCACACCCCCTGTTGCAGAAAAGGATGACAAACTTCAGGTACTTACACCAGACACTTTAGTAGGTAGATGTTCTGTCTTTAGAAACAGTTCCCAGTTGGGCTCCATGACCTTCTAGCAAGTGATAACCATCACATATCGAGTGCCTTGATGATCCGTAAACTGAAGCGTTGACCTGAATCCAGGCCCGGACGAGGAAACTGGAATGGCGGCAGGCGTTTCCGTAGATTTCGCGAAGCCGGTTGCTCCCGATCAACAGGACAAGCGTTGGCGCATTGTGGACGCCACCATGCGTCGTCTTGGGCATCACCCTCGCGGCTTGATTGAAACCCTGCACACGGTGCAGGAGGCTTTCGGCTATCTCGACGAAGGCGCGCTTCGCTACGTCGCTACCTCGCTCCATGTTCCCCTCAGCCGTGCTTACGGTGTGGCCACCTTCTATCACTTTTTCACGCTCAAACCTGCGGGAAAACATACCTGCGTGGTTTGTATGGGCACGGCTTGTTACATCAAGGGAGCTCCGCAACTACTTTCCGCGCTTGAGAAGGACTATGGGATCGAACCTGGCGAAACCACGCCCGACGGAAAGGTTTCCTTATTGACTGCTCGCTGCCTTGGGTCGTGCGGTTTGGCGCCCGCCGTGGTTTACGACCACGATGTCGCCGGCAAGGTCACTGCGCAGGATTTGCGCGAGCGGGTTGTGAAATGGATGTCCCATGACGCCTGAAGAACTGGAACAAATCGCGGAAACCGAACGCGCAGCACAGAAGAAGTTCCAGCACACCGTCAATGTCTGTGTGGCTGCCGGGTGTCTCTCCTGCCAAAGCCAGGGCGTCAAGGATGCCCTGGATGAGGAAATCAAGAAGCGCGGAACTGAATGTACCCAGGTGAAAGGCGTTGGCTGCATGGGGCTATGTGCGGAAGGCCCGCTAGTCTCGACCGAGAGCGGTACCCTTTATAAACATGTTGCTCCTAACGACGCAGGCGAAATTCTCGACAGCCTTGAAGGCGCTGCTGTAAGCCGGCTTGTGTGCCCGACGAATGTGCCGTTTTTTCAACGCCAGAAGAAAATCGTGTTGGAAAACTCCGGCGTCATCGATCCCGAGCGCGTCGAGGACTACATCGCCGCAAACGGCTATAGCGCGATGATGCAGGTGCTCAGCGAGATGACGCCGGCGCAGGTCATCGATGAGATCGTCAAAAGCGGCTTGCGCGGACGCGGCGGCGCCGGATACCCGACCGGGCTCAAGTGGAGCACCGTGGCGAAAGCCACTGCACGGAAAGTAAAGTACGCCATCTGCAACGCGGATGAGGGCGATCCCGGCGCGTTCATGGATCGCAGCGTGCTGGAAAGCGATCCGCACCGGGTCATCGAAGGAATGATTATCGCGGCGTACGCCGTGGGCGCGTCGGAAGGCTTCATTTACGTTCGTGCTGAGTATCCACTCGCGATTAAGCGCCTCAAAATCGCAATCCGCCAGGCCGAGCGTCTTGGCCTGCTAGGTCACAACATTTGCGGCACTCGTTTCAGTTTTGGCGTCGATCTCCGGCTGGGTGCAGGTGCCTTCGTGTGCGGCGAGGAAACTGCACTGATCGCGTCGGTGGAAGGGAAACGCGGCATGCCACGGCCGCGCCCACCATATCCGGCACAGGAAGGCCTGTTCGGTGAGCCGACCCTGATCAACAACGTTGAAACTTACGCGAACGTGCCGCCCATTGTGCGTAATGGCGGCGAGTGGTACGCCAAGATAGGCACCGAAAAGAGCAAAGGGACGAAGGTATTTGCGCTCGCTGGCCGAGTCGAGAACACGGGCCTGGTCGAGGTCCCCATGGGCATCACCCTGCGTGAAATCGTCTACGACATCGGCGGCGGCATCCCCGAAGGACGCAACTACAAAGCGGTCCAGACGGGTGGTCCGTCGGGAGGCTGTATTCCTTCCGAATTTCTCGATATGCCCGTGGATTACGAGACTCTGGCGAAAGTCGGGTCGATCATGGGCTCTGGCGGAATGATCGTGATCGATGACAGCTCGTGCATGGTCGATGTGGCCAAGTACTTCATGGACTTCTGCATGACTGAATCCTGCGGCAAATGCATACCGTGCCGGGTCGGTACCTTTCAGATGCGCGGGCTGCTCGAACGTATCACGAAGCTGGACGGCACCGAGCAGGACCTGAGTTTACTCAACGAACTATGTGAATTGATGAAGAACACCAGCCTCTGCGGGTTGGGCCAGTCGGCGCCCAATCCGGTGTTGAGCACGCTGCGCTACTTTGCCGAAGAATACAAATCGCACGTACAAAGCAAGCAGTGCCCATCGGGAGTTTGCAGCAACCATCGTGAGGATGCGCGATGACGACAGGGAATATCAAAACCCTGAAAATTGATGATCGCGATGTGAGCGCGCGACAGGACGAGACCATTCTCGAAGTTGCGCGCCAGAACAACATCTTCATCCCCACGCTCTGCGAATTGAAGGGGCTCTCGATGGTCGGAGCGTGCCGCCTGTGTCTGGTCGAGCTGAAGGGTTCGCCTAAACTCTTTCCAGCCTGTGTAACGCGCGTGGAGGAAGGGATGGAGGTGACGACGAACTCAGAGCGTCTCCAGCGCTACCGGCGCGCGATCCTGGAGTTGTTGTTTACGGAGCGGAACCACATCTGCTCCGTTTGCGTGTCCAACGGCCACTGTGAAATGCAGAGCCTGGCCCAGAAGCTGGACATTGCCCACGTCCATTTCCCATACCGCTACCCGAAGGCAAATGTCGACGCTTCCCACGATCGTTTCGTCGTCGATCATAACCGCTGCATTCTGTGCACGCGTTGTTTGCGGGTATGCGATGAGATCGAAGGCGCGCACACCTGGGATGTTATGGGACGGGGTATCACATCGCTCGTTATCACTGACCTCAATCAGGCTTGGGGATCATCGGAAACATGCACCGCGTGCGGCAAGTGCGTGCACGTCTGTCCGACGGGAGCGCTGTTCGAGAAGGGCCGGTCCGTGGCTGAGATGCTGAAGCGCCGGCAGTTTCTGCCTTACCTGACGCTGATGCGGGGAGAAGAACGGGAGTGAGTAAGCTTCGAATGGCAACCGTGTGGCTGGATGGCTGTTCCGGGTGCCACATGTCGTTTCTCGATGTTGACGAGCGCCTGCTTACGGTTGCCGAGAAGGCCGATCTGGTTTATAGCCCGCTCGTTGATGCCAAAGAATTCCCCGAGAATGTCGACGTCACGCTGGTCGAAGGCGCTGTCAGCAGCGAAGAAGATCTTCACAAGATTAAGGTGGTGCGGCAGCGGACAAAGACACTGGTTTCACTGGGCGATTGCTCGGTGACGGCCAACGTACCAGGCATGCGAAACGCTTGCGGTGTGAAGGCGGTGTGCGACCGCGCCTATCGCGAAAACGTAACTCTTGATCCTGGAGTTCCGCAACAGATCGTCCCTGCGCTGTTGCCGCGTGTGTGTCCCATCCATGAAATCGTTGCGGTCGACGTTTTCGTACCCGGTTGTCCTCCGTCGGCGGACACGATCTTCTTCGTGGTGGCCGAGTTGCTGGCTGGCCGGATTCCGCATATCAATTCGCGCACAAGATTTGGAGCGTAGCGTGGCAGACCCGGCGACCAAGACGATCGTGCTCGACCCGGTGACGCGGATCGAAGGCCATTCCAAAATCACGCTGCAGCTCGACGAGCACGGGAGAGTGCAGGACGCCCGCTTCCACGTCACCCAGTTCCGTGGTTTCGAAAAATTCTGCGAAGGACGTCCGTTCTACGAGATGCCATCGTTGATGGCTCGTATCTGCGGGATTTGCCCGGTCTCGCACCTGATTGCGTCGGCCAAGGCCTGCGACCAGTTGCTGGCGGTTCGTATTCCACCTCCTGCCGAAAAGCTGCGGCGAATCTTCGGGCTGGCGCAAGTGGTTCAATCGCATGCCCTGAGCTTTTTCCATCTTTCATCCCCCGACCTGGTTCTGGGACTCGATTCCGATCCCGCAACTCGCAATATATTTGGCGTCCTCGGCAAGCATCCGGAATTGGCGCGCAATGGAATCGAGCTGCGTAAGTTCGGCCAGCAGATCATCGAGCGGCTTGGTGGCAAACGAATCCATCCGGCGTGGATTGTTCCCGGCGGGGTTAGTGAACCTCTTACGGTGCAGAACCGGGACGCAATCCTGGCGGCAGTTCCTGCCGCGCTGACCATTGCGGAACGGACGCTCGACTGGTTCAAAAGTATTCGCGAAAAGTTTCGGGATGAAATCACGACATTTGGGAATTTTCCTTCGCTGTTCATGGCAATCGTCAAGAAGGATGGCGGGCTGACCTTTTATGACGGCGCGGTCAGCATCGTAAACGCGGCCGGCGACAGGGTAGCGGACGGTTTGGACCCCGCGAAATACGCGGACTTCATCGGAGAAAAAGTCGAGCCTTCGAGTTATCTGAAATCAACGTACTACAAGCCCCAGGGATATCCGGACGGCATTTATCGCGTCGGCCCTCTTGCGCGCATGAATGTGGCCGACCGTTGTGGTACGACCCGTGCGGACCAGGAGCTCGCCGAATTCCATGAACTTCAACGGACGGCGGTTTTGAGTTCATTCCACTACCACTACGCACGCCTAATCGAGGTGATGTACTGCGTGGAGCGCATGGAACAGCTTCTGACTGACCCGGAAATTCTCTCCAAGCACGTCCGTGCATTCGCCCGGCCAAACAGTTTTGAAGGAGTGGGAGCATGTGAAGCGCCGCGGGGAACCCTGTTCCACCATTACAAAATCGATGAACAGGGTTTAATCAAGTGGGTAAACCTCCTCATCGCAACCGGTCACAACAGTCTTGCCATGAACCGCAGCATCCTGCAGGTTGCGAAGCATTTCGTGATGGGCGACCGTCTGACCGAGGGCATGTTGAATCGTGTCGAAGCTGTGATTCGCACCTACGATCCTTGTCTAAGTTGCTCAACGCACGCCGCGGGCGAGATGGCACTGCACATCGAACTCATCAGTGCGGACGGCCAACTCCTGGATGAGATGAAACGGCCCTGAGTATCGATGTCGCGCGTCTTAATCATCGGGTACGGTAATCCGCTGCGCTCGGACGACGGATTCGGATGGCACGCGGCCGAGGCAATTGCCAGCCACTTTCGAGATTGTCCCGATGTCCACGTCATGAGCTGTCAGCAACTGACTCCGGATCTATCGGACGATCTTAGCTGTGCTGAATTGGTGGTTTTCATCGATGCATCGCGCGCCCTGCCGCCAGGCGAACTGAAAATTGAGGAACTTCTGGACCAATCGTCGGGAGACGCTCCGTACACCTCTGCGTTCACTCACCATATGAGTCCTTCAGGTCTGTTGCACCTATGCCAGGATTTGTGGGGCCGGGCGCCCCGGGCATTCCTCTTCACAGTGGGCGCCTCCTATTACGATCAGGGAGAGAAGCTCTCGGGTCCAGTCCATCGCGCACTTGATTCAGTTGTTAGCCGAATCGCAACAATGGTTTAACCGCTATTCACCCATGCTCTGGCCTGAGTCTCGGCGGCATTGGCTGTACACTATGCGGGGATGGCAGAAACACCTGTCTGGATGGATCGACAAGAGTCGCAATCGGGAGTGGCGCGCCGGCATCGTGTGGCTCGGACGGATCCCGGGCACAAGCGAGGATTACGCACCGTTGCACTAATTGAAGCGACCAAGGGATTGCTAGCGACGGCAGCGGGATTCCTTGTGCTTTCCCTGGTGCACAAGGATATCTGGGATGTTGTAGCGAGCATCTTGGAGTTTCTTCACATCAATCCTGACCGGCACTTTGCGCAGGTGCTGCTGGATCTGGCTGATCGTATAACCGCCACTCAGCTCTGGATGTTAGCCGGCGGACTATTTGCATATTCGATGTTGCGCTTCATCGAAGCTTACGGTCTGTGGCGTACTCGAGTCTGGGCGGAGTGGTTGGCGATTCTTTCAGGGCTGGTGTACATGCCCTTCGAAATTCACGAAATCCTTCACAAATCGACGCCTCTGCGCTGGGCATTATTGCTGATTAACATTGCCCTGGTCGCGTATGTGGCGTCGGTCCGCTACTCAGGGCAGCGATTGGATCGGGCGGCTCGGCAGGAAGTCTAAGTGAGTCATCTACTTATATGCCTGGGTTTGAGACCAAACCATCCCAGCAACTCGGAAGTACCGGGTACAGTTTCTGCTGTATTGTGCAAATTTATGCCGCCATTTCTACTTCTACGGTACGCGAACGATTCGCTTGAGCCACTTCGCAGACGGCTTCTGGCAGCCCTTAGCGGGTGATGTAGCCGTCACCGTGCTTGTGAATCTCGCAGGTACCGCGAACCAATCGAAAAACAAAAGAGGAGCAGAAACTTCATGAAGCACCTGTTGAGTACGTTGGCAGTATTGCTTGTGGCGAGCGCTTTCGTCGTTGCGCAAAGCACAGATACGTCAGGCTCGTCCAGTCAGTCATCTTCGCCGGCGGCAACCAGCAGCCAGAGCGGCCAGAGCGGCAGCTCGGCATCTAGCCCGTCGTCGACCTCGGATCAGTCCTCCGCGACTTCTTCCCAGGGCAGCAGCGCCTCGTCCAGCGACCAGAGCGCTACTGGACAGACGACCACCAAGAAGCACCACAAGAAGCATCACAAGAGCTCGAGCTCTTCCACCACTGACAACAGCGGCATGGGTTCTTCGAGCGGCAGCAGCTCCGGCAGCAGCACCAGCCCGCAGGGCAGCAGCAGCACCAGCACGAGCCCCCAGGGCAGCAGCAGCAGCAGCTCGGGAAGCAGCAGCCCGCAAGGCAGCTCTTCGCAACCGCAGTAAGGAACGAGCTTCAACACTGGCCAAAAGCCACGAGTTGACCTAAGAAAGCGGATGGGCAGGAAGAAATTCCTGCCCATTGCTTTTCTCACGAGAAACCCGCAGCCGGCGCTTTGGCGAGCGGCTGGCTGTTTCGGCAACGAAACAAAATTACACTTGTAAACTCCTGATTTACACTGGTTACTCGCCCAACTCTAAAGTAACCTCGAGCCGATTACTTGTAAGTTTCTGATAACTATAGCTCTACAGGAAGTCCAGACACAATGAATGGCACCGTACTTGGTGCAGAACCTGCAGTACCAGTATCGAGCAGCCGAGAACCTCCCCCAAAACCGAGGTTCACATGCGCCACTCAAAATCGCTTTCCCACTCCCCCAAGTACCCCAACGCCTATGCCGCCATGCTGGGGCAAGCAGTAACTCGTAACGCGCTTCGTGTTTTTGTGCGCCTGCCCGCCTGGGTCACAGTGGAACGCGAGGGCACTACCGAGCACGTCGCCTTCGTGCGTGATATTTCGCCTCGCGGGATTTTCCTCTATTCCGATTGGAAGCCGGGGCACCGCGAGCACGTTGATTTCGTTCTGCAGTACCTGTCGGGATCAAACAAGGTTCGCTTGCATTTCACTGGTACGGTGGTCCGGATCGAACAGACACCCGCGAATACAGCTTGCGGTATCGCGGTGGCGTTCGATAGCAGGCACGATGACGTTCCGCGCTTTCCGTTGAGGAAGAAGTAGGCGACAGCTATTGGCCGTGAGCCGCTGCCTCCGGAGTTGACGTAAGAGCCGCGCTCGGCAGTGATGCGGCATTCCAGCCCCCGCCCAGGGCTTTGATCAACAGTACGGTTGCTGTCATGCGGCGGCGCAGGATATCCAAAGACGCGCGCTGATCTGCGAGCGCGGTGGTTTGGGCGGTAATGACTTCCAGATAATTCACGACTCCGCCCTTATACCGGTTTGTGGAAAGCTGGAGCGACTGCTGCGCCGCGGCTACGGCTGCCTCCTGCGCCTTAGCCTCACTTTCCAGGACACGCAGCGCTGCCAGGTTGTCCTCGACATCCTGGAAAGCGGTCAGGATTGTCTGACGGTAATTCGCGGCACTCTGGTCGTAAGCGGCGCGAGCTTGCGCGCTCACTGCACGACGTCGCCCGACGTCGAACAACGTACCGGCCGCCGATGCCCCCGCTGTGACGAAGCCGCTTGGACCTTGAAGAAGCGTTGTGATCGCGGTGCTCTCAAAACCGCCATTCGCGCTTAGCCCGATAACGGGAAAATAGGCTGCCCGGGCTACACCAATCTCCGCGTTCGCTGCTGCGACTCTGCGTTCCGCGGCCGCAATATCAGGACGTCGCTCCAAGAGGTCGGAAGGAAGTCCGAACGGAATCGGCGGAGGCGCATCAGCCAGTGGAGAATGCGGCAAGGTGAGTTGCGCCGGCGGTTCTCCGATGAGTACTGCTATGGCGTGTTCGAACTGCGCCCGCTGGATGTCGAGATCCTCGGCCTGGGCGCGCGTAGCCTCCAGCTGGGCCTGCGCTTGTGCAACATCAACGGCGGAGGCGATGCCTCCGTTGTGGCGGTTTTCTGTCAGTTCGAGTGCCTTCTGAAAAGCTGCTACGTTGGAATTCAAGATGTCACGCTCCGCGTCGAAGCTGCGCATCTGGAAATAGTCGGAAGCAAGCTCCGCATGCAATCTCAAGCTTGCGGTCTCAAGGTCGGCGGCGGATGCTTGTGCACTCTCCCGGGCTGCTTCGACGGTGCGGCGCACTCGCCCCCATACGTCGGCTTCCCAGGACGCGTCCAGCGGAAGCAGGTAGTCCGGATAGCTGGTTTTAGAAGGCACAAAGGCGCGATTGCGGGAAAGCCTGTTCGCTGTCGCCGATAGCCCGGTGGTGACCGTCGGGTAGTAATTCGCTCGGTTGTATCGCACCAACGCTCGAGCCTGCGCAAATTGTGCTTCCGCGGCTTTGAGCGTCTGGTTCGAAATGTTGATGCGTTCTTCCAACGCATTGAGTTGCGGGTCGTGGAATATCTCCCACCATTTGCCGCGGAAAACCTGGTCAGCTGGTTGGGCCTGCTTCCATCCCGCGGGAGGCTGCTCTTTGAATGCCGGAGGAACTGACGTAACGGGTTTCGAGTATCGGGGGCCGACTGCGCAACCCAGCGACACTACGAGTAAACCGAGCAGGGAAATGGAGGCGCACCGATGGCGGGAGCTCATCACTGCTCTGCCGCTCCTGGTTCTTGATTGTTGTTGGACGGCGTCACCACCCGAACCTCCTGTCCCTGAACAATGGAATCCGGGGGATTTACGACGACGGCCTCTTCGCCGCTTAAACCCGCGACTACCTCTACCTCCGCGCCGAAGTCGTGGCCAATCGTAATGGGTGTTAGCCCCGCGCGGTTGTTCGCGACTGTCACAACCCGCATCCCCTCGGATCGAAACAGAAGCGCGTCGGATGGAATTGTGAAAGATGAGGCGGGTGTCGGAAGCTTAAAGTGCATCTCCGCATAAGCCCCGGACAGCAGCGTTCCAGTCGGATTGTCGACCTCGAATTCAGCCAAGAGAGTGCGGGTTGCCGGATCGATAGCGTTCGCAGTGCGCACGAGCTTCCCCGTAAATCGTTTTCCAGGAAATTCAGTGAGCGTGAGATCCGCGATCAATCCGGGCCGTGCGGCCTGCGAGTACACCTCGGGAACATTTACATACACCCTCAGCTTCGAGGGCTGCGCCATATGGAAGAGCTCGGTTCGCGTGCCTCCGCTGCTTCCGGAATCGATCAGTGCTCCGATATCGGTGTTGCGCGCGGTAATCACTCCCGAAAAGGGGGCGTAGATTTTTTCAAAAGACTGCAGCTGCTCGAGCCGGCTGACGTTCGCGTGCGCCGACTGCACTACGGCCTTCTTTGCGGCGTAATCGCCGGCCGCATTGTCTGCCTCTTGTTTCGAAACCGAATCAGTCTTCAGGAGGTCGGCATACCGGTTGGCCGTGATTTGAGACAGGTTCATGTTGGCTTCGGCCGTGGCTAGATCGGCACGCGCCTGGCGCAGTTGCTGGTCGACTTCAGGGGTTTCGATATCGGCAAGGAGTTGGCCTTGTCTCACGCGAGCGCCGATGTCTACGTACCACTTCTTCAAGTAACCATTGGTACGCGCATAGATGGGTGCGTCGACGTACGCCTGCACGTTGGCCGGGAGGACGACTTCCTGCGATGGCGTGCTGCGTTTCGGATGGATGACAACAACTGACGGGATAGCCAAGTCGTGGGTTTCTCTCGCGAGCCGCGCCCGTGCCTGGATTCGCGGCAGGATACCGGAAAGCACGAGAGCAACTACGATAAGAAACGCCAACACGGCAATCCACCAGCGCCGTGGACGTTGCTCGTTGTTCTGTTCGTCCATCGTTGGAGCGTGCTGCTCGGCCGTTGACCTTTCCAATTCCTCTCGCTGTTCAACCTTCATCTGAGGTCCGCCTATTATGAAACAAATAGATGATCAATATGTTTTAAGTTCTGTCCGTAACCAGCGCACGACGCTGCCGCCGGCCGTGCAAAATGCTGTAGAACACCGGGACAAAAAACAGGGTAGCGACCGTCGCAAAGAGCAGGCCGCCAATCACGGCGCGACCCAGAGGTGCGTTCTGCTCACCGCCCTCGCCCAGCCCCAACGCCATCGGAACCATGCCGATGATCATGGCCAGGGCCGTCATGAGTACCGGTCGGAACCGTGTAAATCCCGCCTGTAACGCAGCCGTGATCGCATCTTTGCCCTCTTCCATCTGCTCCTTCGCGAAGCTCACTACCAGAATGCTGTTCGCGGTCGCTACCCCCATGCACATGATGGATCCAGTGAGGGCTGGGACGCTCAGTGTTGTTCGAGTGAGGAACAAGAACCAGACAATCCCAGCTAAGGCGGCGGGCAGCGCGGCGATGATGATGAAGGGATCCAACCAGGACTGGAAGTTCACCACAATTAACAGGTAAACCAGGAGAATAGCGAAGAACAACCCACTTAGAAGGCCCACGTAGGAGGCCTGCATACTCTGCACCTGTCCGCGGAGAATCACCCGTGAACCTTGTGGCAGCTGGCTTTCCGTGTCCTGGATGGCTTTCTTAATATCGCGTGCCACGCTGCCCAGGTCGCGTCCTTCGGCCGACCCGTAAATATCAATCATGGGTCGAATGTCATAGTGCGAAACCACCGCAGGCCCAACGCCTCGAGTAAACGATGCGAGATCGCCGAGGATTTGAGGCTTGGCGGAATTCGTGGTCGAACTGATGGGAATGTTTTGCAGATCTTGAAGCGACTGAATGCGGTATTCAGGAGTCTGCGTCTCGATCGAGTAGCTCACTCCGCTTTTCGGATCCAGCCAGAAGGTCGGGCTAGTCTGGAAGCTGCCGCTCAACGAAACCAGCACGTTGCTTGCGACGTCCCGCTGCGTGTATCCCACTTGCCCGGCTTTGGTCCGATCCACCGTTACGTGCAGTTTCGGCAGATCAAAGGCTTGCTGGATACGCATGTCCACCGCACCCGGTATCTGCTGCACTCTCTGTAAGAGCAGGTCCGCGTACTTGCGGTTCGATTCAGGGCTGTTGCCGACGATTTGGAGATCGATCGGCGCAGGCAAACCGAAATTCAGGATTTGGCTAACGATGTCAGCCGGCAAGAACGCGAAACTTACACCGGGAAATTCCCGCGCCAGGTTCAATCGGAGATCATGAACATAGGAAGCCGTCGCGCGATGATGCTCGGTGAGCGTGACCAGTATTTCCGCATCCGAGGTTCCGATGGGCGCCGATGTGCTGTACGAGAGATTGATGCTGCTGTATGGCAGTCCAATGATGTCGATGATGCTGGACATCTCGTTCTCCGGCACCTGCCGGCGAATTGCCTGCTCGATGAGATCTACCTGACGCGCCGTCTCCTCAATTCGCATTCCCGTCCGGGTGCGCACGTGTAAGCGGAACTGTCCGCTGTCGACTGCAGGAAAGAAATCTTCGCCAAGCCAGGGGACCAGGAATGCCAGCGAAACGGCAGCGAGCCCGAAGAACCCCAACACAAAAGCCCGGCGATGGTCGAGGCAAAAGCTGAGAAGTCCTCGATAGCTTTCACGCGCGCGCTCGAAACCCTGTTCAAATCGAACCTGCCAGCGAACCAGTGGGTTCCTGCTTTCCACGCGAAGATGGGTAGCCTCTTCCTCGTGCCCGCGCAGGAGGTACTTGGCCATCGTCGGCACCAAGGTTCGCGAAAGCAGATACGAAGCAAGCATGGCGAAAACCACGGCTTCACCGAGAGGCACGAACAGATACTTCGCGACACCGGAAAGGAAGAACATCGGCACAAACACGATGCAGATGGCAAGGGTCGAAACGAATGCGGGCACCGCGATTTGCTGAGCGCCGTCCAGAATCGCATGTTCAACCTCCTTGCCCATGGCAATGTTCCGATTTATGTTCTCAATCTCGACAGTCGCATCGTCGACGAGAATGCCGACCGCGAGCGCCAGTCCTCCCAAGGTCATGATGTTGATCGTTTCGCCGAGCGCGCTGAGGACGATGATCGACGTCAAGATCGACAGGGGAATCGAACTGGCGATGATCAAGGTGCTACGCCAGTTCCCCAGGAAGATGAGGACCATGAAGCCGGTCAAACATGCGGCAATGAGTGCTTCGCGCAATACACCGTTGATCGAGGCCCGTACAAACAGGCTCTGGTCAGCCAACGCGTCGACCTTAAGGTTTCGCGGGAGACTCGCGACTACTTGAGGCAACAGACTCTTGACGCCGTCGATGACCTGGAGAGTGGAGGCGTTGCCGTTCTTTAGAACAGTCAGAATGGACGCGCGTTGGCCGTTCACGCGAGCAATATTCGTCTGCGGCGGACTGCCATCGCGCACATAAGCCACATCGTGGATATAGGTCGTCGTAGTGCCCGCGGAACGGATGGGCAAATTGTTTAATTCGGCGACCGTCTGCGGCGTGCTATTGAGGTCGACGTCGTATTGCACGTCGTTGATCTTCGATGTGCCCGCAGGAAGGATGATGTTTTGCGCGCTGATCGCATTGACTACGTCAGAAGGCGACAGGCCTCGCGCCTGCAATTGCGCCGTGTTTAGGTCGACCTCGACCTGGCGCTGCTTTCCACCATAAGGCCAGGGCACGGCGGTGCCCGGGACGGTAACGAGCCGGGTGCGGATGAAATTCACGCCGAGATCGAAAAGCTGTTGTTCGGAGAGTCCCTGTCCCGACAACGCCAACTGAATGATCGGAACAGTCGAGGCGTTATACGTGATGACTAGCGGAGGAGTTGTGCCCGGCGGCAGCTGGCGAATCTGCGTTTGGGAAATCGACGTTACCTGCGCAATGGCTTTTGGGATGTTCGCATTCGGCTGGAAAAAAACCTTTACGACGGCTTTTCCATTCAGAGATTGGGACTCGATGTGCTCAATATCGTCGACCGTCGTCGTGAGCGCACGCTCGCTGATAGAAACAATGCGGTCGGCCATGTCCTGCGCATCGAGGCCGTTGTAGTTCCACAATATGCTTACAACCGGAATGTTTATGCTGGGGAAGATGTCAACCGGCGTCCGCAAAATCACGAGCGGACCCAGGATCATGATCAGCAGGGCAAGAACAACGAAAGTATAAGGCCGCCGTAATGCGAGTCGAACAATCCACATGAGTGATTACCGGTCGTGCTTGGGACAAACGACGACCCGGCAGCAACGATCGTCACAGCCGAGTTCGATGAAGGGATAGCCTTTCAGGACCGCAGCCACATTCCATTTGGCCCGTCCCTTACCCAGATATGGACGAGTCTATAGATGGGTGAGATTCAAATGTTCTTGTTTACAAGACTTTACAAAGTATCAAGCCCATTTTTGTTTAACGCGATCAGGCCCAGTCAGGTGCTTCTCGCAGGCATTGATTCACAAAACTGGGCTCGACTATAAAACTCGTGCAGCCGCGCTCGACGACATTGAATCCAATGCGCTTTCTACGAAACTTAAGATGAGGTGCTGAATGGAGAAGCGGACACTTGGCAATAGCGATCTGGCCATCACGAGAATAGGTGTCGGCGCATGGGCCATGGGCGGAGGTGGATGGACGTGGAGTTGGGGTCCGCAGGATGACGATGAGTCCATCGGCGCAATTCACGAGGCGCTCGATAGGGGAGTGAACTGGATCGACACGGCGGCCGTCTACGGGCTCGGGCACTCCGAAGAGGTAGTCGCGCGTGCTCTCGAAGGCAGAGGCAATCGGCCTTATGTGTTCACGAAATGCGAGCGGGTATGGGACGAGCGGGGGAACATAGGAGGTTCACTGAAGGCGTCAAGCATCCGCCATGAATGCGAAGCCAGCCTGCGAAGATTAAGAGTCGAGGTGATCGATCTGTACCAGATCCACTGGCCCGACCCCGACCAGGATATTGAGGAAGGCTGGACGGAGATGGCCAAACTCCGGGAGGAAGGGAAGGTCCGCTACATAGGAGTATCCAACTTTGACGTCCGCCAACTTCGACGCGCCCAGGCGATCGCGCCGGTGACGTCCTTGCAGCCGCCATACTCGCTCCTGGCGCGTGGAATCGAAGATGAAATCCTTCCGTACTGCCGTGCCAACAATATCGGAGTGATTGTCTATTCACCCATGTACTCGGGTCTGTTGACGGGAGCGATGACCAAGAAACGGGTTGCCGAGTTTGCTCCCGATGATTGGCGCCGCCGCGACATTCAGTTCGAGGAGCCGTACCTTACCCGCAATTTGCAGCTGGTTGAGGTGCTTCGCACGATCGGGAAGCGACACGGCAGAACACCAGGCGAAGTAGCCATCGCTTGGACGCTCGCAAATCCCGGCGTGACCGGCGCGATCGTGGGCGTGCGAAGCGCCGAGCAGGTGCGTGGAATCATTGGAGCGGGCGACTTCCGGCTCAGCGACTCTGAACTGGAAGAGATCGAGAGTGCAGTGCAGCGACAGGCGGCCTAAACGCGAACTGGAACGCACAGGGCGCGGGAAATGAAGCTACGATTGCTACCCGTACCTTTTTCGGACATTGGTCCGTGTTCGCGAATGGGCGACTAAGCGGTTGGCCGCAGCCAGGCCTTCGGCTAAAGTTTTGCCGTAACCGTCAGCGCCCATTGTGTTCGCAATTTCGGGGTTCGCGGCTAGTACCGCTCCGCCCAATAAGACCGCGGGTGCAGCATGGGGTGGAATCGTCCTGATCTTCTCAACCAGGTCTCTGGCGCGACCTAGTGAAAGCGCGGTTGTACTTGAGATTGCAACCAAATCTGGATGAGTGTTGCTGATCTGCTTCAACACCTCCGCGGTTGGACAGTTCGGACCCGCGAAAGCAACTTTCCAACCGTCCGCCTGTAGCAAATCTGCAAACATTCTCAGCCCCAAGCTGTGTTGCTCGCCTTCGACGCACACTGCCAGTGCAGTCACACTACGTTGTATTCCACGCGCTTTGTGTCTCAGTCCGGAAAGTAAAATATCGTTTGCAGCCGTGCAGTAGTGCTCTTGGATGACAGTTATACGATTCTCCTGCCACAATCGCCCGACTTCCTGCTGAACGGGTTGCACCACCAAGTCAAGAAGTTCCTTGATCGCCAAGCCGGACTGCAGACGCCGCGAAATTAGCGAGAAACCTTCCTCTCGCTTCAACACGAGAAGAAGGCTCAAATACTCGTTCGCGAGGTCTGCCAGAGGGTTCTTCGGATCGATGAAACTCGGCACATCCTCCGGTAGCGTGGGCAAAGCAGCAATCGCAGACCTGATTGGATCTAGTAGCAGCTGAGTGAAGGCACCCGGAGCATGTTCGCCGATTTGTTCCGCTATGATTTCCAGGTTCTTAGAAAGATCATCCATGCCGACACCGCGGGAGTGCAGCATCACCTTGGCCCATCCGACGTAGTTCTCAAACAAACGATGAGACTGACCGGCAACCGCTTCGGATAGATGCAGGAGGTGGTATCTAGTGTCTTCGAGACATTTCATTCGCCCGCGCTCACCGTATTTGCGGCTCAGCTCGGGATCAGACGCGAACAGCCTGGCTGCAACACCGGATGCAACAGGCTCGAGATTCTCCAACAGCCAATCAGAGGCGGCTTTGTGCGGGTTGACTGATCGGCTACGAGGCAACATGATCAAAGAATGTAAGGCTGGTCGCTTTGGGGACGAGCTTCAGCCCCTTGGGGATTTCGCTGTGAGACTCTCGATATAAATGGCTTTTGTGCCATGCCTCGAAGTGGCTCCGAGATGTCCAATACGTGATGAGCCAGAATTCATCAGGGTTTTCTTCTGGACTGATAACGTCCAGTCGGACAAAGCCAGGGGCGGAATCGACCAGGTGAGGGCGACTTCGGAATGCTGCTGCAATGTCAGACGCCATCGCATTCGCGACTACGAACTTGCTTAGGACTACGAACACGCCGCCAGTATAGCTGTTTAGGGCAGACAAAAACTGCACCCGATGAGAGACACGGCTCGCGCCGGTCGCTAAAGGACGAAAAGAGTACGGCGACGGGGCACAGCAGCAGCAGAGGCTCTCACCAGCCGGTTCCATAAAATACAATAGAATGAACTAAACCCGGCCCCGTAGCTCAGATGGATAGAGCAGCGGTTTCCTAAACCGCGTGTCGGCAGTTCGACTCTGCCCGGGGCCTCCAGCTTTTTGAAAAGGGAAACTTTCGACCGCCTAAAAGCAGGCCGTTACCGGTTGCACTTGTCCCGCGACGACGCGGTTCAGGTAGGTGACGTTATCAGGAGTGGCATAGGTGCCATCCGCCTGCAACCGTTGATGCTGCCATTTCACCAGGCCATAAGGCTTGGCTACGTGGAACTCTTCTTTGTCGCCACACGCTGAGTAGGTGGCATCGCAGTTGTAGCGGTAGCTGACCACCAGGGTCTGCAAGTTGTTCGGCAACTGTCCGCCAAGCGACTCGGTATAAGGTCCCCACACTTCATTGATTACCTTTCTCAGAGTGTGAGTCGTAAACGTGTTGCAGTCAGTGTGCATCTCGTAGCTCGAATCCTGCACTTTGACGGTCGCAAGCTTTCCCGGTGACCCGTCTGCCGTTCCTGTGACGAAGCGTGGAGTTAGTGGCAGATTGTAATCTCCGAGTTGCGGGTTCGAGCTATGGAACACCTTGTAGGTTCGCATGTTGGCCCAGTTCAGCTCGGTCACCCACAAATAAATGTAATTGTTATCGTAGAGCTGAATGTCCCAGGGGTAACCCTGTCCCGTTTTCGTCCAATAGAAACGATCGGGCAGAACGCTGGTGTAGATCGGGTTGGCGGTTCCTGACATGTGATGGTTCGAGGAAAGGCTCGGATCCATCGTCATCCAGGCCAGCATGTCGTAGACAGCAGGAGCTGGGCCAGGTGCAGGTGCTGGTGAAGGATTGGGGGAGGGACTTGGGCCGGGCGACGGAGAGGGAGAAGGCGATGGGGAAGGGCCGGGTGCAGGTGCAGGAGTTGCCGCAGGCTGTCCAGTTGCATTCAAACTCTGCGGAGCTCCCAGGTTTGCCGGGGTTCCGCATCCGAGAAGCATAATGCAGATCAGAAACAAGCTGACTACGGCGATTGAGGAAAATCGCATGCCCGCGCTCCGTCGCGAAGATAGTTCTCTTACTGCGCCTGATCTTGCTGGCGGCGGTTTCGCGTGCCGCGACTGTCAACGACTCGCGAACGTATCTGGAGCGAAGGTACCCCGTCCGAAGGATTACCGAAAGATTACCGAAGTCAGTGGCCTTAATCCCAAACATCAGAAACAAAACTTGGCCGGTCGAACGAACCATGGGCATTTACGCCAGGACCCGCACAGAGCGCGGGCCGGCTTCAGCGGAGGAACCCTAGGTCTCGCGGTGACCTCAGTGGTTAACGATTGGTTCGTCAAGTGAGTTGATGCTTTCGTATAATGAAACCTTGCCTAAATATTCCATTGTCGTTCCGCTACACAATGAGCAGGAAAACGTCACCGACCTTTACGATCGCCTGAAGGCGGTCATGGAAGGACATGGAGAGACGTTCGAAATCGTCCTCGTCGACGACGGGTCGCGCGACCGGACGTACCACTTGCTCAGTGAAATCGCGGCCATAGACAGCCGAGTCACGGTGGTTAAACTCCGGCGTAATTTTGGCCAGACGTCCGCCCTCGCGGCCGGCTTTGACCATGCACGCGGCGAATACATCATCGCCATGGATGGCGACCTGCAACACGACCCCGCCGACATCCCAGTTTTTCTGGAGAAAGTCGCAGAGGGGTATGACATCGTCAGTGGGTGGCGAAAAGAACGCATTGACAATCTCTGGATGCGGCGGATCCCGTCGCGCTGCGCGAATTGGCTGATGGCAAAGCTCAGCGGCGTCGATATTCACGATTTCGGAACAACATTCAAAGCGTATCGGCGGGACATTCTGGAGCAGGTGCCGCTCTACGGGGAGTTGCACCGGTTTATCCCGGCGCTGGCCTCCTGGCATGGGGCGTCGATTTGCGAAGTGCCGATTCGCAACGTAAACCGCGAGCGGGGCGTTTCGCATTACGGGATATCGCGCACCTTCCGCGTGTTTTTCGATCTGATCACGATTCGCTTTCTGCTGAAGTATTTGTCGCGGCCGCTGCACTTTTTCGGAACGGTTGGGATGATCAGCATCCTGGGTGGATTCGGAGTGGCCGGGTATCTGCTAATCGAGAAGTTCCTGCGCCAGGCCGATGTCATGACGAAACACGGGCCGCTGATGATTTTTGCGGCAGTGCTCCTGCTGGCGGGCTTGAATATGCTGGCCGTGGGCCTACTAGGCGAATTGCAGGTTCGGCACTATCACGAACCGACGCAGCGGGCTCCGTACTCGGTCGACCGAGTCCTGCGCGCGCAGGATGAGCAGTCGGCAATATCAGAATAGTAGCTAGTTGTCGGTAGCTAGTACTTAGGGAGGCTGGTTCTACTAGCTGACAACTACCAGCTA
>Ga0070741_10000693_pt1 | contig 115552 bp, 102 predicted proteins | sample Coa_R1_4_FD_66440 | JGI IMG/M metagenome (GOLD analysis project Ga0070741, IMG submission 66440) | Surface soil microbial communities from Centralia Pennsylvania, which are recovering from an underground coalmine fire - Coalmine... | ecosystem: Environmental > Terrestrial > Soil >... | reverse complement strand
CCTTACGCGCTACGCCGAACTTTTCGGACGGGCGGTACCCTCGCTCAGCGCCGATACCAGACAGATGTTCATGGAACACTCCTGGCCGGGAAACCTCGGGGAGTTAGAAGCATCAGCGCGCGCGATCGTTGCGGTTGGCGATGAAAGCGCGGCCAAAGGGGGACTGCGACAACTGCTGGCCCGGGCTGATAACGGTTCAAATGGGAGGATGTCTTTGAAAGAAGCGGCGCGAGCTGCGTCGCGGGAGGCCGAGAAAGAGTTGATCCTGAAGGCGTTGACACGCACGCGCTGGAACCGGCGCCGGGCCGCGCAGGAGTTGCAAATTAGCTACAAAGCCCTGCTTTATAAGCTCAAGCAGATTGGTTACGAAGAGTACGGGGCCACATGATTCGGCAGACTGAGCTATACGAGGCATACCAAAAGACATACGAAAGATGAGACGAGCAATGACAAGACACTTGGTCGCGATGTTTTTGCTGGCGATGTCAATGGGGCAGGTACTGGCGCAATCGAGCGGCAGCGCGCCCGATCCGAATTCCGCTCCCCAGTCACAGGCGGGACCTTCGTACGTGATTGGGCCGGACGACACGCTTTTTATCTCAGTATGGAAAGAACCTGATCTGACGGAGACGTTGCCGGTACGGGCTGATGGAATGATTTCTCTTCCGTTGCTAAACGATGTTCGAGCCGCCGGACTGACGCCAATGGAGTTGGGCGCCACCATCACCGAGAGGCTGAAAAAGTACGTTGCCGATCCGCGCGTGACCGTGGTGGTAACCCAGATGAACTCGCAACGCGTATATGTCACCGGCGAAGTGCTGCATCCGGGAGCGATGAATCTAACGCCTTCGATGACTGTGTTGCAGGCCTTGGCGAGCGCGGGATTCACGCAATTTGCGAACACTAAAGGAATTTATGTTCTCCGCAACGAAAACGGAAACCAGAAAAAATATCCGGTGAACTACCGAAAACTGGTTAAGGGAGAAGACAGCTCGCAAAACATCCTGCTTAAGCCAGGCGACACGATCGTGGTGCCGTAAGGGCAGGAACGAAAGATCATATGAGCCGAGTATCAAGACAATCCTTTCTCGCCGCGTTCTTATTGCTGACTGTCGGGTGCCTGTTTGCGCAGACGCAGCAGACGAGCACGAACGACACTGGGGCGCCGCCGGCCGCGACCGGCCTTGACGTACAGACGCAGATGAGCGAGAACCCGCCAGTTTCCGGCCTGGATGAACCCAAGTTCGAACCCGGCTTTGGAACGCGAAGCTACCTGGCGCCTAAGATTGAGGCCAGCGAGAACCTGGACACAAACGCCACCAGCATTCCTGGCCGCAACAATGTTACGGATACGACCCGGCTTCTGGGATCGCTCGACCTGCAGAAATTGTGGAAGCAACATCCGCTGGATCTGGACTACATCGGCGGAGTGGATTGGTACAGCGCCGGTGGAGGGCACGTTTATCAATTGCAGTCCCTCGAAGCGACGCAGCGCTTCCTATGGCGGACGGGGCAATTAGCGGTGCGGGACTCGCTCAGCTATCTGCCGGAAGGAACGTTCGGATTCGCCTCCTTTGGTGGAGCAGGCGGCGCATTCGGTGGCGGGGGTCTCGAAGCTGGCGGGATTCCCGGTGGCTCCGAGGTAGGGATTTTTGGCAATGGGCAGTACGGTTCGCTTTCGACGCAGCCACGCCTCACCAATATGGGTATCGTCGATATCACGCAGTACGTGAGTCCGCGAAGCGAAGTGGTGCTGACTGGCGCGTTTGGTCTGACTGATTTCACGAACAATCCATCTGGGCCAACATGCTCGACAGTCGCGAACTGTTACTTCAACAGCCAACAGGCAATCGGCGAACTCGCCTACAACTACCAGATTTCGAGGCGAAACCAGCTCGCTCTGGTGTACGCCTATGAAGAACTACACTTCCCGACAGCTTTCGCAGGAAGTTTGAATGTAAATCTGGTGCAGTTACTCTTCGCTCACCGGATTACGGGCAAGCTGGATTTCATTCTGGGCGGTGGTCCGGAGCTTGTGCGCCGGACGCAATCCGAAGAAGAGCTTCTTGGGCAAGTCCCGGTTGGCTTGCCCTGCATTAATCCGACGCAACTGACGCCATGTGTGATTATCCGGAGCCGGTTTATCACCGGGTCGGCGCGGATGTCATTGCGCTATCGAATGACGCCGCGCACAGCTCTGCAGTTGGGATATCTGCGATACATCAGTCCGGGATCAGGGTTCTTCGGGGGAGCGAACACGGATGTGGTGCGGTTCTCGGTGAATCACAGCCTGGAACGGCACTGGACCCTGATGATGGATAGCGGTTATGCGCGCAATTCGCGGCTGCTGGCGGTGACAGCGGGCGCAGCGGGCGGTGCTGCCGTTTACCACTACTGGTATGTCGGAGGCGGAGTGCATCGCCAACTGGGACGACACTGGGGGGCATTCGGCAGCTATCAGTACGACCAGTTTAAGTTCGGCGACACCGGCTGCACGGGAACAGGCTCAAATTGCGGACTTGGGTACGGGCGGAACATTCTGCTGGTCGGCGTGCACTGGACGCCCCAGCCGATTCGGCTTGATTGATGTTTTGGCCAGCGCGTGCTGGCGGAAATGGGAACTGACAATGATTGAGAACCGCGTACTGACAATGGAAGACTACGGCGCAATGCTGCGGCGGCGCCTGAAGGTCATTCTGATCCCGGCCGTGCTCGCGCCCATCGTCGGATTTTTGATCTCGTACGCCTTTCCGGCGAAATACATGTCGCAGGCGCTGATCCTGGTTCAGGAACAACAAGTGCCGCAAGGATATGTGGCTCCGGTCGTCACCGCGGACCTGTCGCAGCGTATCGCGACCTTGGAACAGAAAGCCCTGGGCGCGGACCGCTTGCGGCCGATGATCGAAAAGCTGAAGCAGCAGGGCCTGGTGCATGGAAATGACGACGACATCATTGAGCGGATCCGGAATGGGGTGTCGATCGAGCAAGTACAAATGATTGTGCTGCCCAACTCGTCCACCACGACGAAAGGCACCGGGCCGCGGCCGGGATTGGCGACGGGACCTCCGCCATCGAAGACTCCGCAGGTGCCGGCGTTCAATTTGGATTTCACCGCGTCGGACCCTAAAGAGGCGCAGGCAATCTGCGCTGGGTTGGCCGACATCATGCTTCAGGAAAATCTGAAAGAACGTTTGGCAGCAGCACAGAACACGGCCGACTTTCTGGGACGGCAGGTGGATGATGCCAAGCACAACCTGGATGATCTGGACTCGAAACTTGCGGATTTCAAGAAGCAATACCTGGGGCAGCTTCCGAGTGATGAAGACAGCAATCTGAAACTCCTGAGCGGGTTGAATTCGCAACTGGACGCGAGCACGCAGGCTTTGAATCGCGCACAACAGGACAAAACCTACAGCGAGTCGTTGCTGTCGCAGCAATTGGCAGCGTGGAGGGCGGGTTCGTCCTCAAATCCGCAGACCTTGCAGCAGCAGCTCGACCAGGCACAGGCCCAACTGGTAACCCTGCAAGAACGCTATACGGACGATTATCCGGATGTGGTTAAGACGAAGAAGCAGATTGCTGATCTGCAAAAGCGGCTGGATGAAGTGAATTCCGCTGCGCCGAATAGCGGCACTGCGGCCGGGACGAAGGTAAGCGCGGCTGAGCCGGCGGAGATCCAGCAGTTGCGGCTGCAGATTCACCAGTATGAGCAGGTGATTGCGCAGGCAACGCGTGAGCAGAAGAACCTGCAGGGCCAGATCAAAGTTCTGCAGGGACGAATCGCCGTCAGCCCTGCAGTGGAAGAAAGATATAAGCAGTTGACGCGGGACTACGATACCGCGCAGAAGTTCTACGATGACTTGCTCCAGAAAAAGAACGAGTCGGAGATGCAGAGGGCAATGGAGAGCGAGCAAGAGGGAGAGCAAATGCGTTTGCAAATCCCCGCTGACTTGCCGGACTCGCCGAGTTTCCCGAACCGCCTGATGTTTGCCGGTGGTGGCCTGGGAGCAGGACTGGCGCTGGGAATCGGGTTTGGGCTGTTGCTTGAATTGCGCGACAAGTCGCTGCGCAACGAGGGGGACGTGATCGCAGCTCTCGAATTGCCGGTGCTCTCGCAGGTTCCGTGGGTTGGAGCAGATCCTGCCAACCACAATGGCAATGGCAATGGCAACGGCAATCGGAAATTCGGGTCGAGGTCGCACACGCGCGGCGAGGCTGGAACAATCGAGGTTTAAGGCTCATGTATAGAGAATTTTTTGGCCTGCGGGCGAACCCGTTCAACGTAAATCCGGACCCGCGTTACTTGTTTCTCACGCGGCACACGGAAGAGGCACTGGCTTGCCTGACGTATGGAATCCAGAGCCGTAAAGGTTTCGTGCTGCTCACCGGTGAGGTGGGAACCGGAAAGACGACGCTGATCAACAAGCTGCTGGAGTGGCTGCGCTCACAGCAGGTGCCGACGGCGTTCATTTTCAACTCGCGAATGAACGTGCCTCAGTTTCTCGACTATATGATGGCTGATTTCGGCATTCCCTGTGAGACCCGCTCCAAGAGTCAGATTTTAATCCGGCTCTATAGCTGGCTGCTCGAACGCTACCGCGCCGGCGAGACTGCAGTGTTGATTGTGGATGAGGCGCAAAATCTTCCGGATGAGGTGCTGGAAGAAATCCGGATGATGACCAACCTAGAGACTTTTACCGAAAAGCTGCTGCAGATTGTGCTGGTTGGCCAGCCGGAACTGGAACACCGTTTGAAACAGCCGAATCTGCGGCAGTTGCGGCAGAGACTGACGCTTCGGTCAAAAACCCACCCACTGACTTCTGACGAAACCAAGTCGTATATAAGCCAGAGATTGCGTATTGCGGGATCGAACGGACAAGAAATTTTCGAGCCCGAGGCGCTGAATGCCATCCATCGATACTCCGGAGGAATTCCTCGAGTGGTAAATCTGCTCTGCGAGCATTGCCTGGTGAGCGCGTTCGTGGACCAGCAGAAGAAGGTTGGCGCGCACGTGGTGGATGCGGTAGCGCGCGACTTTGAACTCGATGGCCGTGCCGACGCTCCCCCGCCGTCGCTGAACCCCGACAAGTTTGATTTGATGAACGAGCTGAAGACTATTTCAAGCGCCACCGAGAGATTTGCAGAGCTGCAACACGATGCGAGTGAAGTGAGCAAAGAAGGGAAACTATGAGCCGAATTCATGAAGCCTTAAAAAAAGCGGAGCAGGAACGTGCGATGGCGGAACCCGCGCCAAGGATGGAACCGATGCAAGCGGTGATCGATCCAGTCACAGAGGGCGACTTGAACCCTTCGCCCATCGCCATCTCCGCTGGAGGCACAGCGGCAGTGATGACCCCGGATTCCCTGCTGGCGCGCAGCCGGAAAACCAACTGGCAGCCGGACTCGAAGACGATGTTGTTCTTCGGAGGCGAAGAGCATGTTTACGGGATGGAGGAATTTCGTACGTTGCGCAGCCGACTCTATCAGGCGCGCGAAAGGCATCCTCTCTCGAAGTTGCTGGTTACGAGCCCTTTACCAAAAGAAGGGAAATCGTTTGTCACGGCGAACCTGGGGCAGGTATTGGTACGGCAGCAGGGCAAGCGTGCTCTGCTGATCGACTGCGACTTGCGCAATCCGCACCTGCATTTGACGCTGGGCGCCGAGCCCGGTCCTGGAATTTCGGAATTTCTGCGAGGAGAGGCGGACGAGTTCTCGATCATCCAACGCGGGCCCATGGACAATCTGTTCCTGATTCCGGCGGGTGAAAGAAATGAAAATCCTGCGGAACTCGTAGCCAGTGGACGCATCAAAAGTCTGCTTACGCGGCTTGAACCGCTGTTTGACTGGATCATTATCGATTCTCCGCCGGCGCTGGCGGTTTCGGACTCGGCCTTGTTGTCAAAGTATTGCGATGGAGTCCTGATGGTTGTGCGATCGAATGCTACGCCGTTTGACATGGCGAAGCGGGCGCGCCAGGAATTTGGCGACAACATTGTGGGAGTGGTCCTGAACGGAATTTCGACGTTGCCCGAATATTCGCAGTATTACTACAACGCCTATGTGAAACCGAACGGCAAAGGAGAGGCTTTCAAATAGTTTGAAGCAGGCCGAATCGGTCGAGTCGCGATTCGCAGCGAAATGCGCAGCATGAGCTTCGCTGACCAGGTCAGGGAATAGAGAGAACGTCGAGATGGTCATCCGGTTGTTCAACGCATACTTTCCGCGCCGTACGCTGCTCTTGGCGCTTTCTGAAGCCGGGGTGGTGGTTCTCGCGTTTACGGTGTCGTGCATCATCTGGATGGGGCGGGACGCCGACCTTTTTCTGAACTATGAAGGCGGATTCGTAAAGATCACCCTGATCACGGCGGTCTTCCTTATATGCATGTATTACGGGGACCTCTATGACTCGTTGATACTGACAAATCGGCGTGAGGTCATCATCCGGCTCATTCAGGTCATGGGCGCCGGAACGCTGGTTTTAGCCGTGCTGTATTCCGCATATCCCAGCACCCGGCTGGGGGTCAAGAATTTCGTCCTCGGTTTGTTTCTGGTGCTGCTCCTGGTTTGGTTCTGGCGAGAGCTATTCCTCTGGTTGTTTCGCTCCAAGCACCTGCTTGAACGCGCAATTCTGCTGGGTGATGGGCCGCTTTCAAAGAAACTCGCTCATGAAATCCTCACCCGGCCCGATCTCGGGTTGCAGCTTCTGGGTTACGTAAGCGTGTCGTCGTCGCAAGCGCGTAGCGATTTGCCATACCTGGGTACTCCAGACCGCCTTGCAGAAGTTGTGCGGGCCCAGGGAGTGCGGCATGTGCTGGTCACCATGCCTGACCAGCGTGGCAAATTGCCGATGGATGAACTGCTTTCGATCAAGTCGCAATACGCGCGAGTGCAGGACGGAGCCGAGATCTACGAAAAGCTGACCGGGAAACTGCCAATTGAATCATTGCGGCTGAGCTGGCTGTTATTTTCTCCCGGCTTCCATACCTCGCGCTGGCTCTCGATCTGGAAGAGCATATTTTCATTCCTGATTTCGCTGGTGCTCCTGATTCTGTTTTTACCAGTCATGCTGCTGATCGCGATTGCGATTCGGCTGGACTCTCCCGGGGATGTGATTTTCAAACAGGAGCGGGTGGGGCAAGGCGGCAAGATTTTCACGTTGTACAAATTCCGCTCCATGTACCATGGCGCAGACGCCAATGGAAACCACGCGCCGGCAGAAGAGCACGACGGGCGAGTTACGCGACTTGGCAGGGTGCTTCGCCGCACGCGTCTTGACGAACTACCGCAGCTTTACAACATTCTATGTGGAGATATGCACTTCGTCGGCCCGCGGCCGTTCGTGCCCGATCAGGAAGAGGTGATGGTGAAGGCCATTCCTTTTTACAGCCAGCGCTGGAACGTGAAGCCGGGCGCGACTGGCTGGGCGCAGATCAATCGCGGTTATTGCGCGACGGTTGAAGATAATGCGGACAAGCTTGCCTACGACTTGTTCTACATCAAGAACATATCGATATCGCTGGATTTATTAATCATTTTCAAGACCATGAAAATCCTGGCCTTAGGGCGCGGCGGCCGATGAGCGTAGAGACGCTTTTTTTCGCGCGATTTGTTTTTTGGGCGAGTCTGGTGCTCGTCGTTTACCCCTACTTCTTATATCCGGTTGTGCTTTTCCTCGCGTATTCGGTGACCCAGGCGTGGCGGGATTTGAAATATCTTCGGGCGACTCGCGACCGGCGCACGGAGACTCCATCGCCGGGGGAGATGCCGGGCGTGAGCATCATTATTCCGGCATATAACGAAGAAAAAGTTCTAACGCAAAAAATCGAGAACCTGCGGGAGTTGGATTTTCCGCGCCAACGTGTGCAGGTTATTTTTGTATCCGACGGTTCAAGCGATGGCACAAATGAGATTTTGCAGGCGAGTGCAGGGGGAAACTTCGAGTGTTTGCTGCTGAGTGAGCGCAAAGGCAAAGCCAATGCCCTGAACCAGGCGGTGATGCGCGCGAAAAACGAGATTCTGGTTTTCTGCGATGCCAGCACTTTGTTTGAGCGTGACGCGATCAACAAATTGGTGCGGCATTTTGCGGATCCCGATGTGGGCGCTGTCTGTGGGGCGGTACGATACCACGCCGGTTCCGATGCGCAGCAAACTGAAGGCGCGTACTGGAAGTATGAGAGCGCGTTGCGCCTGATGGAAGCGCGGTTGGGCGCGATCCTGAATGCCAGCGGCGCAATCTATGCTCTGCGGCGAGAATGCTTCTCTCCGGTCCCGCAGAACACGATCATTGAAGATTTTGTCATCCCCATCCGCGCGCGCAGGCTCGGATTTTCGGTGCTTTACGACCCTGAAGCGGTGGCGATTGAATTTCCCGCGAGCACGGTATCGGGAGAATTTACCCGGCGCGTGCGACTTGCAGTAGGAAGTTTTCGCGCGTTGAAAGATGTTGTGCGCGTGCCGTTGCGCGGGTTCACGCCGTTTGCATTGATCTCGCACAAACTGTTGCGCTGGCTGGTGCCGTTTTTCGCGTTGTCGCTGCTGGCGAGCAACGTTGTGCTGGCTAGGGCGCCATTTTACCGCGCGGCATTGGCGACGCAGATATTGTTCTATTTCTGGGCGGGATTGGGATTCTTTTTTTATCAGCACATGCGACGTGTGCGCTATGGATTAGTGCCGTATTTCCTCTTTGCGATGCATCTCGCATTCCTGGTAGGTTTCGTGCGATGTGTCATGCGGTCGGACCGGGCGGTTTGGCAGAAAGTGACTTAGCAGAAAGTGACTTAGAAGATGGCCTCGAAAACGGTAGAGACTGAGAGGATGCCGGCGACCGCAGGCATTGAGCGCTTTGAAGCGCTGGCTCTGATGCTGCGGTGTCTTCGCTGCAAGGCAGAGCTTTCGCTCGAGGACCAGGGATTTCATTGCCAGAACTGCGCGGCAAGATTTCCGATCACGAACGGCGTAGTCCGTTTTGTCGAATCGCAAGGTTATGCGGAGAATTTTGGCTTCGAGTGGACCAAGTACGCCCGCACGCAACTGGATGACGAGATATCAAATTTGTCGGAGCGGCAATTTCTAGAGTCGACCGGTTTCAATCCTCAGGATTTACATGGCAAGTGGGTGCTCGATATCGGTTGCGGCATGGGCCGCTTTGCTGAAGTGGCGAGCCGGTGGGGAGCAAAAGTAGTTGGCATCGACCTGAGCCTGGCAGCCGATGTGGCGGCAAAAAACTTGTCGGCGCGGCAGAATGTGTGGATCTGCCAGGCTAGCGTGCTGAACTTGCCATTTCACGAGCAGAGTTTCGACTACATCTACAGCATTGGGGTGCTGCACCACACGCCGGATTGCGAACAGTCATTCAAGCAGTTGCCGCGTTTATTGAAACCTGGTGGAAGCGTGGCTATCTGGCTTTACAGCGGATACACGCGGTGGTACCGGATGGCGGATGTCTATCGTAGATTCACTACGAAAATGTCTCCGCGAAAATTGCACGCCCTTTGCGTGGCCGCTGATTCGCTCTATTACGTGCACCGCGGGTTGCAGCGAGTGCCGGTTGTAGGTTCATTTCTGAGTGGCGCGCTCAATTACATGGTGCCTATCAATATGAATCCTTCGCGCGAGTGGCGATTGCTCGACACGTTTGATTGGTATTCGCCGGTCTATCAGTCCAAGCATACTTATGAGCAGGTATTTCGCTGGTTTGAAGATTGCGGACTCGAAGATCTACGGGTGCTTCATCGGCCAATCGCGGTCCGAGGGACGAAGCCCACGAGACATCGCGACCAGCCTGCGTAATTCAGAAGAAATTTGGGGAGTCGCCAGATATGTGCGGCATTGCCGGAATGGTGGACGCCGGGCGGGGCGGTTTAGCCGACGAAGCAGTCGTGCGCCGCATGTGCGACGTGATCGCTCACCGTGGGCCGGATGACGAAGGATTCTACGTAAGCGGCGGCGTGGGGTTGGGTATGCGCCGCCTCAGCATCATCGACCTTTCGACAGGGCATCAGCCGCTCTCGAATGAAGACGGCAGCATCTGGATTGTCTTCAATGGGGAGATATACAACTTCATCGAGCTGCGCGACGAGCTGCGCGCCCGTAGACACATCTTTCGAACGAATACTGATACCGAGGCCATCGTTCATCTGTATGAGGAGTTCGGAAGCGATTGCGTGCGGCGATTGCGAGGTATGTTTGCCTTCGCGATTTATGACACGCGCAACAAGATACTGCTTTTGGCGCGGGACCGGCTCGGGAAAAAGCCGCTCCATTACGCGCTCGATGGCGAGCGCTTGCTGTTCGGATCTGAAATCAAGTCGTTGCTCGAAGCTGCGCCCGAGCTTGCAGACATCAATCGCGAAGGTCTGCTGAATTATTTTTATTTCGGGTATATTCCTGATCCGCAATCGGCGTTTCGCAAGATTCACAAGCTGCCCCCGGGGTACATTCTCGAGTTTCGCAATGGCACGATAAAAACTCAGCAGTATTGGGACGTCCCCGCCTACGATACCCACCAGTCGATTTCAGAAGAAGAGTGCCTGGAAGATTTGGAGCGAAGACTTGCGGAGGCCGTCAGGATTCGCTTGGTGAGCGACGTGCCGCTGGGTGCGCTGCTGAGCGGTGGGGTCGATTCATCGATTGTTGTTGGATTGATGGCGAAGGCGACTTCTCAGCCGGTGAAGACCTTCACCATCGGATTCGATCGAAGTGAATTCGATGAGACCCACTACGCGCGACAGGTCGCGACAGCTTTCGGGACTGATCATCACGAGCTGATACTCAGGCCGGACGTAGTGGGCACTCTCGAGAAACTGACCCCGATGCTGGAGGAGCCGTTTGCGGATTCATCGATCCTGCCGACCTATTACGTTTCGTGCCTGGCACGGCAGCACGTGACGGTTGCACTGTCGGGGGACGGCGGCGACGAACTTTTTGCGGGATATACGCGCTATACACGACTACTCGAGGAAAACCGGCTGAGCTGGATGCCGCAATGGTTGGGACGCTTTTACCGAGATCAGATTTTTCACAGAACGCCCAGCTTTTATGGACGGCGTTTTCTTTTCAATATGACCTTGCCAATTCGCGACCGTTATATCGATAACATCTCGCAATTCCCGGCGTGGGGGCGAGAGCGCGAATTGTTCAGCAGTGATTTTCTGGCGTGGGCTGATTCGACGCAATCGCCTTTAGATTTGTTCCGGCATTACTTCGATGAAGCCCCTGCGAAGGATTTGGTTTCTCGGCTCCTGTATCTAGATACGAAGACGTATCTGCCGTTCGACATTTTGACCAAGGTTGACCGGATGAGTATGGCGACCTCGCTCGAGGTTCGCGTGCCCATGCTGGACCATATTTTTGTGGAGTGGGTCGCCAGCCTGCCGGTTTCACTGAAACTTCGTGATTTCAATGGCAAATACATTTTGAAAAAACTGGCGGAGCGGATCGGAGTTCCGCGTGAGGTTTTATATCGCAAGAAGAGTGGATTCGCCATGCCGCTGGTGCACTGGATGCGGAAAGAACTGAAGCGGGATCTGGTGGATATCCTGCTTGAGCCACGCACGCTGGAGCGCGGATACTATTCGCGGAATGCGGTGCAGAAACTGGTTGAGGAACACAGCAGCGGGCGCCGCGATCGTTCACACGAAATCTGGCTGCTGCTGATGCTCGAGTTGTGGCATCGCAATTTTCTTGAAGCCCGTGTAGGAAGCCAGTTGCAAGCTACTTCGCTCACCGCTGTTTCCTGACATGCAGACCGTGTCCTTATCGGCTCCTCCAAATCACGACCTGTCGCGTGCTGAATCGCCATCGCAGCACCCCAGCGACGCTCGGCGTGTTTTTTTTCTGGTCGATTCGCTCCATGTAGGAGGGACGGAAACTCAAGCCGTTGAACTGGCACGACGCCTGGATCCTGAGAGGTACCGGGTCACGCTGGGATGCCTGCGGGTGCGCGGCCCACTTTTGTCGAGACTGGAAGGGTCGGCGGTAACACTGCGAGAGTGCTATCCGGAAGGCGGTGTCGATTCCCTCAGCGGCATTCGCGAAATGCTGAAATTGGCTCGGTTTTTTCGGCGCGAGAAAGTCCAGATCGTGCACAGCCATGACCTTTGGTCGAATCTGCTGGCGATTCCGGCGGCACGGATGGCGCGCGTGCCGGTAGTCATTTCCAGCCGGCGGGACCTGGCGCATCTCGATTGGTACACGCCGCGACGCAGAAGAATTCTTCGTTATGTGCAACAACTTGGTTCCGCGGTGCTGGTGAACTCGGGGCAGATTAGAGAGCAGTTAATCACGGAAGATGGATTTCCCGAGAGGATGATCCGGGTGATTCATAACGGTGTCGACTTTGACCGGTTCAGCACGGTTGTTCGCGATCGCGAGCGTTTGTTCCCCGGGCTGGGCAACTGCAAGCTCATCGTGGCAGTTGGAAACATGCATAGCGACATCAAGGGCCAGCCGACGTTGATCAAGGCCGCGCGTGACGTTTGCGCGAAAGTTCCGCAAGCAAAGTTTGTGCTGATCGGCGACGGACGACGTCGCCTGGCGTTCGAAGCGATGGCGGAGGAGTTCGGGGTGAAGCAGAATATTATCTTTCTCGGTCAACGGCATGACATTCCCGAATTGCTCGCCGCCTGCGACATGGCGGTAATGGCGTCCAAAGCAGAAGGTTTTCCGAATGCGTTGCTGGAATACATGGCAGCCGGACTGCCCACGATCGCCACCGATGTTGGCGGAAATCGGGAAATCATTCAGCATCAGATCAACGGGATGCTGATCAAACCGGAAGATCCTGACGCTCTGGCGCAGTCTATTATGCTGCTGCTCGAGGACTCAAAGACTGCGTCAGGCCTGGCCCAGACCGGCCGGGAGATGGTGAGACGAGAGTTCAGTTTTGATCGACTGACGGCGAACATTGATGCCATGTACACCGAATTGCTACACGCGCCCCGCTGAGTCCATCCACCTATATCGGCCATTCCTACATCGAAACGGTCACGAAGTAGTCGCGAGCGATACGCTCAGTGCGGACCTGACCCGCCGGTACACTCGAGAACAACTGCTTGAGCTGAGAGTCGGTATAGAGATAGAGCGGGCAGCGCTGTTTGTAGCGAAGCTTACGCTGCCAGGCCAAAATTCCGCCGTCGGCAGGAAAGCTGAAGAATGCTTTGCCGCGCGTAACCGAGAGTACCTTGTCGACGGTCTGCTTGGGATCGGCCATGTAATCCATGAAGCCCATGGCAATGGTGTAGTCGTATTTTTCGTTCAAGGGATCGGCGAGAAAATCATGGCGGGCAAATTTGCAGCGATCTTCTACGCCGGCAGCGCGGGCGTTTTTGTCGGCGATTGAAATCATCTCGTCCGCAAAGTCGATTCCGTAAACGCGAGCGGCGCCATTCTTCGCCAGGGCAACGCTGTAGTGGCCCGGCCCGCAACCGATATCGAGAACGGTCCTGCCTTCGATCGGCGAGCATCCGGCAATGGTTTTTTCGTATCTCATGCGCATACTGGCGCGCAGGTAGCGGTTGATCCAGCGATTTACGAAGGTGTTGCTATTCCCGTAAATCGCGTTGAAGTCGTGCGCGTAAGAGTCAAAAAATTGCGAAGTGCGACTGGCGGACACGGTCATGCGGCCTCCGAGACCGACTTGGGTTTGGTGGTTGTTTGCGGCTTGCGTGTCCAGGTGCTTTCTTCGAAATAACCTGGATTTTCGGCAATGAAGCTGGCGAAGGTGTTGACTTCAAAATCATTCAGAATGTTGCGAATTTTTTGTTCTGTACCGCGCAGATTGACATAAGACTTGAAGGCGCGCGTCGCGTTCAACTGCATTCGGGGATGTGCAGGGTCGATTTCACGCGGGTGAACGTAGAAGACCACGGGCCGATTTTCCGCAAGCACTTTGTGGCACATCTGGCGGATCAAGGCATATGGAAACAGGCGCAGATATCCGCCACCGAAAAAGCAGAAGCGTTTTCCTAGAACACTGGTTACTGTGATCGGAAATTCAACAAGGTTTTCTGAAATCCGGTGAGGGCTGAAATGATTTGTCTCCAGTCCTCCGTGCTGGCGCGGTGCCGGGAAAACCGAAGAATCGTAGCGATAATCAGCTTCGGCGATTTTGTCGAAGAACCACGGCGTGGCTTCGGTTACGGAGAATCCAGGCCCACGATAACCGAGGACGGGCTGGCCGGTGATGTCTTCGAGAATCGCCTTGCTCTTGCTCACGTCCTCGAGAAATGCATCCGGAGTCATGGTGTAGATCAGGCGATGAGCGTACCCGTGGGAAGCGATCTCATGGCCGCGATCATGCGCCTCACGCACGAGATGAGGAAAGCGTTCGGCGACGTAACCCAGGAAAAAGCAGGTAACGCGCGTGTTCTTTTCGCTGAAAATGTCTAGCAGTTTCCGGAAGTTGCGCTCGACACACGAAGGCAATGAGTTCCATTGCGAAATGTCGGGGGCCGAGGGGAGATCGAGAATGTGAAACCAATCTTCGACATCGACCGAGAATATGCTTTGCATCATTACTGGCCTTTTCTTTCCGCCTTCGCAAGCGGCGCAAGTGTCGCACCCCCGCGCGAAGTTTGTGCAGATGAATTTTCCCCGAAGCAAAAGTCACGGAAACGATCGTAGTAACCGCCCGCGATTCCCTTGATCGTCATTTTTACTTTCCAGGAAACGAACTGTTTGGCTCGCGGCAAAACGTCTCCCGCGGCGACACTGGCGGCGGAAGCCGCGGAGATGCCGCGTATCACCCCGTATCTTCCTAAGACGAAGCAGCTGTTCACGACCTTCACTCGCGTCGTTGGCTCAGATGTGAAAAGTACTCTGATGCCGGATTCGGCGGCAGCGAACTCAACCTGGCGCGAAGAATTGCCGCCAGGAACGGAAGCGAACTGAACCGGTGCCGCGATAATCTGCGAGAGCACTTCGATGCTGTTCTTCCATTCCAATAGCAATGTCTGCCACGAACAAGAAGACATGCGCCGGGGATGAGAGCAGGAATGCGATCCGATAATGTGCCCCTGCCGCGAAAGTTCGGCGATTTGTTCTGCGGCCAAAAAACCAGGTGTTCCGATGAAGTCGGTCGAAATGAAGAAGTGGGCTTTCCAGCCATATTTCGCGAGTGTGTCCGCAATTCTCATGCTGCTGGCGCCGCCGTCGTCGAATGAGAGCACGAATTCGCGGTGCGAGCTGCTTCGGAGCAGAAGGTCGCTGATTGTGACCGGCGGCGCTTGCAGGACGCCGCGGATTGCTTCCATGTGGCTCGTGAAATCGGACCATGTGAGCTTATAGTGAGCCGCAGCGGGCCCGGTGAAACCGGAGCTGTCGAAATCACCGGCCTCGGTGACATCGTGATACAGAAGCGAGAGCGCGTTCAAAGCTCTCGTCTGTTTCTCCGCGTTTGATTCGTGACTCATGCTCGCTTAAAAAATTCTCCGCAGTTGAGATTTGACTCCGGTCGGAACGCTGATGCCAAACCGCCCGAAGCCGTTCTTGAACGAGCGAGCTGCTCGTCGCAGGCGATCGGACTTGCGATGTTCGAGATCGAAGCGCAACAGCAGTTCTTCCTCGAGATGTCCGTTTGATGGCAGACGCAGGTCGCCTTTGCATCCGGAGAAATCGCCGTTTCGCAGTGCTTCAATCACGGCCGGTGGGCCGGAAGCTTCGGAGTCCAACACCGTGAACATTCCGCGAAATTGCCGTTTCCAATGCAGGTCTTGTCCGTAGAAGGCGAGCATAGAGGGATTGCGCTGCTGGAGGCCATTCAACAGGCGGAAGGTCGCTGTGCGGGGCGCGTATCGACCGTCGTACTTTGTGTTCCATACTTCGATGCCATCAGGAAGGACGCCAAAGTCTTCGATGGTGGAAAACATTCGGTTCGCGGGATGCGCAATAACAGCGAGGCCACCGTTCTGCTGAATGTGAGCAATCACCTGTTGTGGATCTTTCGAATTGGCCCGAGTTGTGCAGCCGTATCCCAAAATGTGCATGCCACCATCACAGGCAAATTCAAGGCTGGGAATGAAGACGAAACGAGCGTCAGAAAGGCGCTGGCATTCGTCGAGATAGTACTGCAATCTTTCTGTATCGAAGTACTCGGCGTGGTCGGTAATGCAGGCGAATCTACAACCAGCCTGGGTGAAAATTGCCTTGAGTTCCTGCAAGGTAAATTCGCCGTCGGAAAATTTGCTGTGCATGTGCAGCGCGCCCAGAAATTCGTTGGATGGTGCAGGCTGCTTTTTTCCGAGAAGACCAGGTACCCGACGAAGAGCAAAATGCAACCAATCACCGAGTTCCGGCAGCGGATCTCCGAATTCGAAATTATCGTGAAAAGTTCCGGCCACCGGCGTTAGAAAATTTAAGAGCGCCGGCAGACGCTTGGGAAATTTCCCGGGATATCCGGCGGGTGGGCCGGCAAAGGCCTCGACCAGATTGCGAAGGTCGCCCAGAAACCATCGACAGCGGACGCCAGGACGGTAGCTTTGCGGACCCGCTACCTCGCCCTTCTCAGCCATTTCCGCCAGCAGCGCCGGGAAATCTACCCCGGCATGAATTGCCAGCGGCAGGGAATTCCAGAAGCGCCCGTTGACTTCGAAGAACACTGGAGTTCCATCAGGTCGAATGCGGAATTCCACCATGGCCACCCCATGCCATCCGAGCGCCTGCAAAATCCCAAGTCCTGCACTTCGCAATCGCGGATCGGGCTCGACGCTTACCCGCAAAGAGCTGCCGGAGCCAGTGGGGCGAACATCGCGAATGCGGCGATGGAAGAACTCCGCTCGAGGTTCGCCGTCTTTCATTAACGCAAAGTATCCACAGCCCACGCCTTCGACGAACTCTTGAACCAGGACGCTCGTGCTTCGCTGCGAGATCTCCGCGAAGGCACGGCGGAACTCTGTCGAATTCTTGGCATATAGCGGCTTGCCTGTGGGGCGCAGTTGGCCATCATTCTCGACCTGGTTCGTACTGCGAGGCTTCAGAACCACCGGATAAGGGAGCGACTCGATGATGGCTTCTGCTTCGGCCCAGGAACCGATTACATAGGTAAGCGGAACAGCGATTCCGAGTGAAGCCGCGAGCGAAGTGGTGAATTGCTTATCGACTGCCTGGAGAACGATGGAGTGCGACGGTAAAACGAGCGTTCCACCTGCCGAGAATATGAGCTCGCGATGTTCCGATATTGGCAACATGCTCGCTTCAGTCATCGGGAGGATCAGCGCCGGCTGATGCTTTGCAGCCTCGCCTGCAATATGTCTGACGAATTCCTGCGGGTTGCGCTCAGGCGAGGGATAGGAAAATTGGCCAGAAGCGTAACGTGACCATCCGGCTTTCGACCACAACGAACTCGACCCAACGAAAACAGAATGTCCGGCGCGCGCGAGCGAACGAACGCTGGCGACCGCCTGATTTTCGTTGCCATCGAGAACGAGAATGTTCATCCGTTCACCACGTTCAGGGGCAGGTCCCGCGAAGCTGTGATCGGTGTGGCGCCTTTACCAGCCAGAATTTCAGCGAACTGGTCGGCAACAACGCACCAATCGAATTTTCGTGTGAGTTCAAGCGCCGCGCGTTCGTAGCGCTGTCTTAACTCCGGCTGGCGCAACAGCGTTATTAGCGCCTGAGCAAAGCTCTCGGGGTTGTCGGCAATCATCACGTCTTTGCCGTTGCGCACTTCGAGTCCTTCGGCGCCGATGGAAGTCGAAACGACAGCGCGGCCGACAGCCATGCCTTCATAGATTTTCAACCGCGTGCCTCCGCCCATTCGCAGCGGTACGACTAGCGCCCATGCCTGCTGCAGGTGATCTACGACAGAAGGCACAGTCCCGGTGACTTCGACGGTTTCGGTCGCCAATCTTTGGACAGCTGCGACCGGATTCTTTCCGACAATTCGGAATTTCGCGTCGGGCACAGCTTTCAGCACCAGTGGCCAAATCTCGCGACAGAAATATCCCACACCATCGACATTGGGCTCGAAGTCCATGGTGCCGGTGAAAACAACCAAAGGTTGCGCCGATTGCGGGACCGATCCCGGGCGGAAATTTTCGAGGTCCACACCAGTTGGCGTGACGCTGATTTTTTTTGCCGGCATGAATTGTGCCATGTAGCTGCGATCCTGCTCGGAGACCGCGATCACGTGCTGGAACTTTCCGATACTGGTGTGCTCGTAATTGCGCATTTTCCCGGCTTCAATCCGATAGATCAGCTTTTTGAGCCAATGACTCTCGTTTTCGAGCATGCGTTCCCAAAGCACAGTCTCAACATTGTGCTGGAAGAGCATTGTCTGATTCCAGCGGCTGGCAGGAAAGGTGAGCGAGGCTGAAAGGAAATCGCAGACAGCGGCATCGAAATTGTGCTGTTGAAATAGCTGCTCGATTTTGCGGCGAGCGCTACGATCGGTGAACTTCCTGACGGCAAAAGGCGCTCTGGATGGCAGGCAGTAGAGATAGTGGAATAGGCGGGCAAGTGTGCTGCTGTCGGGGGCGGCGGTCCAAAGCGGGATCGCGCCAGGAAAATGCTTCTGAATTTCGCTCTCGTACCAGAGGTCGCGCTTGCCACCATAGTGGCTCAGATAGACCAAATCATGACTCTTCTGGAGCTGGCGCAGAATGTTGTAGGAGCGAATCTTGCCACCCGCGTCGACGGGCAGAAGTTTGCCGGCTTTAACCCAGAGTATTTTCATCAGCAATCACTGAAAGTTGGTTGGCGCTGGGGATTCAAGGTCGATTGTTTGCAAGTTTCGCGGCAAAGTGTTCTGTTTGAGGCCTTTGTGATGGCATGTGATCTGCCGAAGTCGGGCGTGATGATCAATTCAAAGGCCCTCTAGGTGATTTCGATTCAAGGGTTTGCGGTTCATTCCGGTGCTGGTTACGGTATCGATCCCTGAGAAATGTTGCAAAAGCTTGCACACTACGGGCGGAAATTTTCCAATCGACTTATTTTGGGGCGGGCTGAACCACGACGGGTATGGTGGGGCGGGTCACGTCGTCCGCCATGACTATGTAGTTGATTCTGGAGAGGTTGGTTGCGGGACTCAGGAGACGGTAGTAGACGCGATAGAGCCAAGTGTTCTTGAGCCAGATCTTTAGATCGAAATATTGGCTATAGAGCCTGCATTTGCGTTTGCTCTGCGAAGAACGAGATTGTTTCGATTCGGTCGCGACCGGATAGCCGAGTTCCTGCAAATATGGCCCGATCAGATTTTCGAGTTGAGAAAGTTCGGAGACGGAAAAATTCTTTTTCCAGCGCCCAACTGGGTTAAAACCGGCAGCGTTAGATTCCTGTGGAAATGAGGTGTTCGGCTTGCCAACGGAACCAATTCCTGCCTGAAGAATCCGAGCGTAGTCGAGATCGTGATCGAGAAATTGTCCGAGGCGGGTGAGAGTTGCTTGCGGTTGCGCAAGCAGGTCTTCAAAACGAAGCTCAATGTAGTCGGGGCCGAGATCTTGGCCAAATCTTCGGCCTTTGCGGACAATCCACTCCCAGTACAAACCGGATGCGAGCAGACGTTGATCGCCGGGAAGTGGACGAATCCAGCCCTGTTTGTGAAGCGAGGCGGCGACGTCGCGGCCGTCGCGAATGATGTGGACGAAAAGCGCATTGGGAAATGCACGCTTGATGCGCGGCATGTACAACATTTCCTCTGGGGAGTTGTCGGCCCAGCGCGTGGCCTGCTGCGCGCTCGAAATCTGCTCCATGAAAATGCGAAGAAAATCGCCAGCATCATGGCATTCCGAGTCAAGCCTGGCGAGTAAGGGATCGGTGTCGATGTGAGCGGCGCGGAAGAGCTTGGTTTGCAGCCAGACGTTGAGCAAGCGGCGGCGATTGGCGCTGCTGCCGGGATCGCCGAAACGTGGAACCAGGAGGTTGAAGACGTTCGATTCCGCCAGGTAGACGGCGAAACCTCCGGAGGAAAGCAGCATGTCATAGAGCAGCGTGGTGCCGGAGCGTGGGCAACCGATAACAAAGACCGGAGCTGTGCTACGAGAAGATTGCGCTGAGCTTCGCATTCAGTTTCGATCTTACGAGGTTAGCCGGCGAGTTCCTTGTAGAGTTCCAACACTGCAAGCAAATTGCCATTTGCATCTTCCACGACCGGTCTCACGGGCTTTGGTTCTTGGAGGGCGTGCCCGATTCTATCCAACAAAGCTTCCAAATTTCGTGCCGGAATCAGGTGAACTCCCGAAGGACGCATGCCGTTGTCAGTCGCTATGACCGGTATACCGAAGTGAACGGCCTCGCGCACTGAAAGTGCGTCGCCATCATACCAAGTGGTTCGCAGCATCAGGTCACTGAAGGCAATTGCCTGGAGGGTGGCGGCGTGAGGGAGGTCTCCATACAGCAGGATGTGCTCAGCATAGGGTTGCCGGCTAATTTCGCTGCGCAAATTTGCTTCCAGACTGCCGGCGCCTGCGATGAGCAATCCGGCGTTGGGCCATATTTCACGCACTTTCCCGATCGCGGTAATTTGCAGCTGCAGATCGTATTCCGGTTCGAGAAGTCCGACCGTGATGAGCAAGGGACGATGAGCACGGAAAAAGGACTCCACCTGCGGCGGAAGTTCGACAGAGTTTTTGGATGGTTGCGGCATGGAATGCGGAGAGATCTGGCGTATGCGAGCTGGCTGCACCCCGAGTCTTTCAAAAAAGGCTGCAATTTCTGAATTGACTGCAATGATGCGGTCGAAGCGACGAAACACCGCAGCGCGGAAACTGCTGCGAGTTGTGGCTTTGCCGTCCTCGGAAGAGGGGTATCCGCCGGAGTGAAAGGTGAGCACTGATTTGCGTCCGGGAAGCATTGAGCAAAGAATGCCGAGAGCGAGCTGCCGCGGCCATACCTTTCCGCCGATGTGGAGATGCAGAATGTCGTACCGTCTGGTCACGAGAAGACTAAAAACCTGGAACCCGCTGCTGGGATAGTAGATACCATCGCCCGACGACTGACGGTGGCGTGTGAGATTGATCACATCGCAGGCAATATTTTTCTGCTGCAGCATTTCCCGCAGTGCGACGATGTGGGTTTGAATTCCGCCTTGCGGCGGCGGATAAGGACCGAGTTGCAATACCTTCATTGCTCCCCGCGTCCTGCTCCTGATTGCGAATGACTGGAATAAGCATCGTTTGGTTGCCACTCGTTCGCTTGCCAATCAATCGTGAAAGGCAGAAGTTCTCGGGCAGAGCTGAGCATGCGCAGGCAGCAGATAGTGGCACGGCTGCCATCATCCACTGTGACTTCCGGCGGCAATCCCTTTCGCAATCGATCAAAAAAAGACTGCATCTGCGCCCGATAGCCCTTTTCCGCGTACCAAAGGCTGCGAGAATGTGAGAGTTTTTTCTGCATGGTCAGCCGTTTGAAATTTTCCGTGTTCGCGCCGACACCGGGAGCAAAAGCCTCTAGCCGTTCGCCGGCGGATGTCGCGCTGCCGACGGTGCAGTACGTCAAATTGCCGATCGAGCCATCGGAAAAGCGGAAAGTTGCTGCGATATTGTTCTCGCCGATGATGTCTTTCTCATTAGGCAATGAATAGGCGGAGACAGTAACGGGTTCGGATTCGAGCAGCCAGTACATCAAGTCGGTGAAGTGGCAAGCTTCGCCGAGAATAGCGCCGCCTTCCTTCGGGTCTGCCATCCAGTAATTGCCGGAAATCCCCGGGCTGTTGATGCGACAGTTAAGCACAGCAGGGCCGGAGCGCCTGCCGAGTTCGAGTTTGATCTGCTGGTAAAAAGGCACGAAGCGGCGATTGAATCCGACAGTGAGCTGCTTGCCAGTTTGCTCGACGGCCTCTGAAAGCTGGCGGCATTCCTGTTCGGTGAGCGCCATTGGCTTTTCGACGAACACATGTTTGCCGGCACGCAGCGCATCCATTGCCTGCTGAAAATGATGTTTGTTGCGGGTCACGAGGACTACAGCGTGGACTTTCGGATCCGAGAGAATTTCGTTGTAGTCGGTCGAGCAGTATTCGCTGCCGAAGCGCAGGGCGTAACTTTTTGACCGTGCGGTGTGGGTGGAACAAACCGCACGCAGTCGCACGCCGGAAAGCTTCCTGAGGATCGGAAGATGTACCCACCGTGAAAGATTGCCAGCGCCGACAAGAGCGACAGAAATCTCTCCGGCAATTTCCTTTTGTGGAGTTATTGGAACCCGGCGCTTAGGAGCGAACGTTCGCGGAGTTTCCGTTTCGGATTCGGGATAACGCAAAACCACGGCGAGACTTCCAGAGGAAGCATCCATGATCGTCTCGTAAGCTCGCGCCGCGTCCTCGAGTGCAAAGCGATGCGTGATCAGCGGGTCGAGGGAGATATGCCTGCTACCGACCAGCCGCAAAAATTCTTCCATGTTGCGGTTTTCTGTCCAGCGAACGTAAGCGTGGGGGTAGTCTCGGCCTTGCTTCTCGTATTGCGGATCGTAACTTCCGGGGCCATAAGCTCGCGCCATGAGGAGCTTGAGTTCTTTGCGATACATCGTCCCCCAGGGGAAACTGAGTTCCACAGCGCCGACGTCCACGATGCGCCCACGATCACGGCAAGTATCGACGGCCTGTTCGCAGGGGCCTGAAGACTTTGCAGCGGCGGCGATCATGACGCAATCGAGACCTCGCCCTTCGGTGAATGCGCTCGCAACTACAGCCGCCGAACTGGGATCGGCGGTAGAGTCGACCCCTAATTTTTTGGCGAGCTCAAGGCGTTCGGAACGAAGATCGATTCCCATAACTTGGCCGCCCTGCAAGCGTACCAACTGCGCTACGAGCTGGCCGAGAAGTCCCAACCCAATGACCGCTACCTTTTCGCCGAGCCCGATTTCAGCGATACGCACGGCGTTCAAAGCGATGCTGCCCAGCGTGGCGAAACAGGCGTGCTCGAAAGCGACCGCATCGGGCAATTTCACCACCAGGTTGCGTCCAGCCAGGACAGTCTCACCGTGACCAGTTCCTTCGCCGCCGTACGCCACGCGATCGCCGATTTCGAGATCAGTGACCGTGCTGTGCTTATCGACAAGGATGCCGGCGCCGGAATAACCAAGGACGGCGAGTTCCTTGAACTTAGCTTGCACTTCGCGGAGCGCACGAAGCGGGCCCTGATTGCGAACGGCTTTCCAGATGGTCGCCAGGTGCGAAGGATTGTCGGCAACAGACTTGATCACGCTCTCATTGTGAATGCTGGCGGTCTCGGTGCCGCTGCTGATCAATGAAAAGTGAGGGCGAATCAGAACGTGGTGAGGTACTAAGACCGGATCGGGAACTTCATCCACGACGATTTCTTTGAGACCCTTGCGCAGCACCTGCTTCATACGACCATCATCTCCTACCAAAGAGCCATTGGCGCAATATGGCGCACGCCGAAACGTTACCGAAGGTGTACCGTACCTGATGGATATTGTACTTTCCAGTAGCGGCGAGCGTTGGATGTGCTATTGAGAATCCTTTAGACTGCTTGTGCGCGGCGTGTGCCTGCCGCGTTTCAATGAAGGGAACGCCTACTCCATTGTACTCAGTTCGAGATTTCTCGCAGATCCTATGCTGAGACACATTCGCCGTGCCGCGCTCAGGGTGCTGAAGTCATCGGGAATTTTTAAAGCGGTCGAAAACAGCCGATGGCGCCGTGAGCGACTGTTGATTCTTTGCTATCACGGTGTAGCGCTCGAAGAGGAACATAAGTGGATTCCATCGCTTTACATGCACCCGGATCTGTTCGAGCAGCGACTCGAGGTGCTTCATGCGGGCAGTTATGCAGTGTTGCCGTTGGGAGAAGGGATTGAGCGCCTTTATCGGAATGACCTGCCGCCGAAAAGTGTGGCCATCACCTTCGATGACGGCACCTATGATTTTTATTCGCAGGCTTACCCCCGGCTCAAGAAATATGGCTTCCCTGCCACGGTGTATCAAACAACCTTTTACTGCGACTATCACCTGCCCGTCTTTCACCTGATTTGTTCCTACATGCTGTGGAAGCGGCGGGATGTTCCTTTGAAAGCTCTACCAGAGTTTGGCATTTCTGGTCCTCTGGATTTGAAGACGGCGGCTGGACAGACGAGAGTTCTGCAGGCGTTGGTGGAGTTTTCGAGAAAGGGGAACCTCTCAGAAGAGCAGAAGAATGATCTCGCCAGCCAACTTGCGGGAAAGCTTGGAATCGACTATTCCGAACTGGTGAGCAAAAGAATTCTGCAACTCATGCGGCCGGAAGAGATAGCGCGGCTTTCCTACGATGGCATAGATTTTCAATTGCACACTCATCGGCATCGGACGCCTCTCGATGAAGCTTTGTTTTTGCGGGAAATCCGTGACAATCGGCAGAAATTGTCGGAGATGGCGTCGATCTCAACTTCACATTTTTGTTACCCCAGCGGAGACTATCACCTGGAATTTTTGCCATGGCTGGAAAAGGAAGGCGTGGTTTCGGCAACTACATGTGAGGTGGGATTGGCCTCGCGCGATGACAGGCCTCTATTGTTGCCTAGGCTGGTGGACACCAGCCGGCACACCCCGCTCGAATTTGAAAGCTGGCTGAGTGGCGTAGGAGCTTTTACCTCCCGGCGACAGCGCCGCTACAAAGCGCCCTTTAGTCCTACAGCGCGAGTGCAGGCGGCGCGGTCCCAATAGCACTTCTTTTTTACTCAGTTTTGCCTAGCTCTGAATTTCAAGCTGCGGGTTATACCACCCCAACTGGCGCAGGCTGCTCAGAGGGAGCAAATCGGCTCTTGAATTGGGGCTTAGGCGCGGGCAGCGGTTCCTGGCAGGCGTTATAGAGAACACCAGTAAACGCGACCAGCGCGTAAATGAAAAGCTCGTAGCCATAGGCGGCAAAGAAAGCGCTGACGAGATATCCGACGAACGCGGCCCGAAGGGTGCTGGCGAATACCTGGGCTTCAGGATCAGTCCGGAAGCGCTCGGTATTCTCGATTTCATGGAGATTACGAAACACACGACGGAGTAGCAGCAGAAATAGAACTAGTCCGGGAATGCCGGTTTCAGAGCTCAACTGCGTATAGGTATTGTGGGTGACAAACCAGGTTTCGGTAATGTTTTGGAACTGACCGGGACCGACGCCGAATACGGGATGTTTTGCGGTGAGGATGAGGCTCAGTTCCAACAGGCGCTTGCGGGCTGCCGCCGAGCCCCGGTCTGTAGGATCGACGCTGGGGTTAATGATTGACTCAAGACGGCGGCCATAGTTCGAAGGCAAGAGCACCGGCAAAAGGAAGAGAGCAAGAAATCCTGCGATCACCAGCAGATATTTGCGTTTGCCCTTGATGCCAAATTCGTAGAAGCAATATACGACGGCAGCGACGGTGGCCAGAAATCCGCTTCGCGAATAAGTGAGAGTAACGGCCCAGAGCATGAAGACCAGGCCAAGTCCCCACAGAATTTTCTTGAATGGATTCTTGGTTGCCAACAAAAATCCAAAGCAAATGGGCCAGTTCAACTGGATGATGATCGCGAAGTCGTTGGGATTACCGTAGAGTCCGCTGCCGATGTGCAGGCGCATCAGGTCGCGAAAGAAGAGGCAGCCCACTACGGCAGTCATTGCGGTGACAGCCGCCTGAACGAAAAGGAGTCGCCGCAGCCTTTTTACAGAGGTTACGGCGATCCCGATCATCAGCGTCATAATGACGACTTTGGAAAAAGTCAGGACGGTTTCGAAGGCGCCGCCTTTCCAGAAAGCGAAAGGCACACACGCGCAAAACCAGCCAAACAGCAGCAGGACGAGTTTGGCGTCTTTGCTCAGTTGGATCCGTCGACCCTGCCCCAATATGCCTACCGTAAGCGCGATGAGAGCGATGACCCCTAAAATTTTGGCGTTTGGTATAACCGAAAATGCCGGAAAGATATCCTGCAGGCGGAAGTAGTACATCACCCAGAAGACGACAATGGTGCCATAGGCGAAACTGAGACGATTCTCTTCCGTATTAAGCGCGGCTACGGTCTTCCAGGGACTACTCACGGTTCACCAATTCTAGTCGACTCCGGCGCCGACTGTGGATTCAAAGGTCCGCGAAAATTAAGGGCAATTTGCCTTCCAAGAGAGTGAGCATCAAAAGGTCCGATTCAGGGCAAAAAGGTGCCAGATTTGCCCCAAGTATTGCCTACAAGTGAAGTGAATTGCACATCTGGCGCCTTTGCGGATAGCGGCTATTCTAAGTACCTGCAAGCACTGTGGTTAGGAGGTCGAAAGGCCGGAGTGTGGCAACTTGGATGCGTCGGGAAAGTTGGAAAATACCGTTTCCTCAGGTTCACCAGGCTTGCCAATAACTTAAAACTAGGCGGAGCAATCGATTGGGAAAGCAGGAAGTCTGCATCTTGGGTGGTGGGATGACCGGTCTCGCGGCTGGCCTGGCTTCGGGATGGCCGATTTACGAGGCGTGCGACTCGCCCGGGGGCATTTGTTCGTCCTACTACATCACGCCTGACGGACGTAAGTCACAAAACTCTCCAGCGGACGAGGAGGCCTATCGTTTCGAAATCGGAGGTGGGCATTGGATCTTTGGTGGCGATCCCGCGGTGGTTCGGTTTATGAGTTCGCTGGTTCCGATGAAGCGGTATGAGCGGAGTTCGGCGGTCTTTTTTCCGAACGATGACAGGTACGTTCCCTATCCCCTGCAAAACCATCTCTCATATCTTCCGGAAGAAGTGAGGGCTAAAGCACTCGCCGAGATGCTGAGCGCTCCCAAGGGTACGCCGAGGACCATGTCAGATTGGTTGGAGCAGAGCTTTGGCCCGACGCTCTCGGAAATGTTCTTTACCCCGTTTCATCGGCTTTACACGGCGGGACTGTGGCAACAGATAGTTCCACAGGATGGTTACAAATCACCCGTCGATCCGGGACTGGCCGTGCGGGGTGCGTTCGGGAAGACTCCAGCGGTCGGGTACAACACGGGATATTTGTATCCGCAAGAGGGCTTGGGAGTATTGGCGCAGAGGCTGGCGGAGAAGGTTAAAGTCAACTTCTGCAAGCGCGCCACGGGGATTGATCTCGACAAGAAAGAAGTTGAATTTGCCGATGGTTCGGCGGTCGGCTATGACGTGCTGATTTCGACACTCCCGCTGGATAAAACGCTGCAAATGGCGAAAACTCAAGTGGAGGAAAAACCTGATCCATACAGCGCAGTGCTGGTTTTGAACATCGGAGCACGGCGAGGACCAAGATGCCCCAGCGAGCATTGGCTCTATGTTCCCGAGAGCCGGGCGGGATTTCATCGAGTGGGCTTCTACAGCAACGTGGATGAGAGTTTTTTGCCGGCATCGTCTCGCAAGCAGAGAGATCGGGTTAGCATCTATGTAGAGCGCGCGTATCCGGCGGGAGGCAAACCTTCAGCCGAACAAACAGCGGCATATATTAAAGCGACCACGGCTGAATTGAGAGAGTGGGGCTACATTGAGGACGTCGAGGTGGCTGATCCCACGTGGGTGGAAGTTGCATATACGTGGGCGTGGCCGGGATCGCGATGGCGCAATCGCGCACTGCAGCATCTGGAGAAGCGGGATGTGGTGATGGTTGGACGATACGGCCGCTGGATTTTTCAAGGAATCGCCGATTCGCTTCGCGATGGTCTTTTTGTTGGCGCGGCGTTGGGCGGCGGTAATAAACGCGGGTAGCGGGAAGAGACTGAAATGCCGAAAGTCAGCGTAATCATGCCGAGCTACAACACGGCGGGGTTGATCGCCGAAGCGTTGGACTCGGTGTTTGCGCAGGATTATCGCGATTTTGAAGTGATCATAATCAACGACGGATCGCCGGATACGCCGGAACTGGAGCGTGTTCTGACGCCATATCGCGATCGCATCGTTTATCTGAAACAGGAGAACCGACGCGCGTGCGGCGCGCGCAACAACGGGATCCGGAGTGCAAAGGGTGAATACGTAGCACTGCTCGATAGTGACGACAGTTGGGAGCCGGCCTTTTTGCGGAAGCAGATGGAAATGTTTGAGCGCGATCCCTCGCTCGACATGGTGTATTGCGATTGCGTGATTTATGGCGGCGGGCCACAAACCGGCAAAACTTTCATGCAGACGTGCCCTTCGGACGGCGAGGCTGACTTTGAGGCAATTCTGACTGAGCGATGCCAAGCGCCGATTTCGGGAACGATCGTGCGCAGAAAAACGATGATGGATGCAGGGCTTTTCGACGAGAGACTCGCGATGTGCGACGACTACGAGATGTGGTTGCGACTGGCGTATCGCGGCGCACGCATTGGCTACCATCGGGAAAAACTGGCGAAATTGAGAATTGGGCGGCCGAACAGTCTTTCCGCATCGGACGCGAAAATGCAGGCGGCGCTGGTCACGATTCTTTCGAATGTGAAAGCGGAGTGGAAGCTGACTGCCGAACAACAAGCGCTTCTGGCGCAAAAGCTTGAGCAAGCCCAAGCGCTGCTGGCTCTGGAGCAAGGGAAAGAGTTTTTGAAGCGGCGGGAGTTCGACAAAGCGCGCCTGCACCTGGAACAAGCGAATGGGCAACTCCGACGGGGCAAGTTGAGCCTGACGCTGTTGGGATTGCGAATCGCTCCGGGATTGATGGCATTGGCAGCAAGAAAGTGGGAGCGATTGCGGCTGCGTTTCGCGAGTTGAGAAAGCGAAGCCAGATTACCGCGAAATTCGAAGGACGGGAATATCCAATGATTGATCGCCTGGTAGCCGGAACGAAGGTTCTTTTTCATCTGCACAGTCCGAAGCGCACGCTGAAGATTCTTCCCGATGATGTCTTTCTGGTTTCGTTCCCGAAGTCCGGCAACACCTGGACGCGTTTTTTGATCGCGAACCTTGTGCATCCGGAGACGCCGGCGAATTGGGCCAATATCCACGCACTCGTGCCTGACCCGGATGGCACCGCCAAGAAGATTTTTGATCAGATGGAGCGCCCGCGGATCATCAAGAGCCATGAATGTTTCGACCCGCGCTATCCCAGAGTCATGTACATCGTGCGCGATCCGCGTGATGTGGCATTGTCGCAGTATCACTATCACCGGAAATGTATGAAGATCGCCGACGACTATCCCATGGAAAAGTTTGTCGATCGCTTCATCGCTGGCCAGACTTGTCCGCACGGGTCGTGGGGTGAAAACGTTGCCACCTGGCTGGCAACGCGCAAGAATGATCCGCGCTTCCTGCTTCTGCGTTACGAAGACCTGATCGCGGACACCGCACGGGAACTGGGGAAAATTGCGGCATTTCTGAATATTGAAGCGAGTCGCGAACGACTGGAGCAGGCCGCCGAACGGAGTTCCGCAGAAAACATGCGCAAACTTGAAAAGACGCAGAGCCATCTTTCAACGTTGACCAAGACGTCGCGTAAGGACCTGCCGTTTGTGCGGGCGGCGAGTTCCGGAGGTTGGAAGTCCGGGCTGCCCCCGGCGCTATCTGCCAAAATCGAAAATGCATGGGCGCCGCTGATGCGTCATCTAGGGTATGAGGTGGGCGGTCAGCCTGAATCAGCCAGCGAGTTCGATTTGGTTTTGAATGGAATCCAGCGTTAGTGTGTCTCGTATTTCCGGCAAGCTTTTATTCCACGGTGGTTGATCATGTCGAAACTCGTCGCCAAGTCCATCTTCGAAGCTGCCGGTACCGGGAACAGGGCGACGCCACATGCGTAAGTGGGAAAAGCGACAAATCATCAAGAACGTAGGCTCCAGCTGGTTTGCGCTTGGGATCAATGTTGTAGTCGGAATCCTGCTTTCACCATTCATCCTGCACCGGCTGGGTGACGCGGCATTCGGCGTTTGGGTGCTGATTTTTTCCGTTACCGGATACTACGGCCTGTTCGATCTCGGTATTCGATCGTCGATCGTCCGCTACGTCTCAAAATACACAGCCACGAACAGCACAGAAGAGATCAACAAGCTCATCAACACGAGCCTGTTCAGTTATTCATGCATCGGGATTGTCAGCCTTCTGCTGACATTCGTCGGCTGCTTGTACGTGGATAACTGGTTCCGTATCCCAGCCGAATTTCATTCAGCCGCGCAGTGGTTGCTGCTCATGGTGGGAGCGTCGGTCGCACTCGGGTTTCCGCTCGGCGTGGCGGGTGGTGTGCTCGAAGGTTTGCAGCGGTTCGATGTCGTGAACTGGACCAGCATTGTTTCAACCTTATTGCGCGCTGCTCTCATTGTGGTTGCGCTGGAGCACGGATACGGATTGCTGATGGTTGCATTCATTACGGTGATGCTGCCGCTGGCAATTTCCGTGGTGCGGACGGTAATTGCGTTCCGAATTCTGCCGGTGCAGTTTGGCCGTCGATACATCGATCGCGAGACATTTCGGCAGGTGGCCGTCTACAGCGGCACCACGTTCATGATCATGGTGGCGGGGCGGCTGAAGTTCAAAACGGATGAGATCGTGATCGGCGCCTTCCTTTCGGCGGTGGCGATCACATATTTCAACATCGGCGCCCGCATTGTTGACTATGCCGCCGAGGTGGTGGTGAGTCTGGCACAAATTTTTGTGCCGATGTCCAGCCAGTCGGAAGCGACCGGAGAAACGGACCGTTTGCGCAAGATTTTTGTCTTGGGAAACCGCTCTTGCGCGTTCGTGATTTTTCCAATCAGTGCGACCTTAGTCATTTTGGGCAAATCCGTAATCGAAGTCTGGGTTGGGCACAAGTACATCGCGACCAGCTATCCGGTGTTGCTGATCATGGTCATACCTTCGACCATCTGGCTGGCGCAGGGAGCGTCGGGGCGGGTACTGTTCGGGATGGCGAAGCACGGGACTTGGGCCATCGTCACTCTGACAGAAGGGGTATGCAATCTGCTGCTCAGCATTGCCCTGGTGCGGCCGTACGGAATTATTGGCGATGCGCTCGGGACAGCGATTCCGCTGACCTGCAGCATGGTGTTTTTCATGCCGGGGCACTTATGTGGGTTGCTCGGGATAAGATTGAGAACTTTTCTGCGTGAGGCGTATGCGCTGCCATTGCTGCTAACGGCGCCGCTGGTTGTGGTTCTCTTAGCAATGAGGCGATGGTCTGTGGCGCATCACTATTGGGAGTTAGGAGCGCAATTGCTCATCGCCGGGGCTGTTTACGGGGCCGGCTTGTGGTGGGCATGGTCGACGCAGAGGGCCTTCAGAGTCGGGGAGCTAATCTCGAAAGGAAAATCCGGTCAAATCGAGCTGGCTGCCGCAGGATTTGAAACATTTCAGCAGGACGCTTAAGCAATTCGTGGTCCTTGGAATGTCGACGGGGTTTTAGCATAGATGATTTACGGCGTCAAAACGGTGATGAAGTACTTGCTCGGCCGCGACATTGCCGATCGCGACGTTGCAGTATATCCGGACGATACGTTCATTGTTTCTTATCCGCGCTCGGGAAATACCTGGACGCGATTTTTGATCGCGAACCTGCTTCATCCCAATATGGAAGTGGGTTTTGCGAATATCGAGAGTCTAGTACCGGATACAGCGGCACTCTCGAGCCGAACATTGAAGCGGATTGCGCGGCCGCGCATTCTGAAGAGTCATCAATACTTCGATCCGCGCTATCCCAAGGTTTTGTATGTGGTTCGCGATCCTCGGGACGTGGCGCTTTCGTATTTCCAATTTCACCGCAAATACGGCTTCATAAAGGATGATCACTCGATTGAGCAGTTTGTTGGCGATTTCGTTGCTGGACGGCTCGTCTCTGCGGATTGGGGAACCTGGGCGGAAAATGTTGCAAGTTGGTTTTACACTCGCCGGCAAAGTTCGAATTTCTTGCTTGTTCGTTATGAAGATCTCAAAGCAGACACATTGCGAGAGTTGGGAAAGATTGCTCGTTTTCTGCGAGTCGAGTCCAAGCCTGAGCACTTGAATCGCGCCATATCCGAAAGTTCGGCCGAGCGAATGAGAGAGCTGGAGAAGAAACAGGGGAACGAGTGGATCGGCACCCGCAAGCATCGCAAAGACATACCCTTTGTGGGGCAGGCGAGCGCCGGACATTGGGAGCAGGAGCTCTCGCCGGCGTGTGTTTCGTTGATGGAGTCAGCCTGGGGCAATCTGATGATGGCTCTTGGATACGAACTTTCGCTTGCCAAGACCGCGTCGGGCAGGCGCAGCTCGCATGACTTGCTGCGCGACCGGCAATAATCCCTGGTACGTTCTCTCTTTCAGTGCTCATTTCCTCTCTGCACAAAGAACCATCGCATATGATCTTCAGAGTAGGTTACCCGTTGCTGTTTCCTGAATGAGATGGCTGCAAAAAACTGGAGACAAATTTTCGAAAAAGTGCGGAAGATGAAGCGGCGGGAATTTGTGTTCCGCAGCCGGCAGGAAATTTCGAAGCGCGCAGATGCCTTGCGCGCGAGCATGGGCCAGGATTTTGGTAAGGGCTCACGGCTCCTGGGGCAGAGGCGTTCCGGCGCCTTTTTCTTCCGGCCCGAGCAAGTGGAAGACCTTCTACGCCTGATTCGCGCGCGGGTTCCTGGCTACAGCGAACAAGTTGTCGACCGCGCGGAAAAAATCTGTTCGCACCGGTTCAACCTCCTCGGTTATGAAAGCCTTGATTACGGAAAGGAAATCAATTGGCAACTCGATGCTGTCCACCAGAAGAAAGCGCCGCGTAAACCGTTTTACCGGATTCGATATTTGGATTTTGATGAAGTTGGCGATAGCAAAGTTACGTGGGAACTGAATCGCCATCAGCATCTGGTCACGCTGGCCAAAGCATATCGACTCACGAGCAACGAGCGTTATGCGCGGGAAATCCTCTCCCAGTGGCGAAGTTGGCACGCGCAAAATCCATATCCCATAGGAATCAATTGGGCAAGCAGCCTGGAAGTTGCGTTTCGAAGCTTGTCATGGATCTGGATGCGCGCCCTACTCGAGACCACGAAGTTCTATGGCGATGCGTTTCGGGATGAATATCTGAGAGCGCAGGCGCTGAGTGGGCGGCACATCGAACGCTATCTCTCAACATATTTTTCTCCGAACACACATCTGCTTGGGGAAGCAGTGGCGCTATTTTTCATCGGCACGATGTGCGGCGAATTGAGAGATGCAGAAAGATGGAAAACGCAAGGCTGGCAAATCGTCATGCAGCAAGCCGAGCGGCAGGTGAATCCCGATGGGATGCACTTTGAGCAGTCGGTCTACTACCACGTCTACGCGCTGGATTTCTTCCTCCATGCGGCCATGCTTGCAATGGCGATCGGCGCTGAGATTCCCGAAAAACTCGAACAAACGATCGAACGCATGATGCAGGTGTTGTTTGTGCTTGGCCGTGCGGGCCCGCCACCACGATTTGGGGACGACGATGGCGGTCGCTTGTTCGATCCATCGCGCAATCGCGACCAGCACCTGATCGATCCGTTGTCGACCGGAACAATTCTGTTCCAGCGCGGGGAATTCAAGTCGCTATGCAAAGAATTGCGCGAAGAGACGATCTGGTTGCTTGGCGAAGCAGGCGTCCGGGAGTGGGATGAAGTCGAGCCGAAAAGTGTTACGCCTGAATCGGAGGAATTTGAGAGCAGCGGCATATACGTGTTGAGCACTTCACAAGCGCGCGCGCAATTGATCATGAAGAGTGGGCCGTCAATTCCGCAGACGCGAGGGCATGCGCACGCCGACATGCTGAGCGTTTGCCTGCAGAGTTCGGGGCGTACCTTACTCCTCGATCCCGGGACTTACGAATATGTTGGCAATGACCAAGACAGAAATTTATATCGCAGCACAGGTATGCACAACGCGGTTACATTTGATGGGCAGAATCAAGCGGAACCCGATGGCCCATTTTCGTGGAAGCGAGAAATTCAAACGAAAACCGAGCGCTGGATCCGCGGCGAGACTTTCGATCTGCTGATTGGCGCGTGTCAGTACGCCGTAGTGCCCCAGCCGGCGAAATGGCAACGTTGGGTGATTGCATTGAAATCGGGCTTCTTTTTGGTGCGAGATCTGGTTGAAGGGGACGGAGAACACCGGGTTGAGATTTCATGGCGGCTTTCACCCGATTTGCAGATGCACAAGAAGGATGTATTTCGGGTGCGAGAAGCATCGCACGGACTCGCCCTGGTGACGGCACAAAATCACGGGTGGTCTGAGGAGGTCCACAAGGGACCTTACTCGCCGGTATACGGTAGCCAGCGCACCACGACGGTACTTAAATTTGGGAAAACCCGCAGGTTGCCTGCGGAGTTCGTGACGCTGCTCGCGCCGATTTCCGAAACCAGGGAAACAATGGGGCGACTCGCGGTGTTATCGGGCGAGGGCGCTAAGGGCTATCGATACGAGGACGGTAACGAGCAATACCATTTTTTCTTCGCGAAACCAGGTGCACGATGGAAATGCGCTTCGGTTTCAAGTGATGCTCGATTGGCATGTGTGGCGAAGCAACCAGGCCGCACCATAACTTTTCTGTGCGACGGCAGCTACGTTGAAGTAGACGGGAAAAGGGTAATTTCCGCAGAGCGGAAAGTAGACAGATGTGAAGTGATGCGCGGGGAAAGCATTGAGGTGTTCAGTTCCGATCCAGAAGCAGTTTCAACCCCAGTGGCCTAATTCGCTCCGAGCACGCCTATTCAGCACCGGCGGTTGCTTTTTCAACTGCGTCCACGTCCGCTCCCGGGTCTAGCTTGTCGACACCTGCGTGCTTGTGTGGACTTGACGGTGACAGACGATAGTCACCACCATTTCCATTCTCTGCGCGGTTGAATTTCACTTCGTTCATGTTGCGCGGGAGGGAATTTCCTCGCGGCCAGGAATCCCTTGCTCCGATTAGCGCGTTGCCTTCGAAGCGCAACCAGGCCACGCAGTCACTCATTTTCTGAACCGCGTTGCCACCCTTGAATGCGCACGGAGCTTTTGGCCCAGTGCCCATGACTGCGCCGTCTTCAGGGGTGGAAACAACATTGTTGGTGAAGGTCAAATCGCGGATCCGATTGTTGTCCTGAGCGCCAAGGAGCAACAGCCGCTTTGGGGATTCGAGCAGCATGGTGACATGGTCGATTTTGATGCCTTGCAGCGGCGTGCAGTCCGGGCATTGACTCATCTGAAAGGCAAGGCCAACCGCGGTGGAGTCGCCGTTGTAGTAAGCGGGGCTCAGGTCGTCAAAGATGTCGTCATGAATGCTGATACGCGCTTCGAGCTTTGGTGGCCCCCACTGATAGGCGGCCTCGGCGATGACAACTCCGCTTGCGGCATGGGCGATGCGGTTATAACGAAAGGTGATGTCGGCGACAGTTGCGTTCGGGTTGCCATTAGCGCCACCCTGGCTGAGAGCGGTGAAGAGTATCGCTGCGCCGTGTTGAGTGAAACCCGGCCAGGTGTTCTCGAGAATGTTGCCTTCGACGAGTACGCGCTGTGCATTCTTGAACTCGAGTAGATTCTTAACGATGAACGGGCAGAAGCCGGGAGTTTTGAAGCGGACGCACTTGCTGGGGTCGCGATTTACCGCGCCCACGAAGCCGGGTTGTCCCGGCATCCAAGTGAGGGGCTTGAAAAAATGATTGTGGAGGATTTCGATATCGGTAGGAGTCGTGGCCCCAGCTGCACCACCAAAGAGGATGTCCTCCGCTGCCGCTTCAAGAAAATTGTTAGCAATTTTCCATGTGCCCATTGCGGTGTTGCCGCTGCCACCGGAAATTGCTTGCGAATCTACACACGCACCTATTCCTGCCGCGCAGTGAAAATCTGAAAAATACGAATCAACAATCGCCGCGTAAGTAAATCCGCTGAGATTGATTCCTCGTGTGGTCTCGTCCTGAGCTGTGCCGTGAATCCAATCGCGGTCGAGGATGACGTGATCAACGGCTGCATCTTTTTCCTTCTTATTAATAAGTACGTAGTTGATTCCGGTTCCTTCCGCGCGCGTGATCTCAAGTCCAGGACCTATGCGGTAATGATTGGCGCCTTCCGCCAGTTCAATGGGCCCGTCGCTTTTGTCGGTGGTCAAGGTCGCCATGACTTTTTGCGTGGAAGAGCAATTCAAGGCCGGACGCGCGGGCAAAGAAGTAACTCCGGCGTAGCACGGCGTAATACGCGTGCCCTCCGGAGGCAGAGCGCTGTCGGAAGCACCGGAACGGATGATGATCCAGTGCTTGTCATCACAATTTTTACGGGGAAAGGAAAACTTTCCAATGTACTGCGTTCCCGGCTGCAGTGAAATCGTGTCGCCACAGGATGATTGATCCAGCGCGGATTGCAAGGCGTCGGCAGAGTCAACTTTGCGGGTCTTGCCGGGTGCGGGCGTATCGGCGAGTGAGCTGTTGACGTGGGTTCGTGGGAGTTCGGCGGGGCCGTCAAAGCGCGAATCTTGTGATGTCTGAGCGAGTGACGTCATCGCTGAACATGCCAGCAGAACGGCGATCAGGAACGAAGGGGTAAAACTTGCAGGCATTCTGGTTCTCACGGTTGAAATTCTAATGTTAGTACAAGTTATTCCGGGCGGAGAGCGGAGCAGGATAGTTGAGTAAATCGGGGGAAAAGAAAAGGAGCACAATCTTCCAATTGTGCTCCTTATGAACGTGCGATGCGGGACTTCTTACATCGCTCCTGAGGTCAATTGATCGACGGCTTCGACGTCCGCACCCAAAGCCGTACCGTCGGTGGCCGCATTCCTGAACGGACCGGAGAGGATGCGGTAATCCCCACCGTTCGCGTCGTGATAATTGGCAAAACCGACATCCAGCGGCGACGACGGGAAAGAATTACCCGCGGGCCACTTGTTGTTTGCGCCAATCAGAGCGTTGGCCGAGATCTGGTACTGCGCAACGCAACTATTGATTCGGGCCAGGTCGGTCGCGCCGTAGAAACCGCAGGGAGCATTTGCTCCCGTGCCGTTGACGGCGAGGCCCGAAGGCGTAGTCACGACGGTGTTAGTGATGGTGACGCCCTGAACCGGCTTTGTACGCGGCGCGCCCAGAATCAAAAACGTTCTCGGCGTTTTCATCAGCATGGTCACGTGATTGACGCTGATGTTTTGCAGGGGACTGCACGACGGGCACTGGCTGATCTGGAACGCCAGACCCACGCCGGTAGTGTCCCCGTTGTAGTATGCGGGGCTTATATCGTCGAAGATGTCGTCATGAATGCTGAGACGGGCTTCGGCTTTAGGCGGTCCCCATTGGTATGCTGCTTCCGCAATCACCACGCCAGCGGCAGCGTGCGAAACACGGTTGTAGCGGAAGGTGATGTCCGCTACGGTGGCGTTCGGGTTGCCCTTGGTGCCGCCCTGGCTAAGAGCGGTGAAGAGAACTGCCGTGCCGTGCTGGGTGAATCCAGGCCAGGTGTATTCGAGCACGTTGCCCTCGACCAGGACACGTTGCGCATTCTTGAACTCCAGCAGATTCTTCACAATAAATGGGCAGAATCCTGGAGTGTGGAACTGGGTACATTTAGCCGGCTGCTTATTCACCTCGCCCACGAAACCCGGATTTCCTTGCATCCAGGTGAGTGGCTTGAAAAAGTGATTGTGGGTGATCTCGATATCGGTGGGAATCGTGCTGCCGGTCGCTCCACCGAAAAGAATGTTTTCCGCCGCAGCCTCCAGGAAGTTGTTGGAAATCTTCCAGGAGCCCATGGTGAGATTACCGCTGCCGCCAGAGATGGCTTGCGAGTCGGTGCAAGCGCCGATTCCGGCGGTGCAGTGAAAATCGTTCAGGTATGAATCAACGACAGCGGCATATGTAACTCCGCTAAGGTGCACTCCGCGGTTGGTTTCGTCGCGGGGAGTGCCGTGCAGCCAATCGCGGTCAACGATGATGTGATCGGCGGCACTATTGGCATCTACCGGCTCGACTAACGCGTAATTTATCCCCGTGCCTACAGGACGAGTGATTTCAAGGCCAGGGCCGATCCTGTAGTGATCCGCTCCCGGGCCAAGGAATATGGGACCGCCCCAATTTTTAGCCATCAGCGTTGCCATAACCTTTTGGGTAGATGCACAATTCAAGGCCGGACGAGCGGGAAGCGAGGAAACTCCGGCGTAGCACGGCGTGATGCGCGTGCCTTCCGGCGGCAGGGCTGAGTCTGGAGCACTGGTGCGGATCACAATCCACTCATTGTTGCTGCAATTCTTGTTGGGCAAAGTGAAGGACCCGGTGAATGTAGCTCCAGCCTGCAGGCGAATTGTATCTCCGCAATTTGCGCTGTTGATTATCGACTGAAGATTCGCTCCAGCGGGCACAAGAATGCTGTTGCCTGGCGCCGGCGTATCCGCCATCGAACTCTGCACGTGAACGCGCGGCAGCTCAGCTGGGCCATCGAAATTTCCGTTGTTGACCGCCGTCGCGCTTAGCGTCAACTGCCGGGTACTGGCATGCGCAGCAGAGTCGCTTACCTTGGCAGTAAAACTGAAACTCCCTGCCTTGGATGGGATCCCTGCGATCGTGCCGGTCTGCGGGTTCAGGCTGATTCCAGCCGGAAGCGAGCCGGAATTGATTGACCAAATGTAAGGCTCCGTTCCACCTTGCGCGGTGATAACGGCGCTATATGGGCTCTGGACCTGCGCGCTCGCCAAAGATGCGGTGGCGATGGTGAGCGGTGCAGCAGACTGGACGGAAATATTGGCCGACGTCTTTACAGCGCTGTTGGCTGAAGCAGTCGCCGTTACGGTCACGCTTCCTGCGCTAAAGGGGGCAGTGAACAGTCCGTTTTGAGTGATCGATCCGGAACTCGCGGACCAAACCACCGCGGTTTGCGACGTATTGCTCACCGTCGCTGAGAATTGCACCTTCCCCCCTGGAGCGACTTGGGCGGCTTCAGGAGAAAGCTTTACCGATATTTGTGGCTGAGACGAGGTGCCGACGGTAAACAGAAATGACTGGTGTCCGTAGCCGAAGTTGGCATCGGTAACGGCGACCGAGAAGGCAAAACTACCGCTCTTTGCCGGCGTCCCGGAAATCGTTCCGGTCGCGGCATTCAGCACCAGGCCAGTCGGAAGGGCACCTTGAAATATGGAGTACCGAAATGGCGCCAGGCCGCCTTGCACCCGCATGGTCGAAACATACGGCGCTCCCTGCAGCGCAGGGGTAAAGTTCGCGATCAACAGGATCGGGTGGAAGGCCGGCGCGACCGGATGCACCATGCTGGTGCGGGACAAGCTGACATCGTTGTTCTCAAACCCGCTGGCCCGAAAACCCTGGATCTGTGCTGAAGAAAAAACTGAAATAAGCGAAAAGACAACTACTGCCAGGCAGCAGAAGCAATAACCGTTTTTGGTGGTAAGTGCATCAGCAGCTTTGGGGGACATATTTTCCTCGAGTCAAAAGATGGCGGGCCCCAACGGTCCACCCGCGTTGAGCCAAATGTAATCCGGCTTGCCTGGAGGTAACAGATCACCAAGGGGCAGAGAACTTTCATGACTGAGGGACATAACCTTCGGGAATCAATCAGGTAACCAAAAACATGTACTGGTGATTTTTTATTGGCGAGTTTGGCCGAAAAAACGAAGATCAGCGAGTCGAAGCCTTAGCCGGAGTGGACGCGAGAGTTTCGAAATAGAGACTAGGTTCTCTGTACTAGTGGTTCTTGCGGCTCAATGCTAGTAGCGAATTCGTGGCCTTCGCTTTCCAGACAGACGCGATGCCAGAGCTCGAGATTCAGCAGCCGCCAGATGCGATCATAGTTGTCGACGCGGCCGCTTTCATGTTCGGAGAAAAGGCGTTCAATTGCCGCAGGCTTAAACAGATTCCGATCGAGGCTGCGTGGTTCGAGCACCAGCTCTCGGATCGATTGCAATTGCGGGCCCTTCAACCAGCGGCTCCAGGGAGTGGGGAATCCCATTTTCTTGCGATAAATAATGGAGTGCGGAAGCAGGTCCTCAACAGCTTTTTTCAGGATTTGTTTCCCCGCAAGCCCTTTCATCTGGACACGCCGGGGAATGTTGACGGCAAATTCCACAAGAACATGATCGAGAAACGGCACCCGGCTTTCGATCGATGCCGCCATGCTCATGTTGTCCTGCTTCATGAGCAATTCGACGAGATAAGTCTTGATATCGGTATAGAGCATGCGCTGCAACATTGGGCCGGAAGAGCGCTGCCAGTATTCGAGGGAGCTGGCGTAGGGTGCGCCGGGCTGGAATTCTGCAGCCACTTTATCTGAGAGCAGCGAGTGCTGTTCTTTTTCGCTGAAGGCACAAAGGAAGTTGTCAAAATAAAGAGAAGCCCAGGAAGCGCCGTTCCTTCCGAGGGGAGTGTGCGACAGTTTGCGACGGAGGGGAGCGCTGATCCAGGCGGAATCCTCAATCGAGTGCCGGATCGTCCGGCGAATTACTTCAGGAATTAAGGCCCGATAGTAGCCGTCGAGGGCCGCGTTTTTCACTGTGAACGCATACCGCGAGTACCCCCCAAGCGTTTCATCGCTGCCTTCACCGGTTAGAACGACTTTCACATGATCACGCGCCAGGCGAGAGACAAAATACAACGGCACACTGGAAGGCCACACGATGGGTTCATCTTCATGCCAGATAAGGCGCGGAAGGGCGTCGAAGAATTGCTCCCGGCTGACGACCACTTCGTGGTGAACTGAATTCAAATGCCTGGCGACGGCACGGGCGTAAGGGAGTTCGCTGTATGTGTCTTCTTTATATCCAACGGAAAAGGTTTGTACGGGGCCGCGCAGTTTCGTCATGATGGCTGCGACTGCGCTGGAATCAAGGCCTCCGCTCAGAAAGACTCCCAGCGGTACGTCGCTCATTAGATGACTTTGAACGGCCTGCTCGAGTAAGCCGCGATATTGCTCAACGAAATACTTCTCGTCATGCGGCGCGTCTTGCGCTTCAATTTTCAAGTCCCAGTAAGCTGCAACGCTTGTTTTTCCGCTCAGGTCAACTTCCATGGTGTGGCCTGGCATGAGCTTTAAAACGTCTTCATAGAATGTTTCCGGGCCAGAGGAATATCCGAGAGCGAGGTATTCAGGAAGAACATGGCGGCTAAATTGCGCCTCAATTCCGTGAGCGAGAAGCACCTTGATTTCGGAGCCGAAGATGAGTGATTCGGAGCTTAAGCGGTAGTAAAGAGGTTTTATTCCCAGGCGATCCCGGGCGATGAACAGGCGTCGTTTGCGGGCGTCCCATATGGCAAAGGCGAACATGCCGCGGAGATGGCGGACGCAGTCACGGCCGTACTCCTCATAGAGATGCACAATGGTCTCGGTGTCGCTTTGGGTGCGGTAACGATGACCACGGGCCTGCAGGTCTTTCCGAAGCGTCGCGTGGTTGTAGATTTCGCCGTTGAAGACGATAAAGCAGGTTTCGTCTTCATTCGTGATCGGCTGATGCCCGGTTGAGAGGTCTACAATGCTCAGCCGGCGCATGCCCAGGCCAACCTGGCCTTGGACGTAGAAGCCGTCGTCATCGGGCCCGCGGTGCGCCATGGCGGCGCACATCTGCCTCAGTACGCCAGGGTTTACTGGTTTCTCCGAACTGAAATGCAGTACGCCGGCGATGCCACACATTGGAGTCTTTTTCGGTTTCCAGATTCAGGCTACAACACAGCTGTCACAGCGTTCCAGTCGGAAGAGGGGAAACGCCAGGGGTACGGACCATGCCACGGCACACTGTTCGAGAAAGGTTGGATTCGGGCGATTGAGGCGGAATTTCCGGGCCGAGAAAAGATTTCGCCTCAGAAATAGCAAGAATTTTCGCATTATTTCCCTTGGTTGGGACTAAGTGCAGGATGAAGGTACTCAGAATGAGAGACTTACGATGAACTTTTTGGTGCATGTCTTGCTCTGTCAAGCGGCAGAATGAACTCCCAGCAGACCACTACTACCTACCGCATTGCGCTTCTGGCCGTTGTGATCACTCTCCTGACCGTGGCTACCGGGTGCACGGTGTCGAGCCAAACCAAGACAATCACGAACGCGCCACCGCCAACCTTGACCTCGATTGCAGTCACGGCCGCCAACTCGACGCTGACCGTGGACGATACCGAGCAACTGACCGCGACGGGCACTTATAGCGATAAGTCGACGAAGGACCTGACATCGTCGGTGAGCTGGAGCGCGACGCCGACGGGAATTGTCACAATCTCTGCGGCGGGCATGTTAAGCGCCACATCGAGCGGCACGGTATCGGTGACGGCCACCATGAATTCAATCTCGGGGTCGTTCAACGTGACAATCAATCCGAAATTGGTGTCACTGGCTGTGACGCCATCCAGCGCCTCGATTGCTATGCAAACGACCCAGCAATTCACCGCCACCGGGACATTCAGCGATGGAAGCAAACAAAACATCACGGGCAGCGTGACCTGGAGCGCGAGTCCGACGGGAATTGCGACCATCAGCACGACCGCTCCCACTCAGGGACTGGCGGCTGCAGTGGCGCCCGGAACGACAACGATTAAGGCGACCTCAGGAAGTATTTCTAATACCGCTTCGTTAACTGTGACCTCGGCCACACCGACCGGGCTTGCGATCACTCCGAATCCGGCGACAATGTCGTTGGATGTGAGCCAACAGTTCACGGCAACTGCGACATTCTCCGACAGCACCACGCAGGATGTTTCCAACGTGGCGCAGTGGTCTTCTTCGTCGCCGACGAATGCGACAGTCACGGGCACCGGTCTGGTGACGGCGAAGGCGATTACCAGCAGCCCGATCACGATCTCTGCGACCTTCGCGTCACAATCGGCGAATACTCAATTGACGATCAACGCCGACTCGCTGGTCTCGATCGCAATTACGCCGGGGGGCGGAATTGCTCAGGGCATGAACACGCAGTTCACAGCGACTGGGACGTTTAACGACGGCAGCACCCACAATGTGACCTCTCAGATAACCACCTGGAGTTCAACCGACAGCACGGTTCTTCAATTCCAGGGAGGCAGCCGCGCCAAGGGGCTGAAGCCTGGCACTGTCACGGTTTCTGCGACGCTGGGATCGGTGACAGGGCGCATTCCCTTTGACGTAAGCAACGCAACGATACAGTCGGTTACCGTCACACCGTCCGGATCGGTACTTCCCATTGGCGGGCATGAGACTTTCACGGCTACGGGTGTGTTCAGCGATTCCAGTACGCAGGACATCACGACCAGCGTGACGTGGAGTTCGGACTCTGCACACGCCACGATCGGAAGTTCAGGAGCTACGCTCGGCATTGCGAATGGAATTAGCGCGGGAACGGCAAACATCAGCGCGATGTTTACCGGGGGAGGAGTCAGTAAAACTGGAACTGCGCCGCTGACGGTGAGCTCCGCGACTCTGACGTCACTGGCCCTAACCCCTGGCAGTTCGCTGGTCGTGCCGGGTTCAACCATGCAATACAACGCCGTCGGCACGTGGTCGGACCAGAGCACCGAGGTCCTGAATTCGGCGGTGACCTGGTCGATTGCTGACGTATCAGGCAGTAATGTCGCGACTGTAAATACAGCCGGCGTGGTCACCGGCAACACGGCCGGAACCGCGACCGTGAAAGCTGTAATAAACTCGCTAAACGCAACAGCCAGCGTTGTAGTCGAAGGCTCTGCACTCACTGGCATCCAGGTGACCCCTTCGAGCACAAGCATCCCGGAAACGATCGACGTTCAGTTCACTGCGAAGGGAAGTTTCGCGGACGGCAAGACGCTGGATTTGACCGCGGCGGTCACGTGGACTTCTTCCTCGTCTGCGATTGCCACGGTCAGCAACGTAGCCAATACGTCCGGCGTTGCGACTGGAAACGCAACTGGCACTGCGACTATTTCCGCCGTTTTCCTTGGCCAGAGCGACAGTGCGGCTTTAACTGTCACGAACGCGACACTTAATTCGATTACGGTCACTCCCGCGAATTCGAGCATCAGCCTCGGAAATACGCAACAGTTCGCGGCGAAGGGAGCGTTCAGCGATAGCTCGGTAATCACGCTGACCAACCAGGTGAATTGGACGTCGTCGGATCCGCAGGTGGCGGTGATCAAGCCGACGGGAATCGCAGACAGCGCCTCGACGGGAACGACGACAATCAAAGCCAGCCTGAACGGCGTGAGTGGGTCGACAGTGCTGACAGTGCACTGAGAGCGGGGCTTTCCTGCAAACTCATTTTCGCTGGAAAGCTTTTGAATAAAGAATCAGCGCTGTGCCGCAGGCTGGAGATAGGGCGCGAGGAATTGCAGCAGTTCATCTCTGAGATTCGGCCCGCAGGCGATGAGGCCGTCAATTAAGGGGTCCCTGCGGTTGCAGGTCAGGGGCGAAGCTAACGTCTGAACGAAACCGCCGCCGCTCATGACCAGCGCAGCGCCCGCCGCGACATCCCACTCGTGCTTCGGCGTCAAAGTAAACGTGATATCGCTCAATCCTGCAGAAACGCGCGCGAGCTTATAAGCAACCGAGCCCATGGGCTCGACTTTGAATGGCGCAGTCTGAAATTGCACCCATTCGCCACGCTTGGTTTCGCTGCGGCTGGCGAGAACAACTGCACCATCCAGTTCACCTCTTTGGCTGACCTTGGCCGCTTTGCCGTTGTAAGTCAACCCAGAGTCGACTGCGCCAAGAAAAGTTTCGTTGGTAGCGGGATTACAGATGCCTCCAGCAATAGGCCTTCCGCGTTCCACCATAGCAATTGAAACGCAGAACTCCGGAATACCCTGCACGAACTCGCGCGTGCCATCGAGAGGATCGACGACCCAGACACGGTCATAGTTCACCCGCGCCAGATCATCGGCGCTCTCTTCGGAGAGCCAACCTTCGCCCTGGCGCAGAAGATTTTTTCGCAGCACGACATCGAGAGCACGGTCGGCCTCGGTAACTGGATCATGTCCGGCCTTATATTCGGCTGCGATTTCTCCGGGAGTGAAGCGGGCAAAAACCTCTTTCGCCGCCTCTATGGCAGACTCAATTCTTTCGAGCACATCAGAATATGAGGATTGGGTCATTAGGATTTTGGTTCAGTGCACTGGGGTTGCGATCAACATTCTGACGCCAGTTGCAAAGAGGATGGTACAAAGAATGCGCCGCAACCAGAGTACGGGAACGCGGGTGCTGAGGTACGATCCAAAAATTCCGCCAGGCACGGAGCCGATAAGCAGGCAGAACACCAGCTTGGGATCGACGTTGCCCAGCCGGAAGTGGAGCAGGCTAGTTACGCCTGTGAGAACCATGGCGTGCACGATGTCGGTACCGACCATCACCTTCGGCTGGTAGCTGTAAAGCAAGAGTAAGAGCATCATGATGATGCTGCCGGAGCCGACTGAAGTCATCCCCACCAGAAATCCTGCGACCAACCCGATGAATGCCATTCCGGTAAAAGATTTCGCCGTCGGCGGGCGGCCGACGACTCCACGCTCGATTTTGCGTTGTAGCACGAGCATGGTGGAAACCACGATGAGAAGGATGCCGACGGCCGACTTGATGAACTCATTGACTCCAGCCCCATACACAACACGCAGGTGCTGAAGCAAACGCACACCCAGAATGGAGCCGGGGACGCTCCCCACGGCGAGCGCGGCAACTACTCTTTTGCGCACGGTGCCCTTCGCCAGGTGCACGATGCTGGACGGAATCTTAGTCAGAAAATTGAATGCCGCGTCGGAACCTACGGCAATAATGGCGGGAATGCCGAGGCCGAAAATCAAAATCGGAAGAAGCAGGACACCTCCGCCCAACCCAGTCAGGCCAATGAGGAAGCCAACCAGCAATCCAATCAAGATTTTGGTTGTGACAATGTCCATCGTAAGAATTAAAGCCCCAGAACTGCTGCCTGAACAATCTGAGATGCCCAATTCATAACCCGAGTCTAGAGTGCGGTCTGCGGATTTTTCTATACCGCGGCCGGAACCGCGGGCTCCTGGCTTACGCCAATGAAGCCCTGCTGTTCCAGATGAAGGATGATTTCCTGTGCCGCTTCCGCTGCGCTCAGTTCGGCCGTATTGATCACCACTTCCGCATCCGTCGGTACTTCGTACGGGTCGGAGATTCCGGTGAATTCCTTTACGATTCCGGCGCGTGCCTTGGCGTAAAGACCCTTTCGGTCCCGCTGCTCGCAGGTTTCAAGCGGAGTAGCGATGTGCACCAGAACGAAACCGCCGTGAGGCTCAATCATCTGCCGGACCTGCTTGCGGACAGAATCATAGGGCGCAATCGGCGCGCAAATGGCGATGCCACCGTTCTTGGTGATCTCAGAAGCGACATAGCCGATGCGACGGATATTGATGTCGCGGTGTTCCTTGGAGAAACCGAGTTCGGAAGAAAGATGCTTCCGGACCAGGTCGCCGTCGAGGATGGTAACCGGGCGTCCGCCGACTTCGAGAAACTTGGTCAGGAGAACATTGGCAATGGTGGACTTTCCGGAGCCGGAAAGTCCAGTGAAGAAAATTGTGACGCCCTGCTTGTGACGAGGCGGGAAGCTGCGACGCAACTCGCGCACAACCTCTGGATATGTGAACCAGGAAGGAATCTCGCGGCCTTCGTTAAGTCGTGCCCGCAGTTCGGTTCCAGAAATATTCAGCACACGCGCGCCGGAGGGAACTTCGTTATCCGGCACATAGCGGTCCTCATTTTCCAGATAGACCATCATCTGGAAGGGCACCATGGTCACACCGATGTCCTTCTCGTTTTTCTTGAACAATTCCTGAGCGTCGTAAGGCCCGTAGAATGGCTTGCCGGTGGAGTCTTTGCCAGGACCGGCATGATCGCGGCCAACGATGAAATGGGTGACTCCGTGATTTTTGCGGATGAGCGCGTGCCAGATGGCTTCGCGAGGTCCGCCCATACGCATCGCGAGTGGCAGCATGGCGAGCTTTACCGTGCCCGGAGGATATTTGGCAAGCAGCAATTGATAGCAGCGCAGGCGGGTAAAGTAATCCACATCGCCCGGTTTTGTCATGCCGACTGAGGGATGGATCAGCAGATTGGCTTCGACATTTTTTGCCGCCCGGAAGGTCAGTTCCACATGGGCACGGTGCATCGGATTGCGTGTCTGGAACGCGACAACTCGCCGCCAGCCAAGGCGTGAAAATTCCGCGCGCAACTCGGCCGGAGTCAGTCGAAGAACTTTGAAATCGTAGTGGGTAGGTAACGTAAGGCCTTCGAGTTTTCCGCCCACATACCAGGGGTTCGACTTGTTCAAGAGATAGTCGACGCCGGGATGGACGGTGCTGGTGGTTCCGAAAACCGATTGCGCTTCTTCTTTGCGATCGGGTTGCCAGACTTCTTCGACGTTCAAAACGGCAAGCATGACGCCTTCAGGATCGCGCAGCGCCACCTTGCTGCTGCCCGGGGTCAGTTTTTTGGCAAATTCTTCAGTTACGTCAAGGGTGATCGGCATGGGCCAAATGACGCCCGAGGTGAGCATCATGTTGTGACAAACGCGCTCGTAGTCGGCGCGCCTCATGAACCCTTGCAAGGGTGAAAAGCCCCCGCTCAGCAGCAGTTCCAGATCGCATAGTTGGCGGGCCGTCAGGTCCCAGCTGGGCCACTCGCGGGAGTGGGCTTTCAATTCTGCGCTGCGTTCGGGTTGAGCGATCAGCTGGATAAGTTCACCACCGTGTGGTGGAATCAAATGGCTCGTCGAATTGTTCAAAGTGCAAAAACCTCCTGAATTATTCAGATTGCTGGCCTACAGGCCAGAATGCTTATGATGGGGAACTCAGAAACAGTGTTGCTGCTCGAGGCAAGACTTAATTCAGTTGTACGGCCAAATAATGATCTTACCAGAGGCTAAGTTGTTGCAGGGACGTGCAGAGCTGGATTTGTGCAGTCTACCGGGCGGCAATAATAACGGGGCAAACCGGGTGTCGTTAAAAATCGAAATCTGTGGTTCCGCTTCGCGCTTCGGGGTAAGATTAGGGGGTGAAACTCGCCTCAATTTTGGTTGTTTTCTTTATGATTCAGGGGGTGCTGGCCGCGCAACGCAGTCAGGATCCCGAATTCCGCGAAAAACAGGCCAGTTCGGTCCGGGCAGGTGAAACGCATCGGGCTAAACCGGCAACGGTCAAAGCGCCCAAAAGCACGGCCGCTTCAAGCAACGACGTGAGCAAGATTGAAAGCAGCGGCATCAAAGCTGTTGGTCATCCGCATACGACTGCGCGACCTGCCACGCACGTCGCAGCAGTGCCCAAGGCGAAGGCACCAGCCAATCGTAACAAGCCGATCAAGTTCGCCTATCACAAGGCACCGGCGACAAAGCCGGTGAGTGGAACAAGCCAGTCTCCCAAGCCGCACTGATCTAAAAATTATTCAGGAGCTTTCTGTTCTGCGATGGCAGCGCTGGGAAATTCCTGCTCCGGAGAAGTGGCCGCGGACCGCTCCTTCAGCGAGTACTTCAGCAGACACCAAAGGGCGCGCACGCCATCTTTCCAGCCTATTTTCTTGCCTTCTTCGTAGGTACGTCCCCAATAGCTGATGCCGACCTCGTAAATGCGCAAGCGGCGCTTGGCGACCTTGACGGTGATTTCCGGCTCGAAGCCGAAGCGGTCTTCTTCTATAGGGATGGACTGAATCACCTCGCGACGGAAAGCTTTGTAGCAGGTTTCCATATCGCTGAGGTTGACGTTCGTAAGGCAATTGGAGAGCAAGGTAAGAATGGAATTGCCGACCGAATGCCAGAAATAAAGCACGCGATGCGGGCCTCCGCCGAGAAAGCGGGAGCCGTATACCACGTCGGCTTTGCCCTCGACGAGCGGGCCCAGGAGCGAAGGATACTCCTCAGGATCGTATTCGAGGTCGGCGTCCTGGATGATGACAAAATCGCCGGTTGCTTCCTGAATGCCGCGGCGGAGGGCTGCCCCTTTGCCCATGTTGTGTGGCTGAAGAAAAACTCTCACCGCGGGCTTCGCGGCGCTGATTTCTTCGAGAATTTCACGGGAGCCATCGCGAGAGCCGTCATCAACGCAGAGTAGTTCGAGATCGAACGGTACCGACAAAACGCGGTCGATCACTATCCGCAGAGTAGCACGCTCGTTGTAGATCGGCATTACGACGGAGAGTTTCATGGGATGGACGAGCACAGTGTAAGGCATTCAGCGGAAATTCGCGTCCGACCGGCGCTGTTTACTTCTATGTAACATTACCGGCGGTGTAAACAAATCTTTACACGTTCGGAACTTGGGAGTGCATCCTTATCTCAGGTACGCTGAATCTATTCGAACATCTAGCGCCGTTCGTTGAGAGCAAACATCAGGAAACTTCAAATTTATGTCTAAAAAGGCCTTCGCGTATTTTGGGTCGGTGGCGATGAGTGTGCTGGCGTCCGGGTGCCTGGTCTTATTATTGGCGGCCAACAGCGGAAAGCCAGAAGTGGCGACCAATCGCATTGTGCGCGCCATAGATTCGGCACAGATTGCCGCGGTAAAAGGAACTGCACACCCGTTAGCGCGGCCGCAGTTTGATCGCGGCAGGCTAAGCCCCGAGCAACAGCTCGGCCACGTTGGTATCACGTTCCGGCTCTCGGCGGCGCAGCAGGCGGATTTGAACCAGCTTCTGCGGGACCAACAGGACCGCTCATCTCCCAGCTACCACAAGTGGCTAACTCCGGAGCAATACGCGAAGCGGTTTGGCATGAGCCAGAGTGATCTCGCGAAGGTGAGTTCGTGGCTGCAGTCGCAGGGCCTGACCGTGACCGGCGTGTCGCGCAATCGCCGGGAGATTTCTTTCAGTGGCAGCGTGGGGCAGGTCGAGTACGCGCTAAAAACTGAATTACATAACTTCTCGATCAGAGGCGAAGAGCACTTTGCCAACACCACGGACGTATCGCTGCCGGCGGCGTTTGCAGGCGAAGTTCTGGGCGTGCGCGGGTTGAGCAGTTTCTCTCCTAGGCCGAAGAATCTTCGTCCGGCTCCGCGATTTACATCCAATGCCTCAGGGAATCATTTTCTGATTCCTGGCGACTTTGCGACCATCTACGACTTGCCTGCGGCATGGGACGGAACAGGACAGACGATTGCGGTGATCGGGCAGACGCTGATCAATACGAATGATATCGATAATTTCCGAGGCTCCTCCGGATTGCCTGCGCGGACGGCGGGGAATTTCCAGCAGATTCAAGTTCCACAAACGGGAACGGCACTCGTGTGCAGTGGCGACGAGAGCGAAGCCGACCTCGATCTGGAATGGTCGGAAGGCGTAGCCAAGAACGCGACTATCAAATTCATCTACGCGGGACCGGGGCAAGGGGGGAATTGCAACAACAGAAGCTCAAATGCCTTCGATGCCTTGTTCTATGCGGTCGATAACAATGTAGCTCCCATTATCAGCATCAGCTACGGAAACTGCGAGGCCAATCTCGGAGCGCAGAATGTGCTCACCATGCAGAGTTGGGCTCAGGAGGCAAATGCGCAAGGGCAGACGATAAGCGGTCCGGCCGGTGATTCGGGCGCTGCAGATTGCGATACGGGAAATTCTGCGACAAAGGGGTTGGCAGTCGATGTGCCGGCTTCCATTCCGGAAGTAACGGGAGTGGGCGGAAGTGAATTTACGGGTGATTCTACGCAATGCCCTGGTAATCCGCCTGTGTGCCCGGGAAATGTATCTCCTTCAGATCCTCCATATTGGAGCGGCACTTCGGCTTCAAATAGCGGGCCGACCGCTCAGGAATACATTCCTGAAAAGTCTTGGAATGACACAGCGCAATCACTTGCTCTGTCGCCGCCCCGCGGTTTAGACGGAACCGGCGGTGGGGCGAGCACGATTTTCGGCAAGCCTTCGTGGCAAAGCGGTACGGGGGTTCCCAGTGACGGAATGCGCGACGTGCCCGATATCGCGTTGAACGCTTCCAACTTCCACGATCCATTTCTTTTCTGCTCGGAGGACCCAAGTGTTGGTTCAGCTACGAGTTGCTCCAGCGGTTTTCGTGACGGAAGCGGTAGCTTTACCGGGGTAGGAGGCACTTCCGCTGGCGCTCCAACCTTCGCCGGGATTCTCGCACTTATCAATCAGGCCACGAACTCGAACGGGCTGGGGAACGTGAATCCGATGTTGTACAGCCTGGCCGCGAGCACACCCAACGCCTTCCACGACATCAGTTCCGGAGATAACAAAGTCCCGTGCACGAGCGGAACGAAGAATTGCGCCAGTGGAACGACGAGCATCGGGTTTACCACGAGTGCTGGCTATGATCCGGTCACAGGCTTGGGATCGCTCGATGTGGCCAACCTGATTACCGCATGGGTTGCGGCGACCACAAACCCGAACGGTGATTTTTCTATCGACGGCACCACAACCTCAGTCGGGAGCGCCGGTCAAACCGGAACTTCAACTGTCACAGTTACGGGTCTGAACGGCTTCAACGGAACCGTCGCCCTAACCTGCGCCAGTTCGAGCGCGCAAGTTTCCTGCTCGCTGAATCCGACCAGCGTGGACTTGAGTACTTCGTCCACTCAAACCTCGACACTGAACATTACATCTGCCGCCGATCTTCGCTTGCCGAATGGAAAACATCCACGCGGACTCTGGTTCGCGACCAGCGGCGGAATCTTTGCGGTGGCCTTCTTGGGCGGGATCTCTTCGCGACGGAGATGGGCCGCTGTGTTCGCTATCGTCTTGTTCGCTGTTGCGCTCGCGGCAGTCGGTTGCGGCGGAGGTAGCAAGACTCCGGTGCAGCAGAATCAGGGGCCGCAAACGTTCACTGTGACCGTGACTGGCACAGGGACAAATAGCAACAACACCGCATTGAGCCACAGCACCACCGTTAATTTCACGGTGCAATAGGATTAACGAACATCAGGGAACCGGGAAAGCTGAAGTCCCTAAGGTTTTCTAAAGCGATCAGTTGGCGCAGCCGATGTAGGGACAGTGACCGCCCCAAAACCCGCAATCGCGCCAACCGCGCCTGACGCCGGAGCGCGCCTCAATTATGTCGCTCGGCAACCCATCCTGACCGCCGACGAGAAAGTCTTCGGCTACGAGCTGCTGTTCCGCGATGGGGTCGAGAACCACTTCTGCGAAACTGACGCCGACTCCGCGTCTCGGCGCACGCTCGACACCTCAATTCAAATCGGCTTGCAGATGCTGTGCGACGGACGCCGCGCATTTGTGAACTGCACGCGTGATGTCCTTCTCAAGGACTACATGACGCTGTTGCCATCGACGCTGGCGGTGGTGGAAGTACTCGAGTCAGTGCCGGTAGATGATCTGGTGATTGCCGCCCTGCAAAGGCTGAAACAAGCCGGCTATGTGATCGCGCTCGACGATTTTGTGGCTAATGATCCGCGTGAGCCGTTGACGGAGTTTGCCGACATTCTGAAGGTTGATATCCGGCAAACTCCTGTAGACCAGGCCATAGCCACGATGAAGAAATATGGGCCCTGGCGTTGCCGCTTGCTCGCGGAAAAGGTCGAAACCCGGGAGGAATTCGCCGCCGCGAAGGCCGCCGGATTTATTTATTTTCAGGGATATTTTTTCCAGAAACCCGAGGTCTTGCAGTCCCGGGAAATTCCCGCAAACAAAATGAACTATCTGCGACTGCTGCGCGCGGTGTCGGAACCCGAGATCGATGTGCGCAAGTTCGAGGACATGATCAAGCAAGAGGTTTCGATCACTTATCGTTTACTGCGCTATCTGAATTCCGCTGCCTTCGGCGTGCAAAACGAAGTGCATTCGATTCGCCACGCATTGGCGCTACTGGGAGAACGCGAAGTGCGGCGGTGGATACGGCTGGCGGCTACATTGAACATGGCGGAAAACAGGTCGAGTGAGCTGGTGACCTCAGCCATGCTGCGGGCACGATTTTGCGAGCTTTTGTCACCCAAGGTGCCTCACGGTGAATCAGACTTGTTCTTAATGGGCCTGTTTTCTATGGTCGACGCGATTCTCGAAATACCGATGGATAAGATCCTGGAAGCCGTGCCCATGGATTTTGAGACGAAAGCTGTGCTGCTCGGAAAGAGCAGCAAGCTGCGACCGCTTTACGAATTGATGCTGGCACGAGAACTGGGAAATTGGGAAAAAGCGACAGAATGTATTCGCCAGCTTGGACTCACCGAAAGCGAAGTCGCAGATGCATATTGGCAGGCAATCCAATGGGCACGGCAGGTCAGCGCAGTCTAAGAACAGTCAGCCAGGCACATTGAAATGCCATCGGGCTGACGAACGCTCTACCGTTACCTCTGTGTAAAACTCAGGTTAGTTAGCCCTTGCGCAGCTTTGCCGGGAGCGATACCATAATTGTGTTCCCAACGGCCTAGCCCCCTGGCTGGCCTTCCGCGCCTAACGGCTCCGGGCGCATTACGGACAAAGATCAATAACGAGTTCCAGCCGCAATCGGTTTTCTGTACGCAATTAGCATTGCGATACGCAAGGTTTAACCAATGGCGGTGAAACTCAGGGCCGCAAATGCGTTCGCTTCTCAGGCGAATTAAACAGGACTTAACAACAATATGAATGCAGGACCAGGACGCCCCTCCGGTGGAGGAGGGAGAAACAGGCGGCGGCGTGGACGCCGTCCCAGAGGCGGCAACCCGCATGGCCGCCCCAGCCGCGATCAACGCGACAGCATCTACACAGCCCCGATGGACCACAGCTACCGAGCGGCGCTCGGCGGTAACAATAACGGCTCCCGGCCAGGACGCCAGCGGCCAGGGTTTTCAGCCAATTATCCGCAGCCTGAGCCAGAACCGCTGCCGATGCGCGAAGATGCAGCGCCGAAGATTTTCGGTTTTGTCGACGATCTTTTCTTCCAGGCAAAGATTCAGGAAACCGCGCGCAAGCTGAATGTGAAGGTCGAGTTCCTTAAGGCAGAACAGGAACTGAGCGACCGCATCAAGACCAACGGCGATGAGCGGCCGTCGCTGATTATTTTTGATTTGAACATCAACAGTGTTAAGCCGCTCAGCTTGATCCCAAAGCTGAAGCACAAGCTCAAGAAAACTTCTGTCATCGGATTTTTGTCGCACGTTCAGGGTGACCTGAAACAAAAAGCCCATGAAGCCGGATGCGACATGGTTCTCCCCCGTTCGGCGTTCTCACAGAACCTGCCGCAGTTGCTGAGAAGGCATGGGGCGGCGGAAGAAGAGCAGATTACGGAACAATAAGTGTGGCTCGGATATTCCGGTCCGGGTCTCTTTACCTACTTTCTTCGCGCACAAGAGTGTCCGCGCCACAGGTGAAATGCGTCGGACAAGAATGTCCGACCCACGCGGGCATTGCTCTCAGCTCGGGAAGTGGAAGTGGACGTCCTGGCGTGAGCTGATCGCGACACCATCGACTTTCGCCGGAGTGAAGCGCCAGCCCTTCAAAGTCGCAATCACCTTCTCGTCAATCTCCTGCTTCAGCGATTGCAGAACTTTCGTGTCCGTGACGTTTCCTTTTTCGTCAATCGTGACTTCAACGATCACGTCACCTTGCAATCCTGATAGTTGCCAAGGATGAATCTCAGGATCGGGGAAGACCATGGGCAATGCAGGCGTGGCTTCAACGCCAGCAGCCGGACCGTTGGAGAGGGAACCGTTCGGAGCGCCGGCACGGACGGATTCAACATTCTGTTGGGTCGGCGGAGCCTGCTGTTTTGATTTCGGCTTCGGGTGAAAGTGCAGTTTTTTGGCGACCGGTGGTGAGTGGCTTTTCTGAAGTCTGAGCGAGGTAAGTGACACTTTCGGAATTCCCGTGCATACCCCATGCGACCGATGACGGCTGGACAAAAATTGGCGGACGATTCAGCCATAAGGAAACGACGAGGCAGTGAATCAGGAAAGACGCAAGCAGCGAAATGCGTGTCGCTCGGCTGCCGGGTTTGGGGACGTCGAACATATGGCCGCTCCGGCCAGGAATGTAGCTATTTTATCCCGGCGGCCAGCGTAAGTCGCGTCCACCAAGGAGATGTACGTGCAAATGAAAGACGGACTGGCCGGACTTGGGGCCGACGTTGAGGACGGTGCGGTAGCCGTCTTCGATCTTCCGATCGCGAGCAATTTTGGCCGCCGTCAAATGGCAGCGTCCGACGATATCAGCCTCGTTTTCCTGCGCTTCTTTCAATCCGCGAATATGCTTTTTGGGAACGATCAGAACGTGGGTCGGGGCTTTGGGATCGATGTCTTCGAAGGCGAAGGTGTGCTCGTCTTCGTAGACTTTCTTCGAAGGAATCTGGCCGGCGATGATTTTGCAGAAGAGGCAGTCCATAGAAACCAGTGGCTAGTGATCAGTGGTCAGTTGCTCGTGCGTGATTACTGAAACTCGGTGGCTCGTGACTCCTCAAACCGGTGTTTCGTGATTAGTGGCTCGTGATTGGTCAACAATTCTTGCCAAGCTACGTTCTTTTTACTGGCCACTGGCCACTGGCCACTGACCACTGACCACTGACCACTCTAATCCAGTCTAACCAGAAAAATCGAACCTTCGGGAGTTCTTGTGTCGCGCATCAATTCTTCTGCTCGGGCGCGCAGATCGCCTTTTACGCGAACGCGTACCCACCAGTCTCCCGCTGGACTGTTGAACGTGAGCACCTGGGCACTGTGATAACGCCGCGACACATGATCGGCAACCTCGCGAGCATTGCTCTCGTGGTCGAATCCGCCGATTTGGACTGCCCACTTCCCGCCGGTGTCGAGAGATTGCGGAGTTTTCAGCAACTCGACTCGCACTTCACCTGTGCCTTTGCGAATCAGTCCGAGTTGTTCTGCGGCGGCTTGCGACAGGTCGATAATGCGGCCTTCGATGAACGGCCCACGATCGGTAATATGCACGATTGCGGACTGGCCGTTGCTGAGGCATGTGACGCGAACGACCGAGCCGAGCGGCAGAGTGCGGTGCGCGGCGGTCATGGCGTGCATGTCATAGATCTCGCCATTTGATCCGCGGCGATTGTGATAAGGCGCGCCATACCAACTGGCGATGCCGGTTTCAACCATCAGGGGCTTGGTTTCCGGCGTGATCTCTGTCTGTGGCGGAATCGAGACTTCTGGAGGCTCAACTTTCGCTGCTTCGGCGGGTGGAGTTCCAGCGGGTGCCTGTTCCTGTGGCGGCGGTGCGGGTACGACTTTTACTTGCGCCGGCTTATGGTTGCAACCTGCGAGCAGGAACAGCAGAGAGAGAAGACACACCCACTTCATTTGCGCGAGCTCGAATGCTGTTCCATATAGTTGGCGAGTTCCTGGATTTTCTCCGCGGCAACGCGAAGGGCGTTGGTCGAATGCTGGCGGACGGCGGGAACGACCTCATCGTTCAGATATTTTATGAACTGTGCGGTTTCTTGTTCGAGCCGCTCAGTGGCCTCGCCGACTTTTCTGCCGACGCGCTCAGTTGTTTCTTCGCATTTGCGGTTGAAATCACTCATTAGCTTAGCTCCCCTACGTCAGTACAAGTATTATTTCGTGCAGAGATGCGGCGGTCAATTGCGAACTCTGGGCCGAGGCTGAAAAAAGCTCTTAACCGCAGAGGACGCGGAGACTACGCCGGGAACACAGAGAAAGCCCTATCGAAGTGCTCCTCAGCATTCTCTGCGAATTCTCAGCGATCTCTGCGGTTAAATGCTTTTGCATTCTGCTGAGTCAATGATTTCGGACTACAATTCGTCCACATTTTGGCCCATATCGCTAAATTCCCGGAGCGCCGAATGCCGCAGCTGAGGAAGTCACTGCTCGCATGGTACGACGAACATCGCCGGGATCTTCCGTGGCGCGAAACGCGCGACCCGTACCGCATCTGGATTTCAGAGATCATGCTGCAGCAGACGCGGGTGGCTGCGGTGCTGCCGCGCTATGAGAATTTCCTGCGGCGATTTCCATCAGTTCAGCAGCTTGCCTCGGCAAAGCTCGAGTCCGTTTTGGCGGAATGGAGTGGGTTGGGCTATTACCATCGCGCGAGGAACTTACATGCGGCCGCGCGGGTGGTTGCGCAGGAACGCGGAGGAAAATTTCCGCGAAATGCCGAAGCCTGGCGCAATTTGCCTGGAATCGGGCGATACACAGCGGCCGCCATCGCGAGCATTGCGTTCGATGAACCGGTTGCAGTGCTGGATGGGAACGTGGAACGGGTTCTTCAGCGAGTCACCCAGAGAAATCACTCAAACAGCGAATGGTGGTGGCTGGCACAGAATTTACTCGACCACGGTCGGCCCGGCGATTTCAATCAGGCGATGATGGAACTGGGCGCGACCGTGTGCGTGCCGGGCAGACCGCTGTGTGAGCGCTGCCCAATCAGGCGCTTCTGCCGGACTAGAGGCCGAGGCGGAAAGGCAGGCGCCAGGCCTCGGCAGAGGAAGGCATCGCTTGCCTATGGTTTGGCGACGCGACGTGGAACTGTGCTGCTGGTACAAAGAGCAGCAAACGAGAGCCTGATGGCAGGCATGTGGGAACTACCGCGAGTTGAAGCTTTTGATCCTGGCGGGGTTCTCTTCCGTGTACGCCATTCGATCACGACAACGGACTATGCGGTTACCGTAGTCCAGCGCAGCGCGGAAGATGTGCAACAAGGCCGTTGGGTCAGAATCTCACGCATAAATGAACTTCCGCTCACCGGACTGGCAAAAAAAATCCTGCGAAAAGCTAAAATTATTGAATAGCTTGTCGTATATGGGTTTTATCACCAGAATCTTCGGAGGCAGCAAGATGGCAGCGCTCGAAGCAGGAACTTCAGCTCCGCAATTCGAATTGCCGGCAATGAAGGGGTCAGGGTTTTCATTGCAAAACGCTCTGAGACACGGCCCGGTGTTGGCAGCTTTCTTCAAAATCTCCTGCCCGGTTTGTCAGTATGCGTTTCCTTATCTCGAGAGGATCTACAAGGCATATGGCAACGGGAACCTGAGCATCGTAGGTGTCTCGCAGAACGACAAGGAAGAGACGGGAGCATTCCTTCAGAAATTCGGCATAACATTTCCCGTGCTGCTCGATGATACGCAGAAATATCCCGTTTCAAACGCCTATGGGCTGACGACGGTTCCGACTGTCTTCTGGATCACGGAGAGCGCCAAGATCGAAATTTCAAGCGTCGGATGGATCAGGAAGGATATTGAAGCGATTGCCCGTAAGGCGGCTTCGGCCAGCGAGCAGGCTCAGCACCCGCTGTTTCAGCCGACAGAGCAGATTGCCGATTTCCGCGCTGGTTGATCCTCAAAAAATTAGCCCGCAGGTTGCGGGCATTGCGCCAAAGCTTTCCCGTAGAATGTTGCGTTCATCTCTTGCTCAGGAGCGCTCCCGAATGCGAAAGGCCGTTTATGTCTTGATTCCGCTTGCATTGGTGCTGGTGGTCCTTGCCGAGGCCGCGCGTAAGCCGATTTCGAGCGCCGCCGCCGATGCCAGCGCGCACCTGCCGCCGGCGGCCATTGCGGCATTACAGAAGACGGACCCCGAGCGGATTCGGGCAAACGTCCGGTTCCTTTCGCTCGATCTTCTTGAAGGTCGAGGAACCGGCCAAAGGGGCGGAGACATCGCCGCCGAATATATTGCAACTCAGTTCTGGCTGGATGGATTGAAACCGGCCGGCGACAACGGAACATTTTTCCAAAAAGTTCCCATGGTTGGAATTACGCCCGCGCCAGAAACCACATTCGAACTCGCGCCGAAGCGCGGAGATGCGACGCAACTGAAACCGCTCGATGACTATGTCGCGTATGACGAGACGCAGCGCCCTTCCGACGACATCGATGCCGAGATTGTCTATGTCGGGTACGGCATTCAGGCCCCGGAGTATCAATGGGATGACTATAAGGGCGTGGACGTGCACGGGAAAGTGCTGTTGATGCTGGTGAATGAACCTCCGTCAGACGATGCGAATTTCTTCAAGGGTCCGGCGCTGACTTACTACGGACGATGGACCTATAAATACGAGGAAGCGGCGCGCAAAGGCGCGGTAGGCGCGATTCTGATTCACAGGTCGGACATGGCCAGCTATCCGTGGGACGTGGTGCGAAATTCGAATTCCGGGGAAAAAGAATTCTTGAAGTCTGAGGCTCCGCAACTCAAGGCCGCTTCGTGGATACAGCTCGAGGTAGCAAGAAAGCTCGCCCAAAGTGCGGGATTGGACCTGGACAAGATGATGGCGGATGCGAAGTCGCGAAATTTCCGGCCCCAGCCACTGCCGGTGAAGCTGAAGGCGCACATGATGAGCAAGCTGCGGCAGATTTCGTCGAATAATGTGCTCGCGATGCTCCCTGGGTCTGACCCGAAACTGAAGAACGAGGCTGTCATCTATTCGGCACATTACGATCACCTGGGAATCCGTCCAGATATGCCAGGCGACAACATCTACAACGGCGCAGAAGACAATGGAACAGGTTGCAGCATTCTTCTGGAATTGGCACGAGTTTTTTCGCAGGCACAAGCTAGACCCAAGCGATCGGTGATTTTTGCCTCGGTCACGGGGGAGGAGCAAGGATTGCTCGGGTCGGAATATCTGGGCAAGCATCCGCCCATTCCGGCGGGGAACATCGCGCTCGACTTGAACTTTGACGACATACCGCCGCTCGGAGAACCGCAGGAAGTGGAAGTCTCGGGGGCCGAGCGCACAACCTTTTACCCTACGGTCGAAGCCATGGCAAAGGAGTTCCGGCTCGCGATAAGACCGGATGCGCATCCGGAAGCTGGACACTACTATCGCTCCGACCATTTCAGCTTTGCCAGAGTTGGTGTGCCAGCGTTCTCCATCAATGAAGGGATGAAATACAAAGGGCACAGCCTTGATTGGGGGATGCAGCAGGCGGAAGAGTACACCAACAAGCACTATCACCAGCCGAGCGATGAATACAGCCCGAGCATGGACTTTCGCGGTGACGCAACAATGGCGCGGTTCGGGTTCGCGTTGGGCTGGGCGGCGGCATCGCAACCTAAGCTGATCGGCTGGCAAAAGGGCGACGAATTCGAGAAAGCGCGGCTCGGCAGCCAAGGCGCGACACACTAAGGTTGAGTTTGTGTGAGCATCCGCATTTGAGCAACGATCCTCTTCAAAAGGCGCGCAACTCTTACCAATCGATAGAACCCAGACCAGGATGTTGAGTTTTTCAATGTGTCCCATTCGCCGACACCTGGCGTCGTGGCCAGCCTCCACAGAAAACGGATGCGGTCGCGCCGCCTCTCGCGGGTGCGCAATTGGGCCATGAAGTAGGAAACGGAATCAGTATTCGGCTCGCGATTGCAGGCAAGATGGTTAACCACGCTCGTGGCAAGTTCGTGAACGCTGTGGCCGCTGTCGGAAATGGGCACAGGGCGGGGCATGTCTCTGCCGAGAATCTTTCTACCGATCGAAAACGAGACCTGAAGAATTTTGAAAATCCCCAAGCGACTAGCTTCTTCGGTGATCCATTTCCAGTCGAGATCAAGGCTCGCCAGTCTCATGATGTCACGCGTCATACCCAGTTGCGACCACTCATGTTTCGCGGCGTGAACGCAAAGCGCGAGCATTAGGTCTTCATGACACAGGGTGCGCAACCCCATGCCGTCCAGGTCGATTTCGATTGATCGATTGAAAAAGGCATCGAGGTCGAAATCGACGGAATAGAACATAGGGGCAATGCGCCATTGCAACTCCACAGTCGGGCGTTCTGAATTCAGGCAGAACGCGTATTCGTAGCCGGAGCCCAAATAGGATTTTTCGTGGCGAGCGGGCAATTGAAGCTTGAGCTGATATCCAAGCTCAAGCAGAGCGCTCTTGGCCCGGCTGACGTCACTCGGCACCACCAGAAGATCGAGATCGCCAAACTGCCGAGCAGTGGGATCGCGATAGAGAAGTTGGCCCAGCACGGGCCCCTTGTAGGCGAGGAATGGTATTCGACGCTCTTCGAGGTGACGTGAAATTCGCCGCAGTTCGGTAGTGAACTGCAACGAACGCCATCCGTGGAGGCGAGCACGGTCGCGGATGGCGCGTGGAATCGCTATGCGGGACTGCGACGCCAGCGCGAGGAACAAAGCGGGTACCAGGCGATGATGCTCGGCGGAGTCGAGAAGGAGTTCCCAGTCAATAGAAGAAGCAAGTGCGCCGGGCAAGGTGCTTGGCCTTGGTCCTGTGCAGCAGTCAATCAGCATTTCGAATTCAGGCGAAAAGCGAGAACCATGCCGTACTTCAGCCAGCGCACCAATGTGGTTCGCCACAGCCAAGTTCAATTCTCCTATGAACTAACTATGTCCCTGGGTCAATTTCTGCTTTCATGAACTGAGTTTCACGTTCATAGAATCTTCTAACAACAATGCACAGTACAAAAGTGCCTGCCGCTGAACCTGGCGCAACTGCGAAAGATAACGAGAGTGTTGTCTTTGATCGGGTGCATAAGGTCTTCGGCCAGAGCAAATTCTTGTTCTGGCGTGAACGGGACGCGATAACGCACGCTCTGCGAAACGTTTGTTTGAAGGTCAAAGAGGGAGAAGTTCTCGGGCTACTAGGTCCCAACGGAAGCGGCAAGAGCACCACGCTCAAACTGATTTCGACCATGCTGCTTCCCGACGAAGGCCGGGTGCTGGTACACGGTTGTGATACCAGGCGCGAAGGTCAGACGGTCCGGCGAAAAGTCGGTTTTGCGCTGGCTACGGAGCGGTCGTTTTTCCCGAGGCTTACGGCACGAGAAAATCTGGAATTTTTTGCCGCGCTTGAAGACATAGGGAAAAGGGAAGCCTCGGAGCGGGCGAAGTCCACGCTATCGCGGGTTGGACTTAGTGAGGTGGCCAGCAAACAGGCCATGAAATTCTCCTCGGGCATGTATCAGCGGCTAGGAATCGCACGAGCCCTGATGAAGGCGCCCTCACTCCTCCTGCTGGACGAGCCCACACGGAGTTTGGACATCGCTGCGGCGGATGAATTGTGGGACTTGGTGAAGGAAATGTCCTCGATGCGAATGACTGTGCTATTGGCGACCCATAATTTCGAAGAAGCCGCAGCGGTATGCGACCGGGTGGCGCTGCTACATCGCGGCGAGTTGCTGAATCAGCAGCAGGCGGGCAGATTGCACGCGGCGCATTTACGAGAGTTCTATCGCGAAATGACGTCCGATCAACCCCGCGAAATTGGGGTGCCGGCATGATAGTCGCGAAGTTTGCGGCAGTCCTGAAGAAGGATGCGATAACTGCATTGCGGTATCGCAACGGATTCGTGTTTGCATGGCTGGCGCAGGTCGCCCAGTTGGCCACATTTTATTTCTTGTCACGAGCGGTGGGTCCGCAGTTTCACCCGGACGGAATGCCCTACTTTTTATTCTTACTGATGGGGACGGGGTTCTATACGTTTCTGCTAGCGGGAGCGCACAGCTTTCTGCGAACGATCCAGGAGTCGCAACAGGCAGGCACACTGGAGGTGCTACTGACGACTGCGACACCCGCGCCGGTGTTGGTCGCGCTCAATGCGGCGTCAGCTTTTGCCGGCGGAATTGTGCAATTCGGTTTTTGCATTGCCATCGGAGTCCTTTTCTTTTCTCCGATGGTTCATGCGAATCTTGCCGCATGTTTTCTGGTGTTTCTGTTTTCGGTGCTCATCAGTGGAGCCATTGGCTTGTTTGCTGCCGGACTACAAATTGCGATTCATAAAGGTTCAGCGGTTCTGTGGCTGGTTGGATCGGGAGCGTGGCTGATGTCGGGAACGTTGTTTCCGACGTCGGCGCTGCCTCGACCGATACAAACAATCGCAAATTGTATTCCGTTTACGCATTCGCTGACCGGGCTCAGGCTGGCCTTGTTGTCGGGAAATCAGCCAACGATATTCAGGGAAATCGAGGTGCTAGGGCTCTTTGCGATGTTGCTGGTTCCGACCGGGGCTGCGTTCTTTTCGTGGACAGTGCGGGAGGCACGGCAAGCGGGTTCTCTATCCTTCTACTAGCCTCGACACCGTTCTTTCCTCAGATGGCGCGGAATTCGAAAGACAACTTCAGGTTACTTTGGTTTGGCCCCCTGAGGAGAATCCGTCTCCTTGCCTGTACCACCAGCCGGATAATTCTTGAATCATGTTTGCTCCTGTCGACAGCCAGCCGCAGCGGCGACGCGGTACTCGAGTACGAGCGCAGATTCCGGTTCGGATCACCAGCCTGGACCCGGCCACCAGCTTTTCGGAAAATTGCTACACAATGATGGTGAACCCGCAGGGTTGTGGGATCCGTTGCTCACGTCCTCTGGCGACGGGTTTGCAGATTCGAGTTGACGCACTGCCGGGAAGAAAGACCGCACTCGCACGAGTGGCAAATACACGTCCGTTGGCCGCAGGAAGCAAGTTTTGGATAGTCGGAATAGCGCTCGACTCGCCCGGCAACTTATGGTGCATTACGCCGGCGCCTGCTGACTGGGAGAATACGTTGCCGACAATAGTTTCATGGAATTCGAGCAGGGATTGCCAGGTTGACTCAACACGTCTGACCGCAATGGTCAAAAGATAGTTAATATCTGAAGCGGAATTCTGCCCACAAGCAACCCCGAAAACCTGAATTCAAATCAAAAACCAAAGCATTGAGCAAAACATGAGGCTTTTTAGCAGAAGTGTGAGTGTCGCGTTCATGGGCGGCATTGTGGCCGCCTCCTTGTCTGTCTTCTGCGCCTCCGCTCACGCCGTTCTTGGCCAGCAAATTTCTTCCATAAATTCCGACAACATCAGAATGAAGGCGCAGGGGAATGTTTTCGTCAGACCATCCTATTCGATACACGAAATGCGTATCCCGAATGGAACTTCCGTACGGGAGTTCGCTTCTCCTGCCGGTGAGGTCTTCGCGGTTTCCTGGAAAGGTCCGTACGTGCCTGATCTGCGGCAACTGATGGGCGGATACTTCGACCAATACATGGCGGCAATGGCGAACACACGGCGCACTCATGGGAGCGTGGTGCGCATTGAAACCGGGGACTTGGTGTTCGAGTCTGGCGGCCACATGAGATTCATTGTGGGCAGGGCTTACCTTCGCAGCAAATTGCCGGACGGGGTCGGCCCTGATGCCATACAGTAAGGTCCGCCTCGCGAGTGCTGCTTTTGCGGGCGCGATTCTGGTTTTCCTCTCAGCGTGCGGAGGGGGTTCAAGGAAGTCATCTTCAACGGCGGTCACAAATACGCTTGCCGTAGTGGTGAACGCAGGGCCGACGGGGAATTACGCGAACGGTTTATTCGCGACAGTGACGGTGTGCGCCCCCGGTACTTCAAATTGCCAGGCGATCAACGGAGTGCTGGTGGATACTGGTTCATTCGGCTTGCGCATTCTTTCTTCAGCGCTCAACGCCTCGCTTGCCAGTGCCCTGAGCACAGAGACAATCGGCAGCGGTTCCGACCTTGTGGAATGTGCGCAATTCTCGGACGGAATCACCTGGGGCCCTGTCAAAACGGCTGACATAAAACTAGGCGGCGAAACTGCCGCATCGCTTCCGGTCCAGGTTGTCGGCGATCCATCGTTTGCGGCGGTGCCTGCCGGTTGCACCTCTGCCGGCGCTCCCGAGGACACCCTGCAGAAGCTCGGCACTAACGGGATTCTGGGAATTGGAAGCTTCGTTCAGGATTGCCCTGCATGCGGTCCGGAAACGACGAGCAATCCCGGGTTCTACTATGCATGCACAGGATCTTCATGTGCGGTGACGACTGCGGGCCTGGCGCAGCAGGTTGCAAACCCAACTGCATTTTTCCCCACGGACAACAATGGGCTCATCGTCGAGCTACCGGCAGCGACCTCGAGCGCCGTCAGTTTGAGCGGGTCGGTAATTTTCGGAATCGGAACCGAGAACAATAACTCACTGGGGAGCGCTCAGGTTTTTACGCTTGATCCGCAGACGGGGAATTTCAGTACCACATTCATGAATCACACGTATATGAATTCGAGCTTTCTCGATTCGGGCTCAAACGCCTATTTCTTCCTAAGTTCCAGTGTGACAGGATTCCCGACGTGTTCCGATGCTTCCGGCTTTTATTGCCCGGCTTCATTTGCCAGGCTCTCCGCTACGAATACCGGCGCCAACAATGCCAGCAGTTCAATTTCCTTCGCCATCGACAATGCCGACACGCTCTTTTCGAGTGCAGCGAACGCAGTTTTCCCGACACTAGGGGGGCCGTTTGCGGGCACGTTCGATTGGGGTCTGCCTTTTTTTTACGGGCGTAACGTATATGTTGCGATTGCGGGAAGATCGACTCCCGGCGGCACAGGCCCTTACTGGGCGTACTAATATTATTTCCCTGTTCCGTTCAGTGCGACGAAGTGCGGCGCCCCGTCCGATCCCATGATTTGGAGGTTGCCGGTCCGGGGACCCGAAATGGCAGGCGTGAATGAGACTTGCACGTCACATTGCGCGCCGGGCGCCAGGGTTTTTCCGCAATCATTTTTTTGCTTGAAGTCGATTCCAGAAGTGAGAATCTGTTCAAAGGTGATGGGCGATTTTGAAGGATTGCTTACCGTGATGTTGCGGGCCGGTGTGTCCGAATCAATCGCAGATTCTCCGAAATCGATGCTTGGGGGAGAAATCTGTAGTGTTTGGGACGGAGTTTGCGAGCTTGCCGAAGCAATGAAAACCAGAAGCAAAGTGGCTGATGCACCAGTGATCAGGGCGGGCCGAACTTTCAATTCTTGCTCCTTGCAACCGGCCTTTCACCAAAAATAGCTGTGCCGATGCGCACACAGGTTGCACCTTCTTCGATGGCAATTTCGAAGTCGTGAGACATGCCCATGGAAAGAGTCTTCATAGCTAGAGCGGGCAATTTGCGCCGGTCAACTTCCTCGAACAAGGCGCGCATTTTTCGGAAATAGGGCCGGGATAGCTCCGGGTCTTCATTGTACGGCGGAACGGTCATCAGGCCTTCGATCTGCAGGGAAGGAAGATCGGGCGCGGCGACGAGCAGGTCCTGCAGTTCGCTTGAATCTGCGGGGAGCCCGCTTTTCACGGATTCGCCGCCGATGTTGATTTCGATCAAGACATGAAGTTTTTTATCGAGTTCTCCTGCGGCTGCGTTTAGCCTTTGGGCGACGCGGAGCGAATCGACGGAATCGATGTGGCTGAAGAGTTCCGCTGCCTTCGCCGCTTTATTGCTTTGGAGGTGACCGATCATGTGCCACTCGGCATCGAGGTCTCTCAGGTTTTGAATTTTCCCGGCGAATTCCTGGACCTTGTTTTCACCAAAGATGCGGAGACCGGCGTCATAGGCTGCGCTGATTTGCGGTGCCGCAAAGGTCTTGGTGACGGCAATCAGCGTGATTTCTTGATGCCCGCGCCCGCTGCGATGAGATGCGGCCAGGATACGCTCTCGTACCAGCGAGATATTTTCAGCAATGGACATAAAGGCGATTACAACTAAGGAACTAAGGTACACGAAGGAAGAAGCGCGCGCGATTCGTGAGTCGTGATTCGTGGCTCGTGAATCGTGGTTTGTGACTGATGCATCGACGTGAGGCCCGCGCCTGTTGCCCAAAGCAAAATCGCCTCGTGCCTGGTGGGGTTGGGCCACGGTGCATCATCGACTACGGTTACCAACCACGAACTCCAAGCCACGACTTACGAGCGACGACTCACGAGCCACGACTCACGAGCCACGAGCCACGACTAAGGTTCACGGTACGGTCTCTACATCATTGCCACCGGCGGTGCAGGTTCGTTCGGATCGCCCGCGGCGGTGAGTGGGGAGAAGATCATCAGCGCGGCGAGAAGCGCGATTACAACCATCCCGCCAAACAAATAAGACGGGTGCTGAAAGATTTGCGGCGGGTTTTTTGGGGCTACCCATACGTTGGCTTTCAATGCTGCCCACAGCAATCCCATGAGCGCCTCGCCTGCGATGAGCCCGGAGGCGGTGAGTATGCCGGCGTTTTCGGCGCGGGCAGTTTGCGCAGGATTTAGACCACGGTTGCGTGCCAGCCAATCACCGATCGAGCGGAAGATGCCGCCGACAAAAATCGCCAGCGTGGTCTCGAATGGCAAATACATTCCAACCGCAACCAGCATCGGGCTTTTCACCTGCATCATGATCATGGCAATGCCCAGGAAAATGCCGACGCCTACGAGCGGCCATGCCATGTCATGGCCAACGATTCCTTGCGCCAGCATGGCCATCAGGCCGGCCTGCGGCGCCGGCAGTTCTTTGCTGCCAAAGCCGAATCCTTTGTGCAGATAGTAAAGCGGGAAATACATGATCAGGCTGGCAACCACCACGGCGATCAACTCTGCGATTTGAATTTTGCGGGGGGTGCCGCCGAGGATGTATCCCACCTTGAAATCCTGCAAGAGTTCGCCGGCAACCGATGAAGAAACGCAGACAACAGCGGCAACTCCCAGCACAGCGGCGACGCCGTGCGTCCCTGAAACTCCGAGAGCTACCATGAGAATGGCGGCGATCAACAAAGTCGACAGAGTGATTCCGGAAACCGGATTATTAGAAGATCCGATGATTCCGCAGAGGCTCCCGGAGACGGTTGCGAAAAAGAAACCGACGATCAACATGACAACTGCGGCCAGAACCGCCGGCCACAGGAGTCCCGAGACGTGGATGTAGAGGAAGCACATCAGTATGAACATCAGGCCAATTAAAGCAAAGACGGTTTTGAAGCTCATGTAGCGCTCGGTGCGAGAAAGCTCAAGCTTTTCCGACGGCGTGCTGCGGAAATCGGCGAAGGCTTTGCCCAGCCCGGCGGTCAGGCTTTTGCGCATCTTCCAGAGAGTAGAAGCCGAGCCGACGATCATCCCGCCGACCGCGATGGGCCGCACGACAAACTTCCACATGTTGAACGCCATACCCGACCAGTCGTTGGTTGCTTCTGCGGGAAGATAGTGCTGAAGTTGCGGGCCGAGGAAAAACATCATCAGGGGCACCAGCAGTCCCCAGGCGAGCACGCTTCCGGAAAACTGCAGTGCAGCTAGCCGTATGCCGATGATGTATCCGACTCCCAGCAGCGCGGGACTGACGCTCGGCGCGGCTACAGTGCTTGCGCCGCCTCCGGCGACCGCAGCCGCGTCGGCAGTGGTTCCGAATCGCACCTGACTTTTGCCGAGTAGGCCCACGCCGAACTGAAATGTCTTATCGACCGCGAACAGGCCGAATGCTCCGAGCAGATAAACGACTCCGCCAATTCCGATATTCCAGAAGAGATATTTCGCCGCCTGTGCTCCCCTGCGTCCGGCTTTATGAATTTCCGATGCGGCCACGGACTCCGGGAAGGGAAGCTCGGGATCTTCGACCATGCCTTTGCGAACCAAAGAAATGAACAACACTCCGATGATGCTGCCCACCATGATCAGTGCGGTGGTTTTCCAATAGGCGGCGGCGAATCCGAATGAGGGCCAAACCCCCGCGATCAAAAAAGCTGGAATAGTAAAAATCGCGCCGGCGGCGATGCCTTCGCCAATGGTTCCGGAGGTGCGGGCGATATTTTCCTCGAGGACGCTGCCCTTCCAAACGCGAAGCACCGCCATGCCAATGACGGCAGCCGGATAAGTGGCGGCAATGGTGATGCCGGCACGCAAACCGAGGTATGCGTTGGCGGCGCCGAGGACTACGGTCATCAGAAGCCCAAGGAGCACCGCGCGAAGGGTGAACTCCTTCATTTCCATGCTCTCGGGAACGAAAGGTTGGTGCTTCTTTGTGACCAGGTTTGGTGTTGTGCTCATTCAGGATTCCTTTGCATTCTCTTGCCGTAAGCCGCTGCGCGAGCCAGTGGACCTCTTACTGAAATCGGGCGCAAACAAACCGACGCACCTTAGCATGGTGCGAGGCTGGTTTACAAGTACGAGCTCGCGCGCTGCGCGCAGGCGCTTGTACAAGGGGGGTATAATTGTGAGCAGGTTCGCTGATTCGTCTTGCCTGTTCAGGGGAATCAGTTATGTTTTCAAAGGAATATCGGTGTCCGGAGTGCGGAAGTTCTGACGGATACCGTTCTCGCCGCCGCAACTTCTACGAAAAATACTTGCTTCCGCTCGGTCTTCTGCGTCCCGTGCGATGCCTTGAGTGCTACCATCGCAGTCGCGCTTCGTTGTTCGTGAACCTCCCTGAAAGGCAGAGAGCTTCGTCAAATCAGAAAGCGGCAGCCTGAGGTTACAGTCGTACTCGGGCGGGTTCCGCTTTGATTGCTTGTCTCAGAAGTCCTCCGCTATACTGGTTTCAATTCCTACGGCTGGAGCCTAACCAGGCGCCGTACGAGGGAGGCTGGGTCTTCAGCAGTACCGGAGACATAATTCGTGAGCCGGTTTTACCGCCCGAAGCCGCGAAGTTCGGGCGCGTGAATGTTGCGGGGCGGACCTTGCTACGTTCAGCGATTTCCGGCGCAGGCGTGATGGCGCGAGGCCTCTTCTCTGCAGTTTTTCCTTCCGATTGCCGCCTTTGCGGCGCTCCTCTAACAAATATTTCAAGCCTGCCGGTATGCGAAAGTTGCCGGCTGGCGATGGCGCCGATTTCGGGCGCGACCTGTGATGTTTGCGGGGAGCAGCTTGCGCAGTATCGGGTTGAGAGTCCGCTTTGCCCGCCTTGCGCGCAAACGCGACCATACTTTGCGAAAGCCACGGCATATGGCGCCTACGATGGCGAACTGCGCGAGCTGATTCATCTGCTCAAGTATGAGCGGGTTGAGCCCGCGGCTGGGCTTCTGGGCCAAATGCTAAGCGAGGCAATACAGAAGTTGAACCTCACAGCCGATTCTGTTTTGGTCGTGCCAGTGCCACTGCATCGATCTAAGCGGCGCCAACGTGGGTTCAATCAAGCGGAGTTGATCGTGCGTGCGGCTTTGAAGCGAAAAGCATTGCCGAATTCGGGAATGATGGTTGACGTCCTTGAGCGAACAAGGCCGACCGCTTCGCAAATCGGTCTGACACGACACCAGAGAGCTGAAAATATTCGGGGAGCATTTCGGGTTAAGCATCTAAACAGAGTAGCGGGACGCGGGGTGCTGCTTGTCGATGATGTTCTTACGACCGGGATGACAGCAAACGAGTGTGCCCGAATCTTGTTGAAAGCCGGCGCGGAAAAAGTTTGGGTGGCGACTGTAGCACGCACGTTGAAAGAGAAAGAAAGAGATAGTTTCGGGATCGAACCCTGGTCGGTCAAAAGTTTGGCAAAATCATCGTGAATATGTCTGTCCACAGGCACAATTCGGCGAGTGATCACGGCCGGCATTCGGTTACGGCGGCGGTCTTCGGTATTGGTGTGCACCAGGAGAGTGATTCGCAGGCGCTGCATGCCCCGGTGCTGGTGCTGAATGCGTCGTATGAGCCGATTAATGTGTGCGCGGCCCGGCGTGCGATTGTGCTGGTGCTGAAGGGTGTAGCCATGGCCGAGGAAGAGAATGGTCATTTTCTTCATGCGGCACGGCTTGCGTTGCGAGTGCCCTCGGTGATCCGGCTCCTCGAATACCGGCGAATTCCGCATCAGACACGGGCCTTATCGCGAAAGAATATTCTGCTTCGCGATCGCAACACCTGCCAATATTGCGGAGAACTTCTAGCCTCGAGTGATCTGACGCTCGATCATGTTATTCCGCGATCACGGGGAGGCGCGTCGACCTGGGAGAACCTGGTCGCCTGCTGCCACTCATGCAACCGTAGCAAAGGAAATCAATTGCCTGCTGAAGCCGGAATGAAGCTGATGCGGGAACCACACGCCTTCAACCTGCATACTAGCCGTCACATCATGCGATTGATGGGAAGGTCCGATGATCGGTGGAGGAAATATTTGTTTTACTAAATTTCGGAGGTTCACGTTTCAAGGTTTCCGCGGCCTGGATTTGAAACCTTGAAACTATCAAAACTTCGAAACCTCCTACTGAGGTTTTTCTTTGTCTTTGCTTTGCCTCTGTGGGTTCTCGTCGTCGGTTGAATTCTGCCCCTGGTACGTGACTCTCGACTTACTGCCGAATCTCTTGTAATCCGTGTACTTGATGATGTCCTTGATGTGAACATCCTGATAACCGCCTTTGCGGAAGTGAAGTGTGTCATCCGCAAGGGTATAGGCCGGGAACCAGTATTGTCCGTCGACCTGCTCGCGCCAGGTAGTGAATTTCGGGAAAAGATTTTCGTTGTTCTTTTTGTGAGTCTCAGGAACCGCTTTACCTGAAGTCTTCACAATCTGCAGGTCCTGATCGTCCACCCAGATCCGGCCCTGGAAATAACGCCGCTTGGGATCAATCTTCTTCGGGGCAATGTCGAAAACGTAGCAGTGCAGTTCGTCTTCCTGCTGCTGGCCGACGTAGAGAATGTCGTAGTCGGGAATTTCATCAGAGGTTAGAACGAAGGGCATGGTGTGGCGGATGTCTTGCAGATCCTCGGGAGTCATCAGGATTTCCTGCAAGGTGTTCTGCGGCGCAAAAACGACGTTTTCAAGATGGCGGCCCTGATTGTCGTAAGTCACGTCGAAAACTTCGCGATATTCGCCTGTGACCGTGTCGCCGTCGAGAGTTTGAACCCTCACGTCCTGGCGGAACGTATAGTTATCGCGCGCTTCCTTAAACTGTTTTTCTTTGGCGGCGAATTTTTGGATGATCTGGTCAGTGGTCACGCCCTTGGGAGGATCGGTGGTCAGTGGACCCTCTTGCGCGAGTGCCGGCACGGTGAAACAAACAGCAACTGCCAGTGGCAGCAATAAAATTCCAGGAAATTTCATATGTTTGACAGGAGTTGGCCTGATCCCAGCCTACTCTAAAGTTAGATGCGATGAAAGAAGCGAAGTTGCCGTCCGGACCGGCGAGTGGGATATCCGAGTAGAAAGTCACCCCTCACTCTTCCGCAAGAGCGCGGGGAGGGGGCACCCTCAGAGATATTCAACGCACCATTGGTGTTGCATCCGGATGTAATATGAACCTGTCCTATGGGCCAGCTTGCGCGTCCGCTTACCTCCGAGGGGCTTTCCGCCGTGCAGCAGGACATTTCTGACCTGGCGTCACGGGCCGAGGTCCGATCAGCCATCGATTGGTTTGGCGATCAAGAGGCGGAATTCACTCGCTGGCAGATGGAACTATCGCGAATTCCGGCGCCGCCGTTCGGCGAAAAGGCACGGGCTGAGTGGGTGGGCGAGCAGTTTCGCGCGCTCGGGATCAGGGACATCAGCAAAGACAAAATCGGCAATGTATGTGGTTTCCGCCGAGGGCAGCTGGAGACGATTCTTTCGATCAGTGCCCACATCGATACGGTTTTTCCGGCAAATACCCCGCTGAACATTCGCCAGCAGGGAACAAAGCTCTATGGGCCGGGTATTTCGGACAATGCGGCTGGTGTTACCGCACTGTTGGCGATCGCCGCAGCGTTCGAGAATTTTAATTTGCCACACCAGGTTTCATTGCTTTTCATCGGCAATGTGGGTGAAGAGGGCGAAGGCGACCTGCGCGGGATGCGGCATATTTTTTCCGAATCGCAATGGAGAGAAGCGATCCGGACAAGCCTGGTGCTCGACGGTGCCGGAACTGACACCATTGTTGCCGAGGCACTGGGCAGCCGACGATTTGAAGTAATTGTTCGCGGTCCGGGCGGTCACTCGTGGAGCGATTTCGGTGTGCCGAATCCGATTGTGGTGCTGGGGCGAGCTATTCACCTGTTTTCGCACACACGTGTGTCGACCTCGCCGAAGACGACTTACAACATCGGGGTTATTCGCGGCGGAACCTCGGTGAATTCGATTCCCGAGTCCGCCAGCATGAGAGTGGACATGCGATCCAGTTCGCCGGCAGAGATTGACCGTCTGGATCTGGAACTACGGCGTGCCGTCGACATTGCCATCGAAGAAGAGGAGATACGCAGCGCGCACAAACGGGATCCTGGGCAGTACCGGTCAGGATTGATGGCGGAAATGGTCCCGATCGGGAATCGCCCGGGTGGAGAACTCGATCCAAACTCGCGCGCGGTGCAGATCGCTCGTGCGGTGGATGCCTATCTAGGCAATACCGCGCAGATTCAGCGCGCTTCGACCGATGCTAACATTCCGATATCTATGGGGCGGGAGGCGATCGCTATCGGCGCGGGCGGTAACGGGGGTGGCGCGCACACGCTGCAGGAGTGGTTCGATCCGGCGGGGAGATCGGTTGGGCTCACACGCATTTTGCTGATCGCCCTGGCGCTTGCCCGGGCGGGAAGATGAGCCGTCGGCTCCTTTTTTTACTCACGGCGATTTTTCTCAACGCGAGCGTTTCTCTGATAGGCCAGTCTGTGCCTAAGCTGAAAGCTGATTCCATTTACGTGCACGCCAACATCTACACCGGCGTGGTGGGCGATTCTCCCTTCCACGAGGTGCAGCGCGCACAGGCCATGGCGGTGGCCGAAGGCAAAATCCTCGCGGTCGGAACGGAGTCTGATGTTCTGAAGCTGAAGGGACCACAGACCACTGTGGTTGATCTTGGGGGAAATTTCATAATGCCCGGCTTCAACGATGCGCACATGCACCTGACTGAGGCAGGGTTCAAAAAGCTTACTGTGGACCTGACCGGTGTGCGTTCAATGCAGGAATTTCAGGGCCGTATTCGCAAGCGCGTTGAAACGGCTGAACCAATGGAATGGATCACCGGTTCGGGATGGGATGAGACGCTTTGGTATGACAAGCAAATCCCGACGCGCTGGGACATCGACGAGGTTACGAGGGACCATCCGGTGTTTCTTGCGCGCATTGATGGACACGTTGCAGTCGCCAACACCATGGCGCTGACCATGGCCAAAGTCACGGTTGCGAGCCGGAACCCGGAAGGCGGCGAGATCGGGCGCGATATGAGTGGCAATCCAAACGGGATTTTGCGCGAGACGGCACAGGGACTCGTTTCCTCTCTAATACCGCCCCCGACCGCAGATAAACAGCGGCAAGCGATCCAGGCTGCGCTGGAAGATATTGCGAGTAACGGCGTGACATCGGTGCAGGATTTTTCGGGCGATACGGGCGAAGAGAATCTGCGGAATTTCAAAATCCTTGAGCAACTTGAACACGAAGGGAAGTTGACGGTTCGTATTTCGGAATGGCTGCCATTCGACGAACCCGTCGAAAGACTGAAGCATCGGCGAGATGACCACCCGCAGTCCGACCCCATGTTGCATACGGGAATGTTGAAGGCGTTCATGGATGGATCGCTCGGATCACACACGGCGGCAATGCTGCAGCCGTTCAGCGATGATCCCAACAATTCCGGACTGCCGCGGTACGAGCAGGCGAAGCTGGATCAGATGGCGATAGAACGCGTGCAAGCAGGATTTCAGTTGGGATTTCATGCTATCGGGGACAAGGCGGCGCAGATGGCATTGCACGCATTCGAGGCGGCTGAGAAGGCAGCTCGCGAGAGCGGAACCAAAGCCCAGGACGGAACGGAGAATTTTCGTCTGCGGGTGGAGCATGCGCAGGTGACCAATCCGGCGCAGGTTGAGCGCTTCCGCGAGTTGAAGGTGATTGCATCGATGCAGCCCTGCCATCTGCTCACGGACATGCATTGGGCATTGTCACGATTGGGAAATGAGCGGGCAGCGCATTCTTATGCATGGGCGGAGTTCGCCAGCCAGGGAGTCACGCTCGCGTTCGGGACTGACTATCCAGTCGAGCCAGTTTCACCATTTCGCGGACTCTATGCTGCTATTACGCGAAAAAGTGAGGATGGCAGGCAGGAATACTTTCCCGGGCAAAAAGTCTCGATTGAGCAGGCAATTGCGGCTTATACAACGGGCGCGGCCTACGCCGAGTTCGCGGAAAACCAGAAAGGGATGCTTTCTCGCGGGATGTTGGCCGATTTTGTCGTGCTGGATCGCGACTTGACCGCAGTCTCTCCTTCCCAAGTTCTGGGGACCAGGGTCCTCCGGACGGTGGTTGGAGGAAAAACGGTGTATCAATTGAACTAAATTTGTCATTTATACGTAAATTCCAGCAGCTTGTGATCTCTGCACGGCTATCGTTTGCAGTCCTTCGTCGTCGTACATTGGTAGAAGACCTAAGTAGAGGTGTTGTTATGCAACGTTTCCTGCCTGCTTGCCTCAGTGTTTGTCTCGCGTTTTCAGTATTCGCGCCTGCCCAGGTCAAGTTGCCGAAAACTCCGGTGCGCGAAGTCACCGAAGACTATTTTGGGACGAAAGTTACAGATCCCTATCGCTGGTTGGAGAAGACCTCAGATCCCGAGGTGGTCTCATGGATGAAGCAGCAGAATGACTACACGCGCGAAATGCTGGCGAGAATCCCGGGACGCGAGCAATTGCTTGAGCGAATCAAGTCGCTTGATAACGCTGGCGCCGTGGTCGCTAGTCTGCAGGTCTGGGGCGGGCATTATTTCTATCTGAAGACCGAGCCGGGATCGGATAATCGCAAACTTTACGTTCGCGATACGCTTGGCTCTCCGGAGCGTTTGCTAGTAGACCCGGAAACGCTTACGACGGCAGATGGCAGGCATTTCTCAATCGATGTTTTTCAACCATCGCTTGCATTGATCGACGCTGATTTTGGGCCGTCTGATAGCCAGCACTTCTCGATCGACTATTTTCAGCCATCGCTGGATGGAAAGTTAGTGGCATATGGGGTCTCGGCGGGTGGATCCGAAGACAGTGTGTTGCACGTTCTGGAAACAGCAACCGGTAAGGTCCTGCCGGACGTGATCGACCGAGCGCAGTTCGGACAGCCGACATGGCTGCCGGGAAACCGCTCGTTTATCTTCACGCGCCTGCAAAAATTGGGTCCTGATGCTCCGGCAACGGCGAAATTTCAAAAGCTTCGAGTTTACAAGCACACGCTGGGTGAAGATCCGGAGAAGGACCCGCAGGTATTCGGATATGGCTTCAATCCGAGCGTGAAAGTGACCGAGGACGACTTCCCCGTGTTGGTCTATTCGCCGGCCGCGCCAAATGCGATTGTTGGATTAGTGATTCACGGGGTGAAGAACGAGAAGGACATCTACGTCGCGCCGTTTTCCGACATGCCGACGGCGAACACCAATTGGACAAAGGTGGCGGACGACTCCGAGGACATCACGAATCTGGATTTACATGAGGATGATCTGTTCCTGCTGTCCCATAAGAATGCTTCGCGATACAAGGTGCTGCGCACCAGCTTGTCACATCCGGACTTGGCGAAGGCTGCTCTCGTAGTTCCGCCGAGCGAAGCGGTGGTCATAAACATCGCAGTAGCCGCAGACGGGCTTTACATTCAGGACCTCGATGGAGGGATTGGGAAGGTGCGGCGATTGCCGTATGGAGGCGGAAAGGCTGTATCGATCAAGCTGCCTTTCGATGGGGCCATTCAGGGGTTGACGACGAACCCCACGCAATCAGGCGCGTGGCTCGATCTGGTGGGATGGACCAAACCGCCGTTGTGGTATTCGCTCGATGCGAACTCGGGGAAGGTGGAAGACAGCCACATCGTGGCGGCTTTGCCGGTGGACTTTTCGGCGGTGGTTTCCGAGGAAGTGAAAGCAAAAAGCGCGGATGGGACCATGGTTCCTCTTTCAATTATTCATCGGAGGGACATCAAGATGGACGGATCGAACCCCACTTGGCTGGAAGGATATGGAGCGTATGGGATTACTTATGATCCGTCTTTTCGGCCAACGTGGCTGCCGTTCCTGGAAAAAGGCGGCCTGTTTGCCGTAGCGCACGTGCGCGGAGGCGGTGAATACGGCGAAGACTGGCACAACGCGGGACGCAAACTGACCAAGCAGCACACCATCGACGACTTTATCGCGTGTGCGCAATATCTGATCGAGCACAAGTACACGTCGTCGGCCAGGCTGGCAGGTGAGGGGACTAGCGCGGGTGGGATCACGATCGGAGGCGCGATCACGCAGCGGCCGGACCTATTTGCGGCCGCGCTGATTCGGGTTGGAGATTCTGATTCCATGCGTTCCGAGTTGATGGAAAGTGGGCCAGCGAACATTCCGGAATTTGGGACAGTCAAAGATCCGGATGGGTTCAAAGGACTCTACGCGATGGATGCGTATCAGCATGTTAAGCCCAATACTGCCTATCCGGCGGTGTTGCTGACGACCGGGGCGAACGATCCGCGAGTTGCGCCATGGCAGGCGGCAAAGATGACAGCGCGACTGCAGGCGTCGACGAACAGCGGGAAACCCGTGCTCCTGCGCGTGGACTATGACGCGGGACATGGATTGGGATCGACCAAATCGCAACGCGACATCGAATTGGCCGACGAAGATGCGTTTCTGCTCTGGCAATTCGGGTTGCCGGAGTTTCAGCCTTCCGGCGATCTCGGGTTAGTCCATTGAGTTAAACTACCGCCGTGTCGCCGCCGTCTCCTGAGATCGGCAGGAAGCTAGCTAGTTTTGGCGTATTCGAGGCCGATTTCGACACGCGCGAACTGCGAAAACAGGGCCGCCGAATACGGCTGCAGGAACAGCCATTCGCGATGCTCACCATCCTGCTCGAGCACGCCGGGCAAGTCATAACAAGAGAACAGCTGAAGCAAAAACTGTGGGCGGCCGACACGTTCGTTGACTTCGATCACAGCCTGAACACGGCGGTAAATAAGATCCGGGAGGCGCTCGGGGACTCGCCTGCGACTCCGTGCTTCGTTGAAACCGTGGCGCGTCGCGGGTACCGGTTCATAGCGGATGTGAAATGGCAGAAGCCATCCGCGCTTACCACCTCTTCAAGACCCTCTGTCGCGGCGAATGAGCTTCCTGCAATCGACCGGCGAGTCACACGAGGCCTGTTTGGGCTAATCCAGATCATGTATCTGGTTTTTTACCTGGAGGCACTGCTCCATTGGAGAGGAGTCGAGAGTGTGTCTTGGGCCAGCACCGGGTCAGCCCTAATTTTGGTGTTGGTGTTGGTTGCCGCCGGGGTGGGAATTCCGGTGCGGTTCTATCTTCTTTCCGCAGCTGCGTTCGACTACGCTTTGCTGGGAGAAAAATTCCGGAAGATTTTTATACCGCTACTTTTGCTCGATGAGTTGTGGGCGGTCGCGCCTTTTTTGATTCTGGAGCGCATCGGCTTCGGAGCGGCATTTGCAGCGACGGCGGCGCTGCTTTATGTTCCATTTGCGGAGAGGACACTGGTCAAGATGGCCTATGGCACGGGCGTTTCTCAGGCGGGCGAAGACGGCCGTTTTCGCGCATAACTCTCAGGCGGGCGAGGCCGCCCACCTCACGCAGTCAGTCTAGTACATGCTCGAATCGCGACCAATCGTGTACGCCAGGCCCACGCTGGTCCTGAAGTTGTTCTGCCTCATGGCTGACGTGCTGAAGACGCTATGCCGGCTGAGGACATAATCAGCAGAGGCACGAAACGACCAACGTCCCTTGATCCTTCGATCAACCCCTCCACCGATAGCGGCAGCGAAGCCCTGGGCAAGAACGTTTCCGTTGAAAACGTTGTCGGAAAGGTGGTCACCCCCGAACAGGGCGCGGACGAAGATCGGCTTCAGATTAATGCGTGGTCCGGCCAACAAATAGAAATCCCTAACGTTCGAAGTCCCGGTGCTGCCGGTCAGGCTCGTGTAGTATCCGCTGCCCTCGAATTCCACGGCCAGATATTTGTCCAGAGTCATGGCAACGCCGGCTTCCCAGCCGTTTGCACTCTGGCGAGAAGAAATACCTTTAGTGTCAATGCTCAGGAAAGAATATTCGCCGAAGATTTCGATGGGGGGACAGTCCTGCGCGGCTGCGGGCACTGCGAACACGACCATGCACAACAGTGCCAGGGCTGACTTGAGCAAATGACCTCCGACGACGCTGGGGATGGAAAACTGAATTCATGATTCCACGCCGAAATGAAGGGCGAAAGCGATAAATAGGGGGCGGAACAACGTTGGTAAGAGCCGTTATTCGAGCGGGGTGCCGTCAATATTCAGGTTGTAGAAATACGTAAAGCGAAGTGTGAGGTTGGGGCCGGTGAACTCGCTGGGCAGCGGCGGAAACGGGTCAGATGCGGTAATGCTTCCGTAAGCGGCGCGATCGAGTGAGACGTCGCCGGAGCCGTTGACATATTGCAAGCCGGCGACCTGACCATTTTTCATGATCGAAAACTGCAGCGCGACCACACCCTTCTTGAACATTACGGATTCCGGAATCAGGGGAATCCAGTTGCGTTTTACTTCGCGCTTGATGATCTCAAGGTATGGGCCGAAGTCGACGCCCATCGTATCGCTGAGAATCTCCGGGCCCATGCGCGCCTTCATCTGGCGCTGGCCAAGTCCCAAATCGCCGTCGTCGCCCGCGTACCTGCCGCGGGTTGCAGCGGCCGCATTCGCAGCTTGTTCAATGGCGCGGCTGGCGGAGAGTGGTCCCTGATTGAAAACTGATTTAGGACTGATCGGCGGGCTTTGTAGCTTCGCCATCTGATTCGCAGGAGGAGGTGGTTGCTGCTGCGGAGGTTGCGGCTGTGGCGGAGCGGCCTGGGCCATCTGGGGTTGAGGCTGTTGTTGTGCGGGCTGCGTAGGAGGGTTTGGCCGTCCGGCTCGCGATGCGTCGAGCAGTTTCTTCAGCTCCTCGCGGTTGAGTTGCGGTTGTTTGGTTGAGGCGATCCGGTTCTTATCGGAAATCTTGTCGGTGTCGGGACGTTTAACCTTCTGAGTGTCAGGGGGAAGATCGAGGAATGTGAGCTGGCGATTGTGCTCAACCGGTTTAACCAGCATCACGGAACGCTTGAACCAATACTTGGCAAAGTCCGGAGGGTGCAGGATCAGCAATAAAAGCAGGGCGTGAGCAAACAACGACATCCAGAAGGCCTCGCGTTTGCGAGAGCGCGCTAGATCATCCTGAGCCTGGATGAGCAGAGTTGGGAAGTCGTGCATCTGCCGGTAGGCAGATTCCCATTGATCGGCACTGTAGAGATCAAGTTCGAGCTGATTTGAAGCGGAGCGTGATGTCGGAGCTTCCGATGGTTCCTGCAATGACGGAATTTGGGTCAGAGACATCGACTCAATTATGAGATGCGGAAGCTGGAGTGGTTTCTCCGATATTCTCTCATCTTTCCTGCCAGAAAAAGAAATTCTGACGGTACAAGTACTTACGGCGAAACCCCTATACGCCGTTGTCCGCACTCAGTTTAGGGTAGCGGCCATTTGGGCTGGAAGCTGTCAAAAAGTGTAAAGAACAGGACCTTCAGTTTGGGTTTGCGGCGCTAGCCGGCGAGGTTCAGCCTGCGACTATGAGCTCCAATCTGCTCAAGGACTTCGAGGGCCAAGGCCAGGGCGCGGCGGCCATCTTCGAGCGGGACCACGGGCTTTTCTCGGGTGCGGACGGACTGGAGGAACGAGCTGATTTCCGCGTGAAGAGGTTCTTCGGGGGAGATCTCGGGTTTGGAAATTTTGATTTCCGGATTAGCTGAAGGCACACCTTCGTTACTGCCTACGGAGAATACCAGTACGTCCTGCCTACCGTAGTCGATCGAAATGTATTGCTGTGGCTGAAAAAAGCGCATTTTGCGCACACGCTCAGTTGAAACCCGACTGGCAGTGAAATTGGCTATGCAGCCTGAGGCGAATTCGATGCGGGCGTTGGCAATATCGACCTTGTTCGACAGGATCGGCAGACCTGCGGCACGAACTTCTTTGATGGGCGAATTGACGAATGAAAGCACGGCATCGAGGTCGTGAATCATGAGGTCCAGGACGACGTCGACGTCCAGCGAGCGCGGCGTGAATACGCTCAGGCGGTGGACTTCAAAGAACATTGGCCTGGTGATAAGCGGCAGAGTTGCGCGCACCGCAGGATTGAAACGCTCAAGATGGCCGACCTGCACGATGCGGCGTGACTTCCTGGCGAGGTCGATTAGCTCGTCGGCTTCGACGAGCGATGGTGTGACAGGCTTCTCGATGAGGACATCGATACCAGCTTCCATGAGCCGCCGCGCGGCGGCAAGATGGTGGATGGTTGGAACGGCGACCGAGGCGGCATGGATTTGCTTTCCTGCTTTTAGCAAATCGTCGATGGTGGGGAATGCATCGCAGCCGAATTCTTTGGCTACGGACTGGGCGCGCGAGAAATTTTCATCGACGACAGCGGCGAGGCGAACGAGCTTTGACTCCTGCGAGAGTTGATGATAAACACGCGCGTGATTGCGTCCAAATGCGCCGACGCCGATAACCGCAACATTGTGCGGAAGGTCTTTCGACAGGGAGGTCACGCAATTGAGTGTACATCTGGTTTACGAAGCTGCCTTTTTGAGCAATGCGATCTGCCCGCCATGGTAGGCCGCGTGCTGTGCCGCGCCCGTCAGCATAAAACGAATGTCGTAGTCTTTGCCCGGCACCTGCTCGTCGAGGCGTCCTGCATCCAGAGTGGATGCGACTTCAATGAGCTTCTGGTGGGCTGCTCGCAAATCCTTCGCGGCTTGTTGCCAGGCGGAGTCCGTTGCATCCGCGATGAGCGGGAAATTTTTCGCATCTGAAAGGGTGATGACTTTTTTCGTGATTATTCTTTCTGCAATCACCCGCTCCCAGGCGGTGATGTGCAGGACCAGCTCCCAGATGCTGTGGGCGTTTGCAACGGGACGCTTTGCGGCGGTTATGGCGTCGATTCCGCTGAGAATTTCGTTCAACGCGGGGCCGTGCCAGGCTTCGCCATCGAAAGAGCGCTTGATTTGATCGACGATGAATTCGAGTTCGGACATGGGTTCCTCCCTGGGAAAGTCAACTTCTAGGCCACGGATTCTCACGGATTTTCACGGATAAAACCACTTTGGCCACGGACTAGCACGAATTATTTTTCATGGTTCGATCCGTGTAAATCCGCGTGAATCCGCGGCTGATCTGAAGTTCTACTCCGCTGTGATCGCAATCCCAAATTCATCTGCTCCGCGAATCACGGCGTCCCCATCGATCAGCAGGCACTTGCCGCTGTCAATCGCCAGGCAGGTGGCACGGGCCTTTTTCATGGTCTCAATTGTCTTCACACCGATAACTGGAACGTCGAAGCGCATATCTTGATTCGGCTTGGCGATCTTTACCACGGTCAGGCTGCGGTCGAGTGTGGCGTGGGCGTCCTCACCCGCGGAGGCCTGTGCCATGATATCCCCGGCGCGCTCAATCGTTGCGTCTGTGCCTTCCATTGCCTCGACAGCTATGCAGGCGTTTTCGGCGACCACGACGGTTTGGCCGATGTCGTACTGCGCCAGGCCGCGCGCGACGGTGCGGCCGTATTCGATACTCTTGAGTTCCTGTTCCGACGGAGCACGCTTGGTCAGCACGCCGACCTTCGCCAGGAGAGGCTCAAGCAGCGCTGTCGAGTTTTCTAAGACGATGCCTTCATCAGCGAGAACTTTCGCGACCGCGCCGAGCAGGGAGTCGGTGTTGCGCGTTGTGAGCGAAAGCAGCAGCTTTGCCAAGCGCCAATCGGGACGGATGCTGGAGAAAATCTGCTTGTGCTTGACCTGTCCCGCCATGACCGCGCGGGTTACGCCTTCGCGGCGGAAGGTATCGATCAGCTTTGACAGTTCCCCGAGAGAGAGCCAGTAGATTGCACTCGCACCGCGAGACTCGATTTCAGGGAATGTTTCTTCCTTAATCGCTGCAACAACGACTTCGTAGCCCTGAGCGCGCGCAGCATCGAGCACGAGAAATGGAAAGCGGCCGTTGCCTGCGATGAGACCGAGTTTTGAGGTTGAACTCATTATCGACTGCCACGACCGAAGCTATCGTGGTGATTCCGGCGCACTCTTACATTTGAAATAAGCGTCATTGTTGATGGCAACAATCTTTAACGAATATCGAGACCAGTAATCGGGACTGTGAATGTCCGGGTGTTCGCCGGGAGGAATGATTCCATCAAACCAAACCGGGCCACCATCCACCGTAAAACCTTGCCAGTTGCCCCAGACGTCTTCGTCGGTAGCGTTGAGAATTGCGCAACGGATCCGAGTACCGAAAATCTCGTCGTAGTGAGCGAGGAATTGGGCTGCGTTCTTAATACGGGCTGGCTTGTGCCGTAATGTTATCCGGACAGGATACGAGACCAAAGCTGCCACTTGAGATCGGTCGTTACTGCTGAGAGCCGCCTGAAATCCCCGGAAAAAAGCGATCGCCTGAGGACAGTCCGGACGAGTCGAACCGTCTTTTTTTGTGCAATTTCCCTGGCCCAGAGCATAGCTAAGCAGAAATGGCCAAACGAAAAATGAAGCTATCACATGTTGAAATCTCAAATTGCCACCATTCTGGTTGAAATATCCCTAATCGTGAAGCATCAACCACGAAGGACACGAAGTAACGCGAAGGAAATCCTATTTGATCACTCCGCGCTCTGAGGACTCTACAAATCTGATCAGCATCTCGACATCTTCGCCCCGATCCGCCTCGGATTTGAGTTTTTCCAGTGCTTGCGAAGTATTCAATTTCGACACCAGCAGAACCTTGTACGCATGGTGAATCTTGCGGATGCGCTCTTTGCTGAAGCCGCGACGCTCGAGGCCGACTGAGTTCAATCCGTAAGCGTGCGTGCCGCGCTCGGCGGCGGTTTTTGAGAACGGCAAGACATCACGCGTGATCGTGGTTCCTCCGCCAATGTAAGAATGCGCACCGATGCGCACGAACTGATGTACCGGGCAGAGCGCGCCGACCACAGCCCAGTCTTCCACGGTGACGTGTCCGCCGAGCGTAGCGGCGTTGGCAAGAATGGTGTTATCGCCGATCAGGCAATCATGAGCTACGTGCGTATACGCCATGATCAGGTTGTTGCTGCCAATCTTGGTCAGGCCTCCGCCTTTCACGGTGCCACGATTTAGCGTGACAAATTCGCGGACGACATTGTTGTTGCCCATCTCGAGTCGTGTGGGTTCGCCTTTGTACGTCAAATCCTGTGGCGCGAGTCCAATTGAAGAGAAAGGGAAAAAACGGTTGCCGCTGCCGATCGTTGTCGGACCTTCGATGACGACATGCGAGATGAGTTCGCAGTTCTCGCCCAGTTTGACGCCAGGACCGATCGTGCAATATGGGCCGATTTTGCAGGTGGGATGAACTTTTGCAGCAGGATCGATAATCGCCGTAGGGTGGACGCTCATCGCAATGGCTTGCCCTCGGTTCATTCCGCGGGAACGTTGTCGTCTGCTTCCGGTTGGGCTCCGCGGCCGCGATCGCGATCGATCAGGCGGCAGGTCACGATGGCCTCGGCGACCTTCTTATCTTCGACGAAGGCATTGCCTTGCATGCGAACCGCGTCGCCGCGCCAGGCCTTTACGTCAACCTCGATACGGAGTTGGTCACCAGGAACGACCGGGCGGCGGAATCGGGCTTTTTCGATTCCGGTAAAGACCATGAGCTTGTGTTCGCGGTCCGGAATTTCGGTAAGCAGCAGTGCGCCGCCGGCCTGGGCCACTGCTTCTACGATCAGCACGCCCGGCATGATCGGCATATTCGGGAAGTGCCCCGCGAAGAACGGTTCGTTGATAGTCACGTTCTTGATCGCCACGATCCGCTTCATCCGTACCAGGTCGATGACGCGGTCGATCAGCAAAAAAGGATAGCGGTGCGGCAGGATCCGCATGACGTCATGAATATCGAGGCTCTTGTGCTCTTCGGCAGGCGCTTCGACGCTGGGCTGCAAGGTTTCCGTCATGGTAAGTCGAGAGCGACGATTATACTTTATCGCGCTGTGAGGCAGGTTACCGGCGCAACGCTTAGTCGAGATGAAGTAAACGACGAAGGCCAGGAAGTAGACGAAGGTTGATCAGGAAAAATGAACGATCCCAAGGTTAACGAGCAGTTGCGATATTTCAAGAGACAGCAGGCAAACATTGTCGACACCATTCGCCAGTTGGTCGAGATCGAATCGCCCAGCGATCTGAAGCAGGCGGTCGATCGACTGGGCACTGTGCTGGCTTCGCGATTTTCGGAACTGGGCGGGCAGGTGCGCGTGCACTATGCTGAGAAGTTCGGCAACCACTTGCAGGTGGATTTCAGGTCATCAGGAAAACAGAGGCCGGTTCTGTTGCTGGGGCATATGGATACGGTATATCCGATCGGCACGATTTCGAAGATGCCGTGCCGTGTCGCAAAAGGCCGGCTGCACGGGCCAGGCGTGCTCGACATGAAGTCAGGCATCGCGCTTGCCATTCATGTGCTTGAGGCGATGTTGCAGTGGGGCAAGGGAAAGCTGCCGCGGCCAGTCACCGTGCTTTTGGTTTCGGACGAAGAAGTGGGCAGCAAAAATTCGCGCAGGATCACGGAATCCTTGGCGCGGAAATCTGCGGCTGTGCTGGTGCTTGAACCGGCGGCCGGACTACGTGGTGCGGTTAAGACGGCACGCAAAGGAATCTGCGAATACGCCCTGACGGTAACTGGAAAGGCTGCGCACTCAGGCCTTGACTTTGAAAAAGGACAGAATGCAATTGTTGAACTGGCCAGGCAAATCGCGGAAATTTCGAAGCTTGTGGATTTGAAGCGTGGAATTACCGTGAATGTTGGCAAAGTCAGCGGGGGAACACGAGTCAATGTTGTCCCCGCGGAGGCGAACGCCCTGATCGATGTGCGAGTTTCGAGAATGGCAGACGCATTGCGGATCGACGAAAAGCTGCGCGCGGTGAAGCCGTTCAACAGGAAATGCCAGATCAAAAGTTCCGGGGGGATGAATCGTCCGCCGATGGAGCGGACTACTGAAATTGCCGCGCTGTACGTCAAAGCTGCAGAAATTGCGGGTGAACTCAATTGGAAGTTACAGGAAGCCGCTGTCGGCGGAGGTTCAGATGGAAACTTCACGGCCGCACTGGGCGTTCCCACTCTAGATGGCTTGGGCGGAGTCGGGGAAGGAGCACACGCCCTGCATGAGTCGATTGTTATAGCAGAGTTGCCCCGGCGGGCAGCGCTGTTATCTTCTCTGATTGCAGCCATTTGAGTGGGTGCCTTTGACTGGAATAGCCGCGTGCCCTAAAATCTCTTCAGGAACAGGTGCAGGCTGTGCAGCCTGCGTGGAGGAACTATGGGCGAGGGCTTATTTTCGCCGGTACATTTACTTCTGATCTTCGGAATTGCTCTGTTGATCTTTGGCCCGAGTAAGCTTGCCGGGCTCGGGAAAGGTCTGGGCGATGGTATTCGTAATTTCAAGTCTGCGATGAAGGAAGGCTCTACTCCAGCCCCGGCGCCGACCGCTGACAGCAAAGAAGAGAAGAAGGCCTAGATTTCGAATGCTCCGCGCTCGCGGAGCATTTGCTTCACTAACGCAACCGGAAGACCCACCACATTCGAGTAGTCTCCGTCGATCCTGGAAATCCAGCGCGAGGCTTGTCCTTGGATAGCATAGGCGCCGGCTTTATCCATCGGCTCGCCACTATCGACGTACTCGCGAATGTCCTCTTCACATATTTCTGAAAAATAGACATCGGTTGATTCGGAACGAACATCTTCGAAATCGCGCACGAGAAGCGCTACTCCAGTGATGACCTGGTGCTTGCGGCCGGAAAGCAGGCGGAGCATGTGCGCGGCGTCGCGCTTATCGATGGGCTTCCCTAGCACGATGTTCTCAATCACCACGATTGTGTCGGCCCCTAGAACAACGGCGCTTTCAGGGGCATCTGTGGCCTGAACTGCGCGCGCTTTTTCGCGTGCCATTCTTTCTGCGAAGCCACGCGGCAACTCATCAGGAAAGCGAATCTCCGGAATATTCGCCGGCTTCACCACGAATTCAATGCCCATCTCGCGAAGAAGTTCCTGTCGGCGCGGGGATGCGGAAGCGAGCACGATCTGCATAGTCAAGGATTGAGGAGAACATTGTCGATCAGGCGAGTTTTGCCTACGAATCCCGCCACTGCGACCAGCGCGCCCCGCGAAATTGTGGAGATCGGCTGAAGAGAGTCAGGATCGACAAGCTCAAAGTAATCCAGGCGCGCGGAGGGTTCTGATTGAAATTCATGCGCTCCGGCGGCGATCAGTTTTTCGGCGCTACGCTCGCCGCGATCAAACAGTTGTTGCGCGCGCTGCAGTGAGCGATATAGCACCAACGCTGACTTTCGCTCAGCGGGAGTGAGATAAGCATTGCGCGAACTCATCGCTAGCCCATCCGCCTCACGAACAATCGGGCCGACCTCGATAGCGACCGGCACGTTCAAATCGCGAACCATGCGGCGGATGATAGCGACCTGCGCGGCGTCTTTTTGGCCAAAGAACGCGATTTCAGGCTGGACAACATTGAAAAGTTTGCACACGACCGTGGTCACTCCGCGAAAATGTCCTGGCCGGGATTTGCCGCACAGCCGGTCGCTCATCCCTTCGACGGTCACCCAACTCACAGCTCCCGGGGAATACATCTCCTCGGCTGACGGCGCGAACACCGCGTCGACATGCTCGCGTTCCAGCAGTTCGCAGTCGCGATCAATATTGCGAGGATATTTTTCAAAATCCTCGTTGGGGCCGAACTGGGTGGGATTCACAAAAATCGAGACTACTACGGAATTGCACCTTTCTCGTGCCACGCGTACCAGGGACAAATGTCCTTCGTGCAGCGCGCCCATGGTAGGCACCAGACCGAGAACCCTGTCGCGCATTTGAGCTTGCGATGAGAACGCGCGCATTTCGCCGATTGTGTTCAGCAGTCTCATTCTGAAGGCGGACTTGCATCGCCGGACTTCTGGCTGACGATGAATCGGAACAGCTGAATCTCTGAACCAAAGAAGTGCGGATCCATGGCGCTGTTCGCAAGCTCGGCAGCGAGATGGCCATTCCAACCCATCTGCGCTATCCAGATTGCCGATGCGGGTTGCAGGTGATATTCATTCGCCATTGGTTGCACCTGATCATAAAAGCTGGCGGCGGTGAATATGTATTTTGTATTGCTTGCTATGACGCGATGGCCGCCGCACTCGTAGCTGATGAAGCCCGCGTAAGAGTGGTCCGGTGAGTATGGGCGCTGCTCGCACAAGTAGTGTCCTAACATCAGGCTGGTTTGAAAATCGGCGAAAATCGGTTCTGTCGAGGGAAGCTGGTGAATAAAATTCATCGCCGCTTGCATGTTAGACGACCGCTCGTCGGCTGAGGCGAAGTAAGGCGGTTTTTGCGCGATGGAGAGACGGCATATCAGTGATATCAGGAGTGCGATTGCGAGCGTTGAAGAAACGTGCTCCTTGAGGGCTTTTGCCAATGGAATCGAAACTCCCGTCAGAGCGAACGGCAGCAGGAAAGCCGAATGCCTGGTCCCACCGTAAGGATAGGCGCGAAACATTGCTGCCACGCAGTTGACGCCAAACGGAAGCAACAACAAGGTGCCAAGTTGGCGGGAGTGAATATTAGCTAATAGCTTGCCACGAAAAATCAAGAAGACACCCAGGATGAAGAAGATGAATGCAATATCGCCGATCAGCAAGTTTCGAAACGCGAACTGAAAAACTCCGACGCTGCGGCCGATGATGAAGAAGATTGGGTTGACTTTGCCGGGTATGAAATACGAATGCCCAAGGTATGCGTTCCCCATCCAGCCTTGAGTCGGATCTTGTCCGCCGAAGTAGTGGCTGAGTCCGCGGATTTGGGTCAGATAAAAGAACACACACAAGGCTGCAGCGACCGTTTGTGTGGCGATCCAGGCTACCAAGACGTTCGTTGTGGGGCGATGGGCCAGCATTCTCCAGAGCGCATATATCCCCATCGCTGCTGCGAACAGGAAAGCTGAGAAATGCGATCCGATAGCGAGCCAGAGAAAGACACCCGAAAGCAACATCGATGCGGTGCAGTTCTTTTCTAGCGCTCCCTCCAAGCAGTAGGCCGACGCCATCACGAACACGAGCAGCAGGGCATATTGGCGAATCTCAGTTGAAAGCTCAATTGAGGTCGGCAGAAATAGAACAAAGGCGTAGACCGCCCATGCGGCCGCCTTGGAGAACAACATTCTCGCCCATAGAAATGTGAACCAGCAAAATGCCACTCCGGCCAGAATTGATGGCATGCGGAGCACAACTTCTGATGTGCCTAGCGCGCGCCAGATGTGAAGAATGAAAATCAGGAGCGGCGGGTGCGACAGACTGAGGCTGGCCTTGTAGGTTTGCAACCACGAGGTCTGGTTGGCGGCGGCAAAGTGCATGACTTCATCGGAGTTAAGGAAGGTGCCGCTGGCGTGCCAGATGCGAACCATGAAACCAATAGCAAGCAGCAGGCAGATCCAGAAAGTTCGACGCTCTTGAAAAGACGAATCAATGGACGCGAGTGCTTGCACCCGGCGGGCGCGCGACGGGGAAAGTTGCCGCCGTTTCTCCTGGAGTTCCGGCATTTGTCAATTCTTGAGGATAACGCACAATTGATATTGCAAACTGCGATGCTCGCCGATAACATCATTTAGTCAGTTTGCTAATCGATTAAATGATGGTTGTGCGTGCGCTTCAGGCGCTGGGAAATGAACGGCGTTTGCAGATCCTCGAATGGCTGAAGGAGCCGGAGCGGCATTTCCCGCCGCAGAGGGATGGCGACCTGGTGAAGGACGGGGTGTGCGGACTACTGATTGCGCGCAAGCTGCGCGTAAGCCAGCCGGCGGTTACGGAGCACCTGAAGATCCTGTCGCAGGCAGGATTTCTGACCAGCAAGCGCACGAAAAAATGGACCTTTTACAAGCGGAATGAGACCGCAATCAGGGCCGTCAAACGACAAATTTCGCAACGAGTTTGAACACCAGGAGAACTCAATGAGTACCACTACGCAGTTCCCATATGACACTCGCCTCAATGTTCTCCACAAGCAACTGGAATTGATCGATGAGAAGGCCCTGGCCGATGCCGCGCCGCACAAGTGGTACAACCAGACACTTTGTCAGGTGAATGATTCGGTTGTGCGCCTCGGTGTGATTGAGGGCGAGTATCACTGGCACAAGCACGACAACGATGACGAATTCTTCTACGTGGTGGAAGGCAAGCTGTTGATCGATCTCGAAGGCCGCACGATTGAACTTGCTCCGCGGCAGGCATTCGTGGTGCCAAGAACAGTCAGGCACCGAACTCGTGCGCCGCAACGCACTGTGATCCTCATGGTGGAGAATGCCGGAATCATTCCGACTGGGGACAAATAGGGCGATGGAGCCCTTTCGGGTTCATATTGCGGAGGAAGTGCTCGAAGACTTGCGTACGCGACTTCGGCGTACGAGATGGCCAGACCAGATACCAGGAATCGAGTGGAAGCAGGGCACCGAACTGGAATGGTTGCGGCGGCTCGTGGGTTACTGGATCGATCAGTTCGATTGGCGCGCTTGGGAAAGAAAACTCGACGCCTTCGACCACTTCGTGTGGGAAGGCATTCATTTCATATATCGACGTGCGGCCTCCGGGCGGGGTGTGCCGCTCATCCTTACGCATGGCTGGCCTGGCAGTTTTTTCGACTATCTAGAGGTGGTGCCGCTGCTTGAGAATTTCGATGTGGTCGTGCCCTCCCTTCCCGGATACGGGTTTTCCTCGCGACCGCTCAAGGTCGGCGTCAACTACCGTTACGTCGCGGAGATCTGGCATAGGCTTATGTCCAGGCTTGGGTACTCTCGCTACGGAGCAGCGGGCTACGACTTCGGCGCGGGAGTGACGACGATTCTCGCGCTAGACCATCCCGAGGCCGTGACTGGAATTCATTTGACGAGCCTGGAGTCGGACCTGGCGCCAGTAGTAGAGGATTCGGAGCTGTCCGATCCCGAGCGTTCGTACGTTGCCGTCAATCGGGGATGGGAGCTGACGGAGCGGGGATACAGCGCCATACAGTCCACGAAGCCTCAAACGGTCGGATATGGACTCAACGACTCGCCAGTTGGACTTGCGGCGTATCTCGGGGAAAAATGGCGCTCGTGGAGCGATGTCACTCCGTCCGATGACTTCCTTTGCGCCACGTTCACGCTGTATTGGGTCACGCAGACGATTACTTCATCAATGCGCGATTACTGGGATAACAGGTGGCACCCGGTCGAGCACGCCTACGCAAGGACGCCAACGGCTTTTGGCGTTTTCGCCAATCAAACTGTTCCGGAAGGCGACCCACCGCGCTCATATCTGGAACGGGTCTACAACATCCAGCGCTGGACAGTCTTTCCCCGCGGCGGGCATTTCGCGCCGGTCGAGCAGCCAGCAGCGGTTGCGAAAGATCTCATCAGTTTTTTCCAAGCCCGGAGCTGAAGCAAAAAAAAACAAGGGCACGCTTTGTGGCATGCCCTTGTTTCCAGCCGTTCGTCCACCTACTTCGCGGTGAAAGTCACCTTATCCAGGTAAACAGCGTAAGGAGTGCGATAACGGTTGCTATCGATCTGATAGTTAACGGTCACGCCGTTCCAACTGGACTTGGTGGGCGAGTCATATCGATTGAGAGTGTGCGTCTTTCCGTTCAGAGTGATGGTATTGAAGAGGAGATGACCATCAGAGGTGCGCTTGACATGAATAGTCAGATGATTCCAGGAATTGCTTACCGGATTACAGGGAATGCCACTCTTAACCCAGTGTTTCCCCTGATTGCTCCAGGTGTCCCATTGGTGACCTCCGGCGATGCGGCACTCATGTCCCCAGATGTAAGACTTCCCGTTGACGAATTGATTGATGTCAAATTCAACGCCCTGTGACTTCTCGATATTACCGACCCAGAAGTAGGCGTCATAAGTAAAATCGTGGAGCGAGGGAACCAGGGTTCTGTTCGCGTCCTTCAGCCCGTGAGAGGACATCATTCCGATCAGGTGATTGTTCCAGAGGATGTCTCCCCATTGCGTGGTGCCGCCGTCGTAGCTGGATCTGACCGAAAGACCATCCTGGGATGGGGACTTAACTCTTCGTGTCCAGGACCATTTGGCTCGTGTGCCGCCGGGAGTGCATCCCGTACAAATACCGAACATGGGAGGCAAAAGAGCATAACCGGACCAGCCGGGATCGTCCTGCAAATTCTTGAAGGTTTGGCCAGCAAAGGCGGAACTTGCGCACAGACACACTACGAGTAAGAGTTTCCCAACATTCATTACAACGTCTCCAAAATTTTTTGAGTTGCCGCGCGTGAGCAGCTGAGTTGAGTGGATTCTAGAGAGGGCACTACTTACGTGCAATAACCTCCCAAAAAAAAATACAAATATTTTGGGCGGCTTTTTAAGGCAGAAGACCTAGGTTGGATGGGGATTTCGGGTGCTGGCTAGGTGGAATCGCTGATCGGCTGGGGGACTTGGGGGCCTGCGATTTATTCAAGGGAAGCGAACTTTTAGTCAAGGCCGGCAACTGGGAACATTCCGGTGGGAACAACTGAGCTGCTGGATGGGTATATTGGCGATAGGAGCTGAGGAACTATGATGATCCTGATTGCGGGCCCTTATCGCTCGGGAACCAACGACGACCCGACGCTGATGCGAAAGAATGTCCAAGTGATGGAATCTTATGCGATGCCCCTCTTTGACGCCGGACACGTACCGGTATTGGGAGAGTGGCTTGCATTGCCATTGGCGGAACTTGCGGGCTCGAAAATAGTTGGAGACGAGGCTTTCAACACAGTCTTTCATCCGATCGCGATTCGATTGCTCCGGAAATGCGATGCTGTTCTCCGAGTTGGCGGACCGTCCGCAGGTGCAGACGAGATGGTCAGAGTGGCTCGGGGCCTCGGCTTGAGAATCTATTCAAGCCTTGATGAAGTTCCTAAGGAGGCGTGATTCGCACCTTCTTTTCGCCTTGAGCGTCCGCCCGGAGCGTCGTTTCGGTTCGGCGTTGGAGCAGGCGTTCAGTAGTTTCCCCCTGGTGATAACGCGGAACTTCGGAATGGCCTCTTGTTGTGAGGTTCAACTGAGCCAGTACCGATTCTGGCCTTTCCTTGACACTCCGACATACCGGCTTTTATTCTTAACTACAGCTCCCTTGGTCAGTTACACGCCTTGATGTGCTTCCGCGGCCTGCGCGGTATTTAAAGGGGGCGCGGAGGTTCCCATGCTCATTGAAGTTCGCGAGTTGGAGGTCCACCCTGTCGATTTTGACGAGCGGATCGGGCCGGGAGTGATCGATTTTGGCCCCGAAATTCACCAGAGCGGAAAGATACACGCAGCCGGCAGGGCACAGTTGGTCCGCGAGCAGCACGGCAAGCACGAGCTGATCAACGACATTCGAATAGCTGGCGGTCTTGAAACCCGGATTGAACTGTCCTGTGCACGGTGCCTGGAATCGGTCGAGCATGAGGTGGCCAGGAAGTTTGACTTGCTGTATAGGCCGCAAGGCTCAGATGCGGGCCGCGAGGAGCTTTCGGTTACAGCGGTTGAGGCCGAGGTCGGATATTATCAAGGCGACGGTTTGCTGCTCGAAGACGTTTTACGCGAGCAGATTCTGCTGGCATTGCCATTGCGAGTGATCTGCAAAGAAGAGTGCAAAGGTCTGTGCCCGCACTGCGGCAGGAATTTGAACGTCGAGCAATGCAGTTGCGCTGAGCCGGTGGAAGATCCGCGCTGGGCTGCGCTGAAAGAGATTAGAGAGAAGCTGGAACATTAAAACCGTCCTTGGTCGTCGGTCTTTGGTCGTCAGCCAAACATCTGATTGTCAGCTTTGATTTTGGCGAACGACCGACGATTAAGGACCGACGACCGATTTTGAAAGGACTACCATGCCAAATCCAAAACGGCGGCATTCGAAGCGGCGAACTGCGACACGGCGCGCGCATGATGCTCTGACCGCCCGTTCACTATCTGAATGCCCGAATTGTCACGAGCGCAAATTACCCCATCGTGCCTGCCCGAAGTGCGGTTACTATAAGGGACGCGAGGTTCTGGAAGTCGAGGAATCAAGCTAACACTGCATGTCGCGCGTCATTGCTTTAGACGCAATGGGTTCAGACCGCGCCCCTAAGCCTGAGGTCGAAGGCGCAATTCAGGCGGCGCGGCGATTCGGTATTCCAGTCGCATTGGTTGGCCCGGAGGAGACGCTTCGGGCCGAAATGAACCGCCATCCTTTCGCGCTTGGCCTGCCCATTTCGCTCATTCACGCCAGCGAAGTCATCACTATGGAAGACAAGGCGGTGCAGGCGGTTCGCGCCAAGCGTGATTCGACTATGCGCGTGGGCCTTCGCCTGGTCCGGGAGGGCAAAGCCGGGGCATTTATTACGGCCGGCAATACAGGCGCCGCCATGGCAACGGCGAAGATGGTTTTGGGCGGCGTGCCGGGAGTGGACCGGCCTGCACTGGTGGCGATCATTCCTACCGCCACCGGCGCTGTTTCCACTTTGCTCGATGTCGGCGCGAACGTCGATTGCAAGCCGCACAACCTCGAACAGTTTGCCATCATGGGCGAAATTTATTTCCGCAGCATGTTCGGAACCGCCAAGCCGCGCGTAGGGCTGCTTTCGATCGGAGAAGAAGAAGGCAAGGGCAACGAGCTGACTCGCGAGAGCTACGCGCTGCTGAAACAACTGCCTATCAATTTCATCGGCAACGTAGAAGGACGCGACATTTACAACGGCAAGGTGGATGTGATCGTGGCGGACGGATTTGTCGGCAATGTTGCGTTGAAAAGCTCTGAGGGTGTGGTGAACCTTGTACGCGCGACGCTGAAGGAAACGTTGGCCGCGACGATCACGCGTCAAGTTGGATTCTTGCTATCTCGCAGCGCTTTTACTGATTTCAAGAAAAGACTCGACCACACCGAATACGGGGGCGCGCCACTGTTGGGCGTGAAGGGCGCATGTTTCATTACTCACGGATCGTCGAATGCAAATGCGATCAAGAACGCAGTGCGCGTGGCCTCTGAATTTGTGGAACGCGAGATCACGGCGAATATTGAGAAGGAACTTGCGGTAATCCATCCTCCGGCTGTGGCCGAGGTCACGCAATGAGCATTGCATTTCTCTTTCCCGGACAAGGTTCGCAGGCAGTAGGCATGGGGAAAGACCTTGCCGAGAGGTTTTCGGTTGCTCGACAAACGTTCGAGGAAGCCGACGAAGCGCTTGGCAAAAAGCTATCGCAGCTTTGTTTCGAGGGACCGGAAGATCAGTTGCGACTGACCGAAAACACTCAGCCCGCGATTCTGACTGTTTCGGTGGCCGCCTGGCGGGTACTGGACGAGAAGGGGATTAAGCCGTCGTTCGTCGCCGGCCACAGCCTGGGCGAATACTCCGCGCATGTGGCTGCGGGAACGATTTCATTCGCGGATGCTGTGCGAACCGTTCGCAATCGCGGCAAGTACATGCAGGAAGCAGTGCCGGTTGGAACCGGCGCGATGGCGGCAATTCTGGGAATGAATGCTGACGCGGTTTCCGCAATCTGTGGCGACGCAGCTCACGGCGAAGTTTGCGAGCCGGCGAATATGAATTCACCCGAGCAGATTGTGATCTCAGGACACGCCGCGGCTGTGGAACGAGCGGTGAAGTTGGCGGAAGAGCGTGGGGCGAAACGGGCTGTGATGCTTCCAGTAAGCGCACCATTCCATTGTTCGCTCATGAAGCCGGCGCAGGACCGCCTGGCCGTGGATTTGAAAAATCTGGAGTTTTCCCAGCCGGGAATCCCGGTTGTGTGCAATGTGTACGGGAAACCTGTAGAGGACGCGCTGAGTTCCCGGCAAGCATTGATCGGTCAAGTCACGGGCGCGGTAAGGTGGAGCGAGTCGATGCAGTACCTCATTGGTCGTGGCGTGCAGACTTTTGTTGAGGTCGGACCCGGGAAGGTGCTGTTCGGGCTGATGCGGCAGATTGATCGATCGAAAAAATGCGTGAACGTGGAAGGCGAAGCGTCGCTGCAAAAGACCGTCGATTTTCTTGCTGCAGTTCCTCAGTGATCATTCCGTCAGCCAGCCAAACCAATTCCCGCACTCGATCTGGTTCGGCGAAATATGCAGAGTTTTGTCGCTTTTCGCTACCGAGACGTAAGCATGCTCAGCGCGATGATTGACAGTCGCTTGAACTATTACGTCTGTCCCAGTCGCATATGAGCAATCGACCGAGTAAGAATTGATTCTGCCCCACTCTCCCGAGGGGCCCCAGTCTTGTGAAAAATCCCCGAAGGTGTAGTTGGAATATTTTGCCGGATGCTGCTTCCAGTCTGGATCTTTGAACCAGATTGCGTAGGCGTGTTCAAGGTCCCCGTGTTGCAGGGCGGCAAAAAATTGCCGTGCGGCATGACGCTCGGGATGATCGCGCTCATGATAGATAACCCACGCCAGAATCAGCGCGGCAACGATGGCAATGATGATGAGATTCCTGCGGCGGCGGGCGCGCGCCTCGTCGAACGTTTGCGCATCCATGAGCGTCATGTCCTAAGGATAATTGAAGCCGGGAGGGAAAAAAAAGTTCCAGAAAGGCCGTGACTCGTGGTTCGTGGCTTGCGGCTGGAACCAGTCGTTTCGAGCCACAAATCACGAGCCACGAACCACGGGATCTTACAACGTTCTCTTGAACAACGGCACTGCTACCGAGAACGTCACAATTGCGAAGAGCGAAAGAAAAAGCATATCGGGCCAGACGGCAAGCAGACCGGTTTCTTTCAGTAGCAAAGACTTGAATCCATCCACCGCGAAGGTGAAGGGATCGACCACTGCAATCGCCCGCAGCCACTTGGGAAAGGCTTGAATGGGATAAACCGATCCGCTGGGAAAAAACAGCAGCGTGTTCAGGATTCCGAAAATCGCACGTGGAACAAGCGGATCTTCGACCCGTACCATCAGCAGGAACATCATAGTGTTGAAGGCGAGCGAGGTCAGGAAGATCATCACAAATAAGCCGAGGATCGTGCCTGGCCGGAAAATCGTCCCGACGCCGGCCAGCAAAGACCCAATAAAGCTGATCACGATTCCAGTCATCACGGCTTTGATTGCGCCTGCCGTATTCAATCCGAGCACAAGTTCGGTTTTTGTGATGGGAGTCACCAGGTAGCCTTCGTGAACTCCACGGGCTTTGTCATCGATGTAAAGCATGCCTCCGCCGATCATCACCGAAACGAACATCGCGAGCGCGATGGAGCCGGGCAACAGATATTTCATGTATTCGATGTAGGGATAGAGTTCGACGATTTGCAGGACTGTTTGCTGAAGAATGCGCGGCTCGACGGTGGGATTGTTCAGCGAAGCGGTGATCTCGCTCATCTCATTTTCAATGGTTGAGCTCATGAAGGTGTCGCTGTTATCCACAACCAGCCCGATCTTTGGCGCATTCTGTTCATATACATCGCGGGAGTATTGCGGCGGGATGATGACCGCGCCTTCAATTTTCCCGTTGCGCACGTCTTCGACCGCTTTCTTCTCGTCGGTGTAGTAAACCGGCTCGAAGGTCCGCATGTTGGCGCGGACCGAATCGAAAGCTTCGCGGATTTTGAGAGCCTGTGTGCCGCCATCTTCATCGACCAGACCGAGCTTGGCATCTCGGATTTTCCCGCCGAATGCGTTACCCAGGACGATGAGCTGCACTAACGGAAAAACCATCGCAACCAGCATCAGCGCCGGGGAGCGGAAGAACTTGCGCATTTCGCGCTCGATGATTGCCATCATTCGATTCATAACTTATGCTCCCGGCCTGCTCGGCATAACAAATCCGTAAGCTTTGACGAGCTCGTCGCGCAATTGCCGTCCGGTGTAGTGGACGAAAACGTCGTCCAGAGTTGTGTTCTGCACGGAAAGCGATTTCACCCCGACTTTCGCCTGCACGGCGGCTTCGACGAGCTCGGTGGTGGTTCGCGAGCCGTTCCCGGTGAGAATGCGGTAGGCGCTCGCGCCCTCGTGTTGCACAGAAGTGACGTCGTCGAATTTACGAAGCTGCTGCTCCCAATCTTCTGGGGCGTTTTCAAATTGCGCTTCGATCACATTCGATCCTGGCACGCTTGCCTTGAGCGCCGCTGGACTGTCGAGCGCAACCAGCTTGCCATGATCCACGATAGCGATGCGGTCGCAGAGGCGGTCGGCTTCGTCCATGTAATGCGTAGTGATCAGGATGGTGAGCTGGCGCTTTTTCTTGATATTCGTGAGCATCTCCCAGACGGCCACGCGGGAAACCGGATCGAGCCCGGTGGTGGGTTCGTCGAGAAAGAAAATCCGCGGGCTGTGTACAAGGCCGCGCGCTATTTCGAGACGGCGGCGCATTCCACCGGAGAGCGTTTTTGTTTGCGCGTCGCGCCACTTGGTGAGATCGACAAGCTCAAGCAGTTCGTCGATGTTCTGCTTGCGCTTTGAGGCAGGCACGTCGTAGAGCTTGGCGTAAATGCTTAAATTTTCTAAAACCGTCAGATCGATGTCACTGGTGAGCGCCTGCGGAATCACGCCAATGGCGCGCCGGGCGTCATCGGGATCGTTGGCCACGTCGTGACCGGCGATGCGGGCGTGACCAGCGGTGATCGGGATGAGTGTTGTCATCATGCGAATCAGTGTGGATTTGCCGGCGCCGTTGGGCCCGAGCAATCCGAAAATTTCCTCTTCTTTCACCGCGAAGGTAACGTCGTTTACCGCGGTGAAGTCGCCGTATTTCTTGACGATGTGGTCGACTTCGATCGCGTTCGGACGGGCATCGCCTTCAACGGCTGAGTTGCCGTTCGAAGGCTGGACGATTTTGGCTTCCGGACTCGTCACTTTTTAACTCCAGAGCCGGTATCGGCCGACACGGTGCCGCGTAACTGTTGTGGCGAGACAAGAACGTCGGCCGTCATGCCGGGGACATAAGCGTCCTTGGGATTATCGAGACGTACTTTAAGCACGATGGTCTTGATGTCGCGCTTGCTGCGGCTCACGTCGCGCTGAGTGGCGAAATCGGCTTCCGCAGATTTGTAAAAGACCTTGCCCTGCGTGATGGTTCCGCCGGGAAGCTTGATGCGCAAGGTATCGCCCATGCCGATATGGTCGGCCTGGGTTTCGGGAATGGCAGCGCGGACCCACGTGTCCGTGTAATCGACGATGGTCACGATCGGCTGACCGGGGTTCAGATACTCGCCCTCACGGGCGGCGCGAACGGAAACAGTGCCAGTGACAGGAGCGTAAATCTTGGTGTAACCCAGGCGAACTTCAGCTTCCTTCAACTGTGCTTCGGAATTAAGAAGCTGCGCGCGGGTGGAGGCAACCGTGCTTTGTGCAGCGTGCGCCTGATGGGTGTTGGCGACCGCGGCATCGAGCTGTGCCTGTGCCGCCGACACCTGCTGCTGCCAGGATTCGACGACTGCTTGTTGCGCTTTCAAGTTTGCTTCGGCTTGCACCCGCTCCTGATCGGAAGCGACCCCCTGCTGAGCGAGAGCAATGGCGCGACGGCTGTCACTCTCTACCCGTTGCAGAGCGGCTTCAGCTTCAAGAAGCTGCGCGCGCGCAGATTCGAGTTGCGCCTGCGCGTTGGCGACGCTGCTGGTGGTTGAGCCTTTGGTTGCGATACTGGTGGCTTCAGTGGCAGAGACCTGCGAGCGCAGGCTGTCGATCATAGCCGCAGCAGCGCGAGCCTGGGCTTCGAGTTCTGATGGATCGAGAACGGCAATGAGATCGCCCTGCTTCACTCGCGTGCCTTCATCGACAAGTAGTTTCTGAATCCGGCCCGCGGTTTGCGGGCTGACGATCACCTGATTCGCGTCGACGGTGCCAATCAAATCGAGGTCGGATCCGCGCGGCGTCGAGAAGTAGTAGAAGGCGAGTGCGATAGCGAAAATGATTCCCAGCAGAATGAAAACTTTATTGCGCGCGTTCATTTGCGCTCTCCTTTGTTCCGCGTGAACAACGCAGCGGAGATGAAGTCGATGACCGCGGTCTGGCGTTCAGCGAGCAGTTCCGGCGAAAGCGGATCGGCACCGGTCATAACTCGCATAATGGGCGCGGTCGTGAAATAGAAGACAATCACCGAAATCATTGACGGAATGAAGTGGACCGGGTTTACGGGACGGAAATCGCCCGATTGCTCGCCTTCTTTCAACAACGCTGCGAGTTCGGAAAACACGGGCCGGAAATACTGTTTGGCGACGCGCTCCAGCCGTGAAGGATCGCGTCCCGCACGGAGAAACTCGGCGTGGACGAGGCGGTGATACGGCGGATGTGTAGCTATGTAGTTAAAATGCGCGGACACGTAAGCCTCAAGTCGCCTGCGGGGTGGAAGACTTTGCGAGAGCGCATTGTGAATAGCAGTTCGCACCCCGCTGAAAACCTCATCAAGAACAGCTTGATAGAGGGCTTCTTTGTCTTTGAAGTAGTAATAGAGCAATGCCTTGTTTACGCCGGCGAGCCGCGCAATAGCGTCGGTGCGCGCCCCGGCCACGCCTTCGCGGGCGAATTCACGCACGGCAGCCTCGAGGATGGCGGCGCGACTTTCCTCAGGTTTGCCGCGGGTACCAAGTCGAACGCTGTGGACTGCCGTCATAATTAACTAACCAGTTAGTTATATATTAGCCGCCGGAGGTCTTTCTGACAAGTCCAAAAAAATCTCACGGATTTGGTTGCGATTGTGGAAGTGCATCCCCGAGAACGGGCCCGGTGCGCTCGCGCGCAGTAAGCCGATACCAAATGACTATTGCGCATAAAGAGAAGGCAAAGATGATGGCCGAGACTGCATTAATCTCGGGGGTGATGCCGCGGCGCAGGCGGCCCCAGATTTCAAGCGGAAGAGTGTTGTCGCGGCCGATGAGAAAGAAGCTGACGGCAATCTCATCCATCGAGAGCGTGAAGATTAACAGCGCGGCCCCGATGATCGAGAGCTTGAGATTGGGAAGAGTCACGCGCCAGAAGGTCTGCCAGTAGTTTGCCCCGAGATCGAGTGAAGCTTCCTCCTGGGCGCGGTCGAACTTCTGCAGTCCAGCGAAGACTTCTGTGGTCGCGACTGAAATCAATGCCGTACCGTGCCCGAGAATGATGGTGATCAGGCTGAGATGGATGTCCATTTCGCGGAAGAGCATGAGAAGGGACAGGCCGGTAATAATTCCGGGAAGCACCAGCGGCAGGAGCACCAGTCGACGAAAGATGGCTTTGCCGGGGAAGTTTGCGCGATCAAGGGCGAGGGCGGCCGGAAACCCAAACGCCAGAGCGATACCCACTGCAGAGAATGCAACCTCAAGGCTATTCCATACCGACGACCAGATGGCGTCGTCCTGAAACAGCACGCGATACCAGTTCAGGGTGAAATTGTGGGGAGGAAAGCCGCCGATGCCTTGTCCGTTGAAGGAGTAAACGACCAGCACCGCAATCGGGAGATACAGAAATGCAAGAACGAGGCCCCCATAGAGAATGAGCCAGCGTGGGCCGCGGACGAGAGAGTCCATACTCACGAGACCGCCCACCTTTTTTCCAGTTTCTCCGAAATCCAGAGCAGCCCGATGACCAGCGCGAGCATGCAGAAGGAAATTGCCGCGCCGAGGGGCCAGTTGTAAGCCGCGCCGAACAGGCTTACCACGATATTTGAAATCATGATTCCACTTGCGCCGCCGAGAAGGAGTGGAGCGAGGAAGTCTCCGAAGCTCAGCACAAAGGCGAAAGTGGCGCCCGCCAGAATTCCGGGAATCGAAAGTGGAAGAATTACGCGCCAAAATGTCTGGAATTGAGAAGCGCCAAGATCATTCGATGCTTCGATCAGGTTGCGAGGAATGTGCTCCATGGCCGCATAAACTGGAAGGAACGTGAACGGCGTGTAGATGTGAGTGAGTGTCAGCACGACGGCAAACGGGCTGTAAAGCAAGAACTGCAAGGGATGGGAGGTGAGGTGTAAATACTGCAAGGAGGTGTTCAGCACGCCATCGGTGCCGAGGATCGTTTTCCATGCATATGCGCGCACCAGATAACTGACCCAAAGCGGAATGATGACGAGTTGGTAGAGCAAGTTTTTTCTGCGTCCGGCATGGAAACTGACAAAGTATGCCAAGGGATATCCGAGTACCAGGGAAAAGAACATGACACGCGCGGCGATCGAGGCAGAGCGAACAAGCGTTTGGCGATAAACCTCGCGCGAGAAAAGCTCGATGTAGTTGGCGAGATTCCAGGAGTGAACGATTGATTGCGACTCCGAGACCGACCAGAAGCTGTACGCGAGCATCAATCCGTAAGGCAATAGCAGGAAGATTGCAACCCAGAGCAGCGGCGGTATAGCGACGGCAAATTTATAGGCGCGGCTGAACATTCATGCTCCGGATTGGAGAACCAAGACCGCGTCGCTCGCGGAAAATTCCAAATCAACTTCGCCGCGAAGCATTCCACTCTGCGCGCAGCGGACAACAAATACCTGACCATCGATAAGCTTCACCCGCACCAGTTCGCTCGCGCCGTGAAACGAATAATCGAGAACACGAGCGTGAAATCTAACAGTGTTCTGGGTGGCGCCGGCGCTGCGAATGCATTCCGGCCGCAGGGAAAATACTGCGTCGCCATTTGGCGCTTGTGTGGGCCATGAAAGTGAGCCGCATTCCGCCATCTGGGCCCGTACTGTGGCTTTTAGCAGGTTCGTATGGCCAATGAATTGCGCGGCGTAAGAGGTTGCTGGACGAGTGTAGATCTCGGCTGGTGGCGCAATCTGCTCCAGTTCGCCAGCGCGCAGCAACGCAATGCGATCGGACGTGACCATGGCTTCTTCCTGATCATGAGTTACAAAAATGAAAGTGATTCCGACTTCACGTTGCAGAACTTTCAATTCGATCTGCATTTGACGGCGAAGATTCGCGTCAAGGGCGGAGAGTGGTTCGTCGAGCAATAAGACCTGCGGCCGGTTCACCAGCGCACGGGCCAATGCGACCCGCTGCTGTTGTCCTCCGCTAATTTGTGCCGGCTTATATTTCGCGAACTGTTGCATGCGGACTTTAGCGAGAGCTTCGTTAACCCGGGTCTTGGTTTCAGGCTGGGGAACTCCGGCCACACGCGGTCCATAGGCGACGTTTTCCTCGACCGTCAAATGCGGGAAGAGAGCGTAGCTTTGAAAAACGGTGTTGACGGCCCGCTTGTATGGAGGGAGCAGATCGATGCGGCGGCTGGACATCCAGAGTTCGCCGGAGGTCGGCTGCTCGAATCCAGCAATGATGCGCAGGAGTGTGGTTTTGCCCGAGCCGCTTTCGCCGAGAATGGTGAGGAATTCTCCGCCAGCGATGTCGAGTGAAATATTGCGAAGTACAGCATGTTTGGCAAAAAACTTGGCGACGTTTTTGATTTGGAGGAGAGGCGGCGCATGATCCGGCGCGGGTGAGGATGCTCCTGTCCTTGCAAGTTCAGATTCTGGCCGGGGGCTTATCATGCCGAAGCAGTTTACTGTAGCTCTTTTGGCGGACAAGAGTGTCCGCCCCACACAAGCACGGCTACTGTGCGGCTTTTACTTCGTTCCATATTTCGTTGTATTTGGCGCGGCGGGGAACATTCTGCCAAAAGTAAATGCGCTTCTGGTAGTCGTCGACATTATCGAGGTGCAGGTTCTTTTGCTGCTCCGGCGTCATGAACTGCGCCGCCTGTGGATTCGCGGGCGCATACCCAGTGACATCTGTGACCTGCTTCTGCGTTTTCGCCTCGATCATGTACTCGAGAAATTTGTAGGCGAGTTCTTTGTTGTCGCTTCCCGCTGTGATCATAAGGTGGTCGATCCAGCCGGTGGTATTTTCCTTTGGAATGGTTTCACCGACAGGAAATTTTGCTGCGCGCAGCTGGTTCGTCATGAGTGGCCATCCCATTGCGGCGACGACTTCGTGGTTTTCGAACAAATTCGTTAGCTCTCCGCCGGTCGACCAGATCTTGCGAATGTTCGGCTTTAGCGCAAGCAATTTGTTCTTTACGGCTTCGAGTTCCTGATCGCTTAGGTTGTAGAGATGACTGGGATCGGGCTTGTCATAGCCCAACACCTGCGCGGCCATGTAAACGGTTGAGAGATCGTCCCAGACGGAGACCTTGTCGTGTAATTTCGGGTTCCACAGGTCTGTCCAGCTATCGGGAGGCGTGGGGAATGCGGTCGCGTCGTAGATGAGCGGATTCGGTCCCCACATGAACGGCACCCCGTAGACTTTGCCATTCACGCGGACAAGCGCCATGGACCGCAGTTTGGGCGAGAGCTGTTCGTAGCCGGGTAGCTTCGCGAGATCAAGTGGCGCGGCGAGCTCGGCCTCGGAGATCATGGTGGCCACGTCGCTCGATGGAGAAATGACATCATAGTTTCCAGAGCTGCCGCCGCGAAGTTTGGCCACCAGTTCATCGCTCGATCCCATGTAGGAGGCGGAAACCCTGCAGTGATTCTGGTCTTCAAACGCTTTGACGAATGAAGGGTCGGCGTAACCTTCCCAGACGAGAAGATTGAGGGTCGGAGTTTTCTTGCCACAGCCGGTGGTGAGCGCGACCACAAGGATCGCGAGCAGCACGCGAAAATTCATGTGAGTAGAACCTTGCGGGATTATAGCAAGGTTGTGAAATCAAGAAGCATTTTAACCGCAGAGGACGCCGAGGGCGCCGAGAAATGCAACGACCGTGTTCGGCTGCATGACGCGCGCATGATGAGGAAAATATTTGTCAGCCGGTGGAATACCAATTGACACCTCAAAGATCTCGCGAACTCGGCGTTCTCGGCGGTGAAAGGCCTTTCAGGCTCCAATCGCGGCCGGCAGTTCAACTTCTGCGGCGAGCAGCTTTTCGAATTCAGCCAGCTTTGCCGGGATCGGTGTTTCTTCTTCGTATTCGCCCGTGAGAACGTCCGTCGTCTTCAATCCGTTGCCAGTGATGCAAACCACGGTTGTCTCATTCGGCAGAATGCGGTCGCTCTTGAGAAGCTTGCGGGTGCAGCCGAGCGTCACGCCGCCGGCCGTTTCGGTAAAGATCCCTTCGGTTTCGGCCAGAAGCTGAATCGAATTCACGATCTCGGGATCGGAGACGTCTTCCGACCAGCCGCCGCTTCCGGTGATGCACTTAATCGCGTAGTGACCGTCGGCGGGATTGCCAATGGCGAGAGAGCGTGCGATGGTCGACGGCTTCTGCGGTTCGATTTCGGTGTTGCCGAGTTTAACCGCAGTTGAGATTGGCGAGCATCCGGTGGCCTGAGCTCCGAAATATTTCACGGGTTTTGGTTCGACTAGGCCGAGTTGGATGAGTTCCTCGAAGGCCTTCTTGATTTTGATAATCAGCGAGCCGCCGGCCATTGGACAGACGACGTTGTCGGGCAAACGCCAGCCGAGCTGCTCGGCGATCTCGAAGCCGAAGGTCTTGGAGCCTTCTGAATAGTAAGGACGCAGGTTGACGTTTACGAATCCCCAGTTGTGCTCGTCGGCGATCTGCGAGCAGAGGCGATTAACCTGGTCGTAGCTGCCGGAAATGCGGACGAGCTTTGCGCCGAATACTTGGGTCCCGATAATCTTGGCTTGCTCAAGGTCGGCTGGGATGAAAATCCAGCATTTGAATCCGTTGCGCGCCGCCTGTGCGGCCGTGGCGTTAGCAAGATTACCAGTCGAAGAGCACGAGACGGTGTCGAATCCAAAGGCGCGGGCGTTAGCCAGTGCAGTTGCGACCACACGGTCTTTGAAGCTCAGTGTGGGCAGGCAGACCGCGTCATTTTTAATGAATAGATTCTTTACGCCAAGTTTACGAGCCAGTCCGGATGTCTTGATCAATGGCGTGAAGCCGACGGGCAGCGCGGGCTGGAAATCCTGGGGGAGCGGCAGCAGCGCCGAATAGCGCCACATGTTGGGAGGACCTTGCGCGATCTTTTCGCGGGTGAATTCGTGCTTGACTGAGTCGTAGTCGAAGAAGACTTCCAGGGGAGAAAAGCAGTCTTCACAAACGGTCTTGGGGACGTTTCCCCAGCTCTTGTGGCACTCCCGACAGCGCAGTTCGTATCGCATGGCACGCTCGTTCTGAGCGGCTTGCGGGATCCTGATTGAGTAATTGGGAAATTGAGTAATTGTGAAATTAAACCTAGTGCCCCAGTCAGTTCAATTACCCAATTACAAAATTACCCAATTACTCAATTTTTAGGCCCTAAAAACGAAATCCTCTTTTGCCGGAAATGGAAAAAGAGGCTCAGGAATTGCTGGTAAATTCTCGCATCCCGAATCTCATGTTTCCCCGTCTTCCGGGTCGAGAGTTGGCACCTGGCGGTCGCGATATATGATCCCGATCCGGTTGCCGTGGCGTCTCAGGGCTCGTCCCTCAGCCACTCTGCATGAAATCCAAGGTCAGCTCCGAAGAGCAGACTGGTGTCAATAATGATATGGACTGGGAGCAGGGCAGTCAAGAGGTACGTTAATTGCTGGCTGAGTGCGTTACTCCAGCCGTCAGTTGCTGGTTAAGCGCAGAATCCGCTTTCCGCGATGCCAGTTGCATTTTCAGTCCATATTTGGGACGCAAGGTGAAGCTTGGAGTTGTCGCGACGGGATGATTCGGCAGTGTGCGTAGACGAAATTCTTGGGCGATCGTCGCCAGCAGGAGCATAGCCTCCATCATGGCAAATGCGGCACCGATGCACTGCCTGGGCCCGCCTCCGAATGGAAAGTAAGCAAATCGCGGAAGTTTCTGGGTGCGTTCGGTGAGCCAGCGATCGGGGTCGAATTTCTCAGGCTCGAAAAAATACGCGGGATGGCGATGCATGATCCACTGGCTCATGACCACGTTCGCTCCGGCGGGAATTTTGTAACCGCGAAGTTCAAAGTCGGAGATTACGGTGCGCGCCAGACTCCAGGCGGGCGGATAAAGACGCATGGATTCTTTGATCACCCGCTCAGTGTACGGTAGCTTCTGCATGTCAGAGAATCCAGGAGCGCGACCGGCAAGCACACGGTCGAGCTCTTCGTGGAGCTTTCCTTCGACGTCCGGATACTGGCTGAGCAAGTGCCATGTCCAGGTAAGCGCGAGCGCGGTGGTCTCGTGACCGGCGAGAAGGAAGGTGAGAACCTCGTCGCGCAGTTGCTTGTCTGACATTTGAGATCCGTCCTCGTCACGCGCCTGCATAAGCATGGAGAGCAGATCTCCCGAGTCGCGATTGGCCGCGCGGTGCTGCGCAATGATGCCGTAAACGATGTCATCCAAATCTCTGACTGCGCGGCGCACGCGGATCATTTGCGGGATTGGCAGGTAGCGTGCAATCGGGGGCAACAGCATGCGGACGCCGGTGGCGTTGCCCATCATCACATTCATGGCGGATGAAATGCGCTGCGTCTCTGATTCGACGTTGAACAGGGCGCGGACCACGATTTCGAGCGTGAGCTGCATCATGTCGAGATGAATGTCTCGAGTTTCACCGTTCTGCCATACGGCAAGCATCTTTTCGGCGTGGTCCGTCATGATGCGCGCGTAGGAGCTGACTCGCTCGCGATGGAATGCCGGGGCCGAGAGTTTGCGTTGCCGCAGCCACGAATCGCCTTCATTGGTGAGCAGGCCGTCGCCGAAAAACCAGCGGCTGTTGCGCACCACGCGATCTTTCAGGAAATTGCGGGGATTGCGGACGAGAATTTCTTCGATCAGGTCAGGATGGTTGAGAAAATAAACGTGCAGCCACGCGGCACGATAATAAAAAATGTCTCCGTATTCGCGCGCCCACTTTACGAAAATCGAAAGCGGATCGGGTTCTGCCAACGGCATATTGCCGATGAGAAATTTCGGCGGCGGACCTGGAGGACGTTTTGGCATTGCGTAAGAACTTCAAGGTACCGATGTCCTTCAACGCTTCTTAGGACAGGCGGAATTCGCGGACAAGAGTGTCCGCGCCACACGGTAGTGTATCTTGAACGACGATGAAGTACCTGCCCGGGGTCGCACTCACAGTCCTTGCTGTTGTTTCTCTCGTTCGGGCCGAAACCGGCCGCGAAGGCTGGCTGCGATATTCGGCCCAGCAAATCTCAACCAAGTGGAAAGCGGACTCACTGCCGAGTAGCGTGGTCGTGCTAAACCCGAGCGATGTAGCGAAAACCGCCGCGCATGAGCTAATTTCCGCGGTTCCCGGCTTGCAAGTGTCTGGAAAGCTTTCAGACTCAGCGGCCGTGGTTCTTACAACCATTGGAGAGGCCCGACCTTTATTTCCAGAGCTAAAGGGCTCGCGCACGCTTTCCGCCGACGGCTTCTGGCTAAAGACGATTCAGCGGCATGGCTCGAAGTACTGGCTGATTATCGGCGAAAACGACCGCGGCGTTCTGTATGGGACATTTGCCTTCCTCGCGCAGATTGCGGAAGGAAAGGATGTTTCCGAACTCGACGACTTGGAAAATCCGGCTGCACCCATTCGCTGGGCCAGCCAGTGGGACAACCTGGACGGGACCATCGAGCGCGGTTATGCGGGACGATCGATTTTTTTTGAAAACGGGAATGTGCGCAGTGATCTGACCCGCGCCGGCGAATATGCGAGATTGCTCGCTTCACTCGGAATCAATGCGTGCGCCATCAACAACGTGAACGCTGATCCCAGAGTACTAAGCGCAGAATTCCTCCCGCAGTTGATGAGAGTCGCGGATCTGTTTCGACTATGGGGCGTGAAACTGGCATTGTCGGTGGATTTGAGCAGCCCGGTTGCGGTGGGTGGATTGAAGACGTTTGATCCGCTTGATCCTGAAGTCGCCACATGGTGGGAAAAAACTGTTGATCAGATTTACGTGCGTATTCCCGATTTTGCCGGATTCGTTGTGAAGGCTGATTCCGAAGGCCGTTCCGGCCCTTCGGAATATCATCGCACGGCGGCTGACGGGGCGAATGTGATCGCGCGCGCTCTCAAACCGCATGGTGGCGTGCTCATGTATCGCGCTTTCGTTTACAACCATCATCTCGATTGGCACGACATGAAGGCCGACCGCGCTAAGGCCGCCTACGACTACTTCCATCCGCTCGATGGGCAGTTTGAAGACAACGTCGTGCTGCAGATCAAGTATGGACCAATCGATTTTCAGGCGCGCGAGCCCGCCTCGCCACTGTTCGGCGCGATGTCGCACACGAATGAAGCCATCGAGCTGCAAGTCACGCAGGAGTACACCGGCCAGCAGCGGCATCTGGTGTTCCTGGTTCCAATGTGGAAAAAGATGCTCGACTTCGACATGCATGTCGAGGGCGTGACGCCGGTCAAGGAAATTGTCTCCGGCAAGGTCTGGCAGCGCCCGCGGAGCGGGTTCAACGCGGTGGTGAATGTCGGATTGGATGAAAACTGGCTCGGACACCCGTTGGCGATGGCAAATCTGTATGGGTATGGGCGGCTGGCGTGGAATCCGGACCTGACTTCACAACAAATTGCGTCCGAATGGAGTCAGCTCACGTTCGGTAATGATCCGCGCGTGGTCGCGACGACTTCCACCATGCTGCTCCACTCATGGAGTATTTACTTGAACTACACCGGACCGCTCGGCGCGCAGACGTTGACTGACATCACTGGGCCGCACTATGGACCGGGAATTGAATCATCGGAGAACAACGGCTGGGGACAGTGGCATCGCGCCGACCAGAACGGGATCGGCATGGATCGCACGATCGCGACCGGGACGGGGTACATCGGGCAGTATTCGCCGACGGTGCAACAGCTTTATGAGCCTCTGACGAATTGTCCTGACGATCTCATCTTGTTCATGCACCACGTGCCGTACACCTACATGCTGCACCAGAACAAGACGGTGATTCAGTACATCTACGATTCGCATTATGAGGGCGCGGCGCAGGCGGCGTGGTTAGTCGAACAATGGAAGACGCTGAAGGGCTCGGTGGACGACGAGCGATATTACGAGACGCTGCGGCGGCTCGAATATCAGGCTGGACACGCGATCGTCTGGCGCGATGCGATCGTGAACTGGTTTCATCGCGAGTCGGGAATCGAGGATGCGCTCGGCCGCGCGGGTCATAACCCCAGCCGAGTTGAAGTCGAAACCATGCAGCTTTCGGGATATGAGCCGGTCGAGGTCACGCCATGGGAGACGGCTTCGGGCGGGAAAGCGGTTCAATGCGCACAGAGTTCGTGCTCCGCGAGTTTCACGTTTGATCGCCCGGCGGGGCGGTACGACATTGCCGTGCAATATTTCGATCTGAACAACGGCGTCTCGCATTACGAGTTACTGGTGAATGATCGCGGGTTGGTTTCGTGGGCGGCGGATGATCATCTGCCCTCGGACAAGATGAATGGGCACACTTCGACGCGATTCACCGTTGGGGACATCGAACTTAAGCCCGGCGACGTGGTCAAGATTGAAGGCTCACCCAATGGCGGCGAACCGGCGCCGCTCGACTATGTGGAGATCACGCGGGAGTGAGTCTCACGGTCGGAATCTTTTACGCCTTTCACGTGCCGTCCCCTGCGGGACTCAATCGTGACTCGCAGGAGCCGCAGCACTGACGTGCTGGGCTATTTGGCGTCGCTGCGCGACTAGTGTTGTGGGATCAATGCGGCCCGCTTCGCTGATACTGTTCTTGTCTCTGGACATTCCTTCTACTGATTCTGCGAATTGAAGATGGTAGTCGCGCAGCGACGTAATTTGGCTAGCCCCGCACGTGAGTGCGGGGTAGGCACCGAATGAAACCGAGTCCCGCAGGGACGCCAGAGATATCAGCATCCCAGGGAATCACCTCTGCGATTGACGCGAATCCTGCCCCGACTCCACACTGAATTGAAATGAAAAAATTGCGGGTAGGAATTCTTTTTGGCGGGCGCAGTGGTGAACATGAAATTTCGCTGCTCTCGGCGGCTTCGGTTTTCAAGGCCATCGATCCGAATAAGTATGAAGTCGTTCCCATTGGCATAACAAAAGATGGGCGATGGTTAACGGCATCGGATGCCGAGCGATTGCTATATGGCAAGGCGGGCGAAGGCGTCCGCCCCACACTGAGGGCGGGTGATCCCGAGACCACCCCCGGCGCAGCGGTATTGCAGAATGGTGAATCGGTGGTCGTTCCTCCTGAGCCGCACGGTTCGGCTATGACTCCGTTTCAGAGCAATGCGCCGGCCCGGCGCGCCACAGACCGTGCCATCAATGTCGATGTCATCTTTCCCGTGCTGCACGGTACCTTTGGCGAGGATGGAACCATTCAGGGCCTGCTTGAGCTAGCGGATCTGCCCTACGTTGGCGCGGGCGTGCTCGGCTCTGCGGCGGGTATGGACAAAGACGTCATGAAGTCGCTATTTCGCGCGGCTGGCTTGCCGATTGTGAACCACGTGACCGTGCTGCGGAGTGAGTGGGAGTCTTCGCCGAAAAAAGTGCAGAAGCTGGTCGAGAGCAAGTTGAAGTATCCCGTGTTTGTGAAGCCGGCGAATCTTGGCTCGTCCGTAGGAATTTCAAAGGCCCGCAATCGCAAAGAGCTCGGCCTGGCGATTGAGGAAGCGGCAAAGTTCGATCGCAAGATCGTGATCGAAGAAGGTGTCGGCGGAAAAAAGAACAAGGCGCGGGAAATTGAAGTCTCGGTGCTCGGCAATGACAGGCCGGAAGCCTCGGTTCCCGGGGAAATCGTGCCCAGCGCGGAGTTCTACGACTACTCGGCGAAATATCTCGACGAAGGCTCGCAGCTCATCATTCCCGCCAAGCTGACCAAAACGGAAACAAAGAAGATTCAAGAACTGGCGATTGCCGGATTCAGTGCCGTCGATTGCTCCGGTCTCGCGCGGGTCGATTTCCTCATGGATCCGAAATCGCGCAAGATTTATTTGAACGAGATCAACACCATGCCCGGGTTCACTTCGATCAGCATGTACCCGAAATTGTGGGCGGCTTCAGGCGTAGGCTATTCCGAACTGATCGATCGGCTGATCCAGCTAGGGCTCGATCGTCACGCCGAGAAAAAGAGAAATCAGTACAGCAGATAGCGGTCGGATTTAGAATCGTCCGTCCTGGAGAAAATATGAGCAATCCTACGCAAAACCTCGATCGCAGAACATTTTTGTCCAAATCGGCGGCCATCGCAGGCGGCGCGGCGCTGGCGCAGAGCGCTCTCTCATACGGGAAGATCCTCGGCGCGAATGATCGTATCCAGCTGTGCCACGTGGGCGTTGGCAGTCGAGGTACCGAACTGGACATGATCGTCTCGAAGGTTGCGCCCTCGCATAACGTCGAAATGAACGCGGTCTGCGATCTATGGAGCATGAATCGTGACAAGGCAGTTGCCACGAATACCAAGTACTACAATCGCGCACCTCGTGCGTTCCAGCACATTGAAGACGTTCTTGCGGACAAAGACATCGATGCTGTCATCCTTTCGACTCCGGATTTTTCGCATTCGCCGCTGCTGAAGATGACGGCTGATGCCGGCAAGGATGCCTATGTCGAAAAGCCGATGGGCGATGTGCTGGACGAAGCAAAGGCCGCGCGTGATGCTGTTTTGAAGAACAAGCTGATCGTGCAGGTTGGCACCCAGCACCGCAGTGAACCATACCCGATCGCGGCGCACGATCTGGTGCAAACCGGAGTGCTGGGCGAGGTGAGCAAAGTTGAGATCGAGTGGAATTATCACGGGCCGAGATGGCGCGGGCGGAAGGAAACCAAGCTCATCCGCGAACAGGACACCGATTGGCGCAAGTTTCTGTTGAACAAGCCGTACCGGCCGTTTGATCCGCAGGTCTATTGCGAGTTCCGCCTGTACAAGGAATTTTCGAGCGGCATTCCAGACCAATGGATGAGCCATGGTATCGATCTGGTGCATTGGTTCATGAACGATAATTTCCCGCGATCGGCGGTTTCCCATGGCGGCGTCTTTGCCTGGCATGACGGGCGCGAGAACGCCGACACGTTTCACACATTGCTCGAATATCCCAAGGGCTTCTTGGTCAGCTACTCGACAAGCTTTGGCAACGACGCGCCAAGCTTTACCCGCTTTATGGGCAAGAAAGCCACGCTCTTCAACATTGGCGGCGAGGGCAGCCCGCGATATCAGTTGGTAGAAGAAAAAGGCACGCACGAAGAAAACCCCGATATCGATAAAAGCCGTGCTTCAAAATACGTTCTGCTGCCGGGAGAGACGGAGTTGCCGCCGATGGGCATTGACGACCTTTCCCTCGGGCACATGGCGAACTGGTTCGAGTGCCTGCGCTCGCGCCAGCAGCCGCACTGCACGGTGCACGAAGGCTTCGCGCACTCGGTCGCCTGCATGATGTCAACCGAGGCTTACTGGTCGGGAAGAAAGCAGTATTGGCATCCAGCGACAGAGACGATTTCCGATCAGCCGCCGGCTGCGTAAACTTCAGGCCAAGTAATGAATTGTTTGCTCGATCAACTCTGACGTAGGCGCATAGGGATCGCCCGGAGCGTCGAACTCGATCGAGCAGTAGCCGCGATATCCGCTGGCTTTCAGAATGTCGAATGAGCGCTGCATGTCAATGGTGAAGCGCTTGCCTCCCTCGCCTGCCTCCCAGCTCTTCACGTGGCAGATGTTGTAGGCATGCCCGAACATCGCCTTCAGGGCGCGGTAGTTGAAATCAGCATCGCCTGTCAGCATCGAATTGGCAAAGTCGGGCAAGGCATGCAAAAACGGATGATTCACGGCCTCGATCACTTTCACGATGAAGAACGCATCTTCGCTGACCAGGTCGTCGTTCTCTAGATTCACGACTACATTCTTCGCCCTCCCATAATCGGCGACCTCGCGAAGGCTCTCAGCGGCACGTTGTACGTCGGGTTGCGAGTTTTTGGCGCTTCGGATGTGAGCGCGAATGCTTGGCGACCCGATCTGGACCGCCACATCAATAAATTTTTTCGCGTAGTCTACGGCTTCTTTTCGTGCGGAAAGCTCGCGATCGTAAAAACTGTGGTCGTTATCGACGGCGATATCCACTGCTTTTGAATTCGCTTGCTTGAGAGCCTGGTGGAAGCTGGCAAGATATTCGGCATCGAGCGAAGGAAAATGGCGGCTGAGCGGCTCGACATTGTGAACGTTAAATTTTTTGGCAATTTCGGCTGCGAAATCCTTCAGGTCCATGCCTGGAAGTTTAGGATCGCGGTCGCGATTGCCGGGGGCATCGATGTAGGCACGAAATGGGTATGATGCGACGGAAATGCGATCGCGCGGCGCGGTGGGGAACGCAATGTGGGGCTCGCGCTCCTTTGAGGCGCAGAGACGGCCAACTCCGGCGAAAACCGCAGCTGTAGCACCAGTAAGTTGTCCTAAAAATCCACGTCTTGTCGTTGCCATCGGGTGGAGTGCCGATTATATAGCGCTCGCTTAGAAGCGCACATGAGCGCCTCATTTGAATTGCTGCGGCGTGGCTGGTTGCGGGTCTGACTATGCGTCAACCGGCCTCATGCCAGCGCAGTCTGCAATCATTGATTGCAGTGATATCATTGATTGCATGGCTAGCATCACCATCCGACAGCTTCCGGAAATCACCAAACGTAAACTGCGCATTCGTGCCGCGCAGAATGGGCGATCCATGGAGCAAGAGGCGCGGGAGATTCTAAGAACCGAGCTGAATAAATCGACGGAGCTGAATAGACCACCGAAAACTGGGGCGGAACTCGTAAAAGCAATTCGAGACATCTTCGAGCCGCTTGGCGGAGTCGATCTCGAAATCCCACCGCGTGGTCCGATTCGCGACCCGGGCATCAGGTGATGCATCGCTTATCCTTCGATGCGGACGCGTTTTTGTGATCATTCTCGACACGAACGTGGTGTCAGAATTGATGCGGTCTGTGCCTTCACCCGTCGTTTTGCAATCACTTTCGAGTTATCCCGCAAACGAGGTATGCAGCAGTACTGTCACATTGGCCGAAATCCTGTACGGCATTGAACTTCTTCCAGCAGGAAAACGGAAAAACGAATTGCTGGCCGGGGCGGAACGACTCTTCGGGGTGGTGCTGGCAAATCGCATTCTCAGCTTCGATGAACCTGCGGCTCAACGGTTTTCTCATATAGCAGCTGATAGGCGCCGGCGGGGAAAGCCAATTTCTGAATTGGACGCTCAGATTGCCGCGATCGCCCATGTCCATGGCGCGACTCTCGCCACTCGCAACATTTCCGATTTCGAAGGTTGCGGAATTCGGCTCGTGAATCCCTGGGTGGATTAGACTAACTGGTTTCATTCCTTCATCTGATCCGGAGGTCCAATGCGCACCTTCCTATCTATCCTTGTGGGGGCACGGGCGTCCTCGCCCGTGCTTGCATTCCTGATTCTCGCCACATTACCAATTCTTGCCCAGAGCAAACACCCTTTCACATTTGAAGACATGATGGCGCTCAAGCGCGTGGAGGAGCCGGAAGTCTCGCCCGACGGAACCTGGGTGCTGTTCGCGGCAGTTGATGTTGACTTGAAGGCGAACACGAAGACGCCGCATGTGTGGGTGGTGCCGTTAGAAACCTCAAAAGCAGGTTCCTCCACTCACCCGAGTGATTCGCAAGCGAATCACTCGGCTTCGGTCGGAATGACAGCTGAAAAAGAAATTATTTCCGACCAGGATGCGGACCGGCCGCGGTGGGCGCCGGATGGGAAGCGGTTTGCGTTCATTTCGACGAAAGAGAACGGGTCGCAAATCTGGATTGCGGATTTCGACGGCACGACTGGAACGGTGACGGGGAAGCACCGGCTGACGAATATCGCGACTGGAGCGAGTGGCGAGCTGTGGTCTCCGGATGGAAAGAACATTTTATTCGAGTCAGACGTGTATCCGGAATGCGAGGGGACCGCTCAGCAAGAAACTGAATGCAATGCGAAGACATTAGAAGAAAAGAAGAATTCGAAGGTGAAGGCGCTTGTGTTCACGCACCTGCTCTATCGGCATTGGAATGCATACAAAGAAGGGAAGAGGACGCATTTGTTTGTGGTTCCAATCGATGCTCGCGTAGGGGCGGACGCCTCGTCCGCCCGGGCGGGTGAGGGCACCCGCCCCTACGTGGACATTGCTCGCGATCTCACGCCCGGGGATTACGATGCGCCGGTGTTTTCTCTCGGAGGGCAGGATGATTATGCGTTCTCGCCGGATGGAAAGGAGATCTGTTACGCGTCCAACCACGATGCGATGCCGGCGGCTTCGACCAACAATGACTTGTTTACCGTTCCGGTGAATTTTCCGGCGGAGGCGACTTCGAAAGATGTGCTTGCGGCGACGAAGGACATCACTGCCGATAACAAGGCCGCCGATAATACCCCGCTCTACTCGCCGGATGGAAAATACATCGCCTATCGCGCGCAGCAACGTCCGGGATATGAGAGCGATAGATGGCGGTTGATGCTGTACGACAAGAAGACGGGAGAAACGACAAATCTCACTGAAAACTTTGACCGCTGGGTCGGTTCGTTTGCCTGGGTGGGTTCGAGCATTCTCTATTTCACTGCTGAGGAGAGCGGTGCCTCTCCTGTGTTCTACGTCATGCTGAATTATCA